>Ga0116151_10001976_pt1 | contig 19061 bp, 16 predicted proteins | sample AD_UKC117_MetaG_FD_89893 | JGI IMG/M metagenome (GOLD analysis project Ga0116151, IMG submission 89893) | Active sludge microbial communities of municipal wastewater-treating anaerobic digesters from Hong Kong - AD_UKC117_MetaG | ecosystem: Engineered > Bioreactor > Anaerobic > Digestate...
AAGGTGCAGATCGACCCGGAAACGATCGAGGCGGTCTCGGCGATGATTCATGCCAGGTTCGACGAGATGATGGCCGAAGGAGCCGCCGAGCTCGCCGACCTCGCGTCCCGGAGAACCCAGCTCGAAGGCGAGCAGCAGAAGCTACTCCAAGCCCACTACGCCGGGGCGATCCCGCTCGACCTCCTCAAGCGGGAGCAGGACCGGATCACCGCGTCGTTGGAGACCATCGAGCACCGGATCACGGCGCACCACGGCCACTACGCCGACGCCCGGGCGAACCTCGACGACTCCCTGAAACTGTTGTCCAACGCCGCCGACATCTACGAGCACGCCGACGACGCAAACCGGCGGCTCATCAATCAGGCGCTGTTCAAGGCGATCTACATCGACGAGGACAACGACGTGCGCGTCGGCTACCGCAACCCGTATGACGGGCTGAGCCTGTCCGGCCTCCATGCCGACGCCCTGAGCTGGGCCGCCGAGGCAAAGAAGATGGGCCAGGCGGGAACCGCGACCAAGGGCGGACCCTTGGTCGCAAGTTCACACCTGACCCGTTTGGGGTGAGTGACGGGACTTGAACCCGCGACACCCGGGACCACAACCCGGTGCTCTACCAGCTGAGCTACACCCACCATGCGCGCGGCCAGACCACACCGGTCCGGCGCACGGCGTCCTACTCTACCGGGTCTGCGGGGCTTTCCGAGACCGCTTTGTGGTCCACCACATGTGCCTCCCCGAGGGCCTTGGCGGTTGCCGAGTCCGGCCCCGGCGGTGGGACGAAGACCGCCGCCCGGTAGTAGCGCAGCTCCGCGATCGACTCGCGGATGTCGGCGAGCGCGCGGTGCCCGCCGCTCTTGGCGGGGGCGTTGAAGTAGGCCCGCGGATACCAGCGCCGGGCCAGCTCCTTGATCGACGAGACGTCGATGACCCGGTAGTGCAGCCACGCCTCGAGCTCGGGCAGGTCGCGGGCGAGGAAGGACCGGTCGGTGCCGACCGAGTTGCCGGCCAGGGCCGCCTTGCGCGGCTCAGGCACCCACTCGCGGACGTAGTCGAGCACCCGGGTCTGCGCGTCGGCGAGGGTGGTGCCGCCGGCGAGGACGTCGAGGAGCCCGGAGGTGGTGTGCATGTCGCGGACGAACGGGTCCATCTGCTCGAGTGCGGCCGGCGGCGGCGCGACGACGACGTCCACGCCGTCACCGAGGACGGTCAGCTCGTAGTCGGTGACCAGGGCTGCCACCTCGATGAGCGCATCGTGCTCGAGGGACAGCCCGGTCATCTCGCAGTCGATCCACACGATGCGGTCGGCGAGGGAGCGGTCGGTCGGCCGGACCGGCTCGGGCGTGGCACTCACACCGCGCAGCCTAGTTCGCGAGCGCCCGGGCCGCCGAACCGGCGGCCGACGCCGAGGCACTACCCTGGCGGCCATGACAGGGGACCTCGTGACGCCCGGGGCGGCATACTCGACCGACCCGAACCCGACCGGCCGACCCAACCAGCGGCGGATGGTCGTGTGGGGCATCATCGCGACCGGCTTCCTCATCGCTTGGCTCGTGCTCGCCTACCTGCTGGGCGCCGACAACGGCATCCAGGTCACCCTGATGGCCGCGGTCTTCGCCGCGCTGCCGCTGCTCGTCGTCGTGCCGACCTTCCTGTGGATGGACCGGCTGGAGGCCGAGCCGTGGCGCTATCTCGCCTTCGCCTACCTCTGGGGCGCCCTGTGCGCGGCCGCCGGGTCGATGTTCCTCAACACCGGGGTGCACTTCCTGCTGCTGCTGTCCCGCGCTCCGGATGCCGACTCGCTGGCGGCCGTCCTGTCGGCACCACCGGTCGAGGAGGGCCTCAAGGGTCTCGGCGTGCTGCTCATCCTGCTGTTCCGTCGCCGCGAGTTCGACGGCGTCATCGACGGCGTCGTGTATGCCGGTCTGGCCGGTGCCGGCTTCGCCTTCACCGAGAACCTCTTCTACCTCTCCCGCGCCTACGAGGCCGGCGGCAGCGAGGCCTTCGCCTACGTCTTCTTCCTCCGGTGCATCACCGGCCCCTTCGCGCACCCGCTGTTCACCGCGTGCATCGGCATCGGCCTCGGGCTGGCCGCCAGCGTCGCGCGCACCCGCGGAGCGAAGATCGGCTTCGGGCTGGCCGGCTTCGTCGCCGCCATGCTGCTGCACGGCATCTGGAACCTGTCGGCCTCGCTCGGCGGCTACTGGAAGACCTACTTCGCGTTCCAGGTGCCGATCTTCATCGGCTTCGTCGTCCTCGTCGTCATGCTGCGCAGCCGCGAGGGCACGCTCATCCGGCGCTACCTCTCGCAGTATGCCGACGCCGGCTGGCTCACCCCCAACGAGGTCGCCATGCTCGCCACGATGGCGACCCGACGGGCCGCGCGCACCTGGGCCAAGTCCACCGGCGGCCAGCCGGCGCTGCGCTCGATGCGCGCCTTCCAGGACTCGGCGAGCGACCTCGCGCTGCTGCGCTCGCGGATGGTGCGCGGGGCCGCCGAGCCCGAGGCGCCGGCCCGTGAGCGCGAGCTGCTCGAGGCGATCACCGCGCATCGCGCAGCCTTCGTGCCCCGGTATGCCGCGGCGTAGCCGCAACGACGTCGCCGCTCGGACGCGGCGCCCCCGGCAGGACTCGAACCTGCAACCTGCGGATTAGAAGGCCGCTGCACTATCCGTTGTGCTACGAGGGCGGGTGGGCCGGCGCGGGTGGGCGGCTCGTGCTCTCGTGCGCATCCCGTGCCGGCCTGAGCCCGCCGACCAGTGTAGGCGCGCCGCCCGTCACTCGGCTCTCGCACCGTCCTCCGGTCGCGGAGGCGGCGGCAGCGCCGCCGTCGCGCCATCGGGGACGGGGTTCGCGTAGCCTCGGGGCCGGTGGTGTGCTCGGGTGGGGGGCCCGCGGCATACCGGGGGACACTGACTTGTGCGGCGCGCCGAGGTGAGCCGTCCGCACCGACTTGGAAGGATGGCGACGTGACCGCCGCGCCCGCCGGAGAGCTCTCCGGGCTGCTGCTCGCGGTCGAGGCGCTGCGCACGCAGGTCTCCGCGGCCCGGCTGCCGCTGGACCTGCCCGACGCCGCCGCGGCGAGCACGGTGCGCACCGAGCTGATGAACCAGCTCGACGACTACGTGCTGCCCCGCCTGCGCTCGCTCGACGCGCCGCTGCTCGTCGTCGTCGGCGGGTCCACCGGTGCGGGCAAGTCCACCCTGGTCAACTCGATCGTCGGCAGCACCGTGACCAAGCCGGGTGTGCTGCGCCCGACGACCCGCTCGCCGGTGCTCGTCCACCACCCCGACGACGAGCACTGGTTCGCCGGCGACCGGGTCTTGCCCGGCCTTGGCCGGATCACCGGCGACGCCTCCGTGGAGGACCCTTCATCGGTGCGGCTCGTCGCCAGTCCGGCGATCGAGCCGGGGCTGGCGCTGCTCGACGCGCCCGACATCGACTCGGTCGTCGCGAGCAACCGCGACCTGGCCGCCCAGCTGCTCTCGGCCGCCGACCTGTGGCTCTTCGTCACCACCGCGGCCCGCTATGCCGATGCGGTGCCGTGGGGGCTGCTGCGGCAGGCGTCCGAGCGCGGCACGTCGGTCGCGATCGTCCTCGACCGGGTGCCGCTGGCCTCGAGCGAGGACATCCGCGATCACCTGGCCGGCATGCTCAAGGAGCAGTCGCTCTCGCTGGCCCCGATCTTCACGGTGCCCGAGGTCGAGCTCGGCCCGGACGGGCTGGTGCCGGCCGAGCGAGTAGGGCGGCTGAGGTCCTGGCTCACCGCGCTGGCGCGCGACGCGCGCGCCCGGACCATCGTCGTGCGCAACACGCTCTCCGGCGCGCTCGACTCCATCGACGGGCGGGTGTCCCGTCTCGCCGCCGCCTCGACCGAGCAGCTCGCTGCCACCGGCAATCTCGCCAAGGTCGCCGACAACGCCTTCGCGACCGCGGCCTCCGGGGTGCAGCGCGGCATCGACGACGGCACCCTGCTGCGCGGTGAGGTGATGGCCCGCTGGCAGGAGTTCGTCGGCACCGGCGAGTTCTTCAAGCAGGTCGAGACCACCGTGTCGCGCTGGCGGGACCGGGTCATCTCCTTCGTCAAGGGCGAGCCCCCGCCGGCGCGCGACCTCGGCGAGGCGCTGCACAGTGGCGTGGCCACCCTGGTCACCGCCGAGGCCGAGGCAGCGGTCGCCCAGATCGCGCGCACCTGGCGGTCGATGCCGGGCGGGTCCATGCTGCTGACCCGGGACCCTGCGTTGGCAGGGCTGTCCCGAGAGTTCGAGGAGCAGGTCTCCCGGCTGGTCCGCGAGTGGCAGGACGACGTGCTCGAGCTGGTCCGCGGCGAGGGTCAGGACCGGCGCACGACGGCCAAGGTGGCGGCATACGGGGTCAACGGCGTGGGTGTCATCCTCATGCTCGTGACCTTCGCGCACACCGGTGGCGTCAGCGGCGCCGAGGCCGGCATCGCGGGCGGCAGCGCGGTGCTCGCGCAGAAGCTGCTCGAGGCGATCTTCGGCGACCAGGCCGTGCGCACCCTGGCCGCGAAGGCCCGGCTCGCGCTCATCGAGCGGGTCAACGCGCTGTATGCCGCGGAAGCCGGTCGCTTCCAGGGCGCCGTCGGTGCGGTCGAGGTCGCTCGGGACCAGGCGCGCCGGCTCTCCGGCGCCGCCGAGGCCGTGAAGGCCGCCCGATGAGCCCGCTGTTCAAGGGATCCCGGAAGGTGGCCGGGGTGTCCGCCGAGGAGCTCGACGGACAGGCCCGGGCCCTCGCCGACGCGGTTGCTGCGGGCGGCAAGGAGCTCGAGCCGGCCGGTGTCGACCTCGCCGTGAACCTCGTCGACAAGGTCACCGAGCGCACCTCGATCGCCGGCAACCACACGGTCGTCGCCCTCGCGGGAGCGACCGGCAGTGGCAAGTCGTCGCTGTTCAACGCGATCGTCGGCGAGCAGGTGTCGCGGATCGGCGCGCGGCGACCGACGACCTCCCGGCCCAGCGCCGCGGTCTGGGGTCCGGAGCCGGCCACCGAGCTGCTCGACTGGCTGGCCGTGCCCGAGCGGCACGTCGTCGCGGGGCAGCCGACCGACATCGTCGGGTCGCTCGACGGGCTGGTGCTGCTCGACCTGCCCGACTTCGACTCCAGGGTCGAGGCGCACCGCCTCGAGGCGCAGCGGGTGCTCGAGCTCGTCGACGTCTTCGTCTGGGTCACCGACCCGCAGAAGTACGCCGACGCCCTGCTGCACGAGGACTACGTCTCGGCGCTCGCCACCCATGACGCGGTCACCGTCGTCGTGCTCAACCAGGCCGACCGGCTTGCTCCCGAGGCCGCCGCGGCCTGCGCCGCCGACCTGCGGCGGCTGCTCGCCGCCGACGGGCTGCCCGACGCCCAGGTGCTCGCCACCTCCGCGACGACCGGGCAGGGGCTCACCGAGCTGCGCCAGCGGCTGGCCAATGCGGTCGCCGGTGCCGGAGCGGCCCGGCAGCGGCTCTCGGCCGACGTCGTCTCCCTTGCCACCCGGCTGCGCAAGGGCGTCGCCGATGGCGAGCCGGCGCTGGCCGGCGGAGCCGACGGCGAGCTCGTCGACGCGATGGCCCGGGCGGCCGGGGTGCCGGTCGTCGTTGAGGCGGTCGCCGAGGACTATCGCCGCGAGGCGGCGGGGGTGGGCGGCTGGCTGTTCACCCGCTGGGTGCGCGGCTTCAAGGCCGACCCGCTGGCCCGGTTGCGGCTGGACCGCTCGATCGTCCAGATCACCGGCATCGAGAAGAGCGACGTGCGCAATGTGCTCGGCCGCTCGTCGGTCCCGCCACCCTCGCCGGCGGCGCGAGCGGCCGTGTCGTTGGCCACCCGGCGGCTCGGCGACCGGGCCGCCGAGGGGCTGCCGGTGCGGTGGGCGCACGCCGTCCAGGACGCCGCCGTGCCGGCCGAGCAGACCCTTGCCGACGCGCTCGACCAGGCCATCGTCACGACCCGGCTGCGCGAGCGGAACCCGTGGTGGTGGAACGTCATGGGGGCCTTGCAGTGGGTCTTCGGCGCGGTCGTGCTCGCCGGAGCGGCCTGGCTGACCGCGCTCTTCGTCGTCCAATGGCTGCAGCTGCCGCCGCTGCCGACGCCGACGCTCAGCGGCATCGCGTGGCCGCCGATCCTCTTCGTCGGCGGGCTGCTCGCCGGGTGGCTGGTCGCGGTGGTCACTCGGCTGCTCGGCCGGGTCGGCGCCGAACGCCGGGCCCGGGCGGTCGAGCGGCGGCTGCGTGAGGCGATCCGTGGGGTCGCGGTCGAGCGGGTCGTCCAGCCGGTCCAGGAGGTCCTCGACCGGCATCGGCGCACCCGCGAGCTGCTCGACCGGGCCCGCCGGGCCCGCTGAGGCGCACGCTCCCGGGCGCGGGTGGTCGAGCCGAGTTGCCAATCGGCGGCTGATCCGGCGATCCGCGACTGGTCCAGTCGGCGGTTACAGAGATAGCTGGCGATCGTCGGCTATTGCGACGATCGGCGTCCGGGGCAGTCGACGATCGTCGATCCAGTCGCTGATCGCAGGGGACCGCTCGTTGCTTCGCCGACACGTCATCCACAACCCCCTCGCCGGAGAAGGGGTTCTCCACAGCCACTCATCTCGGTATGCCGCCCGCCTGGGCTTCCGGGGCACGCTGTCCGCAACGCGGGGCCGGGAGCCGGCCACGCGGCATACCGGAAGCGAGGAGCGATGAACGAGATCACCATCACGGTCACCGGCAACGTGTGTGCCGACCCGGTGCTGCACAGCCGAGAGGGCGGCGCCCCGTTCGCCACCTTCCGGGTCGCGTCGACGGCGCGGCACTTCAACCGGCGCGAGGGTGCGTGGGTCGACGGCGCGACGACCTTCGTGCAGGTCATCGCCTTCGACGCGTTGGCGACCAATGTCGCCTCGAGCGTCAAGCGGGGCCAGCCGGTGTTCGTCCAGGGACGGCTGCGGCTCAAGGACTTCGTCACCGGCGAGGGCAAGGAGGTGCAGTCGGTCGAGATCGCGGCCCGGCACGTTGGCCACGACCTGGCCCGCGGGCAGGGCACCTTCGAGCGCAGCTACCGCCAGGCGGTCGACCCCTACGACCCGATGGACGCGCCCGAGGTGCGGGCCGGGGTCCACGCCCAGCTGAACGGCCGGCCGACCGCCGGCAGCGAGCCCCCGCCGCTCGACGCTCCCGACCCTGACCTCGAGCTCGACGGGAGCCTCCGTGACGCGGATGTCGACTCCGACGCCGACCCCGGCTCGGACCCCGGCTCCGGCGCCGACTCCGATGCCGACGCCGATCGGGATGCCTTCGCCGACACCTCCTACCTCGTGCAGCGGGCCGGCTGACAGACCCCGGGCCGGCCGCCACCCACTCCCTGCTGCGGCCGGCCCGGCACCCGGCTCCGGACGCCCGAGTCCATAAGTGCCGGCGGACGATTCGCCCCGGGTCCCGAGATGCGGGGAGATCGGGCTGGGCCTGCGGCAGCGGGCGATTCGGCTGGACGCTCTCCCGGCCGATAGCCTTCCGCGCATGGCCGAGTTCATCTACACCATGACCAAGGCGCGCAAGGCCGTTGGCGACAAGCTCATCCTCGACGACGTCACGATGGCCTTCTTCCCGGGCGCGAAGATCGGCATGGTCGGCCCCAACGGCGCCGGCAAGTCGACGATCCTCAAGATCATGGCCGGCCTCGACCAGCCCTCCAACGGCGAGGCTCGGCTCAGCCCGGGCTACACGGTCGGGATCCTCCTGCAGGAGCCGCCGCTCAACGACACCAAGACGGTGCGCGGCAACGTCGAGGAGGGGATGGGCGAGATCAAGCGCAAGCTCGACCGCTACAACGCGATCGGGCTCGAGATGGCCGAGCCGGACGCCGACTACGACGCGCTGCTCGCCGAGATGAGCTCGCTACAGGACGACATCGACCACGCCAACGCCTGGGACCTCGACTCCCAGCTCGAGCAGGCGATGGACGCGCTGCGCTGCCCGCCCGGCGACGCCGACGTCACCGTGCTGTCCGGTGGTGAGCGGCGTCGGGTCGCGCTGGCCAAGCTGCTGCTGTCCAAGCCCGACCTGCTGCTGCTCGACGAGCCGACCAACCACCTCGACGCCGAGAGCGTCCAGTGGCTCGAGCAGCACCTCGCGGCATACCCGGGCGCGGTCATCGCGGTCACCCACGACCGCTACTTCCTCGACAACGTCGCCGGGTGGATCGCCGAGGTCGACCGCGGCCGGCTCTACCCCTACGAGGGCAACTACTCGACCTACCTGGAGAAGAAGTCCGAGCGGCTGCAGATCCAGGGCAAGAAGGACGCCAAGCTCGCCAAGCGGCTCAAGGACGAGCTCGAGTGGGTGCGCAGCAACGCCAAGGGACGCCAGGCCAAGAGCAAGGCCCGGCTGGCGCGCTACGAGGAGATGGCGGCCGAGGCCGACCGGACCCGCAAGCTCGACTTCGAGGAGATCCAGATCCCGCCGGGTCCCCGCCTCGGCAGCCAGGTCATCGAGGTGACCAAGCTGCGCAAGGGCTTCGGCGACCGGGTGCTCATCGACGGGCTGTCGTTCACCTTGCCGCGCAACGGCATCGTCGGCGTCATCGGCCCCAACGGGGTCGGCAAGACGACCCTGTTCAAGACGATCGTCGGGCTCGAGGAGCCGGACGCCGGCGAGGTCAAGGTCGGCGAGACGGTGCAGATCTCCTACGTCGACCAGAGCCGCGCCGGCCTCGACCCGGCCAAGACGCTGTGGGAGGTCGTCTCCGACGGCCTGGACATCATGAAGGTCGGCCAGGTCGAGATCCCCTCGCGGGCCTACGTGAGCAAGTTCGGCTTCAAGGGCCCCGACCAGCAGAAGCCCGCCGGGGTGCTGTCCGGTGGCGAGCGCAACCGGCTCAACCTCGCGCTCACGCTCAAGCAGGGCGGCAACCTGCTGCTGCTCGACGAGCCGTCCAACGACCTCGACGTCGAGACCCTCTCGTCCCTGGAGAACGCGCTGCTGGACTTCCCCGGATGCGCGGTCGTCATCAGCCACGACCGGTGGTTCCTCGACCGGGTCGCGACGCACATCCTCGCCTACGAGGGCGACGACGAGGACCCGGCCAAGTGGTACTGGTTCGAGGGCAACTACGAGGCCTACGAGCGCAACAAGGTCGAGCGGCTCGGCGAGGAGGCCGCCCGCCCGCACCGGGTGACCTACCGCAAGCTCACCCGCGACTGACCCGGCTCGGCCCCAGCTCCCATGCGGCGAGCGTGCGGCAGTCGCGCGCGGCATACCAGGAGAGCTGGAGCCGCTCGACCCGCAGCGGCGACGGCAGCAGCGGCGCCACCCACGCGCGCACGGTGTCCTCGGTGACGTCGGGGCCCAGCGCGTCGATGGTGACGTGCGGCTCGACCGAGCCGAACGCGCCGCCGTAGGGCAGCAGCGTGGGGAACGCCCGGCAGAACCGCTCGGTCAGCGCGCGCAACGGCTCGGCCGGCTCCGGCACGAGGTGCACGATGCCATTGGGGAAGGTTGCCACGCGGGTCAGGCTCCCCTCGAAGGGCCTTGTCTCCCAAGCGATCTGCGCCACCGTATGCCGCGTGGCCGCGGTCAGCTCTGCCGGTGCGACGAAGGGGGCAAGCACGGTGAGGTGGGCGTGGGCGAAGCTTGGATCGCTCGAGACGTAGTCGGTGTCGTAGTGCTCGTGTCGGCCTCGCACGAGCGGCTCGAGCAGCGGAACGGGCACGACGAGGACGGTGTGCCCGGTCGGATCCGGCCCGGCGACCTCGGGCAGCGTCGCGTCCGGCAGCGTCGTGTCCGGCAGGGTCGTGTCGGCCATCGTGCCGTCCGGGGGCGCGACGTCAGGCCGGCGGGGCGGCATACCCGACGAGCCGCAGACCGAGCGCCGCGTTGGTGTGCCCGATCTGCTCGGGCGTGCGGTGCACCTGCGGGGTGTACCAGCGCGCGACGTCGACGATGATCGACAGCAGGGCGAGCGAGGTGTCGCCGAGCGAGTCGACGTGGAAGTCGCCGCTGCGCTGACCGTCGGCGAGCACCTGGCGCAGCACGGCGTCGATCTGCTTGCGCAGACCGAGCACCTCGTCGCGGTGCTCCTCGGTGAGGTGCGGGAACTCGTGCTGGACGACGCGGGCGACGGCGTAGTTGTCGGCGTGCCAGGCGGAGAAGCGGCTCATCACGGCGGCCAGCCGGTCGGCCGGTGACTCGGCGCTGGCGGCAGCCGCGGTGACCAGGGCGAGCGCCTCGAGGTGCCCGGAGCGGGAGAGCTGGTAGAGCACGTCCTCCTTGCTCGCGAAGTGGACGTAGACGCCGGCAGGGGAGAGCCCGGCCCGCGAGGCGATGTCGCGGGTGGTCGTCGCGTGGTAGCCGCGCACCGCGAAGGCCTCAGCGGCCGCGTCGAGGAGCCTCCGAACGGTGTCGGGCAGAGTCTCCAGCGCGCTCGTCGTGGCCACGATGGACAGCATGCCGCACCTGTGCAACACTAAGCAAGCGCTTACTAACCCGTCGTCACGGCGGGTCGCCTGCTCAGTCACACCGGTCGCCAACGGAGGTCACCATGCCGCGCAGTCTCTACGCCGAGGAGCACGAGGACTTCCGCGCCAGCGTGCGCCAGTTCGTCGAGCGCACCCTCGCGCCTCGCGCCGAGGAGATGATCGAGCTCAAGTCGATCCCGCGCGACATCTGGCTCGAGGCCGGCAAGCAGGGCTTCTTCGGCATGGACATCCCCGAGGAGTTCGGCGGCGCCGGGGCCGGCGACTACCGCTTCAACGCGATCCTCGCCGAGGAGTGGGCCCACTTCAACGCCGCGGCCGCCGCCTGCTTCGGCATCCACGCCGACGTCTGCCCGCCCTACATCGTCGACCTCGGCACCGAGGAGCAGAAGCAGCGCTGGCTGCCCGGCATGGCCTCCGGCGAGAAGATCTGCGCGATCGCGATGACCGAGCCCTCCGGCGGATCGGACCTGGCCGCGCTCAAGACCACCGCGGTGCGCGACGGCGAGAGCTGGATCCTCAACGGCAGCAAGACCTTCATCACCAACGGCTACCAGTGCGACCTGGTCATCGTCGCGGCCCGCACCGACCCGAGCAAGGGCGCCAAGGGCATCACCCTGTTCATGGTGGAGCGCGGGATGGAGGGCTTCGTCAACGGACGCAAGCTCGACAAGGTCGGCCAGGACGAGTCCGACACCGCCGAGCTGTTCTTCGAGAACGTCCGGGTGCCCGACGAGAACCGGCTCGGCCCCGAGGGCCTGGGCTTCATCGCGATGATGCAGCGACTGCCCCAGGAGCGGATCGGCGCCGCGGTGTCCAACGTCGCGCACGCCTTCCAGATCTTCCGCGAGACGCTCGTCTACGCCAAGGAGCGCAAGGCCTTCGGCCAGCCGATCGGCGCCTTCCAGTACAACAAGTTCACGATGGCCGAGATGCTCACCAAGCTCGAGGTCGCCGAGGCCTACATCGACCGCTGCGTTGCCGAGCACGCCGAGCACAAGCTCAGCCCGGTCGACGCCGCGAAGGCCAAGTGGTGGAGCTCGCAGGTGCAGAGCGAGGTCCTCGACGGCTGTGTCCAGCTGCACGGTGGCTACGGCTTCATGAACGAGTACCGGGCGGCCCGGGCCTGGCGCGACGCGCGCGTCACCAAGATCTGGGCCGGGTCGAACGAGATCATGAAGGAGCTCATCGGCCGCGAGCTCGGCCTCTAGTCACGCAATTTCACTGCGACACATGGGAATCCACGACGGGTCGGTGGCGATCGTCACCGGTGCAAGCCGGGGCATCGGCCTCGGCATCGCGACTCGATTGGTCGCCGAGGGTGCGCGGGTCGTCGTCACGGCCCGCAAGCCCGACGCCCTCGCGGCCGCGGTCAGCTCGCTCGGTGGAGAGGAGTATGCCGTCGCATGCGCCGGCAACGCCGCCGACCCAGCCCATCAGGACGAGGCAATCGCCCTGGCGCGCAGCCGATTCGGCGGCCTCGACGTGCTGGTCAACAACACCGGGATCAACCCGGTCTACGGTCCGATCCTCGACGTCGAGGTCGAGATCGTCCGAAAGGTGTTGGACACCAACGTCGTTGCCGCCTTCGCGTGGGTGCAGAAGGCCGTCGCGGCAGGGCTCGGAGCGGGGGAGCGGGGTGGGGCGGTCGTCAACGTCGCCTCGATCGCCGGCCTGCGCGCCTCCGGTCCGCTGGGGTGGTACGGCATCTCCAAGGCCGCCCTCGTCCACCTCACCACCGAGCTCGGCTTCCAGTTGGCGCCCGCGGTGCGGGTCAACGCCGTCGCTCCTGGGGTCGTGAAGACCCGCTTCGCGGAGGCGCTGTATGCCGCCGACGAGGCCAGCACGGCCGCGGCATACCCGATGGCCCGACTCGGCATGCCTGACGACGTTGCCGGAGCGGTGTCGTTCCTGCTGTCACGGGATGCCGGCTGGATCACCGGCCAGACGATCGTCGTCGACGGCGGCGTCACCCTCGGTGCCGCCCTCTAGCCGCAGCCGAGGCTGGCTCAGACTGGCTCTGTCCCGGCTCAGGGCTGGCCCGTCCGGCTCAGGGCTGGCCCGTCCGGCTCAGGGCTGGCTCAGGCTGGCTCCGGCTGGTCGGTCCGTGCGAAACGACGCCATGGCGTCGTTTCGTATGGGTGGCGTCGATATACCGCCGCCATCCAGGCAGAACGACGCCATGGCGTCGTTTCGGAGACCCCCCAGCGCATCGGCTCGGTCACGATACGTCGTGAAGGGTGCCGTCGGGCCGGGTCAGTCCCTCGGCCCGTCGCATCCGGGTCAGTCCCTCGGCCCGCCGGCGACGTAGATGACCTGGCCGTTGACGAAGCCCGCCTCGTCGCTGCAGAGGAAGGCCACCGGACCGGCGACGTCAGCCACCTGCCCCGGCCGTCCGGCCGGGATGAGCGCCACCCGGTTGGCCAGGTAGTCCTCGTAGCTCATCCCCACCCGCTCGGCGACCGCGGCGGTCATCTCGGTCTCGATGAAGCCCGGCGCGACGGCATTCGCGGTGATCCCGAAGCGCCCCAGCTCAACCGCCGCCGCCTTCGCGAAGCCCTGCAGCCCCGCCTTGGCCGACGCGTAGTTGAGCTGGCCGCGGATCCCTTGTGCCGAAGTCGAGGAGAGCACGACGATCCGCCCCCACTTCGCGGCGACCATGTGCGCCTGACAGGCCTGGGTCATGAGGAAGGTGCCACGCAGGTTGACCCGCATGACGAGATCCCAGTCGGCCTCGGACATCTTGTGCACGAGCCCGTCCCGGGTGATGCCGGCGTTGTTGACGAGGATCGTCGGCGCGCCGAGCCCCTCGACGATCCGTGCGACCGCAGCCTCGACCTGCTCCTTGTCGGCGATGTCGGCCGCCACTGCCATGGCTCGCCCGCCGGCGGCCTCGATGGCGGACACCGTTGCCGCGCAAGCCGCTTCGTCGAGATCGAGCACCGCGATGGCATGCCCGTCGGCGGCCAGGCGCATCGCGATAGCCGCCCCGATGCCACGCGCGGCCCCGGTGACGACGGCGACCCGAGGAGTGCTGGCTGTGCTCACTGTGCTCACGCCGCCGAGCCTAGCGACCGCATCCAGCCACATCGTCGCCACCCCTCACGTCTTGAGGCGGAGCATCCCCTCCTGGGCGACGGACGCGAGCAGTCGGCCGTCCGCGGCATACATCCGGCCCATGCCGAGCCCGCGCCCACCCGAGCCCGACGGGCTGTGCAGGGAGTGCAAGACCCACTCGTCGGCCCGTCCCGCCCGGTGGAACCACATCGCATGGTCCAGGCTCGCCTGGCGCAGTCGTGGGTCGCTCCACGCGATGCCGTGGGCGCGCAGCGCTGGCTCGAGGATCGAGTAGTCCGACGCATAGAGCAGGTATGCCGCGTGCACGAGCGGGTCGTCCGGCAGCGCCTCGCGGGCCTTGAGCCACACCGACTGCGACGGATTCGGCTGGGGCGCACCGGAATAGAGGTTGCCCTCGACATGGCGCAGCTCGATCGGGCCGTGCAGCAGGGTGACCACCGCATAGGGCTCGGGCACACCCGCGAGGGCGCTGGCCACGTCGGGCACCCCCTCGGGCCCCGGCACGTCGGGCATCGGGTCGGCGTGCTCCATCCCCTCGGAGGCGGCCTGGAAGGACAGCTGCAGGGTCGCGAGCAGCGCGCCGTCCTGCTCGACCCGCACCCGCCGCACCGAGAAGGACCGTCCGTCGGCCAGCGGCTCGACGAGCAGGTCGACCGGCCGCGCGTCGTCGCCGCCGGCGAGGAAGGTCGTGTGCACCGAGTGGACCAGCCGGTCACTGCTGGACCCCTCGACGGTCCGACCGGCCGCGACGAGAGCCTGGGCCATGAGCTGTCCACCGAAGGTGCGTCGATATCGCTGCAGCTGGCTCTCGCCGGAGAACACCCGCACGGCCCCCCGCGACGGCCCCTCCGCCAGCGCGAGATGGGGCAGCAGCCCGTCGACGGTGTAGTCCTCCGGTCGCCCCATCACCGCGCGAGTGTCGTTGTCAGCCAAGGGAATCGGTCTCCTTCAGCCGCAGCATGCCCTCCTGGGCGACGGAGACGACGAGGGTGCCGTCCGCGGCATACATCCGTCCGACACCGAGTCCACGTCCGCCCTGCGCGGACGGGGAGGACATCTGGTAGAGCGTCCACTGGTCGGCTCGCACCGGCCGGTGGAACCACATCGCGTGGTCGAGGCTCGCGGGCCGCAGCCGCCGGTCACCCCAGGCGATGCCGTGCCGGCGCAGCACCGGCTCGAGCAGCGGATAGTCCGACGCATAGGCGAGCACGGCCGCGTGGATCACCGGGTCGTCCGGCAGCTCGGCCCGCGCCCTGATCCACACCGATTGCCGGGCCACCTGGCGCTTGCTCGGGCTGAGATAGACATTGCCCTCGACGTGCCGCAGCTCGATCGGCCGAGCCGTTGCCGCGAAGAACTGCGCGGCTCGCTCGTCGAGCTCGGCCCCGAGCGCCTCCTGCAGGGTCGGCACGTCCTCGGGGTCGGGCACCGGCGGCATCGGGTCCTGGTGCTCCAAGCCGTCGGCCGGAGCCTGGAAGGACACCCCCATCGACAGGATCGGCTTGCCGTACTGCACCGCCTGCACCCGGCGCACCGAGAAGCTGCCGCCGTCGCGGGACCGCTCGACGAGGAAGCGGATCGGATGGTCGGCATCCCCAGGCCGCACGAAGTAGGCGTGCAGCGAGTGCACCGGCCGCTCGACCCCGCCGATCGCCTCGACGGTGCGTGCCGCCGCGACGAGCGACTGCGCGAGCACCTGCCCGCCGAAGACCCGGCCGTGCGGCTGCCGCTGGCTCGGGGCGACGAACACCGTCGTGTCCCACTCGCCGAGCTCGGTCTCCTGCTCGCCCGGAGCACCGGACACCGTGACGTGCGCCTGCCCCACCTCGCGCAGATCGAGCAGCTCGAGCAGGTGGGCAACGGCATCCTCGGGGCGGTCGGGGAGCAGCGCAGGCATGCGCCGAGACTAGCCTTGCCGGTATGCCGCCCGCCCCCACCACCGTCAACGTCCCGCTGCGCTGGTCGGACATGGACGCCTATGGCCACGTCAACAACACCGAGTTCGTCCGGCTGCTCGAGGAGGCCCGGGTCGCCGGCTGGCACGAGTGGTTCGGCGACGCGAAGGCGCTCGAGCTGGGGATCGTCGTCGCCCGGCACGAGATCGACTACCTCGCCCAGCTCGGCCACCGCCGCGAGCCCGTGGCGGTCGACATCTGGGTGTCGCGGCTGGGCGGCGCGGGCTACGACCTCGGCTACATCGTCCGCGACCCGGACGGCGTCGGCGCCGGCACCCGGTATGCCGTCGCCGAGACCTCGCTCGCGCTCTTCGACTTCGCTGCGGGCCGGCCCCGCCGGATGACCGAGCACGAGCGGGCCACCCTGGGCGCTCACCTCGGCGACCCGGCACCGCTGCGGCGCCGGCGGTGAGCGGACCGCGCCCGGTGGAGCCGATGCGCGAGCTCGTCTTCCCCGATCCGTCCTCCTACGCCGATCTGGTGACGCTCGTGCGCCGGGCGCGCACGGCCGACCCGGACGGCGCAGTCCGCCTGCACGTCGCGGGAAAGGTGCTCGGGGTGTGGGCGGCGGCCCTGCCCGGCACCGGCCTGTTCGCCGAGGGCGCCGCCATCGGAGTGCGTGGCATCGAGCTGGCCGAGGCGGGCGCACTCGACGTCGTCGTGCCGAGTGCGGCCTTGGCCGACCGCTTCGCCCGCGCCGAGGGCACCCCGGGCTCCGGCCCCGGCAGCGACGGAGACGTCGGGGCGCCGACCCGGCTGCCCGTGCCGCCGGCCGGCACCCACACCGCGTGGGCGGGGGCCCTGCCGGCGGGCCCGTGGGAGCAGCTCGGCGAGGTCGACCCCACGGCCGTGCTCGATGCGGCGAGCGCCGGCATCGCCGAGATCGCGGCCGGGGCCGGCCGTGGACCGGCCGGGGCGCTCGCCGTCGCCGAGCTGCGGCACCGCGTGTGGTCCCGACCGCTGACCACCGACGCCCCCGGTGCCACGGTGCCGGCAGGTGCGGGCTTCGCGGCCTTCGCGCTCGGTCTGGTCCGGCCCACGGACCCGCCGGTCCCGGTCTACCGGTGCGGGCGGTGGGTGCGGTTGCGCGGCGTCGGTGGGCACATCCTCGCCCGCTGAGCAGACCCATACCTCAGCTGGGTCAGTCGACCAATCCGCTTGGCGCGCACCGCATTCCGGTGACCACGGCGATGGCGGCCACGACGGCGAGCGCGGCCTCGATGACGACGAAGACGCCGGCGTCGCCGGCGGCATACCGGGTGCTGAAGAGGGCGGTCGCGCCGGCGATGCCGAGCACGCTGCCGAGGACGTCGGCGAGCTGCAGGGCCGCCGAGGCACGCCCGTGCTCGTGGCCAGGGGCGAGGTCGAGGACGAGCACCGACAGGGTGGTCGAGCCGATCCCCATGCCCAGCCCGCACGCCACGACGGCCACCGTGTGGGCGAGGACGGGCGCGCTTGTCGCGGCAGCGACGGTGAGCCCGATCGTGCCGACGGTGAGTGCGAGCGCGCCGAGCCAGACGAGTCGGGCTCGCCCGGCCGGCCCAGTCGCCGTGCGGCGACCCTGCAACCATGACCCGACGCTCCAGCCGATCGCGCCGGCGGCGACGACCGCTCCGGCGGCGGTGAGCTCGAGGCGGTGGACGAGCACGAGCAGCAGCGGCAGGAAGGTCACCGAGGCCATGAACGAGGCGTTGAAGAGGGCGCGCGAGAGCACGACTGCCGGCAGCCCGCGGGCGGCCCGCAGGGTGCCGGCCGGCAGCAGCCGGGGAGCCGTGCCGGCGATGCCGAGCAGCCCGGCGATCGCGAGCGGCACGGGCCACCATCGCGATCCGTCCTGCTCGTGGATCGCGAGCTGCACGGCCCCGGCCGACAGCGCGACGGCGAGGCCGAGTCGGGCGGCGCGTCGGTGGTCGGCGCGGTCCCGGGCCAGCGTGTCGGCGTCCTCGGTGGAGTCGTTGGCGTCGGTGACGTCGGTATGCCGCCGGCCCAGCTCCGCCCGCCGGGCCGTGACGAGCGCCGCGGCGATGGCGGCCGGCACGAGCACGACGCCGAAGACCCAGCGCCACGACCAGGTCGTCGTCAGCCAGCCGGCGACCGGCGCGCCGATGATCGACGGCACCACCCAGGCGGCCGAGAGCCAGGTGAAGACCTGCGGCCGCACGGCCGCCGGATAGAAGCGCCCGACGGTGACGAACTCGGTGACGACGACGAGCCCGGCCCCGAGCCCGGCGACGACCCGGCCGCCGAGCAGCACCGGCCAGGTCGGCGCGAGCGCGCACCCGAGCGAGCCGGCGGCGAAGAGCAGCTGACCGGCATACAGGCCCGGGAGTGCGCCGACCCGGTCGGCCCAGCTGCCGGCGAGCACATTGCCGAGCAGCATGGCGGTGAGCATCGAGGAGAAGGCGAGCCCGTAGGAGCCGACGGCGCCGAGCTGCTCGGCCGCGCGCGGCATCGCCGTCGTGACCGCCATCGCCTCGAAGGCGATCATCGTCGTGAGCATGACGAGGGCGACGGTGACCAGCCGGTATGCCGCGCCCATCGGCCCTGCTGTCAGCGCCGGGGCCGGCGGATCGGCGGGGGTGGTCAGCTCGGCCACAGGCCCCGCTCGGTGAGCACGTCGCGCAGGATGTCGATCCGGTCGCTGTGGATGGCGTCGACGCCGAGGTCGAGGAGGCGCTCCATCTCGGCGCGGTAGTCGATGGTCCAGACGTGCACCTGCAGGCCGAGGGAGTGCGCGGCCTGGAGCAGCTGCGGGGTGACGACGGGCACGGTGCGACCGGCGAGGAGCTGGGCGGGCGGCACCTCGAGAACCTGCGCCTGGCCGCGGGCGATCATCGCCAGGCGCTGGGGGAGCAGCCGGAAGGCCGCGATGCCGACCGGGGTCATCGCGGTCGCGACCCGGGTGCCGGCGAGCTTGCGGAAGGCGCCGAGGCGGCGCTCGGAGAAGGATGCGACGCAGACCCGGTCATAGGCGCGGTGCCGCTTGATGGCCCGCCACACCGGCTCGACGGCCTCGGCGATCTTGAGGTCGACGTTGATCCGGGCCTCGGGGAAGGCGTCGAGGAGGTCGTCGAGGGTGGGGATCTGCTCGGTGCCGCCGACCTTGGCGCGGCGAACCTCGGACCACGGCTGGTGACAGATGAGGCCGGTGCGGTCGGTGACCCGGTCGAGCCGATCGTCGTGGAAGATGACCGGCACGCCGTCCTTGCTCGCGTGCACGTCGGTCTCGAGATAGCGATAGCCGAGGGCGACCGCGTTGGCGAAGGCAGCCAGGGTGTTCTCGAGGCCGACGTTGGGTCCGTAGAGCGCTCCGCCGCGGTGGGCGAAGCCGACCGGCCGGTCGGCGAAGAAGGCATAGTCCGCGGCGGTCACATCTCGATTGTCCCACCAGTCAGCCAAGTACTGGCTGGCGGTGCTGACCGAGTTGAAGAACCGGGGCGTGACCGACGTGTTCTTGCCCGTCTGTGACGGACTGAAGGGCCTGCCCGACGCGGTCGCGGCGGTGTTCCCGCTCAGCCGGGTCCAGACGTGCATCATCCATCTGATCCGGGGCACGTTCCGGTACGCGTCGAAGAAGTACT
>Ga0116151_10001980_pt1 | contig 19047 bp, 9 predicted proteins | sample AD_UKC117_MetaG_FD_89893 | JGI IMG/M metagenome (GOLD analysis project Ga0116151, IMG submission 89893) | Active sludge microbial communities of municipal wastewater-treating anaerobic digesters from Hong Kong - AD_UKC117_MetaG | ecosystem: Engineered > Bioreactor > Anaerobic > Digestate...
CAGATCGCCTACAACCGCATCAGCCGCGAGGACCGCACCTGGAAACGCCACCAGGGCGGGACCGCCCAGGACATCTGGGTCGGCAACCTTGAGCGCGGAGATTTCCACAAGGTCACCGACTGGGTCGGAACCGACAACTACCCCATGTGGGCCGGCGACGCGATCTGCTACACCTCCGACCGCAACCACGGCACGCTCAACCTCTTCCGCCAGGACGCCGACGGCACCGTCACCGCCCTCACCGACTACCACGACTACGACGTGAAGTACCCCTCGATGGGCGACGGCCGGATCATCTACCAGTATGGGGAAAAACTCCACATGCTCGACCTGGCCGGCGGCACCGAGCACGAAGTGCCCGTCAACGTGGTCAGCGACCGCGTGCACATGCGTCCGGAGCTGGAGGAGGTCGCCCCCCGCACCGGTTCGTTCGGTCTCTCGCCCGACGGCGAGACGCTGCTGCTCGAGGCCCGCGGCGAGATCCTCACCCTGCCCGTCGAGGATGGTGGTTTCTCCAACGTGACCCACGCGTCGGCCTCGCGCGAGAAGAACGCCGCGTGGTCGCCCGACGGCGAGTGGATCGCCTTCATCTCCGACCGCACCGGCGAGGAGGAGGTCTACCTGGCGGACACCCGCGGCGAGAAGCCCTGGCGCCAGCTCACCTCCAACGGCGACGGGTTCCGCACCCAGCTCGTCTGGTCGCCCGACAGCAAGCACCTCGCCTTCTCCGACGTGCGCATGCGCCTCAACCTGCTCGACGTCGACGCGCAGAAGCTCGACGTCATCGACCAGGGCGACTACGACGACGGCTGGGAACGCTGGGGCATCCAGACCTACACCTTCTCCCCCGACAGCCAGTGGATCGCCTACACCAAGCTCGAACGCAGCCTCAACGAGAGCATCTTCCTCTACAACCTCGCGACGCAGAAGCAGGCGCGCGTCACCGGCGAGCTGACCGAGGACTACAGCCCCTCCTTCAGCCCCGACGGCAAGTACCTGTACTTCCTCTCGCTCCGCACGTTCGAGCCCACCATGGGCCGGATCGATCAGAACCACGTCTTCCTCCACATGTGCAAACCGTACCTCGTGCTGCTTGATACCGACGAGATGTCGCCCTTCCGCCCCACCGACCTGGACGACGCGGACGAAAAGGCCCAGGACGATGACGATGGCGACGACGACAAGGCGGACAAGGACGACGACAAGGAGAAGACCAAGCCCGTCGAGATCGACGTGGACGGCCTCGAGCGGCGCATCGTCGAGGTCGAGGGCGTGCCCGCCGGCGACTACTACCGCCTCACCGCGGTCAAGGGCGGCTTCGTCTACCTCGCCGAGCCCGACCTGCAGTTCCTCAAGTACCGCACGGTCGACGACGGCACGACCGACAAGCTCGAGCTCCACAAGTACGACCTCGAGGATAAGAAGGCCGAGAAGCTCATGGACGGCGTGGTCAACTACCACGTGAGCGCCGACGGCAAGAAGCTCGTCTACCGCAGCGGCAAACGCTACGGCGTGGTCAAGGTCGGCAAGGAGGCCAAGGTCGGCGACGGCGAGGTCGATCTCGACGACGTCCGCATCCTCGTCGACCGCGCCCAGGAATTCCTCCAGATCTTCGACGAGGCCTGGCGCATCGAACGCGACTGGTTCTACGACCCCAACATGCACGGCGTCGACTGGCCCGAGATGCGCGAGAAGTACCGGCCGCTGGTCGCGGACTGCGGCAACCGCAGCGACCTCAACTACCTGCTCGGCGAGATGATCGGCGAACTCAACGCGGGCCACACTTACGTCCGCGGCGGCGACGTCGAGCACGACGCCCGCGACATCGCCGTCGGCCTGCTCGGCGCGGACTTCGCGGCTGACGCCGGCGCCGACCGCTACCGCATCGCCCACATCTTCCCAGCCACCCCCGGCGACTCCTCCGAGCGCTCGCCGCTCGACGAGCCCGGCTCGACCGTGCATGAGGGCGACTACCTGATCGCGATCGACGGCGAGGATATCACCACGGGCGACAACGTCTACGCCCGCCTGCAGAACAAGGCCAACGCGTGGGTGACGCTGACGGTGAACGACAAGCCAGCAGCCGATGGCGCCCGCACCTGGCGCACGAAGACGCTGCGCAGCGAGTGGAACCTGCGTTACCGCGATTGGGTCAACCAGAACCGGGCCTACGTCGACCGGGTCTCCGGCGGCACGGTCGGATACGTGCACATTCCCGACATGATGGAGCCGGGCATCATCGAACTCGCCAAGGTCTACTTCCCGCAGTACTACAAGCGGGGCTTCATCATCGACGAACGCTACAACGGCGGCGGCTTCGTCTCCGACATGATCATCGACCGCCTCGAGCGCCGCGTGTGGAGCATGAGCAAGCCGCGCGAGGGCAAGGTCCAGCCCAACCCCGAGCGCTGCTTCCGCGGACCGTGGGTCGTGCTCGTCAACGAGGACACCGGCTCCAGCGGCGAGTGGTTCGCCGAGGCCATCCAGCGCAAGAAGATGGCCCCCATCCTCGGCCGCCGCACCTGGGGCGGCGTCGTGGGCATCGAGCCGCATCAGCCGCTCATCGACGGCGGCGGCATCACCGCACCGCAGTTCGGACCCTACGGCCTCGACTCCACCTGGCCCGTCGAGGGCCACGGCGTCGATCCCGACATCGACGTGCAGAACGAGCCCTACGACGTGCTCCAGGGCCGCGACGCACAGCTCGAGGCGGGCGTGAAGTACGTGCTCGACCACGTGGACGACCCCGCGTACGCGGTGCCGGATATGCCGGAATACCCCATCAAGGCCAAGCCGCGCTAGCGGCGGGAGTGCCCCGCGCGCCGGCCCCGCCCCCGGGGCCGGCCCGCGGGCGCCCATTGAGAAAACAACCATGGACCGGCTGCCCGATCTCCAGCGCCCCACGCCCTACCACGAGGGCTTTACCATCGCCCTCTTCGTCATCGCCGGACTCGCCGCGATGATGGCTTACTCCCACCAGATGATCATCGGCCTGACCGCCGGCGACGAAGGCGCCGACGCCATCCGGATCGTCCTGCGTTTCCTGCAGGCGATCGAGGTGATCTACGCCGCCGCGGGCATCGCCGTCGGTTGCCTCCGCGCCTACCGCGCGCCGCTTGCCCGCCCGCTCACCGCCGCGCTGAGCATCCTGCTCATCGTGTGGGTGCCGTTCGGAACCGCCCTGTTCGTCTGGTGGCTCCTCCGCGTGCGCGCCCACGACCGTAGCGTCGCCTGATGACCCGCGCCGGGCGTTACGGGATATGTCCGAATCCTGTCACGACCTCGCGCTTGAATATCCCCCCACCGTCTGGTATTGCTGGACTTCAGGTCGCATTCGCGACCAGTCGGGCGTGGGCCAGTTTCGGAAATAGCCGCAGGCGAGTTCACCGCGCGTTATCGCGCAGCCGGCCTCGCGCCTCTCTTGGCTGTTTCCAGGGCCCGGACAATCGGGAGACAACCATGCATCAACATCGCGCCATCCCCTTTGGAATAACCGCCATCGCCGCCGCCGGCCTGGTCGGCACGCTCGCTGCACCCGCGCCCGCCGACGGACTCGATCGCCGCTGGACGGTCGCAGCGCACGGTGCCTCGCTCGGCGCCGTCGCGTTCTCCCCGGACGGGCTGCTCGCCGCCTCGGCGTCGTTGGACGGATCAGCCAAGGTGTGGCGCGTGTCCGACGGCGAACTGGTGCGCACGTTCGCACCGTCCGGCGGATTCGGGCTGCGTACGGTCGCCTTCGCACCCGACGGCGCCTCGCTGCTCGCGGCGGGCAGCGGCGGCACCTATCGCTGGCGGCTGGCCGACGGCGCACTGCTCGTGCACTACATGAACATGGAGACCGGCTACGGCCTCGCGTTTTCGCCCGACGGTGAGACGCTCGCCGTCGGCGGGACAGTCACCGGCGCGGATGCCGACGTCATGCTCTACCGCTTCGACGACGGCACGCAACTGGCGCGTCTCAAGGGCCAGCACTTTCACTACGTATTCGCGGTGGCGTATTCCCCGGACGGTTCGACGGTCTTCGCAGCCGAGGGCGATCCCTTCTTCGAGAACGATCCCGGCGTCGTCCGCGTCTGGGACGTCGCCACGCAGCAGGACACCCGCGTCCTCGCCGGCCACGCCGGCCGCGTCGCTGCGCTCGCCCTGGCGCCCGACGGGGTCACGCTCGCTTCCGGCAGCGTGGATCAGACGATCCGCCTGTGGAATTCCATCACATCGGCTGCACTCGGCACGTGGACCGGCCACACCGGCGAGGTCAACAGCCTCGCCTTTGCGCCCGACGGCGCGACGCTCGTGTCGTCTGGCGCCGACGCAACCGTCCGGCAATGGGATGTCGCCAACGGGACCGAGATCCGCACGCTGACGGGCCACGTCGGGCCCGTCGCGTCCGTGGCGGTTTCACCGGATGGCGCCCGCATCCTCTCCGGCGCCGGCGACGGCCCCAACAGCGACCTCGACGCGTCCATGCGGCTCTGGAATGCCAACGACGGCACGCCGCTGCGCACGTTCACGCAGTTCCCCGCGGTGCCGCAAGCGCTGGTGGTCGCCCGGGATCAGCCGCTGTGCGCGGTGGTCACCTCTGAAGCGGTGGAGTTGCGCTCCCTGCTCGATGGAGCGCTCCTGCGCAGCTTCAGCGGAGGCTACCTGCTCTGGCCGCTCGCCATCGCGCCCGACGGAGCACACGTTGCCGCTTCCAACCTGCAGGATGAGGTGCAGATCTGGAATACCGCCACCGGTGTGCGCGAGCACACGCTGATCACGGAGGCCTCCACCGTTTACGCCCTGGCGTACTCGCCGGACGGTGCGTTGCTCGCGTCCACGTCGTGCTGCGAACCCACGCGCATCTGGAACACCGCAACCGGTGAACTCGTCCGCGAGCTCGTCAACAACACCGCTGCGCTCGAGGTGACGTTTTCGTCTGACGGTACGATGCTGGCCACACTGCTGGGAGAATCCGCCTACGTGTGGCGCGTCGCCGACGGCGCGCTGCTGCACACGCTGCACCACGGCACGGACGTCAACACCCGGCCCGACGCACTGGCCTGGTCGCCGGCCGGCGACGTCGTGGCAACGTCGGGCAGCGGCGCGATCAAACTCTGGGCACCGTCCACGGGCGCCTTGGTGCGGACCATCCCCTCCGTGACGCAAAATGCCACCGACCTCGCTTTCTCGCCCGACGGCGCCGTGCTCATATCGAGTCGCCGCAACGGTGACCGGGTCATCCGCTTCTGGCGCGTCGCCGATGGCAGCCTGCTCTACGCCATGGATGAGGACACCGGCACGAACGTGACGGATGTGGCGTTCTCCGCGGACAACCGGCAGATTCTCTTCCTGCGCAGCGACGCGACGCTGGTCGCGGGTCGCAACCCGCTCGGACCGGGCGTCGCCGATGCGAACGCGGACGGTGTGGTCGATGCGCACGATCACGCCACGTTCGCAGACTGTCTGAGCGGGCCCGGGGCGTCGCCGGCGCCGGCGGTCGCGTCACCGTACACGTGCGGGGTCGTATTTGACGCCGACAATGATCGTGATGTGGATATTGCGGACGCGGCACGCGTGCAGGCGTTGGCGGGTCCGTAGTGCCGTGGCAAGCATTAGCGTGCCCTACCGACGTTTGAACTGCTTCTCGAGATCGCGGATGGTGAGGCGAAGCGTCGTCGGACGGCCGTGCGGGCAGTTGCTGGATTTCTCTACCAGGTCCTTCTGGGCAACGAGCGCGTCGATCTCCTCCGGCGTGAGCGGATCGCCGGCTTTCACGGCGGCCTTGCAGCTCATCATGTCGAGCACGTCGTGGATCACTTCCTCGGTGTGGGTCTGCTCGCCCTTCTCCGCCAGTCGGTCGAGCAGGTCGCGGAGAAACGCGGCTGCGTCGGTGTCCTTCAGGATCGACGGAAAGGCCTGGATCGCGATCGTGTCGCGGCCGAACGGCTCCGCCTCGATCCCCAGGCGGTGCAGGAGGTCGGCGTGATCGCAAAGCAGGGCGAGTTCGCGCTGCGTCGCGGTAAGCGTTTCGGGCAGCAGCAGGCGCTGCGACTCGAGCGGTCCGTCGGTGAACTGGCGGCGCAGCGCATCGTACATGATCCGCTCGTGCAGCGCGTGCTGATCGATGATCACCATGCCCTCGTCGGTCTCCACCACGAGGTACGTGTTGTGCACCTGGAGGGCGCGGCGCCGGGCCTCGAGTCCCCCACCACCCGGAGGCGGCGCTGTCGCGCCGTCCGGCTGCCAGCGCGGCGCGTCGAGCCCCCCGCGCGTCGAGCCAGCCGCATCGCCGGGGCTCTGCGCCTCGTGCTGGCGGTAGAGTGCGTCCCAGACCTCCGGACCAACGTCAGCCGGACGCCGCGTCGGTGGTATCACCGGATCGGTCACGCGCCCATCGCTGCCCGGAACCACGGGCGTCATCGTCTTGAAGAACTCGGCTGCGTCGCGGCGGATGGACTCGGCGTCGGGCGACTCGGACCGCGCGCGTCCGCCGGCGAGCACGTCGCTCTCGGCCCGCAGGGCGGGCGTCAGGTCGGTGCGCAGGAAGACGTCGCGCAGCGCACTGAGTACCTGCGAGTGCACCAGGTTGGAGTCCTGCCAGCGCACCTCGATCTTGGTCGGATGGACGTTGACGTCGACCTGCGCCGGATCGATGGTGAGAAACAGAAACACGATCGGGTGGCGGCTCGAATCCATCAGCCCGCGGTACGCCTCGCGCACCGCGTGCTGGACGAAGCGGTCGCGGATGTAGCGGCCGTTGAGCAGGATGTACTGGCCCGCGGGCGTCGCACGCGAGCGGGCCGGCGGCGCGGCGTAGCCCTCGATATGCAGGCCGCGTTCGTGCCGTTCGATGCGGATGAGGTCGTCGCCGAGTTCGCCGCTGAAGAGCGCGGCGATCCGCTCGCGAATATCCGTTCCGCCGGTGAGCCGCAGCGTGGTCCGCTGGTTGTTGGTCACCTCGAAGCCCACGTCACGGTAGGCGAGCGCAATCCGCGCCATCTGCTCGTTGATGTGGCCGACCTCGGTCGCAGTGGCCTTGAGAAACTTGCGGCGGGCCGGCACGTTGAAGAACAGGTCGCGCACCTCGACGGTCGTGCCCGTGCTGCACCCGGCGGCGGACGCCGACTCGACCCGCTCGGCAGCCACGACGATCTCGGCGCCCTCGATCGCGTCCCGCGGGCGCGAAACGATGCGCAGGTGCGACACCGCGCCGATGCTGGCCAGGGCCTCGCCGCGAAATCCCAGCGTCGCGATATGGAAGAGGTCGTCCTCGGTCGTGATCTTGCTCGTCGCGTGGGGTGTAACCGCGAGGCGCAACTCCTCAGCCGTCATGCCCAGACCGTCGTCGCTGACGCGGATGAGCTGGCGGCCGCCGTCTTCGATGTGCAGCGTCACGTGGGTGGCGCCGGCATCAATCGCGTTCTCGACCAGCTCCTTCACGACGCTGGCGGGACGCTCGATCACCTCGCCCGCGGCGATCTTGTTGACGAGCAAATCGGGAAGGATCTTGATCCGACTCATCCGTGGGTTTCCCGCGGGAAAGAGGTTGGAGCGGAGCGCGTGGGCCATAAGCTGTGACGTTGTTTGCAGTATAATTGGGTGAGCTGGCGGCGACAACGTGACCGCGCTGCCACCCCTGCGCGGCGCAAGCATTCACCTGGGCCCTGCGCGCAAGAACTCACAGGCGCGAACGCCGTCCGCCTACTCCCCGATGGCGCCGAGGCGCACGATCCAGGCAGCCGGAACGCGCTTGTGAATGATCTCGCCGGCAAGATGCGTCCACGCGGCGCACACATCCAGGACCGGGCCGTCGCACGTGGCTGCGACCGCAGACGACTTGCGCAGAACGTGGTCCGGACTCGCGATGAGCTCGATGTTCCAGGGCGGATCCGCCACCCCCCGGACGGCGCGCTCCTCGAGCAGCTCCGCCATCAGCGTCTTCAGCCGCCCGCTGTTCGACACCGGTTCGTCGAGGTACCAGTCCACGCGCGCGACGTGCAGCTCCGCCAGGTTATCCATGATCAGCACGAGGGCCGGCACCGTCTCCTCGACTTTGCGGTAAGTGCCGTGCACGCTGGCCAGGTCGCGGAAGCACCCGTCGCGGCCGGCGAGCACGAGCCCGCCGGAAAGCGCCGCTTCGACTGTGATCAGCAGGTTGTAGCCGTCGACGGCAAGGGGTTGGCTACGGCACTCCGCAGCGGGCACCTGGTGCCGCTGCCGGCGATGGAGCGCGGCGTCGGAGCAGGCGCAGCGCATCACCGCCATGCGCTGGCGTGCGGTCAGATTGTGGTGATCGCCGACGAGCGCCAGGGCAGCGGCGTCGCCGTAGCCGCGGGAGAGCAGCCACGAGAGTTCCCCCACCGCCGCGCGCAGCGCCGGCAGGAATGCAGCACTGAACTGCTCCGTATCGGCTGGGTGCCGCCCGCGATGGTGACGCTGGTCGGGCATTTCGGGCGTCCGCAAGCGGATGCGCCGCTCAAGGCGACGTGGATTCCGCCGGGCTCCAGTCGCGCGGCGACGACCCGGCGACGCTGATGTCGTCGATCCGGGCCTGCATGTTGCTCTCGAAACCGATGGTCAACTCGATCGGTGCGGTGCCGTTGACGAACTGTCCGTTCAGGCGATAGAGCATGGCGCCGCGATCCTGTCCGAGCATGCGCTTGGCATCGACGGTCACGGACTGCATCTGGCCATGCTGGTCGAGGATGCTGGTGAGCCATCCGGCCATGGCCTCGGGGGTCACGTTGGCCTTGAAGCGAGCGGAGCCGTTTTCGTCACGCCATTTTGCGGCTGCCTCCGCCGCCTCGGTGCTCGGCGTGCGCAGGACCTGCACGGCCTTGTCGCCCTCGGCCTTGACCCCCACGATCTGGAAGAATACGCCGCCGATGGCGAACTGAAAGAAGCCGGCGACGAGCCCGAGCGGAAGCGCGGCGATGGCGACGGCCCGGCCGCGGCGGACGCGCCGGCGTGTACGCAGGATGCCCACAATACCCAGGATGGTCACGAGCAGCCCGGCCCCAAGACCGACGATGGCTCCGTAGAGGAAGCCCGGGTTGCCAGCGATGCCGCGAAAGGCGAACGGAATCCAGGGAACGAGGAGGATCACGCCCAGGATGAAGCCGCCCCAGGCGGCCCAGCTTCGAGGCGGGACAGCCGTCGCCAGGATGGCGTTCAGGTCATCGAGCGTGGGCGGCGGTTGCGGTGCGGAAGAGCTCGCTTGCGGTTGATCGGACATAGCGGCATTGGACCACGCGGGCGGGCTCCTCACAAGGGTGCGGGTGCATCGAAGCCAAGGCGGCGTCAGAAGTTATCTTTGCTTGACGGGACATTTGGAAGCCGCTTAGTATTGGGCGGATATCGGCGTTCGCCGGAGTAAGGCGGCGGCTGCCCGGCATCCGCGGCGGGCCGTTGCAGCGGCGGTGGACGCGATCGCGAGGTGTGTCCCTGCGCCCGCAGCGCCGCCGGACGACGGCGGATTTTCACCAACGGAACGCCCCCGCCGCAGGTTTTGGAGTCCCACTGGACATTCCGGCCCTGCGGACTCGCATCGGACGCCATGAATCACCGTATCCCTCCGAACATCGAGGAGTCACGCAAATGAGTCATCCTCTCCGCGGCTTGCTGGCTGTGGGCTGTCTGGTTCTCGCCGCCACGCTGGTGTGGGTCGGTTGTGGCAGCGGCCTGCCTCAGCTCATCTTCGGCCCGAACGTGAGCGGCAACACGCCGCCGACGCTGGACATTCTGGAGCCGAACTCGAGTTCGTCCATCAACCAGGGCGACACGCTCACGATCCGGTGGACCGACAGCGATCCAGACTCCGCGGCGCTGATTTCTTTCGTGCTGGTGCGGGTGAGCGACTCGGTGGAGCTTCCGCTGGTCACGTCGATCCCGGAGAACGACACGGCTGCCGCGGATTCGATCAGCATCAGCACGGCGCTGGTGCCGTTCGGCTCGTACTACCTGCGTGGGGATATTACCGACGGGGTCAACCCGAAGGTGTCGGTCTTTGCGCTCGTGACGGAGACGTCGAACACGCGCGTCGTTCTGCAGGTGAGCGAACCGGGTTCGAGCCCGCTGAGCGTTCCGCCGCAGGTGGCGGTGGTCGCGCCCGAGTTCAACCTGGGCGTGGCCCAGGACGACACGCTGACGGTGATCGTGCGTCCGAACACGAACGTGTTTGATGACGTGACGCCGTTCGACCCGGACAGCGGCGCCACGTTGTACGTGCTGCTCGACAAGGATGAGGATCCGACAAACGACAATCCGGCGTTGGCCACGGATAACAACATCATCGTGTTGCGTCAGCGGGATATTGTGGAGGGGACCGGGGGCGAACAGCGTTTCGACATTCCGGTGGACCTGGCGCAGATTCCCGCGCGGGCGGACGGCTCCCCCTATTACATCCGCGCCACCATCAAGGACGCGGGCAACCCGGCGGTGCACGCCTATGCCTCCGGGGCGATCAACGTGGTGAAGTCCGCCACGGGCGTGGTCGACCTGACCGACGTGGGTCGGACGCTGGCCGGTGCGCGGTTCCAGGGGTTCAACCCGGGCGCGGAACTGGGCTCGCGGATGATCTCGGTGAGCGATTTTGACGCGGACGGCATCGAGGACTTCATGCTGGTGGCGAAGTACGGCGTGCCGCGCAACTTGGGGAATCTCGGCGAGGGGTATCTGATCTACGGTCTGCCGAACACGCGTTTCGGTGGATCCACGAACGTGAACACGGTCAGCACGGACATTTCCGGCGCGGTGTTTCAGGCTCCCCCGAATCGGCTTTCGAGCCTTCATGCGGGCGACGCGTATACCCCGCTGGGGCTCGCGGACGTTTCGATCATGCCCGACGTCTCGGGTGACGGGCGGCCGGAGTTGCTTTTTGGCCTGCCCTTCGTGGATGGCATCTGGACGGCCCGGGACGACGACTACGGGGACTCCCCGGCAGTCGAGATCGTCGAGTTTTCGGTGCGGCAAGGTTTGCGAACGCGCACGATCAACGGCATCGACGATGCCAACATCGGCGACGACGATTACGTCGGCACGATCGACACGTACATCAGCCGGAACTCGCCGTCGACTTCCTTTGGCAACGCCACGGAGCTGCGGATCAGCGCCACGGCTCCCGGCGGCACGCAGCAGATCGATGAATGGGCGATCATCGGCTTCGAGGGCGTGCGCAATCAGTTTATCTTCCGCGATATCGACAGAGTGACGATCCAGTCGGCGACGCTGGAGTTTGGTCCGCGGAATTTCTTCGGCAACGCCGACAACATCACGGTCCAGCAGATGATCGTGCCGGTCAACGAGAGCGTGACGTTCGATACCTTTTCGGGCGGTGACGAGCCGGGGCCCGAGGACGGACTCGACTACGAGAATGAAATGGACGTCTCCATCAACGTGGCGAACAACACGGTTGAAGTGGACGTGACCGACACGATCACGAAACTGCTCGACGGGGAGCTGGAGACGGTCGACCCGACGTGGATTATCTACCCCTCGTCGGACTTGGATACATTTTCCGCCACGTTTGACAGTTCGGAGTCGTTGACGAACGCGTATCACCCGCGGCTGACGGTACGCTATTCCGAAGCGCTGCCGGACGGCTCGAGCAACTACAACTGCTACGACGACAACTACGTGAACAACAAGTCCGATCCGACGCCGCTGGCGCCGACCAGTCCGCCGCACGACTCTTCGTACGAGGCGATCGGCTCGGTCATCTTCTTCAACAGCGAGAACCGGGACGCCGATGGCCCCAGCAGTGCTGACCGGCTCGAGAACGTCGCGGTGCCGCTCGAACTGGTCGGCATGACCCGGCCGACGTTTCCCCTGCCGGCGGTCGGCGGTTACGGACTGCCCATCGATACCGAGGACAACACGCTGCCGATCGGCGGCCAGATTCCCAACGGTTCGGCGAGCGATCCGGACAACGAGCCGGAACGCGTCCGCGGCGCCCGCGTGACGGCGAGCTATTGGGATTTCTACAACACGGATTTCTCTTTGCTGGGCCGGGCGACCCCGCGCACGGGGCATTTCGGGGCGACGGTATCGTGGCTGCCGGACACTACCAACGACGCGACGCCGGAGCTGCTGTTGTCCGCGCCGAACAACGAGCGCGAGGTGGCCCGCCTCGAGCGTTCCACCGAAACAACGGACCAGCGCATCCTCTCGACCAACACTTTCTCGGGAAGCATCATGATCATGCCCGGGTTCGACCTGGGCGGCACGAGTCGGCCCCGGGGTGTCGCGGGTGAACAGACGATTCCATGGCAAAACCAACCGGGCGCGGCGGAGTGCAACTCGACCGACTCCACCCGCGACGGCGTGCTGAGCCTGGGACTCAGTTACGAGATTTACGCCGAGACGATCGAGGATGAGCTGGGCGGCGCGACGTACGCCGGCGACGTCAATCTGGACGGCGTTCCCGACATCATCTGCGGCGCTCCGCGTAACGACGGGCCCAACGGTACGCTGGATACCGGAGCGTTGTATATCCTGTACAGCCGGCCCTCGCCCGGTGACGTTCGCCTGTCGCTGCTGGACGATCCGATCCGGCGCCCGCCGGCTCTGCGGATTCGCGGCGAGATAGCCAATGACCGCATCGGCCAGGTGCAATCGAGTGGCCTCGATCTCAATGGAGACCGGATCGACGATATCTTCTTCGGGTCGCCCAATGTGGACTTCGGCGGCGTCACCGCAGGCGTCTGCGGCGACGTGGACGGCAACGGCGTCCGCGACGGCAATGACCTGGATCTGGCGCTGTTCAACACCTGCCGCGGCAATTTTGGCGATGAGGTGTTCACCGACGACGTCATCGGCAACCGGTCGTGCAAGGCGTTCGATTTCGACAACGACCGCGACATCGACGATGACGACCGCAACGTCTTCGACTGCCTTGTCTCGGGATTCGACGACTGCTGCCCGGTGGACAACGGTTTCGTCGGCGTGATCTTCGGCGATATCTACCTGGACGGCGACCGTACGCTGTCGCAGCTCGCCACCAACGACTTGCCCGGCATCAAGTTCTTTGGAGCCAATCCGGGCGACCGGGCGGGCGCCGACGTGGTCAGCGCGGGCGACTTCAACCGCGATGGGTTCGGCGACCTGCTGATCGCCGCTCCGGGCGTGCGGTTCACCGACGCCAACGGACGGGATCGGATGGGCGTCGCCTACCTGATCTTCGGGGGCACGCATCTCGACGGTAACCACAGCTACTCGCTGGATCAGGTGGGTTCCGCGGAGTTGCCGGGAATCGTCTTCCAGACGCCGTTCTTCGCGGGACGGCCGAACGAAGCGCCAATCGACCACGTCGGATTCCTGGGGGACATCAACGGGGACGGCTTCGACGACATCGCGTTGGGCATCACCCGGGCGGACTTCCTGGACTCCGCGCTGCCGCAGAACCCGAACGACCCCGGCACGAATCCGAACATCGGCCGGCGTCCGGACGACGGCAACGTCTACATCGTCTACGGAAACAACACCGGCTCGAACCAGTAGCGAACCGGTCGTTGCGACAACTTACGCCGGCCCGCGCGTCGCTCGCGATGCGCGGGCCGGTCTCATTGCCGGGCATTGGCGGTGCCGCGGCCGCCGTGCCCGGCGGCGGCGAATCGCGTAGAATCCTCCCGTCATGAACGACCTCGAGCGCCTCGAGCAGGTGCGCGCGAAGATCGCATCCTTCCCCAAGTCCCCCGGCGTCTACCTCATGAAGGACGCCGAGGGCCGGGTGCTCTACATCGGCAAGGCCAAGGACCTGCGCGCCCGGGTGAGCAGCTACTTTCAACCGGCGGCGGACCTGCTCAACACGCGCGGGCCGGACATCGCCAACATGGCCACGCGGGTGCACGACGTCGATTTCGTCGCATGCGAGACCGAGGTGGACGCGCTGCTCAAGGAGGCGCGGCTGATCAAGGACATTCAACCGCCCCACAACGCGGCGCTGAAGGACGACAAGACTTTTCCCTACCTGGAGATCACGACCGGCGACGACTTTCCCGGCGTGTATGTCACGCGGACGCCGCGGCACAAGGGCAGCAAGCTCTACGGCCCCTTCGCCTCCGCCGGGGGCGTCCGCGACGCCGTCAACGCCCTCCAGAAGGTCTTCAAGTTCCGCACCTGCGAACTGGAAATCCTCGACGGCGACGAGTCGCGCCGCTACTTCCGGCCGTGCCTGCTGCACGCGATCAACCAGTGCACGGCGCCGTGCGCCGACCTGATCAGCCGCGACGATTACCGCAAGGACGTCGACCGGCTGAAGAGCTTCCTCAAGTCAAAGCGCTCCACGCTCATCCGCCGCATGGAGAAGGACATGGCCCAGGCAGCCGCCGAGCAGCGCTTCGAGGAGGCGGCCACGCTGCGCGATCGCATCCGCGCGATTGCGTCGCTGTCGCTCTCCGGCGACGTGGAGGAGCACCGCCAGGTCGAGGTGTTCTACGTCGATCCCACGGAGGGGCTCGACAAGCTGGCGGACCTGCTCGGCCTGGAGGATCGCCCGCGGAGCATCGAAGGCATCGACATCGCCAACCTGCAGGGCGGCGAATCGGTGGGTTCACTGGTCTGCTTCATCGACGGCCGCGCGTTCAAGCCCGGCTATCGGCGTTTCCAGATCAAGACGGTCACGGGGCAGGACGACTACGCGATGATCCGCGAGGTGGTGATGCGCCGCTACCGGCACGCCGCCACGGGCGACGAGCTTTACCCCGATATCATCCTCATCGACGGGGGGCTCGGGCAGTTGCACGCGGCCCTGGCGGCGTTCTCCGAGATGGACGTACGGCCCCCCATGGTGATTTCCCTGGCGAAGAAGGAAGAACTCGTCTACGTACAGGCGCGGACGGCGCCGCTCAAGATGGCCCGCAACAACGCCGCCCTGCGCCTGCTGCAGCAGGTCCGCGACGAGGCCCATCGCTTCGCCCAGCACTACCACCACATCCTGCGCCGCAAGCGCACGCTGGAAGAGGACGTCCGCGAGGGCCGCCGCCCGCCGAACATGAGCTGACCGCGCCCACCGGGCGACGTCAGGGACGCTTGATCTGGGCGATGATGGTCGGGTCCTTGATCTCGTCGTCAGCCGCCAGCAGAAACGCCTTGCTGAGAATGATCGCAAGCGTGCTGTCTCCTTCGAAAGGCAGATAGACGCGCTCGGGATCGGTGGCGGCTCGCTCCGGAACGATGCAGAGATACTGGTCGTTGGGCTTCATCAGGATATTCCCGCTGCCCAGGTGAATCTTGTAGGTACGCAGGCGGCCGCGCACGACGACGAAACGGTCGGTCAGTGTGCAGACGTCTGCGATCTTCAGACGCGGTAGCAGGCGGGTGAGCACATCGCGGCGGGTGGCGGCGGTCTGGGACAGTTCGCCGAAGGAGTAGGACTGCCAGTAGTTGTCGTGGAGACGCTCCCCGCGATCGGCCCAGTTCGGGTCGTTGCCGATGCTGGACACGCCCACGAAGAGATCGACGTCGCGCATGACCTCGGAGAGCACGATGCGCGGCACCTGCGCCAGTTCCACCGGATCACCGTTCTCCCGGCAGATGCGCACCTGGTCCGATGCAACGTAGAGCATAAGACCGGTGTCGCTGAGGACATTCGCACCGGCGTCGACCGGTTCAATCCAGAATTCCGCCTTGAGCTCCCAACGCGGCAACTCCAGCGTGGGCGTGTTCTGCGAGTCGAACGCGCCGTAGACGCCCGTGCGCCAACCGCGCTGCTGGGCCAGGGCGTTGAGCTGAAACTGGCGCAGGATGTGGGCGGCGAAGCGGTTTGAGTACGTCTCCGTCTCCAGCTCCGCCGGCGTGAGCAGGTAGACCTCGCGGTGCGCCTGCTTGAAGGGCTGGGTGATCTCGTGCCGCACGAGCCATTCGCGCCAAGCGCCGACCTGTTCGACGTTCGCATCGATCGGATGCCAGAGGCGTACCCGGGTCTCCGCCGCCGGGGTGACAAACTCGTCGCGCGCCGTCACCAGGCCATCGCCATCCCAGGCGGCTGGGACGTCACAGCCGTCGTGGGCAAACGTCCAGATCAACCGGCGGGCCATCGGCGCCACGAGCGGGTGATCGAAGATACGCTCGCGCCATGACTTGAGCGTCCACTCCCGCTGACTGAGCGGCGCGCTCTCCAACCGGTAGCGCACGGCTGGGAGCATCTTCTGCATGTCCTTCGCGGCTTTCTTGAGGGCCTTCAGGGCATCGGCGTGATTGTCCTTGACCGCCTTGGGCACGGACTTGACCGTCTTGCCGTCCGCTTTGCGCCAGGTCAGCCGGGTCGTCGTGCTCTCGACGGCGAGTTCAGCCGTGTAGTCGCCGAGTTGCTCGCGGCGCACACCGTCGATCCCAAGATCGAACGTGGGTGTGGACATTTCCTCGAGTTCGGACTCGTCGACCCCCGCAGCCTGAGCGGCGGCGCGGAGCGCCTTGTCGATCATCCGGCGGATGCTCGGGAGTTTTGCGCGGGAACGGAGGCGGCTGAGCTCGGCGACGCCGTGTGGCGCCGGCATGGCGCCGAGTGCATACAGGCAGGCGTTGCCGATCTTGGTGGACAGTGATCCGATGCCGGGGATCTTCTTGAAGCAGCGGTCGGCGAGATCGCCGATCGCGCGCGCGTGCGGCGCCCCGGCCTCGTCGTCGTAGCACCAGATGAGGCCGCGCAGAATGTCGGCGTTGCGTTCCCCGAGCAGCAGCGGGTGAAACACCTCCCAGCCGCCGGGTCGCGGGCGGGTGCCGGGCTCGCCGACGCGCTCCATCCAGGCGTTGACGCGGGCATGAAACGCGTCGAGGCCGATCGGAACGATCCGCTCGGTGGCTGCCTTGCGCCACTTGCGCGTGGGCCGGGCCTGCGTGGCGTTGGCGCAGTGGTGCAGCAGCGCCTTCCACGGCGCGCTTGCGTCAGCGTCCATGGCAGCAAGTTCATCGAGGGCGCAGGCTGCCCAGACATCGTGGCTGTCCAGGAGTGGGCGATGGTCTTCGCCGAAGAGTGCCTGGATGCGTGCGGCCAGGCGCCGGTCGGCTGCGTCCGCGCTGCGCTGGATGATCTTGGTGAGGAGCTGGCGCAGGGCGCGCTGCAGTGCTTGGGGCAGAGCGTGCGCCGACGCGTAGGTCTCCACGCGGCTGATGAGCGGCGTGGGCGTGATGTTGTAGACCGGCGTCCGCACGGCGATCTCGATCAGCTCGGTGAGGTGTTCGGGCTCGAACGGCAGGTTACGGCGGGCGAGGTGATTGAAAATGGCCTTGAGGGGCAAGGAGCGCGGGTGGTTGTCACTCACGCCGGCGAGTCGCCGCGCTGCGGCCAGCAGCACCTGCACATGCACCTCGGAGGCTGCCGCGGACAGCTCCTCGGTAATCGGGAAATTCTTCGTCGTGGGCGAAAACCAGTGGTCCGCTTTGTCGTGGTGCGCTTCGAGGTAACGCGCCAGCAGGCGCGCCGCCTCCCGCCGCGCGCCCGCAGCGCCATCGGCGGCTTCATCGCCGCCGCGAAACAGGCGCGGAAAGATGTCCCGGATGCTCATGGTCCCGTCCGCAGGGTATCAGCCGCCGACCAGGGGCACGAGACGCAGGAAGGTTACGGTGGTGTCGCGGGTGAGTTCGACGACCTCGTCCAACCGGTCGACCTGGCGGTCGTTGACGAGGACGAGAAAACCGTTGTGCGCGAATGACTCCAGCGCGACCTCGTACTGTTTTTGCCAGTCGACCTGCCGGGGGTGCTTGAGGCGATAGCCGTTCAGCTCCTGCTCCGCCTCGGTCGGTTGAACCAGCCCACTGAAGCGCGTCTGGTTGCGTTTGACGTTGTGATCCTTGACGTCCTGGAAGACGCGGCTGCGGATCAGTTCGCGCACCGTGACCATCTCGCGTTCGAACGCCAGGTGGCCTGCGGCGTAGGCCTCGCCCGAGGTGCTTTCGTCGCGCACGGCGATGGTAACCGGCATGGCTGACCTCCTGAATAGCCCGACACGCTGGATTCTACCGGGTGGCGGGCTGATTCCGAAGAAGTCAATTTCACGAACTGCGGGGACGAACGGCGCAGCGCGTAAATTCCGCCTGCGACGCCGCTTACGCGGCGCGCATGCGCGCTGGGCGCTGGTTTTTGACGGCGCCACCCCGACTCAGAAGCAGTAGTCGCCCTGCTCCTCCTGCGACTGCACCTGCGGTGCGGTGATGTCCGGGCAAGCATCCAGCCGTTCGCCCGTCACGGTTCCGTCGTAGAGGTTTTCAGTGTTGGCGCCACCGCTGGTGGACTCACACGTTCGGCTTCCGACAAAGATCCCACTGACGATCGTAGCGGGCGGGTCGCCCGAGAGCGTCGCCTCGATCAAGGCAAGATCCGTGCAGATCGTCGTGCGCAGGATCAGGCAGCCATCCAGGCTGCTGGTGTAACCGAACGAAATCAGGCCGGTTGATATCTTCAGGTTCGTTTGCGCATCGTCGAGGGATACGACCTGTTCGCGGAGACCGTAGAGTCCGTTGAAGAACGTGGCGTTCGGCACGGTGAAGCGCACTTCCTCGAGAATGTCGCCGGTGTCGTCGTCGATTCCCCAGGTGCGCTCGAGATTGCCGTCGGCATCGAACTCGTAGATGGCCGCGGACGATCCCAGGCCGGGCGTCGTGAAGGTGATGCGCCAGCAGCCGGCCAGCGCCTCCGCGGGATTGGGTTGTCCTGCAGCGGGCACGCACAGGCCGCTCTGACAGACCTCGTCTACCCCGCAATCCGCGTTGGTGGTGCAATCGGGTGCCGGGTTGCCGCCCCCGCCACCGCCTCCTCCGCCGCCGGTGCTCGGGCCTGGCGGATCGGGATCGTTGGCGTCGGCGCAAAATCCGGCGGCGGTGCAGACTTCGCCGGGGCCGCACTCGGAATCGAGCAGGCAGGGCAATTCGCCCGCCTCGGGAACGCAGACGCCATCCGGCGTGCACAATTCGCCGGCGTCGCACTCGCTGTTGGTGGTGCAGTCGGGCACGCTGCCCGGGCCAGGACCGGTATTGTCCAGCTCACAAACACCGTTGGTATTGCAGACCTGCCCGGTCGGGCAGTCGCCGTCAACGGTGCACTCTGGCTGCGGCCCGCCGTTCGTGCCGGTA
>Ga0116151_10001983_pt1 | contig 19039 bp, 19 predicted proteins | sample AD_UKC117_MetaG_FD_89893 | JGI IMG/M metagenome (GOLD analysis project Ga0116151, IMG submission 89893) | Active sludge microbial communities of municipal wastewater-treating anaerobic digesters from Hong Kong - AD_UKC117_MetaG | ecosystem: Engineered > Bioreactor > Anaerobic > Digestate...
GATGATTGGAGGGTGAAAAGTGTGCGGAAGCCTGAAATAGTAGGTTCCATGGATGCCCAGGGAGTGCTCGATGTAGCCCAGTTTGAGGGAGTTTTGTGGTTTGGCATCAACATCATGGCGCAGGATGACCAGCTTTTGCCTGGATGGATTTGCTGTGCCTAATTCCGGGTCATGAGTATCGTTATGAGAGTAGTTTGTACGATGCTCTCGTTGTAAACTGCAGGTTTTCAGGTAATCCTCAACGCGCAGAAACAAAAATCCCTGCTCGCGCAGGGACTGAAGTAATTGGGAATATCGTCTGACTGTAAAATCCATCAGGAGGTGGTTTGCCGTTGCTTCAATCCGTTCATCAAAAATATTAAAATTCCGATTCCGAGGAGAATTCCGAGGGAGTTGGAGATAAGATCGTTGATGTTGAAGCGGCGGTAGGGGAGGAGGTACTGGAGCAATTCCGTTCCTGTGGAGAATAGAAGCCCCAGGATCAGCCAGGTCCAGGGCCGTTGTTTCATGGCCACCATAAAAAAGGCCCAGGGAATGAACGTCAAGGCGTGGAAAAAGTAATCCCCCCTGATTATTATGATTGTGAAATTATTGAGGTTAAGCTTGCTCCCGGGCGTATTGATGGGCAAAGCAATCAGGAAGATTATGGCTATGAAGTAGATCCAAAAATTCCGACGAGAGAAAAACTTGTTTGTGAAAAAAATTATTTGGTTGGTTGATAGTGAGGTAACTGACATTTATGTTTATTTTTCGCGATTTGAATTACTGTGGGCAATGAATTCAAATCTTCCTGTCATAAAAAGGATAGTTCTTGTCAACCTTCTTTCGTTTTTGTCTTTTCTCGATATCAACATATAGCTTGTTTAGATAATATCCGGCCACGCAACCTGCCAGGTTAAAGGTCATATCTTTGACAGAAGGACTGGTATCATAAAGAAATTCTTTTGCGACTCCCACAGAGAACATGATCAAACCACCTTTTACTTCCGGGTTGTTAATCTTGAAATCCTCCAATACCCTTATGGGTGCCGGTGTAAAAGTCATGGACACCACGAAATGTTCAAACTTGCTCCTGTGAAACCACTGGTCTTGCATAAAATATTGTGCGGATGCAGACCAATGTGCATTAGATGAAATGAATAACATAATTATTATAAATTTCATTTTATCTGATTTTTCCATTTCATCATTGCTATTTCAGTAAAATACTATTCAAATATATGCAAATTATGGACTGTCCTGAAGTGGAATGTATAGTCAATGTTATACCAGATATGGATTTAAGTGTTTAATTAGATTCGTATCATTAGTAACAAGAAAATCATTTTTGGTTATATCATATTTACCATCCTTGGTTCTAAGTATTTTCTTTAGAATTTTATTTCTCTTAAAATTGCCTATTTCAAAAACTTCATATAGATAAGTGGACATTAAATCCATGAACTGTACGAAATGCTCTCCTTTTTCATTTACTTCAATTATCATTGTAGGTCTGACTTCTTTTAGAAACTTAGTGGCTCCATTCAAAACCTGAAGTTCATGACCTTCGACATCAATCTTAATGTAAGCGGTTTGGAAAGTATGCATTCGATCATTAAAAATGTTATCCAGGGTATTTATGTTTATCTTTTCTTTTCCCTTAAACTCAAATATATTATTATCTGTAACACTTAGCTCAAGTGTGCTGTTATATGAACTTTTATCTAAAAAAAAATCTGCACAACCTTGACAATTTGATGCTCCTACCTCTATAAACTCAAAGTTTGTATAATTGTTTAATATACATCTCTCGAAGTTTAATCTGTTCGCTTCTTTATTGGGTTCAATGAAGAATACCTGTCTTCCTTCAGACAAAGGAAGCAATGAACGTAAACCCAGATTTGAGCCAACATCTATCCAAGGAATATTTTGAGGAAAGTAATTAATTAGCAACAATTCAATTAGATTGAAACACGGTGAATGTCGTCTATATGAAAGAGGAAACTGTTGCGATAAAGAATTATTTGTTGAGACTTCAGTTTTAACTTTTTTGCCGTTTGCCAGTTTAATTTTCCAAATATAGTTCCCGTCTGGCACATAAGTGTATTTACAGAAAAACCGGACAACCTTATTTCCAGAAATGTTAAAAAGGAAGTTATAAAAATTTAGGATTGCCTTGTGTTTTAATAAAGGATTAAAAATCCGTGCAAAAAAGTTACCAAAGAATTCTATTGACCTTTTCACTCTAAATGAGTTTTACGATTAAACGATTAACAGCATATGTTACCAGCATATTCCTTCGTAGTTGACATATTTGTTGTTTGTTACCCTTACTAAGTCAATAAAATGTTTGTCAGGATTTAAAGAAATGATTTCTTCTGCATCTGGAATATGATGAGCGAAAACAATTAATTCAGATTGTCTGATTACCATCTGTAAATCATCAGAGATAAGGTCTGATAAGTGAGGAATATGTGATTGGATATAATCTTTATTCATTCCTATCAACCTTGACATATTGACTGAATTATCATATATCTTAATCTGGTAACCTTTCCCATAGAAGTATTCAGTAAATTCTACCATTGGACTGTACCGGAGATCATCTGTTCCCTGTTTAAAACTCAGACCTAGTATTCCTATCTTCCTTTTACCTGAAGATTCAACCATTCTCAAAGCTTGCTGTTTATGACTTTTGTTGGACGCTTCAATGTTTTCAATAACAGGTGTATGAATGTAATGGTCATGGGCCATAGTCACCAGGCCTTTTAGGTCCTTTGGAAGGCATGATCCCCCATAAGCGAAGCCTGGTTTCAGGTAAGCTCCGGAAATGTTCAGTTTGTTATCCATAAGGAAAATTTCCATGACATGAAAAGAATCAATACCCATTTTCTTGCATATATTTCCTATTTCATTAGCAAAGGAAATCTTTAAAGCATGCCATGTATTACTTACGTACTTAATCATTTCAGCTTCTTCAATCGCGACATGTTTTACTGGTGCCTTGATATCATTATAAATTGAGGAGACTTTATCAATAGCAAAGGAATTGTCTGATCCTATTATTGTTATCGGAGGATTGTAATAGTCATGGACTGCAGATCCTTCCCTCATAAATTCCGGATTTGAAACTACAGCGAAATGCTTGTTCCTTGTTTTTCCAGATCGTTTCTCGATTATCCGTCCAACATTCATATTGGTTCCCGGAAGCACCGTACTTCTGATTACAATGATATGAAAATCATCTTTATATAACATTGCATCACCAATTTCTTCAGCCACCGAAAAAATGAAATTCAGATTGAGGTGGCCTTCGTTAGTTGGAGGAGTACCTACTGATATTATTGATAATTCACTATTTAGAACTGCTTCAACATGGTTATTTGTGGCATTGATTCTGTCAAGTTCTGATGCTTCTTTAATTAGGACATCGATGTCCTTTTCTATTATGGTAGGTTTGCCTTGGTTAATCAAGTCAATTTTATTACGGTTTATGTCAACACCTATTACTGAATGACCGTTCTGGGCTAAACAAGCCATGCTTACACAACCAACATATCCCAAACCAAATACGGAAATTTTCATTACTATTTTAAATCAATGAATTAATACTATTTAGAATGAAAGTAGGCACATCTTCCCATTCATTAGTGATTTTTTCCCGAAAGGAAACCTGATCTTCAAAACTGACTTTCCCATCTATGACATTTCTGACGATTTGAGGTAACTCGGTAATGTTAGAATTCTTTATTAACATCCCTTTCTCAATCATAATCCTGTTAGCAGCCATTTCTCTGATACCACAATAAATGCTAGGTACACCAAGTATAGCTCCTTCCCTAGCCATACTGTCACCTGAGGAGATAATAACCTTGCTGAAGTACATCAAAGAATGGATGTCCATCACGGGCTCTCTGAGCAGGATCCATTCAACCGGGTAATTTGAAATGGTTGATTTATCTTCCAATGAAAGGATTACCTTAATCTGTTGTGGGAATAGAGATGAAATGCTTGCTATCAAGCTTTTACCTTGGCCTAAATAGTTAAGAGTTCCAACAGATACTTCTCTTATAAAAATATATCCCTTGTGTTTTAATCCAAGTTGCTGAGGGATATTGGGATCAGGGATAAAATGCCTTGGTGATAAGTATGACCATTCCTTTAAAGCATTATACTTACCAACATTTCGGGATATATTGGAGTAAAATACCGGAAAGAAAAGTTTCGTGGCAGTAATACTTTCCAGAAAAAGATTTGCATTTCTTTCGGGATCATCGTCGAACTGAATATTTGGAATTCCCTGAATCTTTAAAACAGTGCCAAGTACAAAACTTCCAGCGCTGATCCCAATGTCAGGTTTGAATTTGTAACAAATCCAGAATAGTTTAAAAAACTTTAAAACATTAGCTTCAAAAAGGATTGACCAGATTGTGCCACGATGTTTATTCGTTATTTGTAGGTCAAATCCTGGGAATACATTGTTCGCAATAGCTGGCAGCTTTCCCCTGTCAAGCACTGTAATTTTGATCTGATATTCATTTTTCTTAAGCAGATATATAACTGGCCTGAAAAAGTTTACATGAGCAGGATGGCAAATGTCAATTATCAGTTTCATGAAATATGCTAAAGGATTTTCGAATTTTCCGCCAGGTTAAGAACGTATTCTGAGCTAAGAAGTAAAGGAAGTTATTGTTGATTTTAATAAAACGACCATAATTATCCATACTACCACCATATTTACTTTTATAATCTCTGACTCCGTAATGCTGATCAGGTTTACCTGCGCCCCCCCAATCGAAAATTGACATTTTGTTTTTTTTACCCCATAAAAATACACTCCATGGAATTAGACTGTTGGGATAATATTTTTTGTATGAGTGATCGAATCCAGAAAAGAAATCAAAAATACGCCCTTTATAGCATAGGGTATACATAGTCCCGATGAGTTTTCCGTTAAGATATGCTCCGAAGAAACATGCCATATTTAAATTTCTTAGCTGATCAAAGGCATTTTGAAAAACATTGAATGGGAAAATCGGAAGTTTGATACGATTGTAAACAGATTTTAATATATTATAACTTTTTTGGAGATCACTATAGTCTGAAATTGGTTCGATTATTATACCTTCTTTTATCGCTCGCCTTATTTCATAACGTTTTTGTTTGTGAATGTTTGTCCATAGTGTTTCTTCATCAGCAGAGAGGTCAACAATGATGTTTAAGTGACTCACATCCTGGTATTTCAATTCAGTGAAAATGGTTGTATTTTCCCGTTGGTTTATAAGATTTCTAATCTGAGTATAAATGACTTTTTTCCTGATAAACTCATCAAAGGCAGTAAGAATCTCTCTTGTTAGTTTCTGGTCGTTATTTATAACCAGAGGACCACCGATAATTATACAGCGCGATGTCAGGTATTTTAAAAAATTGTGAAACTGATACTGAATAATTCCGGACAAAACGCCTTTAATTTGGTTGTTATCATCAAAAAGTAAAACGAATACCGGTAAAAAACGATTTTGGTTAGAAAAAAGGTCTGCGTAATATGTTGTCTGAAATATGTTTCCATCAGGATGCAACGAAATGAAATTATTCCAGATTTCTTTATATGGTTTGTCAACATGACCTTTAAAGAAAACTACATTACACCCATGAATATGCTTGCGTTTCCTTGTCGACTTTAGTCTTTTATGCAAGCAAACATCAGTAATGGACTTTGTTTTAGCCATTTATTGAGTTGTAATTTTCTTTCGATGAATGCAAAGAAAGGGATCATTCTGTTATTAGATTGTCCTTCAAAAGGTATCCAGAAGAAACCCATGATATCTTTAATAGAAAAACTATTGTGTTCTATCAACTCCTGGAACTGTTTTAATGAATACTCTCCCAGGTTTAAGGTTTTGCTTTTTTTCATAAGATGAAGCTTATATCTCCAACTCATTTTATTCGAAGCAGAGAAAATAAAAACTCCCTGATATTTAAGATGTTTATAGGCAGCCTGGAATACATCTTCAGGAGGTGTAATAGTAAATAAATCAATGGCAATTACCATATCATAATCGACTCTGTCAAAACTCCTGAAATCCATACAGTGAGAATCTTCTAATGATCTCTCTTTACACAATTCTATAGCTCTCTCATTTAAATCAACAACTGTGATTTTATATCCTTTTTCATGTAAAAGAATAGAGAATCTGCCACTTCCCCCTCCTAAATCAAGAATACTTTCACAATCTGAAGAAAGATGTTTGTTTATAAATTCCATTTGCCTGATCGTTTTATAACGACCAGATCTGTTACCATATCCCAGTGGATTATATATATCCCATAAATATTCTTCTTTCACATCAAAAATGATCTATAGCAATAAACGTTCAATAGTATACTGTATATCTGATGTTTTAACATTTACATCAGTTCTGGGTTACAAATAATTAATTAGTACTAACTCTGTGGTACAATTGGCATATTTTAGTTGCAGTATGCATGTGATCCAAATGAATTACTCTATGCCTTCCGTCAGTTTTTGTATTGTAATCTAATGCCGATTCTAATTTTTTAGCGACATCATCTACTGTAAAGTCACATATGAATGTACCTTTTACATCACGAGTGATTTCTTTTACATCACCTACATCAGTGCTGACAATAGGACAATTACATGCCAGGGCTTCTTTGATGATATTTGGTGAACCTTCCGAAAGTGAGGTGAGAAGTAATGAGTCACAGGCATTCAACAGAAGATTTACCTGTTCCCGAGAATACCCGATCAACTCAATCAATCTGACTGGTTGATTCAATTTTCGTATGGCATCTCTAGCTAGCGAGTAATTTTTAACCTTATTTGAAAATGATCCTGAAAATAGAACGACTTTTTCATCTTCATTCCAACCTAATATCTCACGGGATTTATACTTGTCTAAAGGTTTGAAAATGGTTAAGTTTATTCCGCAAGAAATAACTGAATAATTCTTTCTTACAGATGCTAAACTGACCATTTTTTCTGATACAAATATAGAGTAGGAGGACAAAATCATTGCTAATTTAGATAATATACGCACAGACCTGATGTTGATATCACTCCCATGAAAAGTCGTAATTACGGCAACTTCCCTCTGCAGATTCGCAAATAGGCCAGAGATTCCATAATGCGCATGGATCAGATCCGGCTTGAATGATTGAATCTTTCTTTTGTATTCTTTAAAGTTAGACAGGTAACCAATCATTCCTTTTCCCTTAATGAGAAAATATTCAGAAACAATTCCATACCGACTAAGTGAGTTAACCTGTTCAATTACAAACACAGGAATTTTCCCGGTATTAAAACTACAAACCACAAGGATTTTCATGATCAGGTGAGTCCTCTCCCTGCAAGTTTAAACCAGTTCCAGGCGATAATAAGGATACTTATCCCAATAACATAAAGGAAATAATAGCTTGAGTTGTTCCTGTTCATTTGGGTAATCCCATAGCCAGCAAATAAAATCAAAAATGGTAAAGCAGGAACATGAAACCGGGGAGAAAGAGCGAATCCGCTATTGGCAAGAATGAGCAAATAAGAAAAAAGAAACACAGACAATAACAAATTTACCCTGAGTCTTTTCTTTTTATACAAAACGTAAAATGCAATCAATACAAAAAATACATATACATTCCGGGTAAACAGGTCACCGTTTGTCATCATAAGATTCTGCTGGTCCGGGATATTGACCAAAGTAGGAAATGGTGCAAAAAGAATAATGGGTATAAATACCGCAGCGCTTCCGTATTTAGCAAATTTATTTGCTCCTTCACGTGTCGAAAACCATTCAAGATGACTTTCCTGTTGACTACTTCTCTTTTCAGCAATAGAAGTGACTTCTTGTAATATCGTTCCTGAAAATATAACCGCAGTGGCAATTAACAGCCAACTTACTATGACAATCCTGTTGTATTGGCTCATCAGTTTCTCTGATGAAAGCAAGAAAGCACTGAATAAGGAAAACCATGCTGCCAAGCCCAGAGCTGTCCGGAAAAAGAATAATGACACTCCGAAGAAAGCAATCTTTAAGATATTGGAGAGTTTGAAATTTCTTGAATTAATGAGGGCATCAGACTGATTGATAAAACTCATCAGTAAGAAAACCATAAATGTCTCTTTAAGGTGGAGCCCTGAGAAATAAATAAATGATGGCAATAAAACGGCCATGACTGCTGTTATGCGAGCAGCATACTCACCAAAGTTCCTTTCGGATATTTTATAAATAAGGACAACTGTCCATGCGCTAACCAATGCATTTACCAGACGGACAACCAGAATTGATCCAAAAGATATGAGATAAATAAATGCCATGGTCATTTCCCATCCTGAGTCAGAAACACCTTGCATAAAATCCCTGAAATAAACCTCAAGTGCCCCATGGTAGAACAAATCAACTATCCAGGTTGCAGTGATATGATAACCTTGGGAATCCCCTACACTAAATTCAAAGGGAATTCCGGTTTTTGCTTTATAAAAGAAGTAGATGGCAACGACGTAAACAATTCTGATTAAAAATGCCGTTAAGAAAATTTTCTTTTGAAATTGCTTCCTTGTAACTTTTAACCACCTGAATGAGAGTATGGAACTGAAATAGAAGAATGAAAATGCAGAAAAGGCTCCGAAAAAAATCCATAGGAATGGAAGAAATCGTGGAACAAAAAGAAAGGCACATATCATCAGCACTGAAAAATAAGCGATGATAGCTATGGAGGTGAAATATGTTGAGAAGTACTTCAAATTCTTCGGATTATTGCTTATTATACTTTCTTAATAGTGATCTTTTTGTGCGAACAAGCATATCCGTAATTTTTGGCCCCAGAATATTAGAAAAAAAATATTTTTTCAATTTCATATGCCACGGGTGCCAGGATGCAGCAAAGTGGTGAATGCAATAGGTGTTTGAAGTAGTGGATATGATACCTGTACGTGATTTTGGACAAAAATAGTCTTTTGGAAAGATGTGCATGCACCCTTTATAAATCTGGTAACTGTTGTCAAGAAGCAAACCGTTGTTGGACATTATCTCTGAAATTATTCTAACATTTGATGTAAGATCGGGCTTCCCTTCTTCAGAAATGAAGTGCTTTCTTTCATACCATTTTAACTGTTCTTTTGCCCATTCGTTGGACTTTTCGCAGGCCATAATCCCGGTTGGTACCTCATAATCACTTTCAAATCCAGAGAAACCCGGTAAATGTAACAGGTCATCCAAGCTTTTTAACACCTCTACATCGGTGTCCATGTAAATTCCGCCGTAGTAATATAAGGCAAACAACCTGACATAATCTGACACGAAGGCATATTTTTTCATTTGCCAGGCTTCCCTAGTAAAAGGGTGTGAATTTACATCAAACGATTCCTCATTCCATATATTAAGTTGATAATTAGGTAGTATATCTTCCCACGATTTAATACACCTAACTGCCAGGGGAGGCAATTTCCCCTTCCCGAACCAACAATAGTGAATTATCTTAGGAATCATTATCCCGGTTTTGACTTATAAAAAAATCTACGATTCTTTTTGCAGCATTTCCATCACCATAAGGGTTCGACGCTTGTGACATCCGTTTATACAAAACGGGGTCATTCAACAAAGAACTCACCCCAAACTCAATTTCTTCCCGTTTGGTCCCAACTAATCTTACAGTTCCAGCTTCAACTCCCTCAGGTCGTTCTGTAGTATCCCTCATTAATAATACAGGTAATCCAAAGGCTGGTGCTTCCTCCTGAATACCCCCACTGTCAGTTAAAACCAGATAAGATTTAGAAAGCAGGTATACAAATAATGGATAATCAAGTGGTTCTAAAAGAAAAATATTGTTGTCAGACTGGAACTCGCCTAGGATTTCATGAACAGGTTCCCTGACGTTTGGGTTAAGGTGCACGGGGAAAACCAAGTCAACTTCCGGGTGTACTAAAGAAATATTTCTGATCGCATGGCAGATATTTTGAAAACCTTTCCCGAAACTTTCACGGCGGTGACCTGTGATCAGAATGAGTTTTCGGTTATCCTTTAATCTATGAATGTCATATCCTTTCCCGAGAAGTGAAGTTTCTATCTCCTTTTCAGGAATGTCTCCAGACTCAATTCTTTTAACCATCCATTTTAGTTCATCGATTATGGTATTACCACTAATCATGATCTGTTCAGGCTGGATGTTTTCAGCTAGGAGATTATTCTTTGACACAACAGTAGGTGCAAAATGCCAGGTTGCCAGTTGGCTGGTCAAACAGCGGTTCATTTCCTCAGGCCATGGGCTGAATTTATTAAAAGTACGTAGCCCGGCTTCGATATGAGTTATGGGAATTTTACGATAGAAAGCCGATATTGAAGCGGCAAGTGAAGTCGTAGTGTCTCCCTGAACGATTACCATGTCAGGATCGTCAATTTCCAATACTTTATCCAATTTTGATAAAATCCGGGAGGTAACAGTGCACAGATCCTGTCCTGGTTGCATAATATTTAAATCATAATCCGGAGAAATCTGACATATTGACAAAGCCTGATCCAACATTTCGCGCTGTTGTCCACTTACGCACACCTTTACTTCGAATAAAGCAGGATGCTCTCTGAATTCCCGGATAAGCGGAGCCATTTTTAAGGCTTCAGGTCGGGTCCCGAAAACAAAGAGGAGTTTTCTAAATTTGGTAATCAATATTCTATATGGTGTTTATGGGTTCGGCAATAAGTTTTTAGCCGATAAAAACCTATGACGGACAATGCAGTATAAATCAGGAGAAATATTTAACAAAATAAGGGACATCCTTTTGTTACGATTCAGACGGTAGGAAAACAGGGGGAACACCTCTTTGCGTTTTAGTTTTCTAATGAATACTGGGTATTCATTAGAAAAATAAGTCAATACATCATCCAATGCCGTTAAGACAGTAAAAGCTATCATTCCTTTGTGCCACTTTTTGTCTTTGAGGCATTCCATTTGGAGATTCATGAAGTCAATAATGTGCAGTTTATCATCCAATATTTTCCTTTTCTTTTCAAGGTTATTCTCCTGCGTAATGGATCCAGCATTCAGTAAATAATTAAAAACGACAGTCCCCACCGATGTTATTCTATTAGCTTGAACAAGAATCCGCGGTGTCCATTCTGTGTCCTCGAAATATATATTTTCTTTGAAAAAGTTCTCTTCTCTAACAATTAAGTCAGTTCTGAAAATGAATTGGGGAACATAACAAGCATAACTCATTCTTTTAATTAAGAAAGCCAATCCATGGGTCACCTCATCCCTGTAATCCATAAAACGATCATCATTCTTATATGGTCGAATTATTTCATAATTCTCATTAACATGCTGATAATTAAATCGTAAAATATCCAGATTCTCAAAGTCCATTTTATCCAATAACGGTTTGAGTATATTGAAACTCAAGAAATCATCAGCATCCACAAACAAGATATATCTCCCTTTGGCCTGTCGCATTCCAGTATTCCTGGCTCCACCGGCGCCTTTGTTGTTCTGTATGATCAACCTGATATTACTATGCTCATTGACAAATTTCCGGGCAATGAGATTACCGCCATCTGTGGATCCGTCATCCACAGTAATTATTTCGTACTCATCAGATGCCATTCCTTGAGATAGCAGACTTTCCATGCATTTGGAAAGTAAATTTCCGACATTGTAAAAAGGGACTATTATGCTTAACCTGATCACTTTGCTAAACCTTAAAATACGAATCAGTATTTCTCCATAAATTTCGAAAATAACATAGTAAAAACAAGCAATAGGAAAGATTGTGAGAAGGAAGATCTCAATGCCATTTTGATTTGCTATATTCCGAATTTAAATAAAAGTCTGTCAAAAAACCAAAATAGTTTTTTAACAGTTTTACTTCGGTTAATCCGCTTCAAACTGTCAATATCTTTAAAAAAAGTATCATAATCAGCGAGTATGTTCGAAGGGATGAGTTCTTCCAATACCTGGCGTCGTTCCTTATTCAATAGGGTAGTATTGGTATTACTTACACCATTCATGTCAAAACAAACCACGTCCAAGTCGATATATTTGACTGGCTCATTATGAAGTCCGATCGTTAAGACGAACCACTTCCAATCAGATACTATCCTTAACTTTTCGTCATAAAATCCATATTTGTAGAACAAGCTTCTTTTAATTAGGACTGGTGAGTGGTTTAAAGAGCCGGTATAAAGGGTCAGCATAGAAATATAACCTTTTGCACAGTCGTCTCTGTGAGATCTTCCATCTGAAAATTGTTTAATTACATTCCCGTATAAAAAGCTATAATTTGCAAGGTTTTCCAGCATTTTTGCTATTACTTCTGGTGCAGCCAACCAATCACCGGAATTAAGAAATTGGCAATACTCTCCTTTGGCAACCCGGATTCCTTTATTCATTGCTTGGTAAATACCAGTATCGGGTTCAGAAATCCAAAAAACCAAAGGATTTTGAGTAGCTTGTTGAGTGAATATTTGATTATTGTATTCAGAGCTCAGAGCACGGGACTCTATGTTCGTTGAATCGGAGCGTCGGGCATGTTTGCCGGGTTCAATAGACGTAAAGGATTTGATGATATCTACACTCTCGTCTGACGAACCACCGTCAATAACAATGTATTCAAAGGCATTGCTGGTCTGTGAAATAACACTTTCGATGGTTCGATGTAAACCTTTTGCGTTGTTTAGATTAACTGTTATAATAGATAATTTCAAAAAAAATCCGGATTATCAAATATTAGTAGTACTCATTTTTTCATTATCAACTTTTTTATGTCCCTTTTTATGGTTTTATACCACATTATCGTTTTTACAGTACCCAAAGTGTTTGGTTCTGACGAAGAAAGATAAATGTCAGTCTGTTCCTTAATATATGGCTCATCAGGCCATTCTGGGAGATATTTCTCTTCCGTGATTTTTTGAAATACAAGTGCTTTCCCTAAATCACTTTTCAGATCAAAACGCTTCTTATCGGCATATAAAAGCCTTGCTAATTCCTTAATGGAATGCAGGTGTACGTCATCTATAATTAAATACCCGTTCACATTAAGCATGTAATAGATATAACAAAAATCGACGAAAACCGTGGGCCAGTTGTGCCCACCATCAATTAATGCGAGATCAATAGAAAGCCCAGATTGTGCCAATTCGGGTAAGGCCCATTCTGATCTTTCCACGATGGCTTTAAGAGGTTTATCATTGATTTTATTATCCTTAATAAATTGGAAAATTCTTTCAAAAATAATCCCGTCCTTTGCAATTGAGATTAATTTCCCAGGGTTGGATAAAAGAAAAGTCAAGGTAGAGTTACCTGCTCCAGTTTCAAGAATTGTAATGTCAGGATTAGAAATTTCATTTATAAGTGAATAGAAGGCCTTAAGATGAAATTTCTCAAAGCCCCCACTGTTCCATGTATTACCTCCATCCCAGGAATGTAACAATGGAATATTTAGAATATATTGTGCAAAATCCATATTTTATGTATCACGTGAAGTTATTTAATATAGGCTATTGTATCCCAAATTTGGTCAATATCCATTTCTTTTAGGCCTTTCTCCTTCAATATTCTTTTGTTTTCCGGATTGTCTTCGCAGAAAATAATCGTATTTGTTGTAAAATGATTTGGTATCGATGATATTTCTTCAAATTTATAGATTCCCATCCTGCCAAGATTATGGTTTACGAAAACTTCTGTAATGAACTTATGAAGCTTTTGTGTAGTGTCCTGTGTCGGTTCAAAAAACCAGAAACATTTGTAATCTCTGTTGATATAGTTGATGATTTGATTTATCTGATCTTTCGTTGATGTTCTTTTATCTTGATAATTACGAATTGCATCTGGAAATTTTTTCCCATAATGGACCGAAAATATAAACATGGCAGCCAACAGATATTCAACTTTAATCCAGTTTAAGATATAAAACACAATTGCAGGGAATACTAACACAACAGCTGGAAAATAATAATAAGGTTGTTGTAGTTTAAGGATAAAACAGGCTATGGCAAAAGACAATCCTGAGAATAATAATGAAAAGAAAAACAATGATTCTGAATCCCTATATAAAATTCGATTAATAACAATCCAAATCATAAGTAATAATCCTAACCACAAGATTTTTAAATTACCTAAAGTGAACTTTAGCAATTCAATGTACGACAGGTTGGGATCATTTCCGCCTTTATAAAAAGATGTTGCATTTTTGAAGGAAATAAAATAATACAATGATAAAAATATAAGACCGTTCATCACCAGAAAAATATAAAAATACTTTTCTTGCTTGTCTAAAGTATTATATCTAATAACAAGATTAACTAATGCTATGCTAATGAAGATTATAAAAATTGTTTCTTTGCAATATGTAATATATATAGAAATAAGAATTGAAAATAGTAAGTATAATGTTTTTTTTGTTTTGATATAGCTGTAATACATCAAAATGAATAAGGATAGCAAAACGATGATTATTCGTTCTGAATAAAACAAGTGAAAGAACACTCTATTGAAATAATACGATAGGAAAATAATCAAAAAATAAATTAGCCAGAATGTCAAGTTTATTCGAGATTGGATTTTCTTCGTCGATAAATAATAAACATAGAAACTACAACATACGAAAAATATAAAACTTACTGCCACAATGATATAATGTGCTGTGGGAGTTGTGCCAAAAGGAATAACTGTCAGAATGTTGTAATCAAAATGACATAAGGGTAAAAAACGACCTCCACCTTTTAAGTGAAACTCCCATTCAATTTTTCCAATTGCTGTTGTGATTAGGAACTCAAAATCGTCACCATAGATCCATTGAGCATTAATTACAATAAAATACGCTATTAAAGAAGTCGTAATAATTAATAGAAAGATAGGTAATCTGTCTAATATGTTTCTGCGATCTGAGATAAAAGTAGCCAAAGTCGTTTTTTGAGATTATGCTGGTTGAAAATATTGGCTAGGATCTTTTTGTATTAAATATTTTATTCTCAAGTAGTAGTAATAGAATAGCGGAAATTTAAACCTTAGTAAGAATGATATTTTTTGTTCAGAAAAATCAATTTCATTAAGAATTCTCTTTATATCTTCCTTTTGACCCTTTCTTTGAAGAACGTACGGGTACAACCGATACAAACATTCCTTGTCAAAGTACTTCCGGAAGGCATCATCTTTTTTTCTGAATTCTGAGTACTTGTCTATAAAATATGGCAAATGTTTGTTAAGGGATATCTCCTTGTTCATGGCTCGGTTTTCTGCGTCAAGGACATAATTGGCTAAGGGCTTATTATAAAATGCTACTTGGTATTTCAGCATAATCCGCAACCACATATCAAGATCTTCACCGCAGCTTATCCGTTCATCAAAATACCCTACTTCTTCGAATAATGATTTGCGAACAACTACGGCACTAGTCCAGAAAAGATGCAATCCTCGTTCCCAGTATTTTGCAGGTATTCCTCTGAATCCATCTGGCACATCGTTTCTTTGAGGTTTCTTTATGCCGTTATGCACATTGTTCCACGACAAACCCCACATGAATGCTTCGGGGAAATCCCTGATCATATTTGCCTGTTCTTCCAGGTATGTGGGTTCCCAAAAATCATCCGCGTCCAGAAATGCAATAAAATCAAATTTTGTATTTCTTATCCCTTCATTTCGTGCAGAACTAACCCCTTTGTTTGTTTTTCTAATGACCGATAATAATTCAATATCTGCGACATATTCTTCCAATTTCTTTACGCTATCATCAGTAGAACCATCATCAACTACAATAATCTCATAATCTTTGTATGTCTGATTTAGTACACTTTGTACAGCATTTATAATAGAATCTTGCTTATTAAAAAGAGGTATAACTATAGAAAACATACTTTTTAAATAATTATACGTACTAAATGGGACCTTCAATCTTATTATTACTCAATAGTACATCACTTGAAAACCTCTTAACTATTCGAAATTCTTTTAAGAATTTCATAAGTTTCATTAAACTGGATTGTCCTTTATATAATTCGCGATTGCTGTATTCAGTAAATATAAATCTTGTCTTTTTTAATGTTTCAGATCCGCCGTTAAAAACATTTATCTCTGCACCCTGAACATCCATCCAAATTAAATCAATGATTCCATTATAATTCTTGTTTGCCCAATCATCAAGAGTATTGCTCTTAACCAATATTTTTTTATTAAATGTGATCCATGGGTGGATTTTTACATGTTCCTTTGGTGATTTTATTGAGCCAGATAAATCCCATCCATGTGGCATTCTCTTGTGACATTCCTCGTTTAAATATCCATCGCTTTGAAAAAATTCAATTTCTCCGTTTTGATTGCTCAAGGCAATCTCAAATAGTTCAATATCTGGATTATGACCTATGTTTACCTTAAATCGTTCAATTGCTCTTGGGTCAGGTTCAAAACAGTAAATCTTAGGATTCTTGAAAATTTTAAAGAAAAACAAAGTGTTATATCCATCATTACACCCAATTTCGATGATTACTGGATTATCTTTACAAATCAAATTTGATAGTATATCCATTTTGAATTCTGATTTTGATATTGGGGGCAATCTAAATATATGATCAAATATGTAATTGTACAAAACACTGATATGTTTACTAATATGTGTCCCTGTCTTCAAAATCTTGGCTTTTTAAGGGAGATGATCAAGTTTTAAATAACGGAAATTATAAAGTCACTTTTATAATGAATTATTTTTAATTATTAGTAACTCATTACTGCCAATCATTGAAGCTATTGCTGAATATGAACTCCAATAAGAACCAATTATTTTTTTCGTATGGGATAATGCATATAATTCAACTACAGATTGAATTATCCCTGCCTTTGAGTTTCTATCCAGTTTGCCCCCAGATAAAAAAATAGGTCCTTTTAGGTGGCTGCCATTTATGAAATAGTCCTTGATTTTTTGATCATCAGATGCGATATAAAAAGATACTTCCTCGCACTTCATTAATTCATCTGACATTTGTTTTTCAAATAATTCTAATGGACTGTTCTCTATTGAATGAATATTATCCTTTCTGCGGATATGAACCCCTATGGTATTTTCATTGAATCCAATGGTTTCTTTCCTGACTCGTTCTGAAATCTCGGGTACCAAATGGAAAATATCGCTCCTGAATTTCCTGCTTGGGCAAAAGTCCTCACAAGTCTTAATTATCAGGAGTAAATACCTTGGTATATTATTCTCCGAATTGACGAAATTGTAAATTTCCTCTTTTCCCCCATTATATTGATCAACAATGACCTTAACTATTCTGAGTCTCTCTCCAAACTTTAGTAAATATCTAAAAATGAAAAAACGCCTATACATGTTGAAAAGAAGGCCAGGAATGAGTCCTTTTATATCCCTAATAAATGTAACTGAACTCCAGATTTCTTTAAAATCACAATTCAAGCCACTGTCTTTGATCCAATAGATATTCAATCTACATTTATGTAATTCACAAAAATTAACTGCAGAATCAATGGCCCGCATTCGGTTTGCTAGTCCTCCCATGGGGAAAAATAAAACCATCAAGAGTCTATCCTCCGACTTAGCATCCTTTATTTATATTCAAGGAGGTGTTTATAATTTCTGAAAACACGGAAAATGTGAAATGCTTAATTACTTTGTTATGCCCGTTATTGGCCAATCTTTTATTCTTATTCTCGTCAATTAGAAGTTCTGTTAAAAATCCGGCAAAATCTGCATCGGTGTCCGCAACTAAAAGTTCCCGGTCATGTTTAAATACATCTTTAAAACCCCGTGTGGCAAAATCTGAAGCCACAGAAGTACGTTTCATCTGAAAAGCCTCCAATAGTTTGATATTAGTTCCGCCTCCGTGATAAACAGGGACCACGACTACCCTGCATTCGGAATATTCCTGGGACAAATCATCAACAAATCCAAGCACCTTTACACCTTTAATCAACTCCCACCTTTTTCTCAGTTCCTTGTTTGTGAGATTCCCGACAATATGAAACTCAATATCATCGACCTTTTTAAGAACATGAACATATACATGTTCGAGAAAGTGATTAACTCCTTTATAGTTAGGGTAATAATCCAAGTCACCAACAAATAATACACGTTTCCTCAAAACGTTAAAGTCAGGCTCAATTATGCATTTACCTTCAAAGAAAGGAATATTGGGTAAATATGCTGAACGTTGATTGTAAACTTGTGTCGGATTTGGGAAGAAGGAATAATGGATCTTTTTCAGGATAATATGTGAACTAATCCGGGCATTCAGCGAAATCAATATGTACCAAATTCGATTCCTAAGGGTTTTGGCCGTTAAGGATAATCCCCTTAATGCATCAGAGGGAAGGTCATCCACATCAATAACAAGTTTTTCTGCGTATTCCAATAAGCCGCATTCCATAGCTTTGGGAATATACCGGGTAACAATCAGATCGTAATTTGTCTTAAGGAAAGCAGTTTGGACCACATTTGCCTTGTATTCATCCTTTGGAAATACAGCATATGGATCCCATGGGCGGCAAAGCCTGAAGAATTTACTTACTCTCCCTTCCTTCTTTTCAATTCCGTCATTATTATCACTGTGAATCACTTTGCAATTGGGAATTTTAGAATTAACTCCGCTACAGAAGGCAATCAAATCTACATCAGAAAATTCACAGCAAGCTTTTAGAAGAAGATTTGTTCTTTGATATGAACCATCAATACTTTTAAAAGGATCAATGTGGCTCGATATGAATAGAATTTTTGTCCTCAAGTATATTTTATGATAGTAAGAGGGTTCATTCAATTATTTCATTCCCATGTTATATTTCTTTTAACAACCCTTGCCGGATTGCCTGCCACCATTGATTTTGACTCCACATCTTTTGTCACAACTGAACCTGCGGCTATGATAGAACCAGATCCTAGTTTTACTCCTTTTAAAATCAATGTATTCTTGCCAATCCAAACTTTATCCTCGATAATAATAGGCTTAGAATTAATCTTCTCCTTACCATTTTCAATGACTTTGTGAATATCGCAATCCTGGATACTCACTTGATCTGATATATAACAGTTATTCCCGATGATAATATGATTATA
>Ga0116151_10001984_pt1 | contig 19026 bp, 20 predicted proteins | sample AD_UKC117_MetaG_FD_89893 | JGI IMG/M metagenome (GOLD analysis project Ga0116151, IMG submission 89893) | Active sludge microbial communities of municipal wastewater-treating anaerobic digesters from Hong Kong - AD_UKC117_MetaG | ecosystem: Engineered > Bioreactor > Anaerobic > Digestate...
TTCTCCATCATCGCCCACATCGACCACGGCAAATCGACCCTGGCCGACCGACTCATCCACTTCTGCGGCGGCCTGTCCGAGCGCGAGATGGAGGAGCAGGTCCTCGACTCGATGGACATCGAGCGCGAGCGTGGCATCACGATCAAGGCGCAGACCGCGGCCCTGCACTACAAGGCGAAGGACGGCCAGGTCTACAACCTCAACCTCATCGACACCCCCGGACACGTCGACTTCTCCTACGAGGTCAGTCGCTCGCTCGCCGCCTGCGAGGGCGCGCTGCTGGTGGTCGATGCCTCGCAGGGCGTCGAGGCGCAGACCGTGGCCAACTGCTACACCGCGCTCGACCTCGACGTCGAGGTGGTGCCGGTGCTCAACAAGATCGACCTGCCTGCGGCCGACCCGGAAAACGCGCGCGGCGAGATCGAGGATGTGATCGGCGTCGACGCCTCCGAGGCCATCCTGTGCTCGGCCAAGACGGGCCTGGGCGTGGAGGAGGTGCTCGAGGCCATCGTCGCCCGCGTGCCGCCGCCCAAGGGCGAGCCAGACGGGCCGCTGAAGGCGCTGATCATCGACTCCTGGTTCGACAACTACGTCGGCGTGGTCATGCTGGTGCGCGTGGTCGATGGCGAGCTCAAGCCCAAGGACCGTATCCTGCTGATGTCGAACGGCGCACAGTATCCGTGCGACCAGGTGGGTGTGTTCACGCCCCGCTCGGTCAGCCGGGATGCCCTGCGCGCGGGCGAGGTCGGCTTCGTCATCGCCGGCATCAAGGAGATCGAGGCGGCCAAGGTGGGCGACACCATCACGCTCGCCAACAAGCCCGCGAGCGCGCCGCTGCCTGGCTTCAAGGAGATCAAGCCGCAGGTGTTCGCCGGCCTGTATCCGGTGGAGTCCTCCGAGTACGACCAACTGCGCGACTCCCTCGAGAAGTTGCGCCTGAATGACTCCTCGCTGCAGTTCGAGCCGGAAGTTTCGCAGGCGTTGGGCTTCGGCTTCCGCTGCGGCTTCCTCGGCCTGCTGCACATGGACATCGTGCAGGAGCGACTCGAGCGCGAGTTCGACATGGACCTCATCACCACCGCGCCGACGGTGGTGTATGAGGTGGTGCTCAACGACGGCTCGACGATCCACGTCGAGAACCCGGCCAAGCTGCCCGAGGTCGGCAAATACCAGGAGATCCGCGAGCCGATCATCACCGCGACCATCTTCATGCCGCAGGACTACGTCGGCCCGGTGATCACGCTGTGCAACCAGAAGCGCGGCAACCAGATCGACATGCGCTACCACGGCCGCCAGGTGCAGCTGATCTACGAGATGCCGATGAACGAGGTCGTGATGGACTTCTTCGACAAGCTCAAGTCGGTGTCGCGCGGCTGCGCCTCGCTCGACTACGATTTCAAGGAGTACCGCACGGCCGACCTCGTCAAGCTCGACCTCATGGTCGGCGGCGAGAAGGTGGATGCCTTGTCGGTGATCGTGCACCGCGCCAGCGCGCAGTACCGCGGGCGCGAACTCGCCGCCAAGCTGCGCGGCCTGATCCCGCGCCAGATGTTCGACGTGCCGGTGCAGGCGGCGATCGGCGCGCACATCATCGCGCGCGAGACGATCAAGGCCTTGCGCAAGAACGTGCTCGCCAAGTGCTACGGCGGCGACATCACGCGCAAGAAGAAGCTGCTCGAGAAGCAGAAGGAAGGCAAGAAGCGCATGAAGCAGGTCGGCAACGTCGAGATCCCGCAGGAAGCCTTCCTTGCCGTGCTGCGCACCGACGAAGGCAAGTGATCGACGCCGGCCCCAGGCGGGCTGGCCCACGACGGAAACCGCATGAATTTTGCCCTGATCCTGTTGCTGCTGCTGATCGCCACCGGCGTGCTGTGGTTCCTCGACCGCTTCCATGCGCGCAAGCTGCGCCCGGCCGGCACGCCCGACCCGTGGTGGGTCGAGTACGGCGCGAGCTTCTTCCCGGTGATCCTGATCGTGTTCGGCCTGCGCTCCTTCGTGGTCGAGCCCTTCAAGATCCCGTCGGGCTCGATGATCCCGACCCTGCTGGTGGGCGACTTCATCCTGGTCAACAAGTGGACCTACGGCATCCGCCTGCCGGTGATCAACCAGAAGATCATCGAGGTGAACGATCCCAAGCGCGGCGACGTGATGGTGTTCCGCTACCCTGCCGATCCGTCGATGGACTACATCAAGCGCGTGGTCGGCCTGCCCGGCGACCGCGTCGAATACATCGACAAGCGCCTCGTCATCAACGGCGAGGCGGTGCCGATCCGCGAGGATGGCAGCTACCTGCATCCGGATCGCCTGTACTACTCGCCCAGATATGTCGAGAAGCTCGGCGAGGTCGAGCACTCGGTGCTGATCGAGCGTGACGCGCCGGCCTATGTGCCGCAGGTGCTCAACTTCCCCGGCCGCGAGCATTGCACCTACGTGCACGCAGGGGTGCGCTGCACCGTTCCCGCGGGTCATTACTTCGTGCTCGGCGACAATCGCGACGCCAGCAGCGACAGTCGTGTGTGGGGCTTCGTCCCCGAGCAGAACATCGTGGGCCGCGCCTTTTTCATCTGGTTCAACTTCGGCGACATGAAGCGGATCGGCGGCTTCGACTGAATGGAGGCAGGGATGAAGATGCATTCGCAGCGCGGGCTCACACTGCTCGGTGTGCTGGTGGCCGGGGTGATCGCAGCCTTCGTGCTGGTAGTCGGCTTCCGCACCGTGCCGGTGTTCAACGAGTACTTCGCGATCAAGCGCATTCTCGGCGTGCTCGCCGACGAGGCGGACAAGGGCGCCAGTCTGATCGAGCTGCGCCGCGGCTTCGATCGGCGCGGACAGATCGACGACATCCACAGCGTGAGCGGCTCGGACCTGAACATCGACAAGTCCGGACCCCGGACCGTGATCGAGGTCGAGTACACCCGCAAGGTGCCGCTGCTGGCCAACGTCAGCCTGTCGATCGACCTGCATCCGAGCAGCGCGTCGCGCTGATCCGATGATGCCGGACCGACTTCAGGCGCGCCTGGGCCATGCCTTTGCCGACCGGCGCCTCCTTGAAGAGGCGCTGACGCACCGCAGCTTTGGCCAGCCCAATAACGAGCGCTTCGAGTTCCTCGGCGATGCCATCCTCGACTGCGTGGTGTCGATCGCGCTGTTCGGTCGCTTCGGCGAGCTGCGCGAGGGCGAGCTGTCGCGGGTGCGCGCCTCGCTGGTGCGCCAGGACACGCTGCACCGGCTCGCGCTCGAGCTCGAGCTCGGCGACTGTTTGCGCCTGGGCGAGGGCGAGCTCAAGTCGGGCGGCAGCCGCCGCCCGTCCATCCTCGCCGATGCGCTCGAGGCGCTGTTCGCCGCGGTTTACCTGGATGCCGGCTTCGAGGCCGCGAAGGGGGTCATCGATCGGCTCTACGCGCCCCTGATCGCCGAGGTCGACCCGGGCAAGCCGAGCAAGGACGCCAAGACGGCGCTGCAGGAGTGGCTGCAGGCGCGCCGTATCGCGGTGCCGACCTACACCATGGTCGAGATCGTCGGCGAAGCCCACGCGCAGGAGTTCGAGGTCGCCTGCGAAATCCCCAAACTCGCGGTACGCACGCTGGGCCGTGGCCCGAGCCGGCGCATCGCCGAACAACAGTCGGCCGAGCTCGCGCTCGCCGCGGTGAGAAAAAAATGACCGAAGTGCCTCAAGATCCCTCCAGCGATGAGCCCACTGGCGAAGGCGGCTTTCGCGCCGGCTTCGTCGCCATCGTCGGCCGCCCCAACGTCGGCAAGTCGACGCTGCTCAACCGCCTGATCGGGCAGAAGATCAGCATCGTCTCCAGCAAGGCGCAGACCACCCGCCACCGCGTCACCGGCATCCTCACCGAGGCAGGCGCGCAGTTCGTGTTCGTCGACACGCCGGGCTTCCAGACCCACCACCGCAACGCGCTCAACCGTTCGATGAACCGCACGGTGTCGCAGGTGCTGGCCGACGTCGACCTGGTGTTCTTCGTCATCGAGGCGGGCCGCTTCACCGAGGACGATCGCAAGGTGCTGGCGGTGATCCCGGAGGCCTCGAAGGTGATCCTGGTCATCAACAAGGTCGACCAGCTGAAGGACAAGGCGCGCCTGCTCCCCTTCATCGCCCAGGTGCGCGAGGCGCGTGACTTCACCGAGATCGTGCCGCTGTCGGCCGAGAAGGGGCGCAACGTGGACGAGCTGGTGAAGGCCGCCACGCCGCTGCTTCCGGTCGCCACGCCGATGTTCGAGGAAGACGAGATCACCGACCGCAGCGAGCGCTTCCTGGCCTCCGAGTTCCTGCGCGAGAAGCTCTTCCGCCTGCTCGGCGACGAGTTGCCCTACGGCATCGCGGTCGAGATCGAGAAGTTCGAGGTGGAGGGCAACCTGCGCCGCATCTACGCCGCGGTGATCGTGGACAAGCCCGGCCACAAATCGATGGTGATCGGAAAGGGCGGCGAGAAGCTCAAGCGCATCTCCAGCGAGGCCCGCGTCGAGCTCGAGAAGCTCTTCGACGGCAAGGTCTTCCTCGAGGTCTGGGTGAAGGTCAAGAGCGGCTGGGCCGACGACGAGCGCGCGCTGAAGAGCCTCGGCTACGAATAATCCGGACTCCGGGCGATGGCGGGAGCCAAGCAGCGCATCGAGCAGCAGCCGGCCTGGGTGCTGCACACCTATCCCTGGCGTGAGACCAGCCTGATCGTGGAGATCTTCGCGCGCGAGTTCGGCCGCGTCGCCCTGGTCGCCAAGGGCGCGCGCCGCCCTCACTCCCAGCTGCGCGGCGTGCTGCTCGCCTTCCAGCCGCTATGGATGGACTGGTCGGGCGGCGGCGAGGTCAAGACCCTGGTACGCGCCGAGTGGCAGGGCGGCCAGCCGCTGTTGACCGGGCGTGCGCTGATCTGCGGCTACTACCTCAACGAACTGCTGGTGCGCCTGACCGCGCGCGAGGACGCGCATGCGCGCCTCTTCGACGCCTACGCCGAGGCGGTGCGCGCGCTCGGCCGCGGCGCACCCGAGTCGCCCATCCTGCGCCGCTTCGAGCTCGCCCTGCTGCAGGATCTCGGCTACGAGGCCGGGCTGGCGCATGAGGGCGACAGCGGCGAGCCGGTGCGGCCCGAGGGGCGCTACCTTTATATAATCGAGCGCGGTCCGGTAAGGCTCGAGGTGTTGGAGGAAGAGGGCGCTTCCCTCGACCCCGCTGCACTCGGCGAGCAGCCGCTGCTCTCGGGCCAGACCCTGCTCGACATGGCGGCCGGCGACTTCTCACGCGCGGAGACGCTGGCCCAGTCCAAGCAGCTGCTGCGCATGCTGATCAACCACACCCTGGGCGGCCAGCCGCTGCAGTCGCGCCGGGTACTCAAGGAACTGCAGGAGCTCTGATGATCGAACTCGGCGTCAACATCGACCACGTCGCCACGCTGCGCCAGGCGCGCCGCACCTGGGAACCCGATCCGGTGTGGGCCGCGGTCGAGGCCCACCTCGGCGGCGCCGACGGCATCACCATCCACCTGCGCGAGGACCGCCGCCACATCGGCGACGAGGACGTGCGCCGGCTCGCCGAGCTCACCCAGGTGAAGCTCAACCTCGAGATGGCCGCCACCGACGAGATGGTCGCGATCGCCTGTCGCACGAAGCCGCAGATGGCCATGCTGGTGCCCGAGGGCCGCCACGAGATCACCACCGAGGGCGGGCTCGACGTGCTGTCTCAGGAAGCGCGCCTGAAGGACGTGATCGCACGCCTGGCCGACGCCGGCATCGTCACCAGCGTGTTCATCGATGCCGAGCCCGCGCAGATCGAGGCCGCGGCACGCATCGGCGCGCGCGTGTGCGAGATCCACACCGGCCCCTACGCCCACGCCTTCCATGCCGCCGGTCGCGACGCCGAGGCGCCGGCGGTGCTCGGCGAGCTGGAAAAGATCCGCACGGCCGGAGAGCTGGTGCGGCGCCTGGGCATGCGCTTCAACGCCGGCCACGCGCTCAACTATTACAACGTCGAGCCGATCGCCCGCCTGCACGGTATTCGCGAGCTGCACATCGGACATTCGATCGTCAGCCGTGCGGTCTTCGTCGGCCTGCGCGCGGCGGTGGCCGAGATGAAGCGGCTGATGCGCGAAGCGGCGCAGCAGGCCTGAAGAAGCGCGATGCCCACACCACGCCGTTGCCCCCTCGCAGCCGCCGACAGCTCAGCCCGCCAGCGCGCCCTTGTAGGAGCGGCGGAAGCCGCGAACACGGCGCCCGGGTCCATGCCACCGCCCGGGTCGGATGCAGCATTCGCGGCTTCCGCCGCTCCTGCAGGGGCGCGGGCGCGCCTGAGTGCGAGCGCACGAGCATGATCCACGGCATCGGCACGGATCTCGTGCAGCTGCGGCGCATGCGCGAGGCGCTCGAGCGCCACGGCGAGCGCTTCGCCCTGCGCATCCTGGCCGCAAGCGAGGTCGAGGCCTGGCGCGCCCACCGCGATCCGGCGCGCTTCCTCGCCAAGCGCTTCGCCGCCAAGGAGGCCTTCGGCAAGGCGCTCGGCACCGGCGTCGCCGTGCCGGCCACCCTGCACGCGGTCGCCGTCGTTCACGACGCGCGCGGCAAGCCCGAATACCGCTACGACGAGCGCCTCGCCGCGCACATGCGCGACAACGCCCTGCGCGCCCACCTCAGCATCAGCGACGAGGACGAACACATCGTCGCCTTCGCCCTGATCGAAAGAGCGTGAGCTCCGGGATCCCCAGCACATGAATGCACCCGTCCGCCGCCCGCGCGGCCCCGTGATGATCGATGTCGCCGGCACCGCCCTGACCGACGAGGAGCGCGAGCGCCTGCTCGATCCGCTGGTCGGTGGGGTGATCCTGTTCGCGCGCAACTACACCGATTCCGACCAGCTGCGCGCGCTCACCGCCGACCTCCGCGCGCTGCGCGATCCGGCGCTCATCATCGCGGTCGACCATGAGGGCGGCCGGGTGCAGCGCTTCCGCACCGACGGCTTCACCCGCTTGCCGTCGATGTGCAGCCTGGGCGCGCTGTGGGAGCAGGATCACCTCGCGGCGCTCGAGGCCGCGCGCGCCACCGGCTTCGTGCTGGCGTCCGAGCTGCGTGCGCACGGCGTCGATCTCAGCTTCACGCCGGTGCTCGACCTCGACTACGGCTGCTGCCGCGCGATCGGCAACCGCGCCTTCCATCGCGACCCGCAGGTGATCGCCGCGCTCGCCCAGGCGCTGGTCGCCGGCATGGCGGAGGCGGGGATGGGCGCGGTCGGCAAGCATTTCCCCGGCCACGGTTTCGTCGAGGCCGATTCGCATCACGACGTGCCGGTGGATGAGCGCGACTTCGACACCGTGTGGAACGAGGACATCGCCCCCTACCGCCACCGTCTCGGCCGCCAGCTCGCCGGGGTCATGCCCGCCCATGTCATCTACCCGAAGGCCGACCCGAGTGCGGAGCCCCAGCCCGCCGGCTTCTCACCCTTCTGGCTGAAGGACGTGCTACGCGGCCGGCTCGGCTTCAGGGGCGTGATCTTCAGCGACGACCTCAACATGGAAGGTGCCCGCGTCGCCGGCGACATCGTCGGCCGGGCGAAGGCCGCGTATGCGGCAGGCTGCGACATGCTGCTGGTGTGCAACCGCCCCGACCTGGCCGCCGAGTTGCTCGACCGCTGGGCGCCCGAGCCCGACGCCGACCATCTCGCCCGACTCGCCGCGATCACGCCGGCCGTCGCACCGCCCGCGTGGCTCGCCGACCCTTTCGTGCTCGAGCTCCACACCGCCTACCTGCAGGCTCGCGAGCGCGTCGGCACCGTCCACGACGACACCAGCACCGCAGCGACCATGACCGCCGCCGCCATCGGCGAGCAGCGCACCGAGATCCTGCGCAAGGAAGGATGATTCCGTCCCGGCGGCCCACCCGCCGGCGTGCCAAGGCTGTTCCTCGATGACCGACCCGACGTCCCCCCCCGCCTTCGACCCCAAGCCCTTCCTGCGCACCCTCACCGAGGAGCCCGGCGTCTATCGCATGATCGGCGCCGACGACAGGGTGCTCTACGTCGGCAAGGCCAAGAACCTCAAGCGCCGCGTCTCCAGCTACTTCCAGAAGACCGTCTCCAGCCCGCGCATCGCCATGATGGTGGCGCAGGTGCTGCGCGTGGACATCACCGCCACCCGCTCCGAGGCCGAGGCCCTGATCCTCGAGAACAACCTCATCAAGAGCCTGGCGCCGCGCTACAACATCCTCTTCCGCGACGACAAGACCTACCCCTACATCGAGCTCTCCGCAGACGAATACCCTCGCCTGGCCTACCACCGCGGCGCCTTCACCAAGGGCGCGCGCTACTTCGGCCCCTTCCCCAACGCCTGGGCGGTGCGCGAGAGCATCCACCTGCTGCAGAAGACCTTCCAGCTGCGCACCTGCGAGAACACCGTCTTCGCCAACCGCTCGCGTCCCTGCCTGCTGCACCAGATCAAGCGTTGCACCGCGCCCTGCGTCGGGCTGATCGAGCCCGAGGCCTATGCCGCCGACGTCAGGCTCGCCACCCGCTTCCTCGACGGCCAGGCGAGCGAGGTCATCGACGACCTCACGACACGCATGCAATCCGCCGCCGAGCGCCTTGCCTTCGAGGAGGCCGCCGCCTGCCGCGACCAGGTGCGCGTGCTGCAGGCCGTGCTGCACAAGCAGTTCGTCGACAGCCGCAAGGACGAGGACGTCGATGTGCTGGCCGCGATCGAGGCCGACGGCCTCACCTGTGTGAACATCGCCATGGTGCGCGGCGGCCGCCACCTCGGCGACCGCCCGCAGTTCCCCAGCGGCGCGGCGGTGTCGGGCGCGATGGACAGCCTGCTCGCCTTCGTTGAGCAGCACTACAGCCAGCACCCGATCCCGGCGCGCATCCTGGTCAACCTGCCGCCGGAGGCTGTGAAGGAGACGCTCGCCGAGATCACCGAGCGCCCACCCGGCGTGGTGTCGCCGCGCTTTGCGGCCGAGAAGGCGTGGATGGAGATGGCCGAGAAGAACGCCCACCTCGCCATCCAGGCGCGCGCGCGCGACACCGGCCGCATCGAGCAGCGCCTGGAGGCTTTGCGCAGCGCGCTCGACCTGGACGAGGCGCCGCAGCGCATCGAGTGCTTCGACATCAGCCACACCATGGGCGAGGCCACCGTGGCGTCCTGCGTGGTGTGCGAGGCGGGCGCCATGAAGCGCGCCGAGTACCGCCGCTACAACATCACCGGCATCACCGGCGGCGACGACTTCGCCGCCATGCGCCAGGCGCTGGAGCGCCGCTACGGCAAGGTCGCGGCCGGGGAGGGCGTGTGCCCCGACCTGATCCTGATCGACGGCGGCAAGGGCCAGGTCAGTGCCGCACGCGCGATCCTCGCCGAGGTCGGCCTGGAGGCGGTGGCGATGGTCGGCGTGGCCAAGGGCGAGGGCCGCAAGGCGGGGCTGGAGACGCTGATCTTCCCGGATGGGCGCGAAGGACTGGCCCTGGGCGGCGAGTCGGCGGCGCTGCACCTGATCGTGGAGATCCGCGACGAGGCGCACCGCTTCGCCATCACCGGCCACCGCGCCAGGCGCGGCAAGGCGCGGGTGGGGTCGAAGCTCGAGGACATTCCCGGTGTGGGGCCCTCGCGCCGACGCAACTTGCTCGCCGCCTTCGGCGGGCTGGACGGCGTGCGCGAGGCGACGGTGGAGGATCTGTGCCGGGTGGAGGGTGTCAGCCGCAAGCTCGCGGAGCAGATCCACGCCGCGTTGCGCTGATTGGGTCGTTCCTGCCCCGAGCGCGTTGCGGTCGTGGCTGCACGACCGTTCGCGGCTTCGGCCGCTCCTGCCGGAAAACCGTGCCGTACAGGCCCCTGCAGGAGCGGCGGAAGCCGCGAACGCTTGCTGCAGTGGCCCTTGTCAACCTGTCAGCGCTTCCTTCACCCAGGCGTTGGCCTGCTTGGCGTCGAAGCCGCTGCCGTACTTCGCCTTCAGCGCGCCCATCACCGCGCCCATCTGCTTGGGCGAGCGCTCGGCGAGGCCGGCCACGGTGTCGGCGATGAAGGCCTTCACCTCGGCCTCGCTGGCCATCGGCGGCAGGTAGGCGACGAGGATGGCAGACTCCTGTTCCAGCGCGGTGCGGCGGTCGGCGTCCTTGATCACGGCGAGCGCCTCCTGGTTGTTCTTGAGGAACTTGCGGATCGTCTGCTGCACCTCGTCGTCGGTGCTCTCGCGGTTGCCGGCGTTCTTGCCCACCATCTCTGCTTCGCCGATCAGGGTGCTGAGCAGGGTCGCACGGATGCCGTCGGCGGCCTTGCGTGCGAGCATCGAGTCTTTCTTCAGTTGGGCCAGCAGGCTCATGCGCTTCTCCAGGGGATCTCGGGGCCGGGCGAGGTGCCCGTCGGGGCCGAAGTCTAGCGCAGCCGGCGCGCCTTCCGGAGGCTTTGCGCGCCGGGGCGAGGGCGCTCGGGGCCAGGCTCAGGGGCGATCGACGCGGTGCATCTTGTCCGCGTTCATCTTCGCCGACCATGGCAGGCCGCTGTTCTGCCAGCCGTTCTTCAGACGGAAGCCGGCCTGCGGCCCCTCCTTGAGCGCACTGCCCTGGAAGCCGTCCACCACGTAGCGGGCGTTCGGGAAACCGTTCTCGCGCAGGAAGGCGGCGCTCGGTTCGCCGCGCTCGCTGCCCGAGCGGCACATGGTGATGATCTCCGCATCGGCGCTCAGGCCGCGCCTGGCGAGCTGCAGCTTGACCTGGTTGATGAAGTCGGGGTTGCGGTAGAGGCGGAAGACACCTTTCTCCGCGTTCCATTGCGTGCGATCGACCATCATGAAGGGCACGTTGGCGTGCACCGCGTCCGCGAAGCCGACGAACATGATCTCGACCGGGTCGCGCACGTCGATGAAGAGCACGTTCCTTTCGTTGCTCTGGATCTTGGCGTAGGTGTCCTGCGCCGAGATGGCGATGTCGGCCGCTTGCGCGGCGAGGCTGGCGATGCCGAGGGCGGTGGCGATCAGCAGGCGTTTCATGGTGAGGCTCCTTGCAAGGTCGGGTGGAAGCGTGAGGCCCCGCCACGGATGACGCCCGTGGCAGGGCGAAGGGTCAGCGGTTCAGGCGCGACGCATCATCGCGGCGAGCGGCCACGCCAGCGCGCCGCCGACCGCGCCGAAGGCGGCCGCGTAGAGGAGGAGGTTGCCCCAGTCCACCCAGTAGCCCATGTTGGCGAAGGACGACTGCGTCATGCCGGGGGTGATGAAGAAGGTGATCGCGGTGACCACGACCGCTACCGCGATCGCCGGCTTGAGCGCCGCGCCCCAGCCGGCGCGACCGCGCGCCGCGGCGACCGCCATCAGCACCAGCCACAGCAGCGCGGTGCCGATCACCACCGGCAGGTATTGCAGGCCGAGTTCATAGAGGATGTTCAGCGTCAGCCAGATCTCGTACATGTCTCGTCTCCCTTATACCCGGCCCTTGGCGACCGCCATGTAGGCGGGCTTGAGCAGGCGGATCTTCATCACCCAGGCGAAGTAGCTGTCCTGCAGCGGATCGATCGCCGGCAGCGAGGGAATCAGGCGGTTCTCGTAGTCGAACTCGATCAGCAGCGCGGCACCCTCGCGCACCAGCAGCGGGCACGAGGTGTAGCCGTCGAAGCGCTGCGAGGGTTCGCGGCCGGCGATGACGTCGATGAGGTTCTGCACCACCAGCGGGGTGCTCTTCTTGACCGTCGCGGCGGTCTTGCCCTTGCCGGTGCCGTTGATGTCGCCGATGCCGAAAACGTTGGGAAAGCGTCGATGGCGCAGGGTCTCCTTGTCCACCTCCAGCCAGCCGCCGGCGGCGAAGGGGCCTTGCTTCCACGACAGCGGGCTGTTCTTGACCGAATCGGGCGCGCGCATCGGCGGGACGACGTGGATGAAGTCGTAGTCGTGCTGGGTGCGTTCGCCCTCGGGGCTGGCGAAGGTGGCGCGGCGCGCGCCGATGTCGACCGCGACCAGCTTGCTGAGGAAATGCACCGGCACGTCGAGCTTCTTCCAGCGCTCGAGCACTTCCTGGTTGATGCGCGGCACGCTGAAGATGTTGTCGAGCGCGGAGTGGAAGCTCACCTGCGACTGGTCGCGGGTGCCGGCCTGGCGGAGGCGATCGACCACCATGAAGGTCATCTTCAGCGGCGCGCCGGCACACTTGAGCGGCGTGGCGGGCAGGGTCATCAGCGCCTTGCCGCCCTTCTGCCGGAAGGTGTCCATCGCCTGCCAGGTGGCCTGCGCCGCCTGCGGGCTCGGATAGACGCTGGCGAGCCCGTTGCGGCCGATCGCGGCGACGTCCATGCCCTCGATCAGTCCGAAGTCCATGTGCAGGCCGGTGGCGACGATCAGGAAGTCGTACTCGATGCGCCGCCCACCGTCGGTGACCACCGCGTTCTTCTCGGCGTCGAACTCGGCGACCATCTCGCGCACCCACTCGACGCCGGGCGGGATCAGGTCGGCGTTGCGGTCGCTGACCTTTTCCACCGGCCATACCCCGGTGGCGACCAGGGTGTAGCCGGGCTGGTAGTTGTGGATCTCCTTGCGATCGACGATGGTGATCTTCGCGCCGTCGAGTTCGCGCGCGAGCCGGTTGGCTGCGGCCACGCCGGCCAGGCCGCTGCCGGCAATCACGATGCGCGCCGAGGTCTTGAGCGCGGCCCTTGCGCGCGTGGGCGCGAGGCTCAGCCCGGCGCCCGCCGCCAGCGGCAGGGCCGAGGCCCCGAGCAGCAGGCGTCGCCGCTCGGGATCGATCGCCGGGAGCTCCGGCGGGCTTTTCGGCAGGTCCTTCATGGTCTCCTCCTTCAGGTTGGATCGGCCGCTGCCCGCCCGGCGGGTGCGGCCTGTCGTGTGTGCGGCGAATACTATATAAGCAAATACTTAACGTAGGTTAAGGAAAATCGCGGAACGCCAGCTTTTGCGCCGCCTCATGCCGTCAGGCTCGCCAGCCGCAGGCCGGCCAGGATCACGCCGAGCCAGCACGCGAGCGGAGACAACAGCAGGCGGATCAGGAGCTTGCGCGGCCGGAAGCCGACTCCGGCGACGAATCCGGCACTCATCGCCCAGAACAGCGCCATCGCCGCGAGGTGGTCGGCCGCGCCTGAAGGTCCGGCGAGCGCGCCCGGCCACGCGGTGATGCCGAGCATCACCGCGATGGCGAGCAGCAGCGGCAACAGGCGGATGCGAGTCGCCTCGCTGGAAGGGGCGGGTCCGTCGAGGCCGAGGCTCGCGTCTTCCGCAGTGGCGAAAGTGGATGCGTGCGGCTTCATGGTGTGCTCCTCAGCCCGCCGGTGGCAGTTTGCCGGCGCCCGCCTGCGCGCGTGCCTGCTCGAGGGCGGCGGCGCGCGCCTCCTCGTTCTCGCCCCACAGCGCGTTCAGGATGGCCAGCAGCACCGCGAAACCGATGCCCAGTACCCAGGCGAAATACCACATGTCGTTCTCCTTGCTCGTGGCGCGTGTTCAGTACGCGGAATGTTCGTTTTCGCGGATGTAGGCCGCGGTGACCTTGCCCGCCATCACGCTGTAGGCCCAGCTCGTGTAGGCGACGATGATCGGCATGAAGATGACCGTCGCCCAGAACATGATGCCCAGCGTGCGATGGCTGGAGACCGCGTCCCACACGGTGAGGCTGGCGCCCGGCACGGTGGAGGAGGGCATCACGAAGGGGAACATGGACACGCCGGCGGTGCCGATCACACCGATGATGGCGAACGACGAGGCGACGAAGGCGGCCAGCGTGCGCCCCTTCCACACCAGCAACAACGCGGCGAGCCCGCCCGCGTAGGCCAGCGCCGGCACCAGCATGGTCAGCGGCGCCTTGTCGTAGTTGGCCAGCCAGGCGCCGGGCTGCAGTTCGACCGTCTTGGCGAGCGGGTTGGGCAGCGCCGCGGTGTCGAGCACCGAGGTGATCGCGTAGCCGAAGCTGCCGTTGGCGATCCACAGCCCGGCCGCGGTGAAGCCGACCAGCATGAGCACGCCGAAGATCAGCGCGGCCGTGGTCGCGCGGCGCTGGATGTCGCCCTCGGTGCGGTGGGCCAGGTAGATCGCGCCGTGGAAGGTGATCATCGCCGTGCTCACCACGCCCGCCAGCAGTGCGAAGGGATTGAGCAGACCCCAGAACGAGCCGGTGTAGTAGGGCACCAGGGTGTCGTCGAAGTGGAAGGGCACGCCCTGCAGCAGGTTGCCGAAGGCCACGCCGAAGATCAGCGGCGGCACCGCACCGCCGATGAAGAGCCCCCAGTCCCAGGTGCTGCGCCAGGTCGCGTTGTGGATCTTGCTGCGGTAGTCGAAGCCCACCGGGCGGAAGAACAAGGCCCACAGCACCGCCAGCATCGCCCAGTAGAAGCCCGAGAAGGCGGTCGCATAGACGATCGGCCAGGCGGCGAAGATGGCGCCGCCCCCGGTGATGAACCACACCTGGTTGCCGTCCCAGTGCGGGCCGACGGTGTTGATGACGACGCGGCGCTCCTCGTCGTTTCTGCCGACGAAGGGCAGCAGCGTGCCCACGCCCATGTCGTGGCCGTCCATGATGGCGAAGCCGACGAGCAGCACGCCCACCAGCAGCCACCAGATGATTTTGAAGGTCGGGTAGTCGAAGATCATGATGTCCGCTCCGGGATCAGGCGTGGGCGTGGTGGGTTTCGTTCAGGTAGCGGCCGGTGCCCAGGCTGCCCGGCCCCTGGCGGGCGAACTTCACCATCAGGTACATCTCGACGATCAGCAGCAGGGTGTAGAAGCCGACGAAGCCGGCGAGCGAGCCGTACAGGCTGTTGACGGTCAGCGTCGACACCGACAGGTGGGTGGGCAGCACGCCGTAGATGGTCCAGGGCTGGCGGCCGTACTCGGCCACGAACCAACCCATCTCGCACGAGATCCACGGCATGGGCAGGAACCACAGCGCCCAGCGCAGCAGCCACGGCCGCTGGGCGAAATCACCCTTGATCGAGTACCACAGCGCCAGGCCGAACAACGCCAGCATCGCGAAGCCCAGCGCCACCATGATGCGGAAGGTCCAGAACAGCGGCGTCACCTTGGGCAGCGTGTCGCGCGCGGCGCGGTCGATCAGCTCGGGGGTGACGTCGTCCATCGAGGCGGCGTACTTCTTCAGCAGCAGGCCGAAGCCGAGGTCGTCCTTGACCCTGTCGAAGGCCTCGCGCAGGGCCGCGTCCTGCGGGCTCTTGCGCAGCGCCTCGAGCAGCTTCACCGCCTCCACGCCCACCTTCACGCGCTCGCGGTTCAGCGCGTAGATCTGGTTCAGGCCGGGCAGCTCCTTGTCGAGCGAGCGCGTACCGATCAGGCCCATCACCCACGGTATGTGGATGGCGAAGTCGTTCTTCATTTCGGCCTCGTTGGGCACGGCGATGACGTTGAAGCTGGCCGGGGCCGGTTCGGTCTCCCACATCGCCTCCATCGCCGCGAGCTTGGTCTGCTGCGCCTCGCCGAGCGCGTAGCCGGATTCGTCGCCGAGCACGATCACCGAGCAGATCGAGGCGAAGCCGAAGGCCGCCGCGATGCGAAACGAGCGCTTGGCGAACTCGACGTCACGCCCGCGCAGCAGGTACCAGGCCGAGATCGACAGCACGAACATCGCGCCGGTCACGTAGCCCGCCGACACCGTATGCACGAACTTGCCCTGCGCCACCGGGTTGAACACCACTGCCCAGAAGTCGGTGAGCTCCATGCGCATCGTCTCGTAGCTGAACTCCGAGCCCACCGGATTCTGCATCCAGCCGTTGGCGATCAGGATCCACAGCGCCGACAGGTTGGTGCCCACCGCCATCAGGATCGTCACCAGCAGGTGCTGCTGGCGCGACAGGCGGTCCCAGCCGAAGAAGAACAGACCGATGAAGGTCGACTCGAGGAAGAAGGCCATCAGCCCCTCGATCGCCAGTGGCGCGCCGAAGATGTCGCCCACGTAGTGCGAGTAGTAGGCCCAGTTGGTGCCGAACTGGAACTCGAGCGTGATGCCGGTGGTGACGCCGAGCGCGAAGTTGATGCCGAAGAGCTTGCCCCAGAAGCGGGTCATGTCCTTGTAGATCGTCTTGCCGGTCATGACATAGACGCTTTCCATGATGACCAGCATCCACACCATGCCGATGGTGAGCGGCACGAACAGGAAGTGGTACATCGCCGTCGCGGCGAACTGCAGTCGCGACAGGTCGACGAGTTGCTCACTGACCATGGGATTCTCCAGATGTCGAGTGTTGTTTTGTGCTTGCCGGGGCGACAACCTGGGCGGCCATGGCGCCTGGATCGACCGCCACCTTCGCGTCGCGGATGAAGGCCCACCACAGCGCGGTGATGAGGATCAGCTTGAGCACGATGACGAGGGTGATTTCGCGTACCAAGCGGCGGTCGGTCGGGTTCATGGCGGACTCCGGTTGTCCCTGACCTCCCTAACAAGACGCGTGCCAGCGCTGCGTCATGTTCTGGATTTGATGTAAATCAAGGGTTTTCGAGATCTCCGGCGTGCAAGTCGATTGACGCGCAGGCTGTCAGCAAGGCAGACTCGTGGCAGATCAACGGTCACAGCTGACAGAGCATGCCACCCGAAACCCGCCCGCTGCCCGAGCTGGTCTCCTTCCTCGAGACCCTCCCCGAACCGCACATCCTGTGCGACCGCGACTACCGCATCATCGCCGCCAACGCCGCCTACCGGCGCTCCTGGCCGGAGGCGCGCAGCGTGATCGGGCGCACCTGCTACGACGTGTCGCATCACTACAGCGTGCCCTGCGATCGCGCCGGCGAATCCTGTCCGCTCGCGCGCAGCCTGCAGTCCGGTCAGCGCGAGCGCGTGCTGCACCTGCACCACACGCCGCGCGGCGAGGAATACGTGAACATCGAGCTCTCCCCGGTGCGCGACGCCAGCGGCGAGATCGCCTGGTTCATCGAGAAGATGGAGCCGATGCACGTCGCCCGCGGGGTGTCGGACCACCGCGGCCTGATCGGGCGCTCGCCCGCCTTCCAGCGCATGCTCGAGCTGATCGCGCGGGTGGCGCCCTCGGACGCGAGCGTTTTGCTGCAGGGCGAGTCGGGTACAGGCAAGGAGCTGCTCGCGAGCGCGGTTCACGAGGCCAGCCGGCGCGCCGAGGGTCCGTTCGTGGTGGTCGACTGCTCCGGCCTGCCCGAGACCCTGTTCGAGAGCGAGGTCTTCGGCCACGAGCGCGGCGCCTTCACCGGCGCCACGGCGCGCAAGCCCGGCCTGGTCGAGGCGGCCAGCGGCGGCACGCTGTTCCTCGACGAGGTCGGCGACATCCCGCTCGGCATGCAGGTCAAGCTGCTGCGCCTACTCGAGACCGGCACCTACCGGCGCGTCGGCTCCACCGAGCTGCGCCGCGCCGACATCCGCCTGGTCTCGGCCACCCACCGCCCGCTCAAGCGCATGATCGCCGAGGGCGGCTTTCGCCAGGACCTGTACTTCCGCATCAACACCTTCCCGATCACCGTGCCGCCGCTGCGCGAGCGCGAGGGCGACCTGCCCTTGCTGATCGATTCCCTGCTCGAGCGCGTCGCGCCCAAGCGCACGCTGTCGCTGGGCCCGGCCGCGCTGCGCGTGCTGTGCGATTACCCATTCCCGGGCAACGTGCGCGAACTGCGCAACGTGCTCGAGCGCGCCAGCCTGATGTGCGACGGCGAGGTGATCGGCCCCGAGCACCTGCCCGAGGAGGTGTTGCATCCCGAGCGCGAGAGTGCCGGGTCACGATTTGCCAGTGGAGGTCCGCCGGCCGCCGCTGTGCCGGTGCGCGATCCGCTGGATCTCGAGGAGGTGCAGCGCCAGGCCATGTTGCGCGCGGTGCGCGCGCATCGTGGCAGCCGGCGCGAGCTGGCACGCCGGCTGGGGATCAGCGAGCGCACGCTGTATCGAAGGCTCAAGGCGCTCGGCTTGCTGGAGGGCGAGGGCGGGGAGGGGGACGAAAAAAAGAGCCCGCAGGGCAGTTGAGCAGGCGCTCGGGCTGGCGCTGCGGGAAGGGCCGCATCTACTTGACTGCCAGGATTGGCAGCGAAGCTGCGTCATCGGCAGTCTTTGGCAGGTCAAAACGCTTCCAGCGAGGCCGAATCGAGCGTCGAAGCGCACTTTTTCAAACCTGGCACGGCTGTTGCTTAATAAAAACCCGAGCGAAGCAGGCCGCGTCGTGATCGCTGCATGATCGTCCCCCCTCAACGGTCTTGCCCCTGGCAGCGTAGTTTCGATTGAGTGCCCCCCGGCCGCTTCGCCCTTTTTTCCGCCGCCCGTGCGGGCCGGAAACCTGAACTCACTCCCGGGAGAGGCCTGCCATGTCCGATACGCCATCCGAGCTTGCCGCCCAACGTCGCAAGCTGCTGATCGCCACCAGCGCTGCCGGTGCGGTCGCCGCCGGAGCCACTGCAATTCCCTTCGTCGCCAGCCTTACGCCCTCCGATCGTGCCCGCGCCGCGGGGGCACCCGTCGAGGCCGACGTCTCCAAGCTCGCCGTCGGCGACATGATGACCGTCGAGTGGCGCGGCAAGCCCGTGTGGATCCTGCGTCGCACGCCCGAGATGCTCGCGACGCTCGAGCAGAACGAGGCCCGTCTGGCCGACCCGGGTTCGGGCGAGCCGCAGCAGCCTGACTACGCCACCAATCGGCACCGCTCGATCAAGCCCGAATACCTGATCGTGATCGGCATCTGCACGCATCTGGGCTGCTCGCCGTCCGAGAAATTCGCTACCGGCACCACCGAGGGCATGACCGCGGATTGGCCGGGTGGCTTCCTGTGCCCCTGCCACGGCTCGATCTTCGATCTCGCCGGCCGGGTGTATCTGAGCCAGCCGGCTCCGACCAACCTGGAGATCCCGCCGCACAAGTGGCTCTCCGACGGTCTGGTGCTGATCGGCGAGGACGACCACGGCACCGCCTGAGCCCGCCCGCTCCGTTCCTCCTACACACCCATCGTCGCCGCGCCGGCTTCTGTAGGAGCGCCGGCAGGCGCGAATGGGCGATGCAGGCAGGGCAAGCCCCTGTCGCCCGTGTCACCGCCGTCTTCGCGGCTGCCGCCGCTCCTACACACCCATCGTCGCCGCGACGGCTTCTGCAGGAGCGCCGGCAGGCGCCAA
>Ga0116151_10001993_pt1 | contig 18963 bp, 16 predicted proteins | sample AD_UKC117_MetaG_FD_89893 | JGI IMG/M metagenome (GOLD analysis project Ga0116151, IMG submission 89893) | Active sludge microbial communities of municipal wastewater-treating anaerobic digesters from Hong Kong - AD_UKC117_MetaG | ecosystem: Engineered > Bioreactor > Anaerobic > Digestate...
AGATTGAACAGCACCAAGGCGACATTGACGTAGGCGAGACGTACGGCAAGGCTGGCAGTATCGAACTGGATGGAACCAAGTTGTTCAAATCCAATGCCAAATCCGACCATCAAAAGCGCAGCAATCACCACATTGACCAGCGGACCGGCAATGGCGACCTGCAACTCCTGGACTGGAACCTTGGGAATACGCTCCATATTGGCTATTCCACCGATCGGCGAAAGGATCACCTCCGGCGTCTTCACGCCGAAGCGCTTGGCCATGAAGATGTGGCCAAACTCGTGCAGCACGACGCAGAGGAACAGCAGCACGATGAAACTCAGCAAATCCAGTGCGGCCGCAGGACCATGAGACAGATAGCCGCCAATCCCGATCCAGGCGAGCAACAGCAAGAACGTGAAATGCAGCCGCACAGCGGTGCCTGCTACCGTTCCGATGGTGAGCGACCAGCCCATTGTGCATTGCACTAAACACCATTCAGTCACCGGCGTCCAGTTCCAATTCAGCGCTTGACGAAACGTTTAGCTAAACGTTTAATGGGGTTGATAGCGATGGCTTCGGCGAGGCCGAGGCAAGGGAGGACAAAGCATGTACACGAAGCAGGCACTTCGAACGCTGGGTGTTGGCCCGGATGTCTTGACAGCTGAGCAGAAGCAGCAACTGGACGACCAAGGCTTCTTCATTGTCGAGAACGCATTGACGCAGAAAGAGTGCGAGCAAATGCGCGATGCTTTCGAGCGCATCCATGCGGCGGAAAACGATCAGGGTGGCCACGAGGTTCACGTGGAACCGGGTGCGCGGCGCCTGTCGAACATCTTCAACAAGACCGGCGCTTTCGACAAGTGCCTGTGGATACCGGAAATCCTGGCTGCTTCAACCTACCTACTGGGCGAAATCAAGGTGCACGGAGCCAACGTGCGCGACCCGGTGAAAGGCTATGGCCTGCAGGATCTGCATGTCGACGTTCCCAAGAAATTCGACGACGACTGGTGGGTGGTCAATTCGATGATCATGTTCGACGACATGACGCCCGACAACGGCCCTACGCGCGTGGTGCCAGGGTCGCACAAGTGGGCACCGATCAACGTTCCGTACGTGAACATTGGCGATTGGGAGCCTGCACCCCTGTCTCCAGAGGATGAAGCGCGGGTACCCAAGGACCTGTCGGCTCCTTATCCCGGTGAGGTCCTGGTCGAAGCTCCAGCGGGCTCAGTCATCGTGTGCAATTCCTCCATGTGGCACGCCGGAACACTGAAGAAAACCGACAAGCCACGCCGCATGCTGCACCTCACCTACACGCGCCGGGACTTGCCGCAGCAGCTCCTGCAGCTCGACCACCTCACAAAAGAGCTGTATGAGCGCATGAGTCCTGAAAAGCGCTATCTCCTGGAAATAGAGCCGCCAAGGGATGGTGACGGCATCCTCCGGCAGCCCAAGAAGCACGGCAACACATGGTGGAACTGACTTAGGACGGGGAGATCGATCCTTCATGGCGACGATGAAGGATGTGGCGCGCCGCGCCGGCGTTTCAATCGCAACGGTATCGACAACTCTGTCGGGGTCCTCCTATGTGAGCCCCGCGTTGAAAGAGCGCGTCCAGGCCGCCATCGATGAACTCGGCTATGCACCCAATGCCATGGCGAGCGGATTGAAGCGTGGCCGTTCCGCAATGATCGGACTTGTCGTGCCCGATATTACGAACCCGTTCTTCACCGAGTTCGTCCATGTCGTTCAGCGTGAGGCCCGGGCAGCAGGCTACTCGGTGATGCTGGGCGTCAGCGATGACGACGCGGCACAGGAGGCGGATCTTGTCCGCTTGATGCGATCTCATCAGGCAGCGGGGACGATCCTCTGCCCATGTGGCAATGAAGACGACACAAAGAGCCTTCGCGGCATCACAGGCGCGATGCCACTTGTCGCCGTCGACAACGCCGCTGACGGCACCGACTTCGATACCGTGGTGATCGACAACCGGCAGGCTGCGCGACTGGCGGTTGATCACATCGTGTCGGCCGGCCACGAGAGGATCGCCGCCATTACCGGACCCACGCACAGGTTCGTCAGCCGAGAGCGCCTGATCGGTTTTGAGGAAGCCCTGAAAGGGCACGGCCTCAAGACGAACCCGCAACACATCATGCCGGGCGAATTCCACGTCAGCCGGGCCTACGAGGCTGGACTTTCCCTCTTGCAATCGCCGAATCCACCAACTGCTATCTTCGTCGCCAATAACCAGATGCTGATCGGAATCCTGCAGGCACTGGCCCACGAGAATGTTGCCGTACCACAGGACATGTCCATCGCCAGTATCGATGACTTCGCCTGGACGGCGGCGGTAACGCCGGCCCTGACAACCGTCACTCAACCCATTGCTGAGATGGCCCGCATTGGCCTCGAACGCCTCATCGGGCGCATTGGGGGGGATGACAGCCCTCCTCATCGGGAAATGCTGTCTCCTGGCATCACCGTGAGAACATCGTGCGCCGTTCCCCGCGGAGGTGACCTCAGGCGCGCGACGGTGCCCGCTTGACGCGGGGCAGTTGCAGTTCTTGAAAAGGGTTAGACGGCTCCAGCACAGGCGCGTAAAGGATGCGGCGGGGTTTGCCTTCAGGTCGCCAGCGCAAATTCAATCTTCATAGAGCCCTTGTCCGGATATCATGTCATCACAGCGTTCCACCAGCAAACTTGCCGCCACCGCCAACACCGCTTCGCGGCTGGTCTTTGGTCAGGCGCGCGTCAAGGCGTACAGGTGGGTCAAGTCGCGTATCGACCTCAAACGGCTCGTGGCGGCGGATGTCGCCTTTGTCTCCTATGCCAAGGCCGGACGTACATGGACCCGGGTGATGATGTCCCGGCTTTATCAACTGAAATATGGCTTGCCGGCAGAAGCCATCATCGAACGCGACAATCTCCACGCCATGAACAGCAAGGTGCCGGTCTTCCTGTTCACAATGGGGAATTACATTGCGGAGCGTTATCCGGTCGGTTCATCGCCTTCGCCTTACGATACGAAAAAGCTGATCTTCCTGGCCCGACATCCGGCCGATACGGCCGTATCCTTCCATTTCCATCTCAACAACCGCATTCCCCAGCATCTGCGCGATCTCAAGCGGCTCCCTCAGAATACCGGCGATCTCGATGTATTTGCCCACCTCCAGGAACCGCGGATTGGCCTGGCACACGTGATCGACTACATGAATGCGTGGGCGCCCGCATTGGCGCGGCATCCCAACCACCTCTTGCTGCGCTACGAAGACCTGCAAAGCGATCCGGTGCCGCAGCTCAAGGCACTGGCCGCCTTTCTCGATGAAAGCTTCACCGAGGAGCAATACGTAGAGGCAGTGGACTTTGCGTCGTTCGACAAGCTCAAGCAGAAGGAAGCGGGGGACTTCTTCGGCAACTCACGGCTTCAGGCGGGCGATGTCTCGAACCCTGACAGCTACAAGGTCCGGCGCGGCAAAGTCGGGGGCTATCGCGATTACCTGACACCAGAGCAAATCGCCTGGGTCGATGACGAGGTGACGGCAAAACTCGATCCGTCCTTTGGCTATCAGTCCTTGCGCGTCTAACGCTGCAAGGTCTTCTCAATATTGTGGACAAGAAGCTGCGCGATGCGGCTATCCCCGAGAGGGCGGCGCTCGGCACGCTGGTGAATGTCGAGGTCGGGCTTGCCGTTCCCCTCGATGATACAGGCACCGTCCGCCAACATGCCCACGTCCCAGCCGACGATGATACGGTCCGGAAAAGCCTCATGGCAGCGGACGGCCAGATCCATGACGTCCCGCCACAATGGCAAGATGCGGCCGGCAAAACGCGCACCGCTGACGGGGTGCACTTCACGCCATCCCATCTGGGGCCAGGCGCCAAGGTCGGATGCTTCTCCAATGCGGCCGCTTGCAAGATCCACCGCTGTTGCCAGTCCCCCCTGGTGAAAATTGTCGACGACCGAATTGCTGCCAACCGCCATGCGAAAGGCGGCATTGGTGACTTCGGCACGGCCCTGTTCGTTGCGGATTGTCAGCACACGAACAGTTGCCAGCGCACCATTGCTGATGTCGTCCAACTCCGGATGATTGACGAGGCGAGGTTGGATCAGAAAATCGTCCTTGATCGACTTCTCCAGCAGCATTTGGGTTAGCGCGTCACGGCTCAGGGTCTCACCCTTGCTGTTGCGGAAGCGGCTCTCGCCCGCCACGTCCCAGCGCTCCATGCGATGGCCGCCGCTGCCCGAGCGTGGCTTCACGAACAGGTCCTGATCAGGAAGCGATGTCAGCCCTGGTAGTTGCGGCTGCAGGGTGCCGCCCGTGAGGAGAAACAGTACGGGCACTGCGCGGACATCGCTTTCCCGGCAATGGCGCGCAAACCAGACCTTGTCGTCGAGCCCGTCAGCCGCAGGCGGCGGCTGGAGCACCGAATAGGCGGGACCGATGGTTTCATGGGCCGTCAGAAACTCCGCCGCCACTGCCCGCCGCTTGGGGTCCCATAGTTCAAACATGTAAAACCAGAAGGGCGCGATCGCGTAGCGAACCGCAACGGCAAGCTGACCCGCAATCTGCCGGGGAACGCTGATGCCGCTGCGCGCTGCGATGACCGGTCCGTTGCGACCGGTGAAGATTGCGAGCGCCGCGATCAGCAGCAGCGGCCAAAACAGAGCTGCAATCACGCCCCGGAAGGGGCCGAAGGGCAGCTTGAAGAATGAATAGCCGTAGAAGCGGTGGATATAGTCCGCTGGCGGAAGATCGGCCGCGGGCCGACGCAGGCGGACCACGTGCCGGAGCGCCATGGTCAGTCCGGCAACATCGTAGATGAACTGTTCGCCCACGCGCAGCAATACGCGGCGGATACGGCCGCGGAGCGCCATCACCCGATCCGGCAGGGGCAGGGACTTCGACTCTAGCGGCGCTTCAGACATTGAAACTGCAGATGATGTTCATGCTGGCCCGGCTCATAGGCCAAAAAGACCGCGGATGCGAGCGGCGGCGGCTTCGAGATTTTGCTGAGCCGGTGTGGCCCGCGACAAGGGTTCCTCGCCGAGCCATTGGGCAAGCCCCTGTTTCGTGGCCCCGCGGTGAACGACGCGGAGATCGCGCGACCAGCGCGGCGGCGCCAACCGCATCAGCGCGCGGAACGCGGTCGTTTCCAGCGATTTCCCACGCCAGCCGATGGGTGGAAGAGGATCGTGTCCCTCCTCTGCCCGCATGGACTGTTGACCATCCTCGATATCGAACAGCCAGACAGGTTTGCCTGTGGCGCTCGCCTCCGCCAGCATGGAAATCGAATCGGCCGTCACGATGACCTCATCAGCGAGATCCAGAAATGCAAAGAACGGGTTGTCCGGCGCATCCGGCGCATAATGAAAAATGCATGCCGGCGCCGTGATGGCGTTCTCGAGGGCAGAAGCCGCGGTGGCCGGTGTGCGGGCGCTGGTGGTAACCAAGAGTGCAGCGTTGCGCTCGTTCGCCATCCGATTCGCCGCCGAGGCAAGCCGGATGGCGGCGTCTCGGCTGAAGGTGTAGGGGCCACTGGCACCGCCGACCAGCACGGCGATGCGGCGCTCCGGCAGATGGGTCAGCCGCCCCGCCCAGCGTTGGCCTTCTTCCGCCAGCCGTTCCGGCGTCACGCTGTGCACCGGCAGAGGCAGATGCAAGATGTTGTGAGCCTGCGGCAGTCCGTATTGCGGCGTCGTGATAACGAGATCGAAGCATTCGGGCGATGCCCAGGGCGTCCCGACAAACACGATCTTCGCGGCTGGATTGCCATGGCGCTTGATCCAGCGGGCGACGGCCTCGGTCGACCGTCCGGCGCTCAGAATCACGTCCGGCCAGGGCGGCCCGATGGGGCTCGAACGAGAAGCATCGACGGCAGACAGGCTGGCCAGGCCTGCGATCCGCACCAGTTCCTCGTGCCAACGGTAAAACAGGCGCTTGATTTCCGTCGGCCAACCGAGAGCGCCGGCGATGGCCATGAGCTGGGTATTGTCGCCGGAATGGCGGCTGGCCAGAATCCACAGCTTCGGCTGACGGTCCCGCCACTCGATTTTACGGTTTTTTATCAATAACTTAAACCTTGTGGCATCGAGCCGCGCCCCGACGCCGTTTGAACGCGTGGCCCGTACATGATACACGGCGGGACGTTACGCAACAGAATCCGGGAAATCCATGTCCACGACCCCTGAGAGTGAGGCAGTCCGGCCCCACATTTTCATCCAGACGAACAACAAGCAGTCGATCGGGGCTATTGTATCCGCCTATTCGATGAAGCGGAATTCGGCCCATGCCGACAAGTTCGATGTCACGATCATGCATCAGGAAGACCATCCGTTCTTCCGTCAGCGCGATGGTCAGGTCTACATGCGCCACGGTGTGCAGCGCACCTGGCGCGAGAATGATCTGCAATCTTTCACCCTCACACGTTTCCTGCCGCCCCAGCTGATGGGTTACAAGGGCCGCGCCCTGGTGGTCGATCCCGACGTGTTTGCCGTTGGTGACGTGTGGGCATTGCTCACGCGCGACATGCAGGGCAAGGCCATCATGTGCCGGGCCTCGAAGTTCAAGAACGGCGCATTTGCCTCAAGCGTCATGCTGCTCGATTGCGCCAAGCTCAAACATTGGGACGTCGAGAAGAGCTTCAACGAGTTATTCGAAGGCAAGCGTGATTATCACAACTGGATCTCGCTTCTGATGGAGGATCGCAGCACCATCGGCACGTTCGAGAACGAGTGGAACGACTTTGACAAGCTCACACCCGAAACCAAGATGATCCACAACACACGCCGCCGCACGCAGCCGTGGAAGACAGGATTGAGGGTGGACTATACGCCGACCGAGTTCGTGCCGGTGATTGGCTGGATCATGCGGATGCGCCGCAAGCTGTTCGGCGATCACGCGCTGCTCGGCCGCTATGCGCAACATCCGGACCCGAAGCAGGAAGCTTTCTTCTACGGACTGCTCAAGGGGGCTTATGAAGAAGGCCTGGTGACTGACGCACAGATCAAGGAAGCGATGGAGAAGAACTACATTCGTCACGACTCGATCGAGGTGATGAACCGCGTTCCGCCACTCAAGGCTGCCGCCTGAGTTCATTCGTGAGCGCCACCCACGACGACGCAATGCCTGAGTTGCGGGTGGCTCTTTTCACCGGCAACTACGATTACATCAAGGACGGAGTCGCGCTGACACTCAACCGTTTGGTGGCGTTCCTGATCAAGCGCGGTGTGCCGGTCCTCGTGTTTGCGCCGACAGGGCCGAAGCCCGCCTTCCAGTCGGTTGGAGACCTCGTTTCAGTGCCCTCAATGGCGATCCCGATGCGGTCAGAATACCGTATCGCGCTTGGCTTTCCAGGGGCAGCCCGCGCGAAGCTCCGGGCTTTCCGCCCGACGCTGTTTCACATCGCCGTACCCGATGTGCTCGGCTACAAAGCCTTGAAGTTTTCCCGGCGGGAAGGCATTCCGGTCGTGGCCTCCTTCCATACCCGCTATGATACCTATTTCCGCTTCTACGGATTGGGCTTTCTCGAGCGCATGGCGACGGGATACCTGCGGTGGTTCTACCAGCGTTGCCTGCGGGTTTATCCACCTTCGGAGTCGATGGCGGAGATCATCCGGCAGGAAGGCATGTCCCAGGCCGTCGAGGTCTGGGCCCGTGGTGTCGACAGCGACATGTTCAACCCGTCCAAGCGGGATCTGGTCTGGCGCCGGGCACTGGGTATTGCCGATGATGAGGTGGTGGTCAATTTCACCGGCCGCCTGGTGAAGGAGAAGAACACCGACCTCGTGGTCCGTGTGCTGAACATCATGAAGCAGCGTGGCATCCGGTTTCGCGCGCTCTTCGCCGGTGATGGACCGGAACTGGCGACCATGAAGACCGCCCTTCCAGATGCGCTGTTTCCCGGCTTCCTCCATGGAGACGATCTGGCACGGGCCTACGCTTCGTCCGATATCTTCTTCTTTCCCAGCGAAAGCGAGACCTTCGGCAACGTGACTCTGGAGGCGATGGCCAGCGGATTGCCAGCGGTGAATGCCATCGCCAGTGGCAGCAACTCACTCGTTGTGCCGGGTGAGACCGGCTATCTCGAAAGTGCCCGCGATGATCAGGCGTTCGTGACAAGGCTTTCGGACCTCGTCAAGGACGCCGAACTCCGTCAGTCGATGGGTGCCAAGGCCCGGGAGCGGGCGCTCACTTTCAGTTGGGACAGCATCCTCTCCGGGTTGCTCGCGAGCTACCGCGAGGTGCTGGCGGAAACGGGCCATGGCCGGCGCGCTTGAGCCTCCACGAATCTGGATCCTGTGGCGCCGCCGCAAAGGCGATCTGGACCAGATGCTGGCGCTGGTGAAGGCGTTGGGCTGGCCCCACGTCATCAAGCGCCTCGATTTCGCTCCCCCAGACATTCCGATCCTTGCGCCGCTGCTGCTCAAAGGCAGTTCCGATGACATCTCGCCACCATGGCCGGATGCCGTGATCTGCGCCGAGGCTCTGCCAAGCATGATCGCGCGCCGTCTCCGCAAACAGTCTGGCGGGCGCATCCGCAGCATAGCCCTGGCGAGGCCGGCCGGAAGCCCGGACGCGTTTGACCTCGTCATCACGACGGCCCAATACCGCTTGCCGGCCGCTGCAAACATTCTCGAACTCGGCATGCCACTCGGTGATCCATCATCACTCGTCGTGCCTGCACCAGAATCGAATTCGCCACGCGTCGCCGTTGCTGTAGGTGGTTCAAGTTTTCCAGACCGGCTGGACGCCGATACCGCCCGGGAGATGGCGCTCGCGCTGATGAGCTATGGCAACCGGCACGGCATAACGCTTGACATCATCACCAGCCCACGCACCGGCAGCGACGCTGCGCAGGCGCTGAAGTCAGCCATTGCGGCGCCGCATGTGTTTCACGAGTTCAAGCCTGGCGCCGAAAACCCCTATCGACGGCTGCTGGCAGCTGCCAGTGAGATCGTCGTGACGAGCGACAGCGTATCCATGGTGGCCGATGCACTGGCGACCGGGAAGCCGGTCTCGGTCTACCGCCTGCCGCAGACACGGAACCTCAAATGGCGAATTACCGAGTGGCTCTATGCCAATGCTGTCCTGCGTCGAAACGCATGGTTCTCACCTGTTCGCTGGGCCTTCGACGCCGGGATGTTCGAGGCAGCGGCAGACCGCCACTTGCTGTTCGACCGCTTGTCGCGCGACGGCCGGCTCAGTTGGTTCGGGGAACCATTGGCTACCCCACGCCCCGGGGATGCCTCCGCTGACATGGCGCTGGCCGTCCGGCGCGTGAAAGCCCTGATGGGGATCGGCCTCGAGGTCTAGGCTCAGGTCATGTCGAGTACGACACGGCCAACCAACCTGCCATTGCGCATGTCGTCCAGAATGGCATTGATGTCCTCGATCCGCGCCTTGCGGATCTTGGCCGTGACGAGGCCCCGCGCCGCGAAGTCAACGGATTCGTCCAGGTCCTGGCGTGTCCCGACATTCGACCCGCGAATGGATAGCTCCCAATTGGTGATGGAGGCGATGCTGGTGCGGATCTCATCGGCCTTGCCGCCGGGCAAGCCGATGTAGACCACCGTGCCGGCCGGCCGCACCATCGATATGGCCTGTTCGAAAGCCTTGGTGGCCACGGCGACCACCACGGCTGCGTGCGACCCACCGATCTGCTCCTGAATCGCAGCGGCCGGATCGGTCTTGGCACCGTTCACCACAACTTCGGCGCCCATCGTTCGCGCCAGTTCCAGCTTGTCTTCGGAGACGTCCACCGCCGCGACGCGCAGGCCCATGGCCTTGGCATACTGGATGGCGATGTGTCCAAGCCCGCCAACGCCCACGATCGTCACCCATTGGCCGGGCCTTGCCCCGGTGCGTTTCAGTCCGCGATAGGTGGTCACTCCGGCACACAGGATGGGGGCGAGTTCATAGGGATCGGCATTTTCGGGCAACCTGCCGACGAAGGCTGCCGGCGCCACCAGATATTCGGCATAGCCGCCCGGCTTCGAATAGCCCGTGGCTTCTGCCGACTTGCAGATCGTCTCCATGCCGGCCAGACAGAATTCGCAGGTTCCACAAGCGGAGTACATCCACGGTACGCCGACATGGTCGCCCACCTTGAAACCGGTGACGCCTGGCCCAATCTTGGCCACGCGGCCGGCCACCTCGTGACCGGGGATCAGCGGGATGACCGGTGGCGGCGTCCAATCGCCATCGACCGCATGCAGGTCGCTGTGGCAGACGCCGCAGGCCGTCACCTTGATAAGGAGATCGCCATGCCCCGGCTCCGGCACCGGAACCTGCTCGATCTTGAGCGGGGTCTTGAGTTCATGGAGTACGGCAGCTTTCATCGTCGCGGTCATGAATGGAATCTCCTTGCGTCAAGACAGAATGATAGGGTCTTGCACGTGATTGCCGCCATACCCCCAAAGCGATAAGGTCGGTCCATGACAACTCGGCATGTGCTGCTGGAACAGTGGAGCAAAGGTCTTGCAGAGGTCGGCCACGCGATCGGCCAGCCCCGGTTCGCGACTGTGCTTCTCGACGCCGTGCGCCGGCTGGTCGACTTCGACTTCGTCATGGCGTTTGCCTATCGCGGCAAGGACCAGCCCGTCATTCTCGATGACACCCTCGATCACACGCGGCACCGGATCATCGCCACCGACTATGCGGCCGGTCCATTCCAACTCGATCCGTTCTACAAGCTCGTCAGCGACGGCGCCTGCAGCGGCTGCTACCGGCTGCACGATATCGCACCCGACCATTTCCGGCGCAGCGAGTATTTCCGCGCCCATTACAGCAGGACCGGGATCGGCGAGGAAGTCGGTTTCGTCTTCGCGACCGGGAACGGCTACACGGGTGTGACGTCGCTGGCGCGATGGACCAGTTCGCCCCCACTGACGCGTTCCGATCTCGATATTCTCCAGGCCATCGAACCTGCTGTCGGCGGGTTCTCCCGCCAGCAATGGGCAAACCCAGGTGCAAGTGCCTTCGAGCAAAAGCCGCAACAAACCATCGCACGCCTCGGCTTTCGATTGCTCTCGGCGCGCGAACGCGAGATCGTCACCCTGATCCTGCAGGGTCATTCGACGCAATCGGTGGCGCTGCAACTCGATATCAGCCCCGGCACCGTGAAGATCCATCGCAAGAACATCTACCGGAAATTGAAGATCTCGACGCAGGCAGAACTCTTCGCAGCCTTCCTCGGCAGCTTCGACGGATTGCAGCCGTCCTATTCCCAAGGGGATATTCCGGCAGAGCCCGATATCGCCCAATCTACAGCGAAGACCAGATCAATCGGAGGAACACCATGACGAAGAACTGGTACAGCGATCTACCGAAGTACTATCAGAACCAGATCAAGGCCATGGGCCTCGACGAGGCGGGGTTGGCTCGCCGCCGCCTGCTGAAAGGTGCCGCAGGTGCGGCCGGCATTGCCATGCTGGGACTGAATTCGCGTCAGGCGTCTGCTGCCACCCAGATGACCTACATGTGCTGGGAAGGCTACAATGATCCCCGCATCATCGATCCCTTCAACAAGGCCAACGACACGGACATCAGCTTCGACCTGATCGTCGACAGCCCCGGCGGCTTCGCCAAACTGCAGGCGGGCGCGTCGCGCGAAGTCGACATCGTGTCGAGCGACATGCCGTGGATCACCCGGATGGGTCCGGCGGGGCTCGCGATGGAGCTTAACCCCGACGAATATGCGGATGTCTACGCAACCTTCTATGACCAGTTCAAACCACCATTCGAGCCCCTGCTGACCGACGGCAAGACCATCGGCGTGGCCACGCGCTGGGGTTGGGTCGGCCCGTGCCTGAATACGGACGTTACGAAACCGGAGGTGTGGAAGACCTATGACCCGGTCTTCGATCCCGCCAACAAGGGCAAGATCTGCGTGATGGACTGGGGCGACTGGCCAATCCTGCCGATGGCGCTCCATGCCGGCATCAACCCCTATGAAGAACTCGATGCAGCGGCACTCGAAGAGGTGCGCAAGGTCCTCCGCGCCATGTTCAAGAACACGCGGACCTTGGTGGGTGACCTGACCCAGGCCCAGAAGGGCTTGCTCGACGGTTCGCTGCTCGGCTGTATCGGTGCTGGTTCGTATCTGACCTCAGCAGTGCGCAAGCAGGGCCACAAGAACATCATGGCCGTCGTACCGGAGCCGAAGAACGGCCTGAAGCAGGGCATCATCTGGGTGGAAGCCACCGCCATCCTCAAAGAAACCGATCAACCTGAACTAGCCGAGAAGCTGCTCAAGCACGTGGTCTCAAAGGACTCCGGCTACGTTCTGTCGCTGCTCGACTCGACCTGCAATGTCGTCACCAACAAGGCCGTGGAAGAGCTTTACACGCCGGAAGAGCACGACATCCTGCAGACGGACTACATGTGGACGGCATGGGACAATTCCCAGATGCACCGCATCGCGCCCAACATCGACGAGATGCTGGCGATCTGGCAGGAAGAACTTGCTGCCGCTGAATAAGAAAGAGACGATCACAAACCGGGGCGTCCCTTCGCGGGCGCTCCGGATTTCATTCATACCTTTGCGGGACAAATGAACAGCTCCCCGATTCTCGACATCCAGGACGTCCAAAAAGCTTACGGAACCTTCCAGGCACTGAAGGGCGTGTCGCTCAGCGTGCGGCAAGGAGAGTTCATCGCGCTGGTCGGCCCATCCGGCTGCGGCAAGACCACGCTGCTCAAGCAGATCGCAGGATTCGAAGACCCGTCCTCCGGCGCGATCCGCATCGAGGGCCAGGACATGGCGGGCATTCCCGCCGCCCATCGTCCAACCAGCATGGTATTCCAAAGGCTGGCGCTGTTCCCGCACATGACGGTGGCCGAGAACATCGGTTTTCCTCTGAAACTCCGGAAGACTCCACCGGACGAGATCAAGGCGCGCGTCAACGAGATGATCGCGCTGATGGAGCTCAAGCCCATTTATCTTGAGCGCTTCCCGAAGGCGCTTTCGGGCGGTGAGCAGCAGCGTGTGGCGCTGGCCCGTTCGATGATCTCGTCGCCCAAGCTGCTACTCCTCGACGAGCCGCTCTCTGCCCTCGACGTGAAATTGAAGAAGGTCCTGCAGGCTGAACTCAAGCGGTTGCACCGTTCGGTCGGCGTCACCTTCGTCCATGTCACCCATGATCTTGAGGAAGCCATGATGCTGGCCGACCGGATCTGCGTGATGCGGGGCGGCCGCATCCTGCAACTCGGCGAACCCGCCGACATCTATTACCGCCCGGCCGATCCCTTTGTCGCCGGCTTCATCGGCGAAACCAATCTGCTGCCCATCAACGTCAAGGCACGCGACGCCGGTGGCATCACCTATGAGAGTGCGGAAATCACCGATACTACCACAACCGTGCCGGCAAATCTGGTTGCCGACGACGTGAAATCCGGCCCGGCCCTGATGATGGTGCGACCTGAATTGTTCCGCAGGCTCAGGGACGGAGAGACTGCCGACTGTGCAATCGACGCGACTGTCAGCGAAATCTTCGTCAAGGGCGGGACGGTGCAATACCGCGCCCGGGACACGATGGGCCGGGACTTGGCCATCGAAATCCAGGGTACGTCGCAGCTCCCCATGCAGCCCGGAGAGCAGGTGCGCCTCGGGTGGGATAAGAAAGACATCTGGGTGCTGAAGCCGGAGGACGTCTGATGGATCAGGCCATCGACAGGCGCTGGCGTGACCCGGAGCTGCTGTTCAAGGCCCTGCCCAGCGTCGTACTCCAGACGACGTGTTTCCTTGCGCCCCTGGTAATGACTTTCATTCTCACCTTCCAGCGCACCCGTGATTTCCAATTGCGCTGGACATGGGATCTCACGGTCTGGACCGACGTGTTCAGCAAGCCGCATTACTGGACCATTCTCGGCCACACGCTGTTCATGGCCATTGCCTGCGTCGTCATCTGCATCGTACTCGCATTTCCAATCGCCTATGGCCTTGCGACGCGTTTCAAGGCGATCGAGAACGAGATCAAGATCCTGATCACCTTTGCCTTCATCACCGACGCGACGCTCAAGACCTTCGGCTGGGTGCTGTTCCTCGACAAGAAGGGGGCGGCGAACTATTTGTTCGCTCATCTCGGCTTCCCTCCCGACATCGTCGCCTTCCTGTTCACCGACTGGGCCACCATGCTGGGCATGGTCTACAATCTCCTGCCCTTCGCGATCTTCACCATCTACCTGTCGATCGACAACATCGACCGGTCGCTGATCCTCGCCGCCTACGATGCGGGTGCCAGCAAGTTTCGCGCCCATTGGGAGGTAACCCTGCCATTGTGCAAGCCAGGCATCTGGGCGGGCAGCGTGCTGATCTTCCTGCTCGGCGTCGGCGTCTTTCTGGAGCCCAAGGTTCTGGGCGGAGGCAAGTCACCGATGTCAGCGGAACTCATCCGCCAGACCTTCGAGACGCGCGTGAACTGGCCTCTCGGGGCGGCGTTGACGCTGGTGCTCATGGTTGTCGCCGTCTTCATCGTATTGCTGTTCACGCGCATGCTTGGCATGAAGCGGGCGGGGTTCGGCACATGAACCATCGCGCTGAATCGCTTCTTGTCGACGTCATTCTCTATGGCGTCATGGCTCTCATTCTGCTGTTCTTCTACATCCCGATCTTCACGCTGATTGCCTTCTCCTTCCAGCAGGGGCGCTACCTGACGCTTCCCTTCGAGGGTGTATCACTTAAGTGGTATGGGGAGTTGTTCCACAATACCAATGCCCTGAACGCCCTTTGGAACTCCACCATCATTGCCCTCATCGCGACCGTCGTGGCCACAGCCATCGGCACGCTCGCCGCAATCGCTGCCGTACGCTACATGTTTCGCGGCAAGACTCTCTTCCAGGCGCTTGCCGGCGCGCCATTGGCGTTCCCGCAGTTGTTGCTCGGTATCGTCCTGTTGCTGTGGTTCTCGGTGCTTGGCAAATGGTTCGGCTTCAACACCGGCCTTGTCACCGCCATTATCGGCCACATCGTCTATATCTCACCCTTCGCCATGGTGATCGTGGCCGTGCAGGTGTGGAACTTCGACCCGACGCTCGAGGATGCTGCCCGCGATTGCGGCGCCGGCAATTGGGACGTCTACCGCTATGTCACTATCCCCCTGCTCTGGCCGGGCATCTTTTCTGCCGCCATCTTCGCCTTCCTGTTGAGCTGGGGCAATTTCTACATCACCTACAGCCTCGCAGGTTCGATGCGCACGATTCCGACCTTCATCTTCAGCGGCATTGCCGTGGGATCATCGCCACTCTATCCGGCGATCGCCACCGTCGTCTTCATTCCCGGTATCCTGCTCGTCACGCTCGCCGCCACGATGCGCAACAGGCGCGCACAGCGCCAAGGCTGAGCAGTCACGCCGTGTTGCGGCGCACGCGCACTGCTTCTTCGAGATCGGTGGCCTCCAACTGCTCCTCGATCATCTTCAGCGCATTGGATATCTCCGGCAGCAAGACATTTTCCAAAGCCCGGGCGCGACGCTCCGTTCGCCGGTATTCGGCGGCAAGACGCAGAAGGTTGCCGGAAACCGCAGCCATCTCCGCAGCAATGCGAGACAGGGCTCGAAACGCCAGCCCACAGGCTTCGGCTTTGCTGATCTTGCCGGCGTCCGGAATGCTTTCATCAGCACGCAGTTGTATCTCGACCAGCGGAACACCCAGAAAATTGCGGCTGACCGTGTCGAATTGCACGGGCTCAGCGACAACGGCCGGATGAACCTGGAGTTCTTCGAGACCATGCTGCATGAGTGCGCGGGCAAGCGCCGCCCGCGCCTTGGCCATCGCATCCTCATAGGTGGCCTTGAGGGTCTTCCATGCCGTCAGCTGCCGCATGGTTTCGGATGCAAGAAGAATTCTTTTCTCATCAAGAAAGTCATAGCCCTGTCGGATCAACTGTTGCTCGTCCGACAGCTCCATCGCGGCGGCGCGGGTGACGGGATAGTCAGCCATGTCCGTTCGCCTTTTCCCGTGTTGCAATGTATCGCGCGATCTGGCCGGCCTTCAGGCGTGTCAGTTCGGCCTGCGGAAGAAGTCGAAGGCTGTCCCAGCCCGTCTCCATGCTCTCTTCCAGCGTTCGGGGTGCGTCCTGATTCACAACATGGGTTTCGAAGTGATCGGCGAAGTCGAGATAGCGGCGATCGATCTCCGTCAGGCCCTCGCGGCCGACGACACTGGCCAGCACGCGCATGCGCGAGGCCTTCGCATAGGAAGCGAACAGCTGATGGGCAAGTGCCGGATGGTCGACATGCGTAAAGCCCTCGCCGATCCCCTGCTCGAGCAGCCGCGACAGGCTGGGCAGCACATTGACCGGCGGATAGATACCCTTCAGATTGAGACCGCGATCGAGAACGATCTGGCCCTCGGTGATGTAGCCGGTAAGATCGGGAATCGGATGGCTGATGTCATCGGCCGGCATGGTGAGGATGGGCAACTGCGTCACCGTTCCCTTGCGATCCTTCTGGCATCCGGCACGCTCGTAGAGCGTCGCGAGATCGGAGTACATGTAGCCGGGATAGCCCTTGCGGCTCGGTATCTCGCCATGGCTGGCCGAAACCTCGCGAAGGGCCTCACAGTAGTTGGTCATGTCGGTGATCACGACGAGAACATGGTGGCCCAATTCGAACGCCAGATATTCGGCGGCGGTGAGCGCGAAGCGCGGCGTCAGGATACGCTGCGTCGATGAATCGTTGGCGAGATTAAGGAACATCACCGTATGTTCCAGCGCGCCGCTTTCTTCCATCGCATTGCGGAACGCCTGGGCCGTATCGTGCGACACGCCGATGCCGGCGAAGACGATCGAGAACCGCCCTTCCGTATCCTTGCGCAGGCGGGCATTGGTCGCAATCTCGATCGCCAGCTGATCATGTGGGAGGCCGCCTGCCGAGAATACCGGCAACTTCTGGCCCCGCACCAGGCTGTTCATCAGATCGATCGCCGACACACCCGTCTCGATGAAATCGCGCGGGAGGGCGCGGTGTGCTGGATTGATGGCAACACCATCGATACGGCGCGCCTCGTGGGCACCAACGGGCGGACCGTCATCGATCGGCCGGCCGACGCCGTTGAGCACGCGGCCTAGAAGCCCGGGACCGATCTGGAACATGATCGGTTCACCACGGATCCGCAGCCGCACACTGGCGAGATCGAGTCCCACTGTCGTCTCCAGCACCTCGACGATCATCGTGTCGGAATCAAGTGCAACGATCCGGCCAAGCCGGCTCGTGCCTTCGTGGCCGATGATATCGACGGCTTCGTTCAGGCCGACGTTGGCATTCCGGCGCAGCGTCAGCAGCGGTCCTTCGATGGACATTGCAGTGCCCGAGACGCTGAGTTCAGCTCTCATGACGCTGCGGCCTCATGTTTCATCAGTGCTGCAAACTCGCTTTCGACCCGCCGCTCCAGCGCATCGAAGTCTTCCAGATGATCCTCGCCGATCTCCTCACCCAGCCGTTTCAACAGGTGCATCACCGGTAGGTCGGCAATCGCCTCGGGGTTTTCGCCCACCGCCAGCGCCTGTTCGCTCAACTCAATCACGCGCACGACAATCTTCACCATCCGCGCCTGCCGCGCGGGCGAACAGTAGCGGTCCACCGGCGAGAAGGCCGATTGCCTGAGGATCGCTTCGTTCACCAATTCAGCAGCATTGAGCAGAAGCTGCTGGGCTGGCGGCAAGGCATCCTTACCGACGATCCGCGCCATGCGTTCGAGGCCCGCCTGTTGTTCAAGCAGGTGCAGCAAACGGCGGCGCTGGGCCGACCAGTCGGCATTGCCATTGCTGGCCCACCAGCCCGCAAACTGACCCGCATCACCGGAATAGGATTGCAGCGGGTGAATTGCCGGATAGAAACGCGCCTGGGCCCGTTCGCGGTCGAGCGCCCAGAAGCAGCGCACATAGCGTTTGGTGTGGCTGGTTACGGGCTCCGAGAAGTCACCGGCCGGCGGACTGACGGCGCCGATGATCGTGAGCGAGCCCTCTTCACCCGAAAGGGTTTGAACACGCGCCGCCCGCTCGTAGAATTCCGCCAGACGTGACCCCAGATAGGCGGGGTATCCGGCCTCGGCCGGCAATTCGCCGAGCCTTCCCGACACCTCGCGCAGGGCCTCTGCCCAGCGGCTGGTTGAATCGGCCATCAGCGCCACATGAAAGCCCTGATCGCGGAAATATTCGCCGACCGTCACCGCCGTATAGATGCTGGCCTCACGTGCCGCGACCGGCATGTTAGAGGTGTTGGCGATGATGATGGTGCGCTCCATCAAGGGCCGCCCCGTTCGCGGATCGGTGAGCTTCGGAAATTCATCGAGCACGCCTGCCATCTCATTGCCGCGCTCGCCGCATCCCACATAGATGATGATATCGGCGTCACACCATCTGGCGAAGGTTTCCTGCAAGACGGTCTTGCCCGTGCCGAAGCCGCCAGGGATGGCGGCGCGGCCGCCGCGGGCCACCGGAAACAACGTGTCGAGGATGCGTTGCCCAGTGATCATCGGACGGTCGGCCGGAAGGCGGCTCGCAACGGGCCGGGGCCGGCGGACCGGCCAGGTCTGTGCCAGGCTGATGTCGTGCAAAACATCGTGGTCGTCACGAACCTGGCAGATGGTTTCGTTCAGGGCAACGTCACTTACGGCAACAATCTTTTCCACGGTACCGGAGAGATGCGGCGGCAGGAGGCACCATTGCGGACGATCCTCGGATCCAGTCTTTGCCAACCGCGTGCCAGCCACAACGTGATCGTTGGCGGCGACAAGAGGTTCGAAGCGATATCTTGTTTCATCATCCTCGCCTTGCGCCAGGGGTTGCAGCAAGCCGTCAAAGATGTTGCCCAGCAGATGAGGCCCCAGCTTTACTGATAGCGGCCGGCCCGTCCCTTCGATGCGGTCGCCGGGACGCAGTCCCGTCGTGTCACCATAGACCTGAGCGACGATCTTGTCGCGAGCCACCCGGATCACTTCGCCCAGCAACTCACGGTCTCCGACCGACACAGCTTCGCCCATG
>Ga0116151_10001995_pt1 | contig 18945 bp, 16 predicted proteins | sample AD_UKC117_MetaG_FD_89893 | JGI IMG/M metagenome (GOLD analysis project Ga0116151, IMG submission 89893) | Active sludge microbial communities of municipal wastewater-treating anaerobic digesters from Hong Kong - AD_UKC117_MetaG | ecosystem: Engineered > Bioreactor > Anaerobic > Digestate...
ACTTCCAGAAGAGGGTTCCGGTTTGCCTGCGTGAAATTCTTCCAGGTGTAAGAGGGCAACGAGTACCAGGCATAATAGTCCGGATAATTGTCGATGGTCATTTTCGCGAGTTTGGCGAGATCTTCGGCAGAGATGACGTGACCGACGGCTTCAAGGCCCGTCGAATTGAGGAAATTCGCGGAGCTGAGACCCAGTTCATGGGCAAGGTCGGTCATTCGCCGGGCAAAAGCCTCATCCGATCCGGCAATATTCTCAGCAAGCGTGATACACGCATCGTTGCCAGACATGATGATCACGCCATGCAGCAATTCTTCCACGGTGGGCGTATCGCCGGGAGCGAGCCCCATCGTGGACGTGCCCGAAGGAAAGCCGCCTTGGCGCCAGGCATTCTCGCTGACCGTAAACTTGTCGCTCATAGACAGTTCGCCGCGGCGAACCATTTCGAAGACCGTGTAGGCGGTCATCATCTTGGTCATCGAGGCAGGGACCATGGGTTCGGTACCGTCCTTGGAGAAGAGGATGGTTCCGGTCTCGTTGTCCATAATCACAGCATGCGTGGCCGGCGTATCCAGCACCTGTGCACGGGCGGTGCCCGAGAGGGCGATCAGCGCAGCAAATACGGCGGTCGCGGCGATGCGCGGCAAATTCATGGCCAAGGTCATGGCAGGGGCCTCCAACGGTCAGACCAGCGGCCGGAATCGATCCGGCCCTTTTTCCGGTTAGACAGGAAAAAGGGCCGGTTTGTGGTCGGGGTCAATGGTGAGGCTGCTTGCTTATTCGCCTGAAACGACACGACCCTGGGCGATACCGGCATAGGAGAGGTCCTGGCGGGCGCGTTCAGCCACTTCACGGCTGGCAAGGGGGCCGACGCGCACCCGGAAATAGTCGGCGCCGTTGACGCGCGCGGGAACGATGGAGACCGGCAGCTCCGCCCGAACCTGATTGCTCAGGGACTGGGCGTTCGCGATGTCAGTAAACGAGCCGATCTGGACAAAGTAGTCACCAGCGGGCGCCGGGGCCGGTGTGTACGTGTATTGCGGCTGCGGCTGTGCCGGAACGTAGGCAACCGGTTCAAGGTATTCCTGCGGCGCCATCGTGTAGACCGGTTCGGAGTAGGTGTTCTCGGCAACCATTTGCGGCTCGGGCGCCGGAGCCGTTACGGTCGGAGCGGCACCAAGATACCGGATGCGAAGCGAGGCCTTTCCTGCCCCACCCATGCCGAGTTCAGCGGCAGCGCGAGGCGATACCTGAAGCGACGCACCATCCTCGAAGGGACCACGATCGTTCACGCGGAGCACGACTTCCTTGCCGGTTGCCGTGTTGACCACCTGGATCAGGCTCGGCAGCGGCAGCGTGGGGTGGGCAGCCGTCATCGCGTTCGGATCGTACATTTCACCGTTGGCCGTCGGCAGGCCGGCATATTCGTCGCCATACACGATCGCGATACCGGTTTCGTCGAACACGGGCACTGGTTCGCCAGAAACGGCATAGGTTGCGGCCGGAGTCTGGTCGCGCACGACCGGCACCGGCTGAGGCGCAGGTTGCTGAACGGCGACGGCGGGTACTTGCGCAGGTTCAAGGCTCGGAAGTGCCTCGCTTTCGATTGCAGGAGCGGACCGTTGCGCTTCAATCCGGGCAGCGGCCGCGCGGGCATCAAAACTGTCGGCAGCCGAAACGGTGACATCAGATTGATAGGAAGAGGCGGGGGTTTCGATACTTGCGTACTGGCGAGGAGCAGGTTCACTGCCCTGCCCGGCCTCTTTTTGGCTCGTGGCGGCATAGGTTTCGCCGGCCTGGCCGGGATAACGGAACTGGATCCGCGCTTCTTTCTTGGCCTGCGCATTTGGGGCGCGGCTCGGTTCGATATATTGCGGCTGTCCGGCGGGATACGGAGACGTACCGGTTGCATAAACGATCGGGGCCGGCGTGCGCTTGTCGGCAGCGGCCGGTGCAGCAACGGCCAGGGCCATTGCGCCTAGCAGGAGGATCGATTTCGATGCGGAAGCGGCAGTCTTCAAGGGTCACCTCATTCTGAGCTGCGGGTCCTTTAAAAGACCCTCGGGTATGGCTTCTGCCACCCAGCAAACCCCTCGATATCATAGCGTGGTGCAAGTCTGATGAACCGCGCCTGAAGGATCTTCCGGTTACGGTTACCTCGTGTTTACCAGATTACAAGCGCAGCCCTTGCCCGCTCCACCTGCCGGAGTGATGCTGCGACCTGAATGCGCAATGGATTCGGCAGGCTCAGACCGCTGGACAAAAGGGGGAAACCGGAATGCAGCACAGAATGGGGGCAGGTCCGTTGCTGGACCAGCGGGGGCGGCTCGTTGAATGCGGCTGGGCTACGGAAGAGGTCCGCAAATATGAGCGCGCAGCGATCCGCGCTGGCAAACTGCGTATCAAGGAATGGGACTATTATTGCGTCCTGACCCCCAACTATGGCCTCGCGCTGACCGTCGCCGACAACGGTTACCTCGGTTTTCTCGGCGTTTCCTGGATGGATCTGAAGAGCCGGACAGCGATCAATGACGCGGCGGTCCTTCCCTGGCCAATGGGAAAGATGCGCCTACCCGAGAGCGCTGACGCGGGCGACATCGAGCAGAGCCATCCCAGCGGAATGCGCCTGCGGTTTGGGCATGAACCGGGCGGCCGGCGGTTGACCGTCGAAGCACCGAACTTCGGTCGCGGAACCGGATTGAAAGGGGAGCTTTGGCTCGAACAGCCTCCGATGGACCGGATGGTCATCGCGACCCCCTTCCCCAAGGCGCCGAAGGCCTTTTACTACAATCAGAAGATCAACTGCATGCCGACGTCCGGTTCGATTGCGATCGGCAGCGAGACCTTCGACTTCGAGCCGCAGAGTGCCTACGGCGTGCTGGATTGGGGGCGCGGCGTCTGGACCTACAGCAATACGTGGTATTGGGGATCAGCATCAGGTCGTTGTGGCGGGCACACAGTCGGGTTCAACATCGGCTATGGCTTCGGCGATACATCAACCGCGTCGGAGAACATGTTCTTCATTGATGGCAAAGCCCACAAGCTCGATCAGGTGACCTTTCACATGCCGTCCGGCGGGCCGGATTCCGGTCCCTGGCGCTTTACCAGCAATAACGGACGTTTCGAGTTGACCTTTGAACCCGCCGTGAACCGGCATCACACAACCGATCTGGGTGTCTTCAAAACCGCACAGGATCAGGTCTTCGGCCTGTTCTCTGGCGATGTCGTTCTGGATGACGGCACGAAATACCGGATCGACTCCCTGCCCGGTTTTGCCGAGGAAGTGAGAAACCGCTGGTGAGAAGTCCTTTGATCGCAACAGGCAACCTTCCGCCTTGATTAATTCAATCATTCAGCGCATCGATGGCGCACTGATTTGCAAAATGATGGAAAGTGACAAATGAAAAAGACGGTCTTTGCGCTGATTGCAGCTATTCTGTTTCTTGGCGGATGCGCGATGCGGCAACATCCGATCATGCAGGTGAACAATGCGCCGATCCACGCGAACGGTGGCGACGATGCCGTTGCGGCCAAGATCAAAACGGCTCTGAGTAATCGCGGTTGGCAGGTTGTTGCCGAGGAGCCGGGCAAGATCACGGCGCAGTTTGTCAAAGTGAACCCGTCCGTCGGGCAGCATTCGGTCACCATCCTCATCCCTTACGATGCGGATAGCTATTCGATCGAGTTCGTCACCAGCGAGAACATGATGTACGATGCAGACAAGCATGTCATTCATCGCAACTATAATCGGTGGGTCGCCAACCTGGAGAAGGACCTGGCTGAGCTGAACTAAGCCGGCATGAACTCCAGAAGCGGAGGCTTTGCTATCCGCTCTTCAAACAATCGCACCGGGAACGGCGAAATCCATTCCCGGTGTTTTTGTGTCCGTTTGTTCGCAATGTCGCGAGTTCTGTGCTCGTGAAAAGATCTGGCGGAGGAGGAGTCCGCCTGACCCACATTTCTCGCTGTTCGCCATAGTTCGTTTAAGTGCCCGTCCTCCCCTGTTTATTGGACTTTTCTGTTCGCCCTAGACCATGACGGTTCGCCCCAAATCATCTAAAGTGGCGGGGTTCTTGGCGGGGTCATAGATTTTCAGGGGGCGCTTTATGGCTGTGACACTCAATCGACTTACAGCGAAACAGGTAAAGGATGCGAAGGGCAAAGGGCGGCTCGCGGATGGCGGCGGGCTATGGCTTCAGGTCACCGACAAAGGAGCGAAGTCTTGGCTGTTCATCTATCGCTGGGACGGCAAGCGGCCAGAGCTCGGTCTCGGCCCCTACCCCGCCACAAGTCTGGCAGAAGCGCGCCGGCACGCTGAAGAAGCCAGAGCCCGCCTCGCCGCCAAACCGCGCCGCGACCCCAGGGATCTCTTCAAAGATGTTCCGGAGGAAGCGCCTCAAGCGCAAACGTTCGGGGAGTTCACCGAAACCTTTCTCGATCAGATCCTGCCCGATTTCAGAAACGAAAAGCACCAGCAACAATGGCGCAACACGCTGGCGGCGTATGCGGCCAAACTCAATTCCATGCCGCTCGACACGATCGAGACCCAGCATGTGCTTGAGGTGCTTCAGCCAATCTGGAATGAGAAGCGCGAAACAGCGCGCCGCGTTCGCGGCCGGATTGAGCGGATCCTCGATGCTGCGAAAGCGCAGGGCGTCCGATCTGGAGAGAACCCCGCACGGTGGCGAGGCCACCTTTCAGCTATCCTTCCTGACCAGAAGAAGGCCAAGAAACATCACCCCGCTATGCCGTTTGATGACGTGCCGGCATTTATGGATTGCCTTCGTGCAGACCCCAGCCTGTCAGCAAAAGCGCTGGAGTTCATCATCCTGACGGCTGCGCGGTCATCAGAAGCGCGCTGTGCGGTCTGGGATGAAATTGATCTCGATAAAGGGCTCTGGACAATCCCGCCTGAGCGAATGAAGGCGAACCGCCCCCACCGGGTTCCTTTGACCCAGGCAGCGATCGCGGTCCTAAAGCCACTTCAAGAGGTCCGCCGCGGCGATTTCGTTTTCCCGGGTCAGTCCGCCAAGAAATCCCTCTCAGAAGCCGCTGTGCGCAAACTGATGGGCAAGCTCGGCGCAGATGCCTTCACCATCCACGGGTTTCGATCCAGCTTCCGTGACTGGGCGGGCGAGCGGACGCATTTTCCGAGGGAGGTGGCAGAGCAGGCCCTGGCACACGTTGTCGGAGACGAATCCGAGCGCGCCTACCGCCGCGGTGATGCGTTGGAAAAGCGCCGGACAATGATGGAGGCTTGGGCGCAGTTCTGTGAGATGCGGAATGCCGGCAAAGTGGTGGCGCTGCATGGAAAGTGAAGATCTTTACCAGGTCCGCAGACGCCTGCGGGAACTTATCATTTTAAAGGCAATCAACGACTACGAGCGGGAGCACCCCGTCTCAAAAATGTACCGACCGACTGAAGAGCAATTACGTCTCGCAAACAAAGTAGTTCGCGGAATGAACAGCCACGACCCAGAGGTAAGTGAGGCCTGGTGTGAGCATTTCGCAGACAAGACATTCTATCAAACTCGAACCCTAGTCCCACTAATGAACGAGCCACCCAAAAAGAAAGGGAGGCCGATCGGCACCGGGAAAAAGGAGGTCGATTGGCAATTGATGCCTGAAATTCATAAGCGAGTCTTGGCCGGGGAGACTATTAAGGCGGTCACAAAGGATATGGCCGACAGATCTCAGGCGATCCAGTCAGAAGACGCTGAATCGAGGCGCCTCCAAGAGCGCTACAGGCAATGGCGTCGAGTGTCAGAATAAATAGTCGGCATTTATTCTGCGTAGAACTCACAGGGAAACATCCCGAAATTGCCCGTGTTCGCCGCAGTTCGCGGCCAGCACGGAGACCAAACATGAAGCGCCACGAACCACTTGCTTACACGGTGAACCACGCGTGTGCCGTGGCCGACTGCGGCCGCACAAAGCTATATCAAGCCATCAATAATGGCAGCCTGAAGATCAAGAAACTGGGGAACCGCACACTGATCTTGGCGGACGATCTGAAGGTGTGGCTCAATAGCCTGCCTGAAGGTGTCGACGCATCTGATGCAGCCTGACCCGACAACGAAGAAATCCGCACCGTGATGACCGGCGCGGATTTCAGAATTGCGTCTTGCGGGCGCTTCACCTCAACTGGAAGGGGCCGAAGTGACAGAGAAAACATATCATTTTGAGTGCCTAAATCAACCAGCTTTCTCGCGGGTTTGTCCCCATGGCTTTCGCTGCAGCGCGCCAGGGTATCACTCATCGGCCGAGTGCCGTCTTGCATGCGCATCTATAGATCCCGCCAAGATCGGATCGCGTAGCTTCCGACCGGCTGCAGCACCCACCCCACCACCGGGGTCACCCAGGCTGGGCAGGATCTGGCACCCTGCCCCCTTCAGATGCATCGGCGAAACCGCGAGCGAGATATTGAGCAAACTGGAAAAAATTCAGGGGGATGAAGATGTTGAATCCACCGACAAACACGATAGCGGAAACAGCCGTACTCGGCGCAATCCTGTTCGAGAACCGGACGCTGTGGCGGGTCAGCAGCCTGATCAATCCTGACGACTTCGCGAACGAAACGCACGGCGCCCTGTTCCAAGCTATGCTCAGCATGATCCCTGAAGGGGAAGTCTGTGATGACGTCACGCTCAAAGGCAGGTTTGACGTTGAATGGCTTGGCCAGCTGCTCGAGGCCTGCCCGGACATGACGGACGTGGTGGAGGCCTACGCAAATGAGATTCGTGACTGTGCAGTGCGCAGGAAGCTCATGGTGGAGGGCCATTCCCTCGTGGCGGCGGCTGCCAGGCAAAATGGCAAAGCCGCCCTGGAGGATCACGAGAGCGCCTTGCAGGCCATTCAGCAGCAAATGGCGAGCCACGCCCCGGTCATGTCATGCGCCGACAGGCCGGAAGATATTTTCGCGACAAGTGATCATGCGGCGCTCGTGAAAACCGGCATTGGTACGCTGGATCGAGGGCTGCGCGGGTTTGAGCGCGGCGCCATGTCGATTATTGGCGCCCGGCCTGGCATTGGAAAATCGGCTCTGGCCGTGGCAATCGGCGGGAACGTGGCTGCACGTGAAAGCGTCGGGTTTGTCTCCTGCGATATGAAAGAAATCGAGGTGCGCCGTCGCCTGGCCTGCTTCTTGAATCATCAAGCCGGCCGCTGGACGCCAACGGTAAGCGATCTCAAAGAACCAGGGCGGATAAGTGCAGAAACCCGCGAGGATTTACTGCTGGCGCTCGCAACGCCACAGGCACGCCAGTTTTTCATAAATGACAAGCATGGTCAGACGGTCGGGGACATTGCCACGCAGATCCGCGCCTGGAAGCGCCATTGCTCAAAGCACGACCTGCCCCCGCTCGGCATTGTGTTCGTGGATCACATTGCCAAGATTGCTCCACGCCAGCGCTGGAACAGCCTCTACGAAAAGACCTCCTTCGCCTGCAACGAATTACTGGACGTGGCTAAACAGCACCCCGACGTAGCGATTGTTGCGCTATGCCAGTTGAACCGCGAAAGCGACAAGGTGATGCGCTCGCCCGCCATCTCAGACCTGCGGGACAGCGGCAAGATCGAAGAGGACGCGACAGCCATCCTGCTGATCCACCGGGAAGACCACTATTGGGAAGACCGGAAGGACAACGAGGCACTCGACCAGGAGGAGCGCGCTGAAGCGCAGGCGAAGCTGCTCCGCTGCAAGGGCCAGTTTGGCGTGCTGATCGGCAAGAACCGGAACGACCGCAAACAGACGGTCACGCTGCACCACTCGATTGCCCTCAACGTTATCTGTGACCAGCGCGACCATCACGGAAGGAGCGTCGCATGAGCATCGAAGTCATGAATCTCGTATTCAGAAGCTCGCTTGGCAGCGTTGCCAGAAAGGCGGTCATGCTGGCGATGGCAGATGCAGCCAACGACGATGGCTCCGGCATCTGGAGATCAGCGGAGACAATTGCAGCTCAATGCGACCTTTCCAAGCGTACCGTGTTCCGGATATGGAAGGAATTGCAGGCAGACGGTCTTATCCGCAGGGTCGGTGTGAAGGCCGTTCGAGGCGGCGAAGTGATTGTGTGGGGAATTGACTGCCGGACGATCGCTTCTTTTCGAAGGCCCGATCAAGTCCCCACCAAACCCGATAACATTTCGTCACCGGGTGACAGCCTGTCACTAGGTGACGGAGTGTCACCTGGTGACAATGACGCCACTGACCCGGTGACAGGGTGTCACAAACCCGGTGACAGGGTGTCACCCAAACCATCCTTGAACCATCCTATAGAACCATCCAGCGCATGCGTGTGCGAAACCGTCGATGAAATTCTGGCACTACTTCCGAAGAACAAAGTTCGCATGGCTCCACGGAACAGCCTTCCAAAAGTCGTGAAAACCATCCTTCGCACCACACCAGCGGAAAACCTCCTGAAAGCCGTAAAGGCTTGTTATTCACACGAACGGCACTTGGTCGAGGATGGCCAGTACGCGCCGGCAATCTACACCTTCCTGCAGAAAGGCGCCTGGAAAGGCTGGATGTCGGATGAGGAATCCGAATCCAAACATGGCTTGACCCGAGAAGACTGGGCGGCAGCAATGTGCCAGTTTGTGGATTTCGGCGAGTGGCCAATTCCGGCCATCAGCCCGCCGCCGACAGACAAAAATTGCGAGGTCCCGGCGGATATGCTGGATGCTTGGCGTAAGCAGCAGGCGCAGTGTTAACTCGGCCACATTTTATCAACGTCAGCCGCTCTGACGTGACGCCATGCATCAACGGGGAATAACTAACCCCCATCTTGCGCACGCACCCGCGCGTGGCCTGCAGAAATGCTGTTGCTCACCACCCCTCTTTAATCGCCAACGGCCATGTTCAACGCAATGTGACAAGGTTGACTGAGTAACCCCATGACGCAAGGCGCGCGCGTTTGGTTTGATCCCGGATAAATCATCGTCGGCACCTCCACCTTGTTTCTTGGTGTTGTCGCCCTGCTGGCGTTTCAGCCAGTTCGAAGTAAAGCACTGAACCAAAGATCGCCGTAGCCGGCCATCAATGTACCAAGGGCAGCAGCGGCAATATTCACTCCATCGAAGAAGCGGACGCTTTCCTCCAAAAAATGTCGCTCCAGAAAGCTTTCCGGGCCTCGACCTTCGCGTTCGATCTTGAGCTGATACCTCCACCGCTCGTGGTCGAGGAGGTGCTTCTTGTAGCCAAAAGCGAGAATTGATAGGCCCACCAGCAGCGTGCCTCCGCGCGCGAAGTCGCTGGGATTTCCAGTTTGGCTCGCCCAATAGAAGTGTCCAATAATGTCACTAAGAGCGAGGAGCATGAAGGCAATGAAGACGCGCGTCAGGCGATTGGTGAGTCGCCTCATGTCGGGGGCGCTGTCTTTTGAGTTCCAGAAGATGTCGATCCATCTCCACTTTCCATCCGGGCCTTCTGGCATCTACCTGGTATCCTTTCGGTGTATGTAGGACCAATCCCGCTTACCATCCTTTGTGCAGAAGCTGTGGAAGTTAAGGCGCCTGCTTCTGCTGATGATGGCGCCTGGATCCCTCCGCAGAGCGCGCCTTCCCTTCAGCCGTCCGCGGCCCTGTGGATAGGCCACCATGCAGCCGGCAACGAGTTCTGCCTGGCACGACCTTGCATTGGCACGGCTCCCCTCCCCTGCTGCGAGCGCGCGCACCACACCGCTTCCTGTTCCGGCCGGAAAGCTTCTCACCGGTCTGTGCCGGCGTCTCCGCTATTTCGAAGACAGCCAAGCGTGCGGGTTTCTTCCGCCGGCGGCGCCTTGCCGGCAGCGTTGCATCGAATGCCAGCATCCTTCGATGGCGCGCCTCTTTCTCGATCTCGATCTGTGTCTCCCACGCCTGTTCGACAAGGCGCGCTGCGCGAGGATGGGTATGCGGCCAGCGCGGGCTGTTGGAGAGCTCCCAAAGGGCTGCCCGGGCGTCACGGCGCCTGTACTTCCGGACGGCTCGCGTCCGTACTGCGTCATTGCTCAGTCCTTCATGCGGCTCCACAACACGATATGCGGCGCTCAGAGAGCCGCTTTTGAGCGCGACGGCGGCAAAGGCGTACCAGAGCGTGCGCGCGCCACTGGGGCCCTCCACACGTGCTAAAGCGGCAATTGTTGTTGGTCGGCGCATCCGCTTTGCGAGGTTGCTGGGATCGTCACTGTAGCCGACCCAGCGCGCGGCCTCTGCCCGGCTCTGCACCAGGCTAAGCAACTGAGTGAAGGCGATTACAACCGGATCAGACACCGCTATCTCCCTGACTGCCCGCACACATTGTATCAGCTGCTATTAAATTTTGAATCCATCTCCAAATCCCCAGCTTGGAATCAAACTAAAGTGTCGCGACGACCAGTTAAACACACAGCCAATCCCGGTCATTGAGGCCTCCTGGTCCGATCGTCCGCTTCAGGCGGATTTTGCAGAGCCTAGCGCAGAATGTCACTGAGCCTTCGCGCTCCAGGCTTGTTGATTACCAAATTGATGGCTTGCTCCAGCACCTGGACGTTCCAATGCTCTAGATACGGAAGACTCACATACGCTTTACTGTCAGCTTTGGATCCAATGAAAAGGGAACCGTCTGCGGACCAAATCCGGATTTCCTGCCAAGAAAATGGAACTTGCTCATTCGAGCCGAAGAACTTGCGCTTCACTAGGACAATGCCGGTGTCGCGGATTGTTGCATCGCCAATGCGCATTTCCTTCCCATCTCTCAACTTTTCCAAAATTCGGATCAACATGCGCACACCTACTGCGCGCCAAAGCTTTTGGATAAATGACGAAAACGTCGAATCCTTCCTGAGTTCGACAACCGCTACGGATCGGCTGTCCCCGAATGCAATGGTGTAAGTCGTGCCAGTCGGTATCCCATTTACGGAATGCCTTGTGCCACCCCACCGTATCCGTGTGATCGAATCCAACGGATAGTGCTGGTTCTTCCAAGTCAGACCTTCGGGAGAAATGCTTAGCGTCTCTTTGAATATCATGCCGATTTCAGCGTGGAAGGTGATTTCACGCGCCCACTCACTATTCCGATCGTCCGCCCCTTCTCGATTCCTGACAATATCGGCTAAGGCTTCCAGATCTTCCTCAACCTGATCGGAAACTTCAGGCACTTCAGAGAACAATTCCTGGATTAGGTTGGTAAGACGCTGCGACAGCGCAAGCATGCCGTGCTCATTGAAAAGATCTACGGCAAGAGTTCGGATCGACCGGGCAATCTCCCGGCTGGGATCGTGATCAATGCCTCGCGCCTTTGCGCTGAGCTGAATTGGTTGAGCCACCTTGTCCCAATTGCGTGCCACCAATTCTAGTTTTTCGATGATGGGCTTTAGCGCCTCTTCGCCTGACGCCGCCGCTTCTCTCGCTGCATTGATAAGCTTGTCCGTGTTCTCCGCTTCCTTCTGAAGAAATCCCTGGGTCTCAACTGCGTAGCTATCCACGAGGTCGTCGATCAATTCCGGCGCATGGACTTCCCCGCCGAACGTTACTTCGTCTACTGTCATTGTCATTGCGTCTACCAAAACGGCCACCGGAAGCTTGTCCAGAGCTACTTTGATTGCATTTCGATAGAAGCGCTTTCGCTCAGCCAGTTCCGCCTCAATCGGATCAAAGCTGTTGATTTCAGGAAATCCGGAGACTGATCGGTCTTCGTTGATGTCACGCAGGATTTGGTCAGTTGACAGCTCATCGGTCAGAGAAGCCAACTCTTGAATGAACTCCGATATTTGATCCGCGGATTCAGATCCGTCTACGGACTCAAAGGCCGCGGCCAGAAGATTCAATTGCGCCAGGGTCGGCAGCCCCGCTTCATCCCGAAGTGACATTGGGTCTGATTGCAATGCGAAAATGAGTTGCCTAGCTTTCCCTGGAGAAACTCCTGGCAGCCACGCCATTTCGGCGGTTAGCCTCATTCTTGGGCTCGTCAGGTCAGACCGGGCCTTTTGGCAAATATCATGATCAAGTTCCAGTGACTTTTCTTCTGCCAATTCAACAATACGGCGGCGACTGTCTCTGGTCGAAACACCAAGAAGGGCAAATGGATTTTGCTGCAGGTTTGACTTCATCAAATCTCTTCGATGCAGCCCTTCGGACGAGGTCATTATCTTTGTCCCCACATACTAGTTTCTCAGCAACGCCAACTGTCTCGACAGGCAGGCATTGTAAGCTGCCGGACCCTTGGTGTATTTGTCACTTGAGCAAACCGCCTCGATGGATTGGCGCTCGGCAATGGACAGCCCGGAAAGATCTGGGCGCGCGCTCTGGCCTGAAAGGGTCGCCAACTGTCTCGACAGGCAGGCATTGTAAGCTGCCGGACCCTTGGTGTATTTGTCACTGGAGCAAACCGCCTCGATGGATTGGCGCTCGGCAATGGACAGCCCGGAAAGATCTGGGTCTGTGGCACCACTTCCAAATAGAGGATCGTGCGCTGGCGAAGTTGGCGTTCTAGTATTGCGACTAGCGTCGTGGACATCCTGTTGGAGCGCCTTCTGCAGAAGCGCTTCGTTGGCAATTCCGTCTACTTGCACACCGGTATCTTTTTGGAAGGCAACAATGGCTGACCTGGTTCGAGCTCCCATCAATCCATCTGCAGAGCCGGCATCATATCCGAGTTCATTCAAACGACGCTGTATAGCTTCCACCGTCGCATCCGGTTCCGGGGCTGTCTTGGTTGCAGCTATAGATGAACCGCGAGCAAATCTGTTGCGTCCCTCTGTGAGTATCTCGCTGCGGAAAGGTTCGAGATCACTGCGCGCACTTGCAAGCACACCCTCCAGATAGCGATATTCACCGCAGCGACTGTTGTAATCGTCAACATACCTGTTGAATTTGTCCACATCGGAATCGGAATAGTCGTTCATTGCCGCCCGACCCGCTTCAATCCGTATCCCCTCCGCTATGCAGTAGCGAATTTGAGCCCTGGAAAGCACGTTGTTGCGCCCGGTCGGCGGCTTCTGCTCTGTGGGACGAGCGGGAACCGGAGCTGGCGCGGTAGGCTGCTTCCAAGACGGAGCCGGTGTCGCGGATGATGATGAAGCGGTTGAGGCATAGGTGGAAGACGACGAGGAGTTTGCGGCATAGGTAGAATTTGAGGAATTGTAGTTATTCCAGGCACCGACAATCAAGGCAGCTACACTCGCCAATACAATCAGAAAAATCCATCCGCCAGCCGAGGATCCCTTTTTTGGCTTGGCTTGGACTCCAACAGACTTCCGATCGGACTCAGATTCTTTGCCGTTCGATGGGGAGCTTGCCTGCGCAATGGTTCGGGTGGACGATGCCGGCTCACTTGCTTCCTGAGGCTTCGGCACATTTGCCACCGCTTCCTCAACATCCGACACCATCGAAGCGAGGCCCGCAAAGCCTCTTCCACTCTTTGGTTCCTGCTCGTCATCAGAGGATGCCATGGGAGTGCACTCAAACAAAACCTATACGACGCGTCTCACCGCCTTCACGTTCTCTTGCAGGGACGGCGCGTAATGCAGCCAGGAGATTTTCCTGATCCAGCTTGTCTTTTCCAGATCGGGCGGCAAGTCTTGCTCCCTCACGGACAACAAACGCGACATCCGATAGCGGTCTTCCGGCCAACTCACCAGCAAGCTGGCCGGGATCGACGTCTAGCTCTTTTGGCAAGCGTGTTAATAGCTTCTCCAACAAGGAAAGAACTTCGGTCTCGCTGGCGAAATCCACCTTTATGATGTGATCAAACCGTCCTCTTCTCAAGATGGCCGGATCGATCATATCGACCCTGTTTGTCATCGCGACGATGAGAACCTGGTTCTTGGTGGCCTCGGGAATGCGACGCAAGAACTCGGCTACTTCCTCTACACGATGGTGCCCGGAGCCCCTATCACGATCAGCGAGAAATGCTTCCATCTCATCGATCACCAGTACGGACGGCGCATTCTGCATTGCATTGTCAAATACTTCTGCGACCTTCTTGCTGGTTTCATGGATGTAGGGGCTTGCAACGCTTGAGGCATCGATCTCAAAACTGGGCCAACCCAGAAATTCAATCAGTCGATCAACAGCAAACGTCTTTCCACATCCAGGCGGTCCGTGCAGTACGACCGCCGAAGGAAACTCAATACCGAGCGCCTTGTACCGCTCTTGGTTCTGAATGATGTCAATCACATGTTCATTGAAAAACGAGGCGAGCTCCGGCCGTCCCGCTAGCTCGAACCTGCCTGCTTCCGATCCGCTGCCCCCACCCAGTGTAGATTCTGGACCTATCGTGCGCGTCTCAGGCGTTTTCTGAGTTTTCGGCGGCATTGCCTGTCTTGGATCACCCAGAATAATTTCAGCGACATCAAACCCGGCCGCTGATACCACCTGCTTCAGTTGATTAGGCTTCAGCCAGCTCATGGTCTGGCGCAGCCTGCGAAATGATTTGACAGAGATGTTTGCACCACCCGTGAGCCAGTATCCCAGTACAACATCATCGTCAGTTCTCGAACTGATGCTGTATGTCGGTAAGAGGCGGCTGATTTTCTCCACGTAGAGCGCGTCCTGCAACGGCGACTCTGTATCTATCTCGCGCGTTGCCTTGAGCGCCATGGCAAAAGAAAGGGCCTCGTCCTTTGTATCTGGGGACCTTCCCTCAGCAATAGGGCACAGGACTTGACCAGACCCACACGAGATTTCCGCATAGAACTGATCTCCAAATTTGAAGGAAACCAAAACGCTTGGCTCAATCAATCCAGAATCTTTCCAACGCCGGGCGAGTTCCTCATGAGCGATCAGCGCTTTGCCCCCGCCACCCGTTTCAACGATTTGCCAGTTAGCGCCCTCGGACACAGCAAAACGCACCGCCGCACCATCCGGCAATTGATAACCAACTGGGAGCCACGCATCGATGGTCACGATCAACCCCGGACAATATTTGTGGAAAGCATCATATCGTCCGCGCCCGACGAACCGATACGGACACTATTGAGGCTATAAACTACAGAGCGCAATTTATCCATGTCGTTAGCCTTCAGTGCCTCCTCGCCGGCTGAGACGAGTCGCTGATGCTCCCGCGCGTCTGGAAACATGTACGTGTCCTGAGCAAGCCACCTGAACTGATCAATGACGAACCAGTCCTGACGCCAAAGGACCATGAAATTCTTGCTGCGCAATTCGTCCAGATGTGATTCAAAATCGCCGCTATTGTTGTCAATGGATCTTTGGGCAGTTCTCACAAGATTGTCGAACGCATTGGCTTCAGTGGGGCGCGCATGTTCACGCACAGCCCTGTCAAAAAAATCAACCACTTTATCAAGCTCTAGCTGACGAATATCCTTCAAATGCTCTTTCCGGGCGAGCGCCAGAAGGCGCTTGGCTTCCTGAACATTGTCCATCGCCTGTTTGGTCGCTTCAGGATCGGTATCGTCGCGCTCAATTGAGCCGGCTCGCTCCAGTCTCTCGCGCGCTTGGTCGAGCCTTGGGTCAGCGATTTTTGACTCCATCTCCTCAAGGCGATCCAGAGCATGTTCAGACTCCTCCGCGACGAGTTTTGACGCCTTTGAATAATCGACTTGCCCCTCTTGGCGAGAATAGAAGTTGCGTCCGCTATGGAATGACGCCCCGATTGATGGAACCGATACTTCCATAATGATGTTGCCGGAATCTAGCATCTCAAATTCACAAACCAGTTCGGCACCTGCGGCGATAACTCCTTCGTCGAAATCTCCCCCCTTGATCTCAAACATGCCGATAAATCGGTTGTCATTGATCGGGTCTTTTATCTCTCCCTCCCAAAGCTTGAACTTGATTGAACCCGCGCTTCCCGCCCGAAGGGACTCCTCGGTCCTGAAAACCCTCTTTCCTTTTGCTGGCAATTGATCGCCTTCTCGAACCAGATAGTCCAAAACGATTCTCCCACCCAGCTTGTCTCGAGCCTCAACACCGATCGAATGTGAGGCCGGGATGGCATCGATACTCGCCGCGGTGCGCGAAATGATGATCTTGTCGTTGGGAAGAGTGACGGGCCCACCGGTCGCATCAAATACAAATACCTTGAACGTGTTTTCTCCTGGCTTTGCCAAGGCGAGTTCCACTGCCGCGCCATCTTTGAGAGCAATACGCCCAGACGACCAACCCGTATCAAGACTATCTACTTGAAACTCTACGCCCGCCGCGGCACTGCCGCCAAGCTTGACGACGATCTTGGCCTTCGAATCCGGTGTGCGTGCAATATAATTGAAGGAAAGATCCAAAGCACCTCCAGCACTGAGGGCGCCTCTAGAGCTCTTTCGGCCTCGACTTTGCGCCCCCCAATCGATTGATTCCGCAAACACAGCAGCTCCTTCCGCTACCGCCGTCATTGGATTTACCTCCGTAGACGGAGCGATGCCCAGCTCAAACGCGACGCGATCGCGTAGCGGCTTGTATTGGGTCGGTCCACCAACAAAGACCAAGCGCTCCACGTCGTGGGGGCTCAGGCCTGCTTTTTCGAGTGTTTCTCGAGCCGATTGGATTGCTTCATTGACCTTGCTCGAAATAAGCTCATCAAGCCTGCTTCTGGGCAAAGGAATATCGACATAGATTTCCGCGCCCGCCTCATCAGTGCATACGAGGTCCGATTCCGTCAGGCTGATAATGGCCTCTTCTTTGGCAGATAATTCGATTTTTGCCTTCTCGGACGCCCAGAGGCACATCCTAAGAAGGGATTTATATTTTTTGTTTGTGGCAAGATCGTCCGGCAATTGGAAGTTCGACAGCAACCAGGGCTTTACGACATTATCGAGGACGGCCCTGTCGAAATCGGTTCCGCCGCACATGGCGACGCCTCCATGCGCGAGCAGGCTGACCCTGCCGCTTATGCTCTCAGCAATGGCAATATCCAGTGTTCCACCACCGAGATCGAAAACCAGAAAAATACCGTCTCCTCTTCGCTGCCTCATGACACACATGACGGCTGCAACCGGCTCCTGCATGAGCGCCACGCGACCGAGCCCGGCCATTTCTGCGGCGGCGAGAGTGGCCTCCTTTTGCATCTGGTTAAAAGCTGCAGGTACCGTAATCACAGTTCCGGTGTCTCCGCTGTTCCTGACTTCCTCGGGAAGATAGCCAAAGCACAGCTTGAGTATCTCAGCAGAGCATTCTTCTGGGGTCATGGTGATGTCCACTGCCGCCAGCGTTACTGGCGTGCTCGTGCCCATCATCCGCTTGAACTTTGTCGCCGCATTGTCGGGATTCTTGGCGGCGCTGTCATATGCCCGCTTACCTAGGTATTTGTTGCCTCGCCTGTCGATAAAGATGGCAGATGGTGTGACATCATTTTGATCAGGGCTCTTATAGAGACGAGTAGCCTCCCCATCGTAGGAGCAGATTGCGCTGTTGGTCGTGCCGAGATCAATTCCGACGTAGTTCATGCGTGCACCTTTCTCAGCATTACTGTGCCTTGTCGCCGTAACCCATTGGCTCCCATGATGATGGGCTCCACCATTTGATCGACGAGCAATTGCTCGTCAGGACCAAAATCCCCGATGTTCAAAGCAGAAGCGGCCATGCCCGGGTCGAAGGGCTCGCCCTCGACATTGACGAGCTTGAGGCCGCTTGCTTCCAAGCTCTCTTCGACCTTTTTCTGGAAGTAACGCAACTGATTTACGTACCGACCAGCTTCACCGGCGTCCAACTTGTTCACAACACGCGAAAACAAACGTAAAAACCGCCAACTTTCGACAGCCATCTCGATCAGGGACTGCTCCATCCGAGCGCCCGTATTATCTTGTTCTATTGACATCTCCCCCCCCCATACCCAAGGCAAGCCGGCAAGTAAGAAGTTCCGGCGGCTACTGCATTTCGCTTTACTGTTGCTACCTCTGGTTCAGAACTTTAGGGCAACAAAAATATAGAATGCAAGAACGAACCCTACAGGCGAAATAGATCGCATGCTACGAGTTCCGGAATGAGCAAACCAATCAAATCACGCGGTTGGGACATCCTGTCTGCAGAGGATCAGTCACGTATGACCGCTCTCATGCGGGAAAGCCCGCCGGCGCGATTCATGTTTGGCATCCGCATGTCGGGCTATGTCCCGACCGCAACCGAGTCCGAGCTCCTAGCAAAATGGAAGGCCCTAGAGGAGCGCGCCCAGCAGGCCGAGCTTTTTGCCGCCTTTCGGAAGGCTGTAGAAGATTAAGCTGCGCCTCGCTTTATTTCATCGGCATTGGATGCGGCTCATTAGTGTTTGCCAACAGCATTAACAGGCGCTGGCGAACTTCCTGCTCTATTCCGCTCTTCTTAAATTCTGTGTGCTTTTCCCACTTCTTCAGTATGGCTTTGAGCTGCGAAATGGTTGCGAAGCGTTCCAGCCGCAGCTCTAGGACCTCATCGGATCCAAGAGACCTGGCCTGTGGAAGGCTAAGCTTGGTCGGCACGAACGGCTTCCGCTTTCCTTCCATCAGATCAGTCAAGTCTTGAGCCAGCTCAGTATGAGCGTTCGACGCCGGCACTGTCCGCTTCGTTTCTACATCCATGATGCCGTAAGTTCTCTCTGTTAGGCTTGTCGTGGATCTGCCCTCATTCTTGGGCCTTCAATTGCGGCCCAAGGGTGGTTTAGCAGTGGGCGCGCCGGAATGTGGCGGGGCTATTGGCGGGGTTCGTTCGAGCAAGTGCCCTCGTGTTCCCACAAATACTGCAGATACAGCCATTGGTCTGGCGGAGGAGGAGGGATTCGAACCCCCGGAACCCGTAAAGGCTCAACGGTTTTCAAGACCGCCGCATTCAACCGCTCTGCCACTCCTCCGCGGCATCCGGCTGTTTTCACGATACCGGCGCGACAGGCAAGCCCTGATCTGCGCCACGCTGCCGGGATGCCTTTGCGGAAGGTCTGGATATTGCCGGCGGAGTGTCCGAAGGTCTGCAGGATAACGAGAAACAGATCCGGAGGAGGCTGCTCATGCTCGAGGGCATCAAGGTCATCGAATACGCCACATACATGGCGGCGCCGGGCGCAGG
>Ga0116151_10001997_pt1 | contig 18940 bp, 8 predicted proteins | sample AD_UKC117_MetaG_FD_89893 | JGI IMG/M metagenome (GOLD analysis project Ga0116151, IMG submission 89893) | Active sludge microbial communities of municipal wastewater-treating anaerobic digesters from Hong Kong - AD_UKC117_MetaG | ecosystem: Engineered > Bioreactor > Anaerobic > Digestate...
AAGCAGATAGCTGATGAGAACAACCAGCGGAGCAAAAGCAATTCCTCCGAGATAGTCACCAGTACCCATAATGCATAAGGAGAAAGTGTACATAATGAAAAGAAATTCATCATGAAAAATGTGAAAAATAATGAATGAATGTGCCACAAGAATTATCAATCCTACTAATTTCAAAGCCGTTGAATGAGCCGAAAGCAACTGGGCTACACTTATTCCCAAGAACAGGTTAAGAAGATAATAGCTGAATTTATACATACAAATATAGTTCTCTAAAACAGGTTCGTCATTTTACATCTTAGCTTAATTATTATTAACGATCATTTATGCATTAATGCGCTAGCCAAGGTATAAATCAAGCTGCCCATATTCCTTTCTTTTTCTTACTGATAATAAAATAGTACTGTAAAGGTGCCAGAATTATTGCATTGAAATTAGCAACTACTGAGGCAACAAAAAGTGCATATACTCCCATACCTGAGTACTTTATGAGGCTTAATGCCACAACCAGGTAAAGCACCGGACTTATTGTGCTTGCTATAAACTGGATCTTTAGTGCATTAATCCCATTAAGGAAACTGACATATTTTGTGCCGTACAAAATAACGTTGAAATATATAAAACCCCACAAAGACAGCGAGAACGGTATTAAAACCTTTCCTTCTCCCAGCCATAGATTGTACACTGGCCCGGAGAATATCAACATAAGCAATCCTGTGAGAAATAATAGAATGTTCAACGTATTATACTTTCTTATACCATTTCTTATCCATGCAATATCATTTTTAAGATATGCCTCGGTAGAGGCTGACCAGAATGGAGCTATAAATATGGTGTTAACCATATTGAGAACACCAAAGTATTTATAAACAATATTGTATGCTGTCACATCATCTGTTCCAAAATTACGGGCAATTATAATATTCGCAGTATGGAACTGTATTATGCCGGCAACCTGAATAATAAAGAATTTCACACCCAGGTTGATCAGACTTTTGGCGTGAGCAAAGTTCACCTGAGCAAAGGTCGGTCTGTATACTTTGTAAGCCCCATTAAATGAAACGATATTGGCCGCCAGGAGTACTAATACAGGGGAGACACATAAGGCAATGCCGAGTCTGATTAAAGAGCCCTCGGTTGTTCTTACCAGGATAAAGATAAATGTCATGGAAGCTAACTGTCCAAGAAGATCTATTAATGATGATTTTGCAGGCTTCTGATCCGCCAAAAAAATAGTTGTGATAATTCTTAAAACAAAAGCAATACAGAAATAGGTAAAAACCATCATGGCCAGGATTGACACCTCGGATTGCATCTCTTGGGGTACCTTAAGTATGCTGCTCCAATCCAGGAAGTTATTGATGATCAGAAATAACAACCAAACACCAATGAATACTATACCTAAGATTGCATAGGTTGTGCTCACAAATATTTGAGCTGCATTATGATCACCACGTGCAAGGGCTTCAGCAAACTTATTACGTAGCCCTTGAGTCAATCCTATGTCAAAAAAACTGAACCAACCTACAATTGAACTTAAGGTTAGCCAGATTCCATATTGAGCTGAATTAACATAATTGAGAACGAGCGGTACAAAAACCAGACTTATTATTATACTGAAGCCTTTTATTACTATTGTGGCTGCGATATTCTTTTTTGCCCTGACACTCCTCTCATGGCCTTTAGTGAAATAATCCTTAAGAAAGGAGATTCGTGCAATTTGCTTAATTTCCATAGAAATAATTATACAAATGGATTAACGTTCTTTTCTCGTTTCGCACAGGTAAAGATGAGGGAACCATAGCTTTTCAAAATTTTAAATATTGCTCATGTAATCCCAATCAGAGATTCCAGATAATCAATAACGATGTTTTTCTTTCCTTAGTGCAACAAAATTGAGTATTGATCGTAAAATTTGATATGTTTGTCAAATTATATATGCATTCGTCAAATTTTTGCCTTTATGAAGAGAGTTTTTGCCCTGCTGCTCAGCTTCTTGAGTATTACAGTGTATGCCAAGACCTATTATTTATCTCCAAACGGGAATGATTCAAACTCCGGAACTATCAACAATCCTTTTTTCACGCTTAATAAAGCATGGACTGTGTTATCTGCCGGAGATACTGTCTACCTGAGAGGAGGTATCTATCGCTATCCCAGTTCACAGCATCTTACAGCTAAGAACGGAACAGAGAAATTACAAATTAAAATATGGGCTTACCCCGGGGAAAAACCTACTATCACAAAATCTTCGGAATTCTCTTACAGGCAAAATTGTGGCGTTTATTTTTCCGGAAATTTTTTCCATTGGAAAAACCTCGAGATAACCGGCTTTACTCAATATGATGCACAAATCAACACGGGAATCAAGGTTCAAGACTCAAATCATAATGTCTTCGAACAATTAGACTCGCATCACAATGGTCATGGAATGATAATAGCCAGGGCTTGTGATGATAACCTGGTATTGAATTGTGATTTTCATCACAACACAGATCCTTTAACAGCAGAGCCTTATGAAAATGCTGATGGCCTGGAGGTTTGTTACATTCCAGCAGGCTTAACCAATCAGATAAAAGGCTGCCGTTTTTGGTGGAACAGTGATGATGGACTTGACCTCTGGGAAAATGACGGTACCGTGATTATTGAAAACTGCTGGTCGTGGAATAATGGTTTCCTTGCAGATACATTCACTCCTGCCGGTAATGGGGTTGGATTCAAACTAGGCAAATCAGATCTTGAAAGTGGAAGTGAAGTAAGAAGGAAAATAACCAATTGCCTCGCTTACAACAACAGAACATGGGGGTTTCATCAGAATGGGGCAAATACGGTAGTTGCAATGTACAACAATACATCCTGTTATAATGGTGAATATGGATACTGGATGGGTAGTTTTGGAAAACAGCATCTTTTCAAGAACAATATTTCTTTCAATAATAAATATGATGTTTCCCTGACCAGCAACTCGATCGTTTTGAACAATACTTTCCTTATCGATAATTGTCTCAACACTAAGTTGCCTGTTTGTGAAAAAGACTTCTTAAGTCTGGATAAGTCCCTACTTGCATACCCCAGACAAGCTGATGGAAGCTTGCCTCAGATAGATTTCATGCATTTACAGCAAGAATCAGTCCTTATTGATAAAGGAATTGATGTTGGGTTGATGTACTGGGGAAATTCTCCGGACGTTGGTGCTTTTGAATTTATTTCAGGAACGAAACGTCAAAATTCATTGCCTTCTGTCAACATTTACTCTCCCACAAAGAGCAATAATTATTCATCAACTGCTACCATAACAATTGACATTGAAGCTTACGATACTGATGGAGAAATAACAAAGGTAGAATTGCTGAATGGAGACAAAAAAATTGGCGAACTTAATACTGCTCCTTACTCCTTTACACTTAAAGATCTTATTGCCGGGTCTTATTCAATACAAGCATTAGCTTATGATGATATGGGCGCTTCCGGTATTTCAAGCAAGCTTGAGTTTAAAGTTATTGCCTTTACAGAAAGCGGGGATTACTTTAATCTGTATCCCAATCCAAACAATGGGTGTTTCTATATCGATTTTTATTCTTTATTAAATGCAGACGATTTTACTTTGACTATTTGTGATTTAAGAGGAAGGGTGGTACACAAAGAGGAAATAAATCGTGAATTGGGCACAAAATCATTTAATCTTTCTCAAATTACTAGTGGAATATATATTCTGATGATTTCGACGAGTAGTGTTATTTTAACACAGAAGTTTATAAAGAGTTAGCCTGTAAAGATTAGTCAATGACTATAAGTTTTGTATTATAACTTGTAAGGTCGGCGCCATTTAACTTTATATTATACAAACCTGCTGACACACTCTTGTTAAAATGTATAGTATTAAATTGGCCGTCTAAATCTTGTTGCAGGATAACATCTCCTCTGGAATTGTAAACAATGATAGTCTGATAGATCTTTCCCGGCGTATTATTCAAGACATAAAAATGTCCCTTAGCAGGGTTGGGATAGATTAGTGTAGTAGTATCCAAGGGTTCATCTATAACTGTGTTTTTCTCAATAATCCGGGCTCCAACCTGCCATACATCATCCTGAAAAGCGGTTTGCGGACTAATATTGCTCCAAACTGCATCAACAGCTAATCCAACTTTAAATTCCTCACCAAGATTTTTACCATAATTAAGTCTTTCCTTAGGCACAAAATTGCTATAATCATCAAATCCCGGATTGATTACAAGCGAGTGTTTGTCATACCCCATAGCTTGCCATTGGCTGAAAGACTTAAACTTATCTCCTATTCTGAAAACTGGCTCCCCGGATTCGCTCCAGTAAATATTATAATCACATTCAAATCCCTCCAGACAAGCTTCTTCATAAACCCAAATGTTGAGAACCCTGTTTCTGGTATAAAAAATATTGTTGAATATCTTTGTTCCTTTCGAGGAAGCATTCAGCCCACCATCAGTATTGGTATGTATATCAATTAAAGCCCTGTATGTTTGAGCGGGAGTCTTTTCGCTGTAAAGGGTATTGTTAAATATTCTTATTCCATTAATGCCCTTTACCACAATACCAACCCTCGGATTCTTGATGATATTATAGGCAATGACACCTGATTCATCTGTCATCCCGTTTGACTTACGCTGAATTCCATTAGGAGTTCGATCCAAATAGTTATATTTTAAGGTAACATTAATATTGTAACCAGTGAATACAGAATGGGTCCAGCTATCTTCAACCGTTCCATTCCAAATAAATCTGTTTCCAGTAATTATTTCACCATCAAGATTATTATTATTTTCTCCCGGCGTTTCATCACCGGCCAGTAACATGTATCCACTGGCATTTGCGAAACTTAATAAGTTGTTCCGAAATGACAGTGAAGTGGGCTGTTCCCTGGGAATTACGTACCCAGTTGTTGCTCCCGTTTCTGTGTCTATTATTTCCTGCCCTTCGATCGTCAGAATGACCTGAGGATACAGAGCAAGGTTGCTTACAACTAAAAGTATAGCTAACAGAGAACTTTTCATCTGCAGTTTAGATATGATGTAAAGATTAATAGCTAATAAAAAGATACTTACCTGATAACACCAAACTCCACCCTCCTGTTCAACCTCCGGTCTAGCCAGGTGGCGTTCGATGCTACGGGCCTAGTGCTGCCGTATCCGCGCGGAACCAGCCGGCTCGCAGCAACACCTCTGTTGATCAGGTAATTGACAATGACCTGGGCGCGGGTTTGAGACAGGCTCTGAAGAGCCCCGGGCGTCCCCTGATTATCTGTGTGCACACCTATCTCCAGCTTCAGAGATGGATACTTGTTCATCAGCATCACCACCTGGTCAAGCATTAGATAAGCATTCGTAACCAGCCTGTTACGGGTATCAAAATAGGTGTCGGTCATCACACCGTAATTCCTCTTCAGTACATTAAGCTCGCGCTCGGCGGGATCGGTCAACACATTCAGCCGGACCGTGGCGCTCCTGAATCCCAGCGCCAGCATCTCAGCATATGCCGGATAAGCCGCCATCAGACTCATCTGCTGATCAATGACATAACTGTAAGTATCCGTCTCCGGGTAATGAACCTCACGCAGGGAATACTTCACCGGTACACTCCTGAACAACGGATTCGTGAGCTCCATCCTGGTCTTCGACGAGAGGACCTCAACCTGGAATACAGCCTCCTTCATGAACTCATCCTCAGCCGAATATTGTCCCCTGACAAATACATTCTCAAACTGCCTCAGATCGACAGGAACCGCACCAGCAGAAGACCTTGCGGCAACCCACGAATCCCTCTCTGAACGGCTGTCAAAAACCATGACCTTGCGAGTCACGGCACGCTTGAGTACATCACCGGTCAAATGAGACCTGACAGTCACCCCAAGCCTCACATCATACTCCCCTGCACGGGCAAAGGTGTGTGTTGGACCTGCCCCCGTCTTCTGAGTACCGTCGCCGAAATCCCAGAAAAATCCTGTCACCGAGTAACCGGGCAGGTACGATTTCATCCCGTCAAAGTCAACAGCCTCACCTGCAATGGCCGAGGCCGGTCCGGAAATGTACGGCTGGTCATAGTCAACAATCTCAATATCATAGGTCTGCTTGCGGAAATAAGGCTTCCCTGTCGTCCGGTCAATGATATCCAGCGCTATAGTGTATTTCCCGGGTCCCGGGAAACAGTGATGCACCCTCGTGCCGGTCATCTTCGTGTTGTCACCGAAGTCCCACACATACTGCATGCTGAGCGTGTCAACCACAATCCTTCCCGTGTCTGATACCGAGAAACAGTACTGGTTTTCCTTTTGCGCTTCCGCGAACCAAACCTGCGGCATCTCCGATGTGAAGTGGTAAATATCCACTGATTTGTCCCGGTCTGAGGAAAAATAGCCCTCCCTTACATCCGCAGTGGTAACGATACCGAAGTCGTCATACTCCGAGTTCACCGGCGCAGCAAGCCTGACAGGCGTGTGCCAGTGGTTGCCATTCTGTTTAGTGACATATATATCCTTTCCGCCGAATCCGCCTCTTCCGTCAGAGGAAAAGAAGAGTTCCCCTGTCTCGGTGATGAACGGATAGCTCTCGTTCCCTTCGGTGTTTACTCCGGGCCCAAGGTTGACAGGATCCTCCCAGTAGCCGTTTTTCCAGTTGCTGTAATAGATATCGAGACCTCCCACGCCGTCGGGCTTGTCCGAGGCAAAATAAAGTCTCTTGCCATCATGCGAGAGGCAGGGCATCGTTATATTGAACCACTCGGTGTTGAACCTGATCTCACGGACCCGGCCCCAGCCTTTTTCCTCTGAAACAGCGTAAAATAGCCCGAGTTTGTTCCGGTAGGTTGAGAGGAGCTTGAAATTACCCTCCACAACGAGGTTCCTGGAGTAGTATATCGTATCACCGGCGCGGTTGAATGTGGCGGGACCGTCGTTCAGCTTGCTTTTCAGATCCTTCGAGAATGGTTTACTTTTATTGTTCGCGGATGCGGTATCAGCATAAAACATCTTCACCACTGCCTTTCCCTGGCTGTTCACCGCCTGTCCCCTGTCAGAGCAGAAAACCAGCCCGTTCCTGTAAAAGACCGGGGCAAACTCGTCATAGCCGTCAGTGCTGAAGGCGGTCTTCCTGATGCTGTAAGGCGATTGCTGGGCAGAGACAATACATTGCGCCAGGATTAAAACAAAAACCGAAACCGAGGTCCTTACTTTCATAACAGTGAAATTCAGATTGTCTAAGTTACATTAAAAATTACAGACTCTTTAGAAAAAGTATTCCTGTAAAAGTCAGGGCCGGCCGCCACAGCCTTGCTCGCAGGTTCCTGCAAACTAAAGCGTCCGGTACCGGTTACTAAAATATAAGCGGATTCACCACATCAACCTTGTAGCGGAACTCATAGCGGAGCATCACCTCGTGTGAGCCGTTGTTATATGTCCCGAGCTTCCCGTAATTAAAATCGTAGGAATAGGCCACCTTGAACTGGTTGTTTATGGCGAACTGTGCAAGCGCTGTCACCGAGCCGGTGCTCCGGTAGGTCGCTCCCAGCCACAGCTTGTCATACAGGATGAAGTGGGCGCTGCCGTCATACAGGAGTTTGTCGCCGGGTGAATACGAGAGCAGGGCTGACGGCATGAACCTGGCCTTCTGTCCCAGCGGGAACATATAACCCGTGGTAAGGACATAATTGTACTGATCCGGGTCAAACTGCAGCGAGTACTTGTTCCTGTCAAAGTCAAACTTGTATCCCAGCAGCCTCGGGATCGAAAAACCGAGGAAATAGTTTTTGACAGCATAGTAAGTCCCGAAACTGAAATCGGGCACCACAAATACTTTAGAATCAATCAGGAAGTATTCATCGCCCGGATCGAGTGCCACCAGGTCAGACCATGCGGTATTGGTAGCCACCAGTCCGGCCCCCAGTCCAAGTGCCAGTGTGCCGCTCCCGAGGCTGATCCGGAAGGCATATGATGTCATGAATTCTGTCTGTTTTGTCACGCCAATCTGGTCATTGACAACGAATAGTCCCAGTCCGAGCTTGTTTGATAGCACCGGGGCATCAACCTCGAGGCTCATTGTCCGGGGAGCGCCTGTAATGCCCACCCACTGCTGGCGGTAGAATGCCGCAATGCTCAGCCCGCCCCTGCTCCCGGCATACGACGGGTTGATAGTCAGCGGATTGAGAATGTACTGGTCATTTACCGGCGTGAGCTGGGCCATCAGCATCATTGGCAGAAGAGCCAGAACCGACAGACTTATTAACTTTTTCATTACTACGAGTTTTATTTCCTGGTATGACTTGTTTTTATTTTTATCGCAGAGCGAAACCGCACAATTAACGTCTCACAACGACGTATCCGCTTATAGATACCCCATTTGCGGCTCTTATCACATAGAAGTACGTATCCTCGGGAAGGGGATTGCTGTTGTAGTCGAGACCCTCCCAGCGATTGCCCTGTTCATTGGAGTAATCGTCGTTTTCATAAACCTTCTGGCCGCGACGGTCGAAGATAGTCAGCTCGGTCCTGCCCAGAGTCTCAATACCGCGCAGCTCGAAGAAGTCGTTTCGTGAGTCCTCGTTGGGGGTGATCAGGGTAGGAATGGTCAGGTTGTTCACCTTCACAACCATCTCGTCAGTCACCGGATCACATGCGCCGTTGGTGACTGTCCAGCTGAAGACGTTCTCACCTGCTGAAAGTCCGCTAACCGGTGTGGATGCAGCGACAGAATTAAAGATGTCTCCGGTTCCCGTCACCAGTTCCCAGATGCCTGTTCCGATTTCCGGGATTTCGGCGTTCAGAGTAGTGCCGAAGAGGTAGTCAAGAACCTGGTCAGGACCGGCATTCGCAACGGGAAGCTGGTCAGCCGTGACAACCACCGGCTTGATTGTGTAATACCCTGCAGTTGAGGTACCCATTATGTAATACGTTCCTGCCGGTGCAGCCTGCGGGGTGGCATAGGAAACTGTTCCTGCAGCGTCAGTCCAGTAGGAGTAAGTGAGGTTTGCGTCAGATCCTGCCGTAACTGCCGGGGCGGTGAGGTCAGTGGTCTCATTCTCGCAGATGGCAGGCGGGTTATTGATAACCACCACCGGTGCACCGGGACGGGCGTTGATAATGACATCTCCGGTCGGAGCTGAGGTACACCCGAAGGAGTTGGTAACCGCGAAGGTATAAGTACCCGGCTCGAGGCCAGAGACAGTCCTGGTGGTTCCCGTACCCAGGCTGGTGAAGCCGTCAGGATAACGAATGAGGGTCCATTGTCCGCTGGAGGGAAGGCCTGACAGCACCACGCTTCCTGTTGCCACCTGGAATGTGGGATGGGTGATGGTTCCCACAACAGGCGTGGCGGGCGTTGGTGGCTGGGCATTAATGACGGCGTTTGCCGATACCGGCGAAGTACATCCGTCAGCATTCCTTACGGTAAAGTTATAGATGCCGGCAGGAAGCGATGAGATTGTGGTACTGGTTCCTGAGCCATTAAGGGTTGAGCCACCAGGGTAACGTAAAAGTGTCCATTCCCCGTTTTCAGGCATATTCTCAAGAACTATTGTTCCCGTTGCGAGATCGCAGGTAGGATGGGTAATGGTCCCGATGACCGGTGCCACCGGGGTGACGGGCTGCGGGTTGATCACCACTTCCGCGGATGCAGGTGATATGCATCCTGCCGCATTGGTCACGGTGAATGTATAGGTTCCCGGTGGTATTGATGACACTGTCCTCGTGGCGCCACTGCCATTGATGGCAACATTGCCGGGTGTACGGGTCAGTGTCCAGTTCCCGGTGGATGGCAGTCCGCTGAGAGCCACGCTTCCTGTGGAGAGGGCGCATGTAGGCTGAGTAAGAGCACCGACAACCGGGGCTGTCGGCGTGTCTGGCTGAGCATTAACAACAACGTTTGACGATGCCGGAGAGACACATCCAAGGGCATTGGTGACGGTAAAATTATACGTGCCCGGCGCCAGTCCTGTGATGGTTGCGCTGGTACCTGACCCGCCTGTGGTCTGGCCGCCCGGTGTCCGGGTGATTGTCCAGTCTCCCGATGCGGGAAGGTTGTTCAGCACCACGCTTCCCGTCGGCAACGCACAGGTCGGATGAGTCACTGTTCCCGGCACCGGTGCCGTTGGCAGAGCGTTCACTGTCAGCGTATATGTGGCAGAGGCTGCAGCGCATGGATTTCCAAGCGGGTTGTTGGTGGTCACGGTGATGGTCACAGTTCTTCCGGCATCAGCTGCCGTCGGGGTGTAAGTGAAACTGAACGGTGATGCCGACGCCGAAGCCGGAGTGACCGTTCCTCCTCCGTTATCGGTGATGGTGACACTGGTGGCGCTTCCACCGAAGGTGTTCCCGGTAACGGTCACCGCGGTAATTCCGCAGGTGCTGCCTGAAACAGACGCCAGGGTCAGAAGCGGCGGATTTACACAGCCGCAGTTGACCGAAAAGAGTTCTCCCGTGGTTGTGCAACCTGATGAGTTGCGTACCGTGATGGTGTGGTTGCCGTTAACCACGTCATTGAAGATGTTGCTTGTCTGCCATGCTCCGCTGTTGAGGCGGTACTCAAGACCGGCTCCGGTGGGACTGGTGACTGTGATAACTGCGTGGTTGAAGCCTGCGGAACAGTTGACAGTCTGCACAGGCACTGCAGGTACCGGAAGCGGCGCGTTGACCGTTATTGATGACGAGGCCGGCGACACGCACCCTGCGGCATTGGTTACAGTGTACGTGTAAGTGCCTGCCGGGATGCCCGTTGCGGTGTAGGTAGCACCGGTGCCTGTCGACACTGCAGCGCCAGGGTTGCGGGTAAGGGTCCAGTTACCGGTAGAGGGTAACCCGCTGATCCCGACACTGCCCGTAGTTACGGCACAGGTCGGCTGAGTAACCGTGCCCATCACAGGGGCGGTCGGGACAGCGGGTGGTGTATTGATTACAACAGGGGCTGATGCAAGTGAAGTACATCCGCTCGAGTTGGTTACTGTAAATGTATGTGAGCCTGCAGGGAGGCCGGTAACCGTGTACGTGGTCCCGGAACCTGCTATCTCTGTCCCGCCGGTATTGCGGGTAAGGGTCCAGTTGCCCGATGCCGGGAGGCCGCTGAGCGCCACGCTGCCGGTAGATATTGAGCAGGTAGCCTGAGTTATTGCACCAATTACAGGTGCTGCCGGAAGCAGATTTACTGTTACTGCTGTTGCTGCCGATGCGGCACTCTGACATCCGTTGGCATCTGTTACCCTCACAGAATAATTTCCGGCGGTGTTTACTGTTATGCTTCTTGTGGTAGCTCCGTTAGACCACAGATATAAAGTGCCCACCGATGAGGTCAGTGTGACGCTGCCACCGGCACAGAGGGTCGTCGAACCTGTTGCCGTTATAGTGGGCGTATCTGGTAACGGATTTATTGCAATTGTTGTAGCTGCCGACGGAAGACTCAGACAGCCAAGCTCGTTTATAGTTCGTACGGTAAACTCTCCTGCCCCTGAGACAGTAATTGACCTGGTTGTCTCACCATTTGACCACAGGTACGAGTTACCGACACTTGAGGTCAGTGTCTGGCTGGCACCGGCACAAATGCTGACAGCTCCTGATGGGGTTATTGTAGGTTGAGAGGGTAACGAATTTACTCTAACTTCTGTTACACCTGATGTACTCTGGCATCCGGCTGCATTTGTCACCCTTACAGTGTAGTTTCCTGCAGTGGATACGGTTATGCTGGGCGTGGTCGCGTTTGTTGACCAGAGCCATGAAGCAGCATCCGGTGCAGTAAGCACCACATCCTCACCCTGGCAGAATGTTGTAGGGCCGTCGGCAGTGATAACCGGCATTGGCGGGATTGCGTTGACGGTCAGGGTGGCAGGATCTGAGTTGGCCGAGTTTCCTCCGGAACAATTGGTAATATGGCAGCGGTACTGATAGCTGTTGGCAGTAGTTATACCTGAAACTGTCAGAGATGCTCCGGTGGCCCCTGTATATGATGCCCCGGCAGGTACACCGGCGGTAACATTCACCCATGCAGTGCCATTGTAATACTCCCACTGGTAAGTGAAGGGAGCGGTACCTCCTGCCACCACACTGAAAGACTCACTCGCGCCTGCACACATCGATGCATTCACGGGATGGCTGTTCACAGATACCTGGGTGCAGGTGGAGTTAACAGTGACTGTTAAAGTAAAAGGATTGCCAGTGCATGAACCAGCTACCGGGGTAACAGTATAGACGGCGGTTCCTGATCCGGATGGAATACTGAGAGTCCCGCTTATACTTGTTACAGGAGTTCCCTGGGCTGCGCCTCCCGTCACTCCCGGGTCCATGACCGGTGCCGGCCATGTATAGGTGGTTCCGACTGGAACACCGGCAGGTGAAGACGAAAAGGGTTGCCCAGAGTTAACTGAGGTAGAGTAGTTGCTCACAACCGGCGTAGGCGGCTGGGCATTTACCGTAGCACTCCTTCCGGGTGAAGTACATCCGGCCGCACTCCTTGCGGTCACGGTATAGGTGCCCGGAGCAACTGATGTAAAGACTCCGGTAGTATTGGTGTAAGTTGAGCCATCAATGCTGTAGGTCATCCCGCCTGGCGCTGTTACTGTAATGGTGCCTGTTGCCGTTGAGCATGTCGGCTGGGTGACTGTCAGGGTAGGCTGATCAGGAATAGCGTTTACCGTCAGTGTGGCGACGTTTGACTGGTCGGTGCTCCCGGAACAGTTCGTAGCCATGCACCTGTATTCGTAGCTGCCGACCGCTGTAATACCTGATACACCAAGGTTGACAGTGGCAGGGTTTGAATAAGTTGCACCTGCGGGTGTGCCGTTGACAACATTTGCCCATGTTCCGGCATTATTGTATTGCCACTGGAAGGATGGAGTTGTGCCTGAGGCAGTAATGCTGAACGACGCTGATCCTCCGGCACACATGCTGGTACCTGAAGGTTCAGTGGTAATCTGAACAGGATCGCACGAAGAAGAAACATTTACAGTTACTGTGAACGTGTTGCCGACACACGTTCCGTTGGCAGGGGTCACCGTGTAGACTGCAGAACCGTTTCCTGAAGGGATCGACAGGGTTCCGGTGATATTTGCAGCACCTGTTGTCTGGGCGACTCCCCCCGTTACACCTCCGGACATTGTGGGTGCAGGCCATGTATAGGTTGTCCCGCCAGGCGCGCCGGCAGGAACAACCGTGAAGGTTTCGCCGGCACCTATAGAGACAGGCGTTTGATTTGCTATGGCAGGTGTCTGGTTGACAGTTACATTCAGGGTGCTTGCAGGGCTTGTTCCGCCTGCGTTCGATGCAGTGACGCTGACAGTGCCACCTGATGTTCCGACAGTTACGGTTATTGCATTTGTTCCGCTGCCTGCCGTTGGGTTCCATCCTGCCGGCAGGGTCCAGTTGTATGATGTAGCATCTGCCACTTCAGGTACTGAGTAGATCTGACCGGTGGCTCCTGAGCATTGTGTTGCTGATCCCGTGATGACCCCTGGCTGGGCAGGAGCAGCATTAAGAACGGGATTGCCGACCACAATTGCATTTGCACCTGGCGTAACTGCCAGTGATGAAGTCTGCAAGCCATCAGATACGACAACTGATGTGGCCAACAACGGTGTCAAATCGGATGATGATGTGAAATCGAAATCAGGGGTGGTGCCAGACACAAAGTTCTCACTGTTTGTTATGATAAAGTGAGTCAGAAGTGTGCCAGGACTGACTTTTGAAATAATGGTACATTGACCAAGAGGAATACTTGGAAGAACACCCATTAATTTTATGTGTGTCTGCCCAGGATAGGAGGCGTCAGTTTCTACAGCGGGCGGACCCGGAAACAGCAGGGAGGAGCCCAGTCCTGAATCGGTGTTGTCTATAGTAACTGTTAATGATCCACCGGCATATATTGCCGAGTTGAACAGTATGCCAAGCTGCCCGGAACTGAAATAAAAGTCATTATCCGGATCTGTGTCGAGCAGATAAACGTCAAACTCAATAATGTTGGGTGCAGGATGTGTAATATCCTGAATAGCAAGCTGGAAATCCCCCGGACCAGCATATGCATTGCCACTGCAAAGCAGAAACAGTGGAAAACCAAGCAGCACTATCAAGTATCTGATTTTATTTTTCATAACTACAATGAGTTTTGTTTTTCGTTTGAGGTTTCCTGTAGTTGACATGAACACATACAGTTCATGCAAGAAAAAGAGTGATGTGATGCAAAGAGCAGATTATTGATTAATTAAAGGCGTATTGAGTCTGACTTATTTTTCCCGGAAGCCAAAACTTCAGCCGGAGAACCTGATTAATATGGGTATCTTGCACGTACGTACCTGAAACCATTATTTACCATAATGACATAGTCTCCTGTATCAACGGAGCCATTGCCGTCCAGATCAGTAAAGGTAAAACCGGTTGTATAACGCGAGGCATCATTGACAACCGGTACATAGTCTCTCGTGTCAACCGAGCCGTCCTGATTAGCATCTCCCCCATATATAAGGTAATAGTTGTCAGCGGAAACCTTGAGGTTTCCCCCGAAGACAGCCGAAGGCGCTGAATATAAATAACTTATGCTGGTACCGGCAAAAGATACCGGAAGTGCAGTTGTGGTTGCAATGCTGTTGCGGTGCCTGACCGTAATGTAATATGAACCGCTGTGGACAGCAGGAATGTTGATCTCCGCCACCCCGGAGGTGCTCAGGGGTACATCCGGAAGTGACCAGACAACAGTTGCGTAGTTCGTAGCATCGTGCAGTTCAATAGTGATGTGGTCAGCAATGTCCGCCGCATATTGCGGTCCGGTAGCATTCCGGGCCTGCCTCATGGTACCGGCCCCGGAATAGAGCCCCTCAAGTAATACAGAGCTGAGAAGCAATGTTTTAGCTGCTGCCGTCAGTTCCAGAGATGAGGCAATGCCTTCTCCGCAGGCATTGATACCCCTGACACTCAGCTGCCCTGCAGAGGCATTGGATGAGAAATCAAGGGTCACATAGTTACTTCCGTTCCCGTTTATAGTAACACCGGCACCGGAATAGCTCCAGACATAACTTGTTGCACCTGTAACGGTCCCGACAGTGTACGGCACCCCCGTTGCACCATAGGTAAAGGTTGATGATCCGGTTATGGATCCTGGGGCGGCAAGCGGGTCACTGACATACAGGTCCTTGCTTCGTTGAGGCGAGCTTGTGCCGCATGCATTTATGGCATACACCCTGATGGTGCCGGAAGCTGGAGCAGAGGGACCAATATTTACGGTAATGGAAAGTGTCCCCTGTCCTGAAGTAATATCTACTCCGGCAGGCACCTCCCAAAGATAGCTGGTGGCATTAACCACCGGGCTGATGCTGTAGACCACGCCAACAGCATTCCTGCACTGGGTCTCCTCGCCCGTCACCTGCCCGGGCCGTGCCGGCGGAAGCGAATAAACAATTACCGTAGTGGTCGCCAAGGCAGTATTTCCATCGGCATCGGTGATCTGGACCGTAAAGATCTCACCGTTTACCACACCTGTGGCAACAGGATTCTGAAGGTTCCTGTCATTAAATACAGCAGTACCCGAAGAACTCCACAACCATGAAACTGCACTTCCGCCTGTTTCATAAAGAGTTACTGTACCGCCCGTGCATACCGGTCCGGAGTTTGATGCCACAGCTGTCTGTGCACTGCCCTTCTGTGTACCAAAAACCAGCATCATAGCAATAAGAGAAATGGTTACGGCCAGCCTGCGTGGCAAGGCCGTTGTTTTTAGGAACTTTGTCTCTTCCATTTCAAGTCCGTTTTCTGGGTGTTTCGAAAAAAGTTAAAATCCGAAGGCCCTGGTCTTCCCCCAGACAGGGCATAATTGGAAGAATTGAAGTTGCAGAAAAGTATTTAGAGATCAGATAATATTCAATTGATAATATGATAGTTGGGTATCATGTCAGATAAGAGCCGGATACACTCCCGTTCCGTCAGTCACACTGACAATCCCTCCCGGATGAGCCGGAAAAAAGAGTGCCCGGCTCGCTGACACGGCCGGGCACTTTATATTCACACAAAGCAAGATGAATGATCCGGGGGCAATGCCTCCGGGTAATCCGTTCGGAATAAAAATATGCTCAGCCTTTAAAATTCAACTCTAAAATTAATAATAAACCTATTCACCGCGATACCCTATTTGACCAAAAGGGGTTCTCAATGGATAAAAAGAACCGTTCCTTCGACTAACCTCACGGCCTGCTCTGTGCCTTTCATACCTGTTGACAACTTTTTAATTTTTATCCACCGGTATTGCATTTTCAATTCCCGGATACTATTTTTATCCTCACCTGGCACCCAAATGTGCCTGCAACCATAAAGTGCTTTAATCCATAATATTACAGCCATGACAAAAGGTCTCGTAACAAAGAAGGACAAAAAGAAAGAGCCTACCAAAAGCCTGAAGGAGAAGCGTAAGGAGAAGAAGGAAAAGAAAAACGCCAAATAGCAAACCGTACGGCAGACCCTTACTCTCCCTCAACATAGCCATCACTGTTCCCGCCGTGGCACTCAGCCATCAGTGCGGATGGCATTGTTTTTTATACCCCGTAACACAATAATAGCCTTAATTAACAGGTTGAATAGTTACATTTTCTTAACTTCATACCCGGCCGACTTGTTACCTGCAGACAGACGATGAAAAAGAAAAGCAACAGACCACCCTTCCCATGGCCCTCTGTGAGCGCTCTCCTTTTCACTGCAGCCGTACTGACGGCCAGCGTGATAGTCTATTCCTCAGGACAGAAAGAAAGAATTCTCCGTGACGCGGTGACAGAGATGGAAGCTGTTGCCAACCTTAAAGCCGAACAGGTCTCCGACTGGCGGAGCGAACGGCTCAATGATGCCACCCTCATTCACGAAAACGTCACCCTGGTGGAACATATTGACGCAATGTTCATCAAGGACGACTCCAGAAGTGAGAAATCAAGACTTGAGCAGCTCCTCAACACCCTGATAAAGAACTATGATTTCGGAGGTGCAGTGCTGGTAGACGCCGGAGGCAATCCCGGAATAGGCGTCCCGGAATCAGAAGCCGTCATGGGTGACTTCCTCAGGAGTAATGTCACCCGCGCAATAGCTAATCCCGTCATTTCAATCTCTGATTTCCACACTGCAGACGTAATAAAATATCTCCATCTTGATCTCCTCATCCCAATGCGGATGCCATATGAGGGCGACACTGTCCTGGCCGGAGTGCTGGTACTGCGGATCGATCCCGCAAAGGAACTCTTTCCCATGCTCTCAACATGGCCCACTCCGGGAAGAACGGCGGAGTGCATACTCTTCCGCTTTGAAGGTGACTCGGTCATCTACCTCAACGGATCACATCTCGCGGGATATGACAGGCCCGTGGCCCTCGCGGCCAGCGAGATGGAACTGAGCGTGATGCGCCCGCAGAGCGAAAAGAATGAAGCAACAATCTACACAGATTATACCGGCGCAGAGGTAGTGGCGTCAGTCAGGAAGGTGCCCGGCACCGACTGGTACCTGACAGCCAAGAAGGAGACCTCAGAGATACTTGCCCGGTTCATCCGCGAGATCACCATGATCTGGATGATCATGGCATTCGTCTACCTGGCCCTCGCCAGCATGGCTTACCTGATCATCAAAGCCACCAGGGCACGCTACCTGCGTGATAAACAGCAGGAAGAACTGAACCGGCAGGCCATCATGAAGCATTTCGACTTCGTGATGAAGCATGGCAATGATATCATACTGCTTATTGACAACGATCTGAATATTGTGGAAGCCAATGAGCGCGCCGTGGCCTCATATGGTTATCCCCGCAATAAGCTCCTCGGTATGAGTGTGTCTGACCTCCGCACCCCGGACGAGACACCCCTGCTGTCAGAGCATGTCAAAAACCTCAACGAGAACGGATCATCCTATATCGAAACCGTCCACCGGCGAAGTGACGGCACCTCGTTCCCCATTGAGATCAGCGCCTATACTGTAGAGGTGGAAGGAACGCGATTCTACCAGAGCATAGGCCGTGACATAACTGAACGCAAACGTACCGAGGAGGAGATGCGCGAGAGCAACAAGAAGCTAAGCACTATCATCAATAACCTCCGGGGAGTGGTTTTCCGCTGCAATTATGACAGGGACTGGACAATGCAGTATATCAGCGACGGCATCTACGAGCTGGCGGGCTACCTGCCCAACGAGTTCATAAACAACAAGATAAGGACATTCGGGTCAATAATTGACCCTGAAGATGTGAAGAGAATATGGGATGATATCCAAACCTCTCTCGAGACCGGGTACCTGTATACTATTGAATACCGCATTATAACCTCATCGGGAAGCAGGAAATGGGTATGGGAGCGCGGACGCGGCTACTATGAAAACAATAAGCTGGTGGCGCTTGAGGGATTCATCTCTGACATCACCGAGAGGAAGATGATTGAGGAGGAACTTATCAGGGCCAAGGAGAAGGCAGAGCAGAGCGACAGGCTGAAGACCGCCTTCCTGCATAACGTCTCGCATGAGATACGCACCCCGATGAACGCCATAGTCGGGTTTACCACACTGCTCGACACGCCTGACATCACTGATGACAGCCGGAGACAATATATAGATATTATTTACCAGTCGAGCAACCAGCTGCTGTCTATTATCACTGACATAGTTGATATCTCCAACATCGAGACTGGCCTGGTGAAGATCAGCCGATCAACTGTCAATCTCAATACCCTGATCAGGAACCTCTATGAACAGTACCGCATGCGTGCCCAGAACCAGAACCTGGTGCTCAACTTCACCACCCACCTTGATGACGGAGAGGCCGGGGTTATTACTGATGAGACGAAGGTGATCCAGATCTTTTCCAACCTGCTTAACAACGCCCTGCGCTTTACCAGAAAGGGAAGGATAGAACTGGGGTACGTTCTCAGGGGTGAGATGATTGAGTTCTTCGTTTCGGACACCGGCATTGGCATTGCGCCCGAGCACCAGGAAAAG
>Ga0116151_10001998_pt1 | contig 18936 bp, 16 predicted proteins | sample AD_UKC117_MetaG_FD_89893 | JGI IMG/M metagenome (GOLD analysis project Ga0116151, IMG submission 89893) | Active sludge microbial communities of municipal wastewater-treating anaerobic digesters from Hong Kong - AD_UKC117_MetaG | ecosystem: Engineered > Bioreactor > Anaerobic > Digestate...
CTGTTGTGCAGGCAAAGGCAATTCTTTGCAAGCATGTAGCTGATTAATCAAAAAGCTTTGGTTGATGGGGGCCGGATTCTTTGACCTTTGCGGCTTGCTTGAAGGTAACGCTTGTGGGCGGCATGTTGATGCCCTTTCCCTTTAGCAGTTCCGCGATAGTCAGGATTTGGATCATGGGGTAATCCTGATTCCACCCAGGGGAATGATAAAAGCCTGCTGAAGCTGCTTCAGTAATCATGGGCTTAGACGGCTCTTCTAAGGTGATAAAAACGCCCATAGCGGCTTTTTCCCGCTTTATCGTGCCCACCAGGTCGCGGATTTGGCCGCTGCCCACCTTGCCGCTTTTTACCTGGATGATCGCCCGCTTGGGTTGGCCGCTGTTATCATCAATGAAGGAAATAATGCCGTCAATGCCCTTGTCTGCCCCTTTCTTGCCTTGCTTGCTGCCCGCCTCGCCTCCGCTTGGCCGGGCTTTAACAAGAGACAATGCCCACCATTCAAACTGAAAGCGATCATCCTGGGCAAGCTGCCGGGCCGACTGCACAGATTCCGGCTCGCCGATCACCTTAAAGGTTATTTCTGGAAACATTTCTTCAAGCCGGTACTTCATCAGGGCAATGGAAAGATGGGTAATGTCAATGCCGATCCATCTGCGCCCCAACTTTTGCGCCGCCGCAATGGACGTACCACAGCCACAAAAGGGATCAAGCACTATATCACCAGGGTTACTGCTCGCCTCAATAATCCGCTCTAACAAAGCAAGTGGCTTTTGTGTTGGGTATCCTAACCTTTCACCCGCATGGGCACTTATTGGAGAAACATCAATCCACATATCTTGAAGCGACACACCCGGCATTTCATCTAAATACTGTTTTAGTCGGGGTCTGCCCGTTCGTGAATAATAGATTCGACCTTCTGCCTCAAATTTCTCCATATTCTCTTTAGAGTACGCCCAAAATCGTCCTTCTGGGGGTTTATGACCTTTCCACTCGTAAAGAGTATCACCGCCAGGTTTAGCAGCAGTTAAATCTGTGGATTTAAAGTAACGTCCAGTTCTTTCTTCAATATGCCTGTAGTTGGTTTTTACGTATTCATCATCATATTTTGTGTATACAACATTCCATTGCCAGCTAGAACTTTTGGTATAGAAAAAGATAACGTCGTGTATTCTGCCAGGTTGTTTTGCACCCTGTTTAGCATCGCTGTGGGCAGATGATCTTTTCCAAACAATTTCACTCCTAAAATTGGAGTTTCCAAAAATCGTATCCAAGATTATTTTCAAGTAGTGGCTTGCCGTAGGGTCACAGTGCAAATACAGGCTACCAGTCGGCTTCAAAACGCGATGCAGTTCAAGCAACCTGGCTGCCATCATAACCAGGTAAGCCATCATCTGGTTTGTCCCAATAAAATCCCGTAGGGCGGCAATCATGCGGCTTACATGGTCTGGAGCCTGGGTAACAAGCTCATGATAGGTGGCTTCTGTGGTTTGTTCCCAATGCCAGGTATCATCAAAAGCGGCAATCTGGGCTTCGGATTCTTCGCCGCTTTCATACTTGAATAGCACGTTATACGTTCTTTGGGAGTTAAACGGAGGATCAAGGTATACCAGATCAACGCTTTCATCTGGTATGTACTGGCGGAGAATAGGCAAGTTATCGCCATAGAAAAGCGTGTTTTCATTCAGCTTCTTTGCAGACATACGTATTTCCCCTGGTTTGATTTGCAGCAACCGGGCAATTTTAACACAAAAAAGCCCTGGGCTAGAGCCAGGGCTTTAAGGTTTTGCGCTTTGCCAACTATGTCAGGGTAACACTCTGGCGGTTTCCCCTACCCTTGCAAAGAAAGAAGTTACAAGCCGATCATCCTTGCCACTTCCATTCAGGAAAAGCCGCGCCGTTATTTTGTAACTGCTTACTGTATTGCAAACAGTTCCGGGAAGAAATGACGCAGGCCTACGCCGCTGAGGAAGAAAAAGGGGAATTGGCGCTGGCGGCCTAAAGCATTTGTAAGAGAAAGGTCCAATCTTGGAGATTGGACCTTTCTCCTTTTTTAACTTTTTATTCTTCTTCAAAGACGGCCGTTTCAAACCACCACAGGTCCGCCTCGCGCCAGGCGTCACCTGGCAGCCCCGCCTTTCGGCACAGATTTGCCAGAAATTCTTCCCGCGTCCAATCAAACATCAGCGGAACCTGAGGCAGCAGCAGACCCCGATGGCGGCCTTTGCTGATAAACAATCCGTGGCGGCCCAACTCAATCTGCGCCACATCGGTAACAAGCTGCAAGGGAGACAAAACAGAAACTTCGATGGTGATGTGGTCCAGTTCTTCCGGGGCCACTGGGGGAAAGCGCGGATCGCGCGTGGCAGACTTTACGGCCATCGCCGGCACCACCTGGGCCAGCGGCCAGTCGGCTTCCATGTGGCCGATACAGCCGCGCAGCCGTGCATTTTTGGGCGCAGACAGATCGTCGTGGGTGCGCAGCGTGACAAAAACACCGGCCGGACTCTGTAAAGCCGGATCGTCGGTTTGCACAGTTAGCAGTTCGCCAGTTTCCAGGTAGTGTTGGATAGCTGCTCGGGCCAAACGCAACAGTTCTTGCTGCTGCACGGCCGTCAGGGACGGCAGGGAGGACACTTCTTGCAAAGCAGTTTGAGCAGACATAAAAACCCTTTCCCTTCAGTCTGCTGAATCGGGTGCCCTCGGTGGACGGCCGTTCACCAGACCTAAACTTATTGTAAAGGGTGAAAGGTCTGCTCACAAGTTATATCAATCAGCCGCTCAGGTTGGCGTGTTGGCCGCCGCCAGCTTGGCGGCAATAAACTGGGTGTGCGCCAGGTTCAATCCGGTCGCCAGCAAGCGAATTTCCTCGGTTTCCTCAAACGATACCTGGCCATCTGCCCCGGCCACCAGAAACAGGGCTTCCACAAAACGCTCGCGCTCTTCCTCGGAGGTCAGCGTGGCAAACTCGCGCTGCATGCGGTACATATCCTGTGTAGCACTGATCTGGGCGATGGCTACCTCGGCGACAAAAACGGCCGTTTCCCGGGCCACCTGCCACCGCTTCTCCAGTGCCTCCACCATGACGGCAAGCTCTTCATCTGTCACCGTGCGGTCCGTCTGCGCCACTTTAGCCATCAGCGCCCCGGCCAGACTATACTTCCGCAGCTCTTCTTTAGGCAGCGTCAATGATTTGCCCTCTGTCTGAAGGCGCTGGTTGACGGCGTAAAACACCTTATTCTGCACAAAATCATCGTAATGCTGCTCGCGGTTTGGACCCCGGGTTGCTTCCGAACGGCGCGCCACCGCACCGCCGAACAAGCGGCTCAGTTTGCCCGTCAGCCCCACGTCGGTCTGATCGATGGCCTCTTTGACTTCGGCGAGAACGGCCGTTTCCTCCCCCGAAACGGCACCATCCGCCTGCACCAGCCCTTCCAACATCGACAGCACAAGGGCCTTATCCTCCGGCGAACGCAGCGCCTCTTGCAGTTCGGCTACCAGCCGCGCCCGTTCGTCGGCCCCAACCGGCGATTCTACGTACATTTCCAGGGTCGCCCATTCGCGGCTGCTCAGCTTCATGCCGGGCGCGTTTGCCGCCACATGCGGCAAATGAAAGAGCAAATCCTTCGCGCTGTTAACTTCTTCCTGGGTCACTTCGCCGTCTACCCAGGCCGCAGCAATTAAAACCTTTGCCAATGTTAGAATAAGTGAGCGGTCTGCCATGTTCCCTCCTTCGAAATAATTTAACGCAGAGACGCAGAGGCGCAGAGAAAATGAGTGTTGTTTTCATTGATGGTGTTGAGTCTGCGCTCATGTCGTCTCCTCTAAAAAGAAATCTATCATCGTAGAGGCGCTCGCTGAAGCAATTCTCTGATGATAACGACACCAATATTTTGTTTTATCGGCAGCAAAATGCTGCAGCGCCGAAGTTTACCCGATTGAACAGGCAGGGTCTAAAGTATGCCCGCAGGTGTTAGGCTTCTTCTCATGATTGGGGTAGACGGCCGTTTCCCGCTGTGGTAAATTCTCCCCATGACAAATCGAGCCATTCTCTCAGTGTACGATAAGACCGGATTGGTGGAGTTTGCCAATACCCTGGTCGGTTTGGGGTGGGAGTTAGTCGCCAGCGGGGGAACCGCCCGCCTACTCAGAAACGCCAGCTTGCCCGTAATCGACGTTTCAGATGTCACGGGCGCGCCAGAAATGCTAAACGGCCGTGTCAAAACCCTGCATCCGGCCGTTCACGGCGGCATCCTGGCCCGCGACCTGCCTGAAGATTGGGCCGATCTCCAGGCTCAAAATATCCAGCCTGTCGATCTGGTCGTCTGCAACCTTTATCCCTTTGAGAAAACCATTGCCCAGCCCGGCGTCACGCTGGCCGAAGCCATCGAACAGATCGACATCGGTGGCGTGACTTTGCTGCGGGCTGCGGCCAAAAATTTCGCCCGCGTCGCCATCGTGTGCGATCCGCAGGACTATGACACCATCTTGTGCGAACTGCGCGAGCAGCGGCAAGTCAGCCTGATCACGCGGCAAAAACTGGCCGTCAAAGCCTTCGGCCAAACCCGCGATTACGACACGGCCATCGCTGCCTATCTGCAAACCGTTTTGCCTGGGTAATGAAATCTTCGCCCGAAGCTAACACGTTCGCATAGGGAGAGGATTTGTGTCTACCCAGACAAGCTCGTGGTTAAAGTCCCCTTTACCATGCGCCTACAAACGAGGAGGGAACGTTGAAGTCGGAAATTGAACTGCGTTATGGGATGAACCCTCATCAGAAACCAGCCAGCATTTATGTCAACCAAGGCGCGCTGCCGATCCAGATGTTGAATGGCACGCCCGGCTACATCAACTTACTGGACGCCCTCAACGCCTGGCAGTTGGTGCGTGAGTTGAAGCAGGCGCTAAACCTGCCGGCGGCGGCTTCCTTTAAGCATGTTAGCCCGGCAGGCGCGGCCGTGGGCGTTCCGCTGACGGATTCGCTGCAGCAAGCGTACTTTGTGCAGAGCGATACGCTTTCTCCTCTGGCCAGCGCCTATGCCCGCGCTCGCGGCGCGGACAGGATTTCTTCGTTTGGCGATTGGGCCGCTTTGAGCGACGTGGTGGACGTACCCACCGCGCAGCTTCTCAAGCGAGAGGTGTCTGATGGCGTGATTGCCCCCGGTTATGAGCCAGAAGCGCTGGACATCCTGCAAGACAAGAAACAGGGCGGCTACCGCATCATCCAGATCGATCCCGATTATGAGCCGCCGGAAATGGAAGAGCGGGAAGTGTTTGGCCTGACGCTGGCCCAAAAGCGGGATGACACGCTGCCGACGCACACAGATCTGGCAAATGTGGTAACGGCCGTGCAATCCATCCCCGATTCCGTTAAACGAGATATGATTGTGGCCCTGCTCACCCTGAAATATACCCAGTCCAACTCGGTCTGCTACGCACTAGATGGGCAGGTTATTGGCGTGGGCGCCGGGCAGCAGTCACGTATCCACTGCACGCGCCTGGCGGGGGACAAAGCTGATACCTGGTTCTTGCGCCAGCATCCGCGTGTACTGCAGCTGCCCTTCCGCGACAAGATCGGCCGGACCGAACGAGACAACGCCATCGACCAGTTTTTGCTAGATCATTTAACACCGGCCGAAGAAGCGGTATGGGTCCAAAGTTTTTCAGAGAGGCCAGAGCGGTTAACGGCCGTAGAAAAACGCGCCTGGCTGGATCAGTTAACCGGCGTAACCCTGGGATCGGACGCCTTTTTCCCGTTTCGAGACAGCATCGACCGCGCCCACCAAAGCGGCGTCTGTTATGTGGTTCAGCCCGGCGGTTCCATCCGCGACGATGTGGTGATCGAAGCGTGTGACGAATATGGCATGGCGATGGTGAGTACCGGCGTTCGCCTGTTTCATCATTAGTTCCGGGTACAGTACCGGTGTGTGATGGACACGCGCCGATTTTTTGGTTACCCTCAACAGGAATCATTTTTTGGTTCATCGAAGGTACTTAAATTCTGTCGAGGTACTTAATTGAATAAGTTGGTTCCCCAGATAGTTAGCGTTGAAGACGATGACGGCATTTTTGAACTGCTTCAGATCACTTTGGAGCCGCTGCCCATCAGCTTACACCGCGCCAGCGACGGCCACACGGCCGTGCAGCTCATCACGCACATCCAGCCCGATCTGCTGCTGCTGGATATTGCCCTGCCAGACATGAATGGGTGGGATGTGCTAAAAACTCTCTGCGAGCAGAAGCGTAAACCGCCGCACATCATCGTGCTAACAGCTTACTCAGAACCTGCCCATCGCCTTATCGCCCACTTCCAAGAAGTAGATCAATACGTTCAGAAGCCCTTTTCGCCGGTGGACCTGCGCCGCACCATCTGCGATCTACTTGAACTTGTCTGAGCCATCCTTCTCCGGGTGGCTCTCCCCACCCCGTTTGGTTTCTTGAAGCCCACAAGACCGAACTTATCTCGTCACAGAGCACGAGAAGCTTAAGAGCCGGGGGCACGGCCGTTTTCTTGCTGCCGCAGCAAGACAGAGCGCACATCGGCAGGCTGCCAGCCGGGCGGTTTGAGCAGCTTACCATCGGCGCGGCGCGGACCGCCTGCTTTTTGCAGGTTCGCCCGGTGCACTTCCTCAAAGACAGCATCGGCATCTACGCCACATGCTTCAATCGCTCCGTACACCACGTAAAGCAGATCGGCCAATTCGTGCACGAGCGGCGTCAGCGCCTCTACCGCATCCGGCTCCTGCCCATTTTGCAGCGTCCTGATGAGAGATTGGAATACGGCCGTTACCTCCCCATACTCCTCTTCGATCAGCTTATGGCGCATCAGCAGGTGGTCAACGTCGCGCAGCTGCGGCGCGGCGGGCAGCGGCGACCCTACCACCGCGTGAAATTCCCGAATGCGGCGGGCGTTGCTGTTTAGAAAAGGCGCACCCACGGCCGACACATAAGCAAGCAGATCCCTTAACGGCACGTCGGCCAGCGAGGTGAGGCGGTAGTCCACCTGCGGAAAGTCCAGTTGATTGGTCATCTCATTGGGCACAATCACGCAGAAAATCCCGGCCGCCCGGGCAGCCGCCGCGCCATGCGGCGAATCTTCAAAAGCCAGAACCTCGTCGGCCCGAACGTTGAGGGCGCGGAGCGCGGCCTGGTAGACGGCCGGATCCGGTTTGGCCTGTTCTTCCACGTCATCGCGGCAGCAAACGGCGTCGAAGTGGTGGGCAATGCCCAGGCGGGCCAGCAGTGGATCGACCCAGGCATGACGAGAACTGGAGGCAACGGCCGTTTTTAACCCCAACTGCCGCGCCTCGGCCAGATAAGCAGCCACGCCCGGCATGATTTCCTGCCGGGCCATCAACTCGTCGTCGCGGCGGCGGCGGCTGGCCTTCACCGCTTCCCGGTCGATTTCCCGCCCCAGCAGCGATTCTAGATAAGTATACGGATTCAGAAACGTCACCGAACCGATATTTTGCACCCATACGTCCAGCGGCAGTTCCACGCCAAACGAGCGGTACGTTTCTTGCCAGGAGAGAAAATCGGGCGTTTCCGAATCCAGAATTAAGCCATCAAAGTCAAAAATAAGCGCACGTATCATACAAAATCAAAATCCCACTATAACCAACCCAAGGTCTGCTATCCCCGGAAAACCCTTCTATAACCCTGCCTTACGGAAGGCTGCCTGCACCATCTCCTGGGCCTCGGTCTGAAGCTGCCGCAGATGGTCCGGACCTTTGAAGCTTTCGGCGTAGATCTTATAGATGTCTTCCGTGCCAGACGGCCGTGCTGCAAACCAGCCATTTTCCGTCACCACCTTCAGGCCGCCGATAGGCTCGTTGTTTCCGGGCGCGCGCGTCAGCTTGGCAATAATCGCCTCGCCGGCCAGCTCGCCCGCTTCCACCATTTCCGGCGAGAGGTTTGCCAGGGCCGCTTTTTGTTTGCGATTAGCCGGCGCGTCCATGCGTTCGTAAACGGGGCTGCCGAACTCTGCTTCGAGCGTCTGGTAATGCTGGCCAGGATCTTTGCCGGTAACGGCCGTAATCTCCACCGCCAGCAAATCCATAATGATGCCATCCTTATCCGTCGTCCACACCGTGCCGTCCTGGCGCAAGAACGACGCTCCGGCGCTTTCCTCGCCGCCAAAGCCATAGGAACCGTCTATCAGCCCATCAACAAAATACTTAAAGCCTACCGGCACTTCCGCCAGCCGCCGTCCTAGCCGCGCCGCCACCCGATCAATCATCGAGCTGGAAACCAACGTTTTGCCCACGGCCGCGTCAGGCTGCCAGCCGGGCCGGTTCTGGAACAGATAGAAGATAGCCACCGCCAAATAGTGGTTGGGATTCAGCAACCCGGCGCTGGGCGTGACAATGCCATGCCGGTCGGCGTCCGGGTCGTTACCAAAGGCCACGTCATACTGATCTTTCAGGCTGATCAGGCCGGCCATGGCGTAGGGCGAGGAGCAGTCCATGCGGATTTTGCCGTCTTTATCGACGGTCATAAAGGCGAAGGTGGGGTCAACGGCCGTGTTCACCACCACCAGGTCCAGCCCATACATCGCCGACATCGGCTCCCAATAGGCAATGCCCGCCCCACCCAGCGGATCCACCCCAATTTTCAGCCCGGCGTCGGCGATGGCCGGCATATTGATGATGCTGCCCAGGTCGGAAATATAAGGGCGCACGTAATCGTAGGGATGGGTGGTCTCGGCGCGCAGCGCTTTCTGGTAATCCATGCGCCTCACCGCCTTCAGGCCGTCGCGCAAGATCTCATTGGCCCGGTTTTGGATGATTTTGGTAGTGTCCGTGTCGGCGGGGCCGCCGGAGGGCGGATTGTACTTAAAACCACCGTCGTTTGGTGGATTATGCGAAGGCGTAATGACCACGCCGTCGGCCGTGCCCCCTTTACCCCGATGGTTGTGAGTGAGGATGGCGTGGCTGATGACGGGGGTCGGCGTGAAGCCGCGCCCTTCCTGGATAACGATGTCTATCCCGTTGGCGGCGAAAACTTCAACGGCCGTGGCCTGCGCCGGTTCCGACAACGCATGGGTATCCATACCAATATACAGCGGGCCATCAATCCGCTGCGCTCGCCGGTATTCCACCAGCGCCTGGCAAATCGCCAGGATATGGTTTTCGTTAAACTTGTTTTCCAGCGAGCTGCCCCGATGGCCGGACGTACCAAAGGCTACCTGCTGGGCCAGGTCGTCGGGATCAGGTTTGTAGGTGTAATAAGCAGAAATCAGGTGGGGAATATTTTCTAACAATTCGCGCGGCGCGGGTTTACCGGCCAGGGGATGCACAGCCATGAAGCCTCCTTCATCGGACGCCGGCTTCAGGATATCCGGCGTCTAAATCCAACGTTGTGGGTTCAGCAGTATCGAGCAGACAGGAGGCAATTATAGGGGGCGGCCATTTCAGCGACAAGGCCGCCGCTAAGAAGCCAAGTCACTACGCGAAGGGGGGAAGCGGGGAAGAACGGCCGTTTCATTTATCGTCGGCAGAAACGATGGGACGGGGTATGGTTTCTTCTTCACCAAAAGCACGGTCGGAGCGCTCTTTGCCGTTCAGGTCGTCCTGGCCCTCGCCGTAGATGATTTTGACGGTGCTTAGGGTAATTACGTCGCCGGACTGCAAAACATATTCCTGCACCGGCTCGCCATTAACGATGGTACGCCCGGGCCGGTTGCTCAGATCGTAGAGGACAAAACGGCCGTATCGCCAGCGAATCTGGGCATGGCGGCGGCTGACGGTGGGCGTATCCAGCACCACGTCGTTGTCCATGCGCCGCCCCAGGCTGATTAACGGCCGTTCCAGGGCCACATGCCGCTCGCCCTCCACGATCAGGTAAGCATCTACTGCCCGCACCGCTGCCAGAATTTCCTGCGCCGCGCTGTCCAGATCGGGCCGGGGCACGTTGAACTGCGTGGTAGGGCTGGCGGACTGGCTGAAATCGGCCAGGATTTGCACTTCGTGGGGGGAATGGTGCGGATTGGCCAGCAGGGTGACAAACGGCCGTGACAACAGCCGCCAGCCAGACTGCCGCGCCAGTTGGGCCACGTAGTCGGCCAGCGTTTGCTCAATGTCCGGCTGCTCGGCCAGGATGCGCGCAGCATCTTGCGGATGCAGGGAGATGGTGAAAACGTCGGCCACACGGCCGTCTGTCCGGCTGTCCTCCAACGCCTTCGCCAGGCGGTTCGTCACGTCCAAAGCACCCAACTCTCCGCCCAGCAGCCGCCCAAACGAACCCTCTACTAATTGCTGCGCTCGCGCTTCAAATTCAGAAAGTCGAAATCGTTTCATCATACGTCTTACCCTTGTGCGGGCGGAAAAATCGCCTGCCGCCCACACAAGCGATCATTATAGTTTGGCAGATACGGCCGTCAATTGCAATTGCCCGACCGTAGGCATCCGGTATACTTCCCATTATCAAACGTTCAGCAACCTTTAACAACAGCGGGCGAGCGAGGGACAGAAGCACAATTCCTCTGCCCCCGCTCCCCTACCCCTTAAGGTATTTCATGACCGGCAAAGAAATTCGTCTGACGGCTTACGCCTCCTGCGCAGGTTGAGCGTCTAAATTGAGTCCTACGGACCTGGCGCACGTGCTGCAGCCATTACGCGAAACCTTCGATCCAACCCAATACCCCAACCTGCTGGTCGGCCTGGAAAAAGCCGACGATGCGGCCGTGTACCAGATCAACGACCACCAGGCCATCATCTCCACCACCGACTTCTTCCCGCCGGTAGTCGATGACCCCTATAATTTTGGGGCTATCGCCGCCGCCAACGCCATGTCGGACATCTATGCGATGGGCGGGCAGGTGCTGTTCGCCATCAATCTGGTGGCCTTTCCCGACCATCTGGCCGGCGATGTGCTGCGCGACGTGCTGCGTGGGGGCGCGGAAAAGGTGGCCGAGGCGGGCGGCGTCATTGCCGGCGGCCACAGCGTCAACGACAAAGAGCCGAAGTACGGGCTGGCCGTCACCGGCATAATTGATCCGGCGCTGGTAAAGCGCAAAGGCGGGGCGTTGCCCGGCGACGTGCTGCTGCTGACGAAACCGCTGGGCGTTGGTGTGGTGACGACTGCTTTGAAACAGCAAATCGCGGACCCGGCACACGTGGCAACGGCCGTTGCCTCCATGAGCACCCTCAACCGGCAGGCGTCCCAGGCCGCCCTGCGCGCCCACGCCCACGCCATGACCGACGTCACCGGCTTCGGCCTGCTGGGCCACGCCCACGAGATGGCTTCGCAAGGCGGCGTCGACTTCCGCTTCTTCGCCGAGAGACTGGCCTGGCTGCCCGGCGCGCTGGCCTACGGCGAAGCGGGAGCGTTCCCCGGCGGGCGCGGCAACAACGAAGTGTTCTTCCACCCGCACGTCGCCTTCGCCGATGGCGTGACGCCGCTGATACGCGATATGCTCTGGACACCGGAAACCTCCGGCGGCCTGCTGGTGGCCGTGCCGCCAGAGCAGGTGGAAACGTTCAGAGAGGGGTGTGAAACGGCCGTCATCATCGGCGAAGTTATCCCCGGCAGCGGACACATCCACGTTGCCGACTAACGATTGATCATTCAGGAGCTTTATGGACCGAACCGTTCCCAGTTCCGGCAACGAAGAAATCAACCTCTACCTGCGGACATATTACTCGCTGCTGCGCAGCACCCGCGAAGTGAAGCTTAAAACCCTGGTAGAAGCCCACAAACGCATGAATTCCGCCCTCCACGTGGACGCCGACGAGCCAACCATCGACATGGCCGCCTTCATCTACTCCATCCTGCGCGTGCCAGATTGCATCGACAAGGTTAGCCTGGTGGTCATGGGCCAGTCGGCGCGCGTTTTTGCCGAACACGGCTATGCCGACGTGGAATCTTGGACGCAGGTCAGCGCGCCGGGTCGGCGGCGGCGCAGCTTCTTTGACGGCCAATGCACACTGGCCGTCTACATCGCCAGCCGCTCCGACATCGACGACCTGGTGCCCATCCTGGTCGCCTACCAGATCGAGCGGCGCAAGCTGCACAATATTCTGAACCGCCCGGCCGCCATTCAGCTCCTGGAGCAGATCAAAACGGAGGCAGCCGGGCAGGACCCCACCCCTGACCACATCAGCCAACTCGCCGGGGTCACCCGCATTCCAGTCGAAGACCTGGACAAACTGGCCCGCATCTGGCAGGCCAGACTGCCCGACAAATTGCTGGACATCGCCCGGCATCGCAGCGAAATCTCCATTCAATCCCTGGCCGGATCGCTGGCCGACTACAAACGCGCTACCCGGCGCTGGTGGCGCAACGTAGAAAAAACCACGTCAGACATCGCCTTCGACGAACGGCCGGTTTATTTTGTCTCCAGCAATCCCCACAGCCTGCCCAATATGCTCAGCGGGTTTGGCCTGCAAATTGAACGAGCGCTGGAATCGTTTCTCAGTGCCAGCGGCTCCAACGCCTTGCGCCAGGAGTACCGCGACATCGTCGAACGCAACATTCCCAGCAGCCTGGAAAACTTTCTCTATTACGTCCTCAAAAAGTACGAATCCGCCCACCCCAGCGTAAAACAGGATCGTCTGGCCCACGAGCGGTCTGTGGGCATTACACGCGTCCCCAGCGAACATGCCTTCGACATTGAAGTGCAGGTTATTGCCCTGAACAAACTAGACATAAATCAGATGGATACCCGCCTGTCTGTGCCGGGCATCGAGAAGTTGGCGCAAAGCGAAGCGCTAATCGTCAACATCGACTATCCGCTGGGCATGGCGGCTTACCAGGTGCTAACGGAAATGGCCCGCAACGTGGACGAAATTCGCGGCGTTTACATCATGGGTAAAGCGGCTACCCTAAACGGCGGTATTGGCGACGTGATGATTCCCAGCGTGGTCCACGATGAGCAGTCGTTGAATACGTACTTGTTCGACAACTGTTTCACGGCCGATGACGTAGCGCCCTATCTGGTTTATGGCTCCGTGATGGATAACCAGAAAGCCATCACCGTGCCCGGCACATTTTTGCAGAATGAAGGGTACATGTCGGTTTTTTACCAGGAAGGGTACACAGACATGGAGATGGAAGCCGGCCCCTATCTCAGTGGTATTTACGAGATGGTGCGTCCCAAGCGACACCCGTATAACCAGATTGTTAACCTCTATAACAATCCTTTCCCTGTAGGGATTTTGCACTATGCGTCCGATACGCCGTTTAGCAAGGGCAAAAACTTGGGCACGCAAAATCTATCTTATTTTGGCATGGATGCTACCTATGCCGCCACGGTTGCTGTTCTGCGGGCTATCCTGACGATGGAGATTGAGCATCTGGAAGGGAAAGTTAAGGTTTTGGAGGAGGTAGGGTGATGTTGGAAGAGGAAATCGATGCTATGAATAAATCGACAAATGTGGAAGAGAGGGAAGCGCGGTTAACGGCCGTGCGCCGCTGCCTCCTGACGTGGAACATACCCGCCATCCTGATCACCAGCCCGGCTAACCGCCGCTGGCTCAGCGGCTTCACCGGTTCCGCCGGCAGCCTGCTGGTCACGGCCGACCAGGCTTTGCTGGCTACCGATTTCCGCTATTGGGAACAGGCGCAGGCTGAAGCGCCCACCTTTACCCTCTTCCGGCATAACCGCACCGACGACGCCAACAAGCAATACCTGGCCGCCGCCGGCGTAACGGCCGTTGGTCTGGAAGCCAACCATACCACGCTCAGCGAAGCGGAAAACTTGCGGAAGATTCCCCACGTCACCTGGAAGCCCATCGCCCCCACGCTGGAGCCGCTGCGCCGCGTGAAAAGCGCGTCGGAACTGGCAAAAATTCGGGCGGCAGCGGCCATTACCGATCAGGCGATGGCGCTGGTGCCCCAGTTAGCCAGACCCGGCATGACCGAGCGGGCATTGGCCTGGGAGCTGGACAAAGCAATGCACGAAGCGGGCGCTGAATGTCCGGCGTTCGACACGCTGGTAGCCAGCGGGCCAAATGCTGCCCTACCCCACCATCACCCCGGGGAACGGCCGTTACAATCCGGCGACTCGCTCATCGTGGACATGGGAGCGCAAGTGGGTGGCTACAAAAGCGACATGACGCGCACCTTCTTTCTGGGCACGGAACCCGATGATACATTTCGGCAGATTTTTGACGTGGTGGAGGCGGCGCAAACGGCCGTGCGCCGCTTCGCCAAACCGGGCCAGAACGCCAGAGAAGTGGACAGCCTCGGCCGCGACGTGATCCGGCAGGCCGGTTATGGTGATTTCTTTGGGCACGGTTTGGGGCACGGCGTGGGGTTAGACATTCACGAAGAACCACTTTTCAGCTTTAATCCGACCGCGCAGGGGCACCAATTAGCCAGCGGCATGGTGGTAACCGTGGAACCGGGCATCTATCGTCCCGGCTGGGGCGGCATCCGCCTGGAAGATTTGTTCCTGGTGACGGAACAGGGGCTAGAAGCCATCAGCCAGTGTCCGCACACGGCCGTTATTCCCCTCTAGGATCAGCGGAGAGAAGCTGTCCGCCCGGATAGGTAAACTGGCGCTTGCCGGGCCGGCCCACCCTGGACGTTTGCACGCGCACGACAACTGGCAGGGCGGTCGTTTGCAGAGCGGGTAAATTGGTCAGGGCGTGGCGCACGGCCGTTTCCATTCCTTCACCCGCCTCCGCCTGTACCGTCAGCCGCAGCGCAGACTCCGAGATGTCTGCTGCAAAGTCCAACACCCCCTCGATGGAAAACAAGGCGTCATCCAGATCGGCTATCGTCAAAAAATGGGAGGCGGTGAGGGAGAAACGGCCGTGCCAGCGAAACCGCACCTTCTCCAGCCGCCGCAGCACCGTGCCGCACCCGCAATCACCCGGCAAAAAGCGGCTGATGTCGCCCGTGCGGTAGCGAATCAGGGGCATGCCCTGGCGCGTCAGCGTGGTAAAAACAAGCTCGCCATACGCCCCATCCGGCAGCGGCTCCCCGGTGATGGGGTCCACAATCTCAAAAAACATATCCGCTTCGCGCAGATGGTAGCCCCGTCGCGCCGCGCATTCCACGCCGCCGCCCAAGCCCATCTCTGTCATACCGTAATGATTGTAGACCGTGCCGCCCCAGCCCGCTTCGACGGCCTGCACAATAGCGGCGGGCACGTGGTCGGTGGTCAGCAGCACGCTTTTCAGGCGCGGGCGCGGTGTTTGCCGCGCGCTGGCAGACCGTATCAGGGCCAACGCTTGCACCGGCACACCCACCAATCCAGTGACCTTTTCCTGGTGCATGACTGCCAGCGTTTCGGCCACGTCCGTTACCAATCCATGCCGGATGCCGGTGGCCCCCAGCCGCGCCAAAGCCTGATCGAGCAAATCGCCGACGCTGCCCGGCCGTTCGCAGGGCAGCAAAATCAGCACCCGGTCCCCCGGCGCGGTGAAGGTCGACATGCCCACGCAGAAGAAATCGCGCGTCAATTCCTGGTCGGCAGCGGTGAAGTAAAGGCGCTTGGGCGTGCCGCTGGTGCCAGACGTATCCAGCGTGACCACCCGGGCGATGTCGCTTTGGGAAACGCAGAGGAGGGATAACGGCCGTTCCTGCACATCAACGGCCGTGGTAAACGGCAGCGCCGGCCAGTCCGCCAGTGACCTGAGCGTGTCGGGGAAACCGGCCAGATGCCGCCGGTAAAACGGGCTTTTGGCCCGGCACAGGTCCAGCGTCGCTTGCAGCCGGCGCAACTGATACGCCTCCAGCGCTGCACGCGTCAGCGCCTCAGGCGGCACACCGATTTTTTGGGCAATCCAGGGTTGGAGTGGTGTGAGGTGGGCCATACAGCAGCGGCAGCGATCAGGGATCGACGTGGACCCATCCCCACTGGGGCGTGACGAGTTTTTGGGTATCGGTGTCAAACAAGATGATGCCTTCCTCCGTGTCATCTAACTGACCGACGAGGTCGCCGTGGCTGTTCCACACGGCCGTTCTACCCGCACATATCTGCCCATCCGCCAGCCCCACACAGTTGGCCATCATCACGGCCAATCCGTAAGTGCGGGCGATTTCGGCCAGCCGCTGCCGGGCTTTGTCGATGCCACTGGTGGACTTTGCTACGCTGGCCGCATAAACGACGGCCCCTCGCCGAAATGCCGATTCTGCATGTTTCGGCACGGAAAGTTCATAACAGATCGCCGGTGCTACGCCGCCGCCAATCAGGCCTACGCCATCCTGCCCGGCGACAAAAAACGCCTCCTCGTCTGCGTGCAGATATTGCTTGGAATATAGTTGCCTTGCCGCCCCAGGCTGAAACACGAGCATGCTAATGCAAATGCCGGCCAGATCGTGCGTGGGCAGGCCAACGCCAATGGTGATCTGCCGCGCATCGGCCAGCAGTTGGAAATCGTCGAAACGGCCGTCGGACGGTGTGGCAGCCAGCGCTTTCGCCAATCCTGGCTCATAGCCGGTCAGCGACAGCTCCGGAAAAAAGATCATGTTGGCCCCACCGGCAACAGCCCGCTCAATCCATTTTTTGTGCTGGATGATATTGCTTTGAATATCGCCTGTGACCGGTCTTGTTTGTGCGGCACAAATTCTCACCGGCGCACCTCCATGCGCCCCGCGCAACAACATGCGAGGCATGTACCTCAGGATGGTCGATAAACGGCCGTGCTCATGTCGCCCACAAACTGCGGCAAATCGCTATGCCCCAACTGCTGGCGCACGGCGTGGGCTTCGCCGGTGTGGAACCAGTAGTGGTAGATATTGCGCTGCAGCATTGTGCCAACGGTTTCTCGGGAGTGCTCATCGCCTTGCCTCAGGTAGGTAGTCGTTAGCTCTGAGGTGATGGTCTCTAAAAATTCATCGGCGGCAGTGGTAACCTCCTGCCACGCCTGCCACATCTCTTCGAGGGGCGGGGTACTGGCCGGACGGCCGTGGCCCACCAACTCGTATAAATGGGGCTGCACCAGTTTTCCCTGGGCGAAGTAGACCCAGTAAAACTGTTCCTGGGTGGCCAGATGACCAATCATCCAGCTAATGCAGTTCATCGGCAGCAGGCGTTTACGCGCGTCTTCGTCGGAAATACCTGCCAGGCAGCGCATAAATTCGCGGCGAGCAAAGTGGAGTTGGGTTACAAGTGGATGTGTCATGGGAAAATGATAAACGAGTATCGGGGGATTTACCAGAAGCGGCGGGGGATTGGAGATTAGAGACTGGGGACTGGAGACTGGAGACTAACCAATCTCTAGTCTCCAGTCTCTAGTCTCAATTTTGTCCGCGATAAAGGGCACGGCCGTTTCGGTCTGTCAGATTATAGGCGCAAAAGGGGATGAGACGGCCGTCTGGGCTGACGGTGTGAATGCAGCAGTCGCGCAGCCGCTCCAAATCCAGCGTCCACGCATCCTGAAAGGCCATGCCGGAGATGAAAAACGTGTGGGTTTTGGCGCGCTGCAAAAGCACATCCCACTCGCCCAAACTGGGGCCGCTGTGCGCCGGAACCACATCGCCGAGAGCGATCCAATTCGTCGCCACAAAAGCCCGCGCCTTCGCTGCGCCATCGGCGGCGCTGGCCGGTTGGCAGCCGCAGCTTTGGGCCTCATTTTTGGACCAGGGGATGAGACGGCCGTCGGGCATCAGCACAAAGTTGCCATGAAACGAGCATAACGCATTTTCGCAGCCGCCGGGGGCCAGCGCATCGGCCCGCACCAGGCCCACCGACTGCGCCACGACGGCGGCCATCACGTCCGGGATGGTCAGGCGGTCGGCGTCGGTGGGCGCGATGGGGTAGCGGCCAAAGTAGCTGATGGGCTGGAAATGCACGCCGCGCACCGCCGGGGCATAGCGCAGGGCAAAGCGGATAATGTCACCGACGTTTTGGTCATTCACGCCCGGCTTTAGCACCGGCACCAAAATCACGCCGATGTCGTTGGCGGCGCAGTTCTCGATGGCGGCGATTTTTTGGGACAGCAACGGCCGTCCGCGCAGCGCGGCAATAATCTCCTCCTCGGTGCCGTCAAACTGTAAAAAGACGGAACTCAGCCCGGCGGCGCGCAAGGTGGCGGCGTAAGCCGGGTCTTCGGCCAGGCGCAGGCCGTTGGTGTTCACCTGGATGAAGTCAAAGCCCAATTCCCGCCCCAGGCGGATGATGTCGGGCAAATCGCGGCGCACGGTGGGTTCGCCGCCGGAAAGCTGCACGTTGCACGGGCCGTTGCTGGCCAGCAGCATCCGGTACCAGCCTTCGATGGTCGCCAGGTCGGGGTCGGGCGGGGGCTGATGGGCGGCGTCGGCAAAGCAGACGGGGCAGCGCAAATTACAGCGCTGGGTGATTTCCAGCAGCGCGGTGCAGGTTTGCTGGCGATGGTCCGGGCAGAGGCCGCAGTCGTAGGGGCAGCCGTGGGTTACGGCCGTTTCCGGTCGCTCCGGGTAAGCGGGAATCTTGGGCCGCGCCCAGCCTGCGTATGACTCTGCACCGCGCCAGACGGCCGTTTCAAACAGGCCATGCTCCGGGCACGTCTTGCGCAAATACACCACATCGCCGCGCCGCACCCGCTCCGCTGGCAGCACCGCCAGGCACTCCGGGCAAACGCTTTCGGTTGTTGAAAGGATTGTCTCGGATGTTTTTAACGCAGAGGCGCGGAGACGCAGAGGATTAGTAAGCGTCAGTTGCGTCATCCGGTTCTCCCACAACCGCATATTTTTCTAGTAGTTGATTTGCTCTTTCGTAGGTGGTGAGCACTAGATTGGGGCAGCGGGATTTCATGTTGGCCGGTTCGCCTGCCAGAATGTCATCACAGCGGATGCCGCCGTAAGTTTTGCCGTGTTCTTCTTTGAACCATTCCACCAACTCTTGCACCATCTGGTCCAGGCGTGGATTGTCGGGTTCGTCGGCCTCGCCTTTGCCGGCATACAGGCCCAGCATACAGGCCCCGCCGGTCAGCGCGCCGCACGTCTCGCCGGAAAAGCCCAGGCCGCCCGCCAGCGCCCGCGCCGCCCGAATCAACGCCGGATTGCTTTC
>Ga0116151_10002006_pt1 | contig 18908 bp, 15 predicted proteins | sample AD_UKC117_MetaG_FD_89893 | JGI IMG/M metagenome (GOLD analysis project Ga0116151, IMG submission 89893) | Active sludge microbial communities of municipal wastewater-treating anaerobic digesters from Hong Kong - AD_UKC117_MetaG | ecosystem: Engineered > Bioreactor > Anaerobic > Digestate...
GATGCACACGGATGAAGAAGGGAACGTGGATTGGAATGCGGGGAGAATAGAACACGGATTGGCACGGATGCGCACGGATGAAGAATAGAACGCGGATCGGCGCGGATGAAGAACGGAACGCGGATTGGGATGCGGGGAGAATGGAACACGGATTGGTGCAGATGCACACGGATGAAGAAGGGAACGCGGATCGGCGCGGATGAACGCGGATTGGGATGCGGGGAGAATGGAACACGGATTGGCACGGATGCGTACGGATGAAGAATGGAACGCGGATCGGCGCAAATGAATGTGGATTGGAATGCGGGGAGAATGGGGCACGGATTGGCGCAGATGAACACAGATAAGAGAAAGAGGGTTTCTGGCCGTTCTGCAGAGTGGAAATCGTCTCACGAGGTGTGCACCCGCCCATGAGTGATGTTGCCATTCGAGTCGAGAATCTCTCCAAGCACTATCGCATCGGTGCGACGCAGGATCGCCACGACACGTTGCGTGACGCGGTGACCGGGCTGTTTCGCCGTCGCCCCTCGTCCTCCGCTCCTCGCACCTCCGACACCGATCTTTGGGCGCTAAAAAACGTCTCCTTCGAGGTAAAGCAGGGTGAGGTCGTCGGAATAATCGGGCGTAACGGCGCCGGCAAGAGCACGCTGCTCAAGATCCTTTCGCGTATTACCGAGCCGACAAGCGGACGTGTGGCGTTGCATGGACGGGTGGCCAGCTTGCTGGAGGTGGGCACAGGCTTCCACCCGGAACTGACCGGGCGGGAGAACATCTTCCTCAACGGCGCAATCCTGGGCATGAAGCGAGCCGAGATTGACCGCCAGTTCGACGAGATCGTGGCCTTCGCCGAGATCGAAAAATTCCTGGACACGCCGGTCAAGCGATATAGCAGTGGGATGTACGTTCGTCTCGCTTTTGCTGTAGCCGCACACCTGGAACCAGAGATCCTTCTCGTAGACGAAGTGCTGGCGGTTGGCGATGCGGCGTTCCAGAAGAAGTGTCTGGGGAAGATGGGAGATGTCGCAAAGAATGGACGGACAGTATTATTTGTGAGCCACAATCTGGCGGCAGTCGTTCATCTTTGCAGCCAATCTATCCTACTCAACAATGGCACAATTTCAAGGTTTGCTGACAGCCAGGAAGTATTGGATCTCTACGCTGCGTACTTGGAGCCGGTCCACGAGACAATCCTTGAGTCGATCTCGGAGCGAGAGGGTAGCGGAGATGTACGCTTCCTGGGTATTCGGATCGCAAATGATAGTGGCAACGGCGCGGGGCAACCGCATAGCGGCCAATCTGTCAACTTCATAGTTGATTATGAGGCACACTGTAAACTCCATAGTGGGAAAGTGGTCTTTTCTATAGGCTTCTACAATATGGTCGGGCAACCCCTTTTCCTTTGTAGGAGCGACTTCGGCCATTTCACTTCTCAGAATCTTTCCTCGGTCGGTTCGGTAGTATGCCGTATACCGAAATTCCCGCTCCCACCAGGGCGATTTCGAATGAATCTTCACTGTGAAGTGAATGGTGTAGTTGCGGACTGGGTAAGAGATAGCCTTTATGTAGATGTTGGCGACGGGGATTTCTACGGTACCGGTCGGCTGCCGTCCCGGCAACGCGGCGACATTTTGGTTGATCATGAGTGGTTCACTCAAATCAGTTGAAGCACACCTAAAATGTGGCATATGTCTTTGAACCTTCGGCTTGTTTTGGGACTCACTGCAGGTATCCTGTCGGCTATCTTTGCCCATGTTCTATTAAGTTCCACTATTCCCGAGTTTGCTAACGCGATCACGTTCGGTCTGCTAGCGATTGTTTTGCTCTTCTTCTCCTATCGATGGTACGTCGACCTACGTGTACGAATCCAGTCGATTCAAGCGATGAGTGTTTCGATCTCCCGTGATATTGAGAAACAGAGGGCAATCGCTAATCTGATGCCTCTCATGAGGGGGAACTTCTTCCCATTCGGAACCTGGGCAATGGAACCAGTCTATCTACTGGATCTGCTTGCTTCGATGCAGGCTGGAAAAGTTGATACTGTCGTGGAATGTGGAGCGGGTGTTTCGACGCTGCTAATTGGGAACTTACTGAAGCAGAAGGGGCAAGGACATATCTATTCTTTGGAGGAGGATTCAGAATGGTGCGATCTGGTCATCAGGAGTGCAGAGGAACAGCATCTTGAGGATTACGTTACAGTCGTTCATGCTCCCCTGGAACCGTACACTGCCAGCTCGATGTTTGCGGGAAAGTGGTATTCGCTATCATGTGCTGGAGCGATCCTTGACAAAATATCGAGCATAGATTTCCTGATTGTTGATGGCCCCAAGACTTCGGAGTCACTGTCGCGTTTTCCGGCGCTGCCGGTTTTTGTACAGAAATGCGACACTCACACTCGAATCGTTCTTGATGACACCAACCGGGTACAGGAACAGTGCGTTTTGGGAGTGTGGCAAGAGACCTACCGTCTCGCAATTAGTTTCGATCAGAGAGCGGAGCGACACCAGGCACATATCACACTTGAAGATATGCCCGGCAAACATCAAGATCTCGAACATCGGAAAGGCATCACCGAACCGTGATGCCCACCGTCAGCGTCATTATTCCAACCTACAATCGCAAAGACTTCGTCCAGGAGGCAATCGATAGCGTTCTTGCCCAGACATATGAGGACTATGAAATCATCGTAGTTGATGATGGATCCACAGATGGAACCGTAGATGTATTACAGGCAAGATACGACAATCGGATTCGGTTGCTTTGGCAAGAAAACCGCGGTGAATCTGCGGCGCGTAACCGCGGCATCGGTATTTCAAGTGGCTGCTATGTTGCCCTCCTCGATTCCGATGATCGATGGTTACCGCAAAAGCTTGAGCGCCAGATAGCCGTGATGGACGGCGACCAGACGGTTGGAATGACATTCTCGCAGGCCTGGCTGACAGATGAGTACGCAAAGCCTATCGGACATGCACCATTGGGTAACTCACTTCAAGAGGGTGAAGTGACTTTCCAAAGTCTTCTCGAAGAGAATATAGTCGCCGCAGGCGGCAGCACTGCAATGATAAGCCGGGATGTGCTGTACCGAATCGGTGGATTTGACGAATCAATTCGCTATGGAGAGGACTGGGACCTTTGGCTTCGCATCAGCGCCAAGTACAAGGTGTCGCTTGTTGCCGAACCTTTAGCACTTATCAGGCAACATCGGACTACTCAGTCGTATTTCCCCTCGCCGCAAACAATCGAATTAGTTTTGAGAGATCATCTTGCCCTACTGGAAAAGGCACTAAATACCCATTTATTGGCGGATTCTGAAGTGGACCGGGGATCGATTCTTGCCAAAGAGTACGGATTGGCCGCGCTGGGATATGCGGCTCTTGGTGAAGAAGCCAAAGCACTTACGCATATGAAGATGGCAGACGCGCTCGATCCGGTCTATCTGCGCGCACCCTCGCCAAGGTTCCGCGAGCTGGTGCTGTATTATGCCCATCTTGTCGTTCAGTCTGAGCCAATTCGAGAACGGACCATAAGGAGTGCGGCGTTGGTGCGGTCTGTTCTGGAACTGCGGAAGTGCATAGTTGGAGCGCAAGACTCGACGGGTGACGCCATATTGACAGACCTGTATATTGCCCAATTGCTCTTTGCGTACGATTCAGGAGAAGATGCTTTAGCACGTTCGCTCCTGCTCCATGTTCTAGTGCGTGACCCCTCCAAAGTCAGAGAACGTGGCGTGTCGGCGAAACTTCCCGACCTTTTTCTTGGTCGAGATGCATCGAACCTTCTCAGATCTTGGAAGCACAGACTGGCGCAATGAACATTGTCCAGATAAGCACAACTGATTATGGCGGCGGGGCTGAACGCACCGCGAGGGAGCTCTATTACGGTCAGCGTGTGGTAGGTAATCGTGTTTGGCTGGCCGTCGGAAAGCGACAGGCCGGCGATCCCGATGTAATTGAGATTCCTGATTTGCGCTACTCGTCTACCTGGGCACGTGGGTGCCTGGCATTGCGAAGGGTTCTTGGCCCAACTGAGCATGCGGGAATAAGAGGTATGTGGCGTCTGCGTGAGTTGCTACGCATCATCGCCCGCCCACTAAACTCTCTCTCTCAGTACCTAGGTGTTGAAGATTTTGATTTCCCAGGCACTCACACCTTGGAGACGCTGACGCCAACACGCGCCGATATATACCATCTTCACAATCTGCATGGCGGTTATTTTGACCTGCGCTTTCTTCGGCAACTTAGCAACCACGCTAGCACGATAGTTACCATGCACGATGCATGGTTGACGAGCGGGCATTGTGCACATTCCCTGGGCTGCGAACGATGGCGCCATGGCTGTGGTCGCTGCCCTGATCTGACGATCTACCCAGAGATCAAGCGAGATGCCACGGCGTTCAACTGGCGTCGCAAACGCGATATCTTCCGGGCCAGCAAATTGCATGTTGGCGTGCCTTGTCAGTGGCTTCGACGTAAGGTTGAAGACTCCATGCTTGATCCGATCGACATCCGCGTGATTCCCTACGGTGTTGATCTGTCGATCTTCTGTCCCGGAGATGTTCGCTCCGCTCGCGCCAAGCTGGGCCTGCCACAATCCGCCTATATCGTTTTATTTGTTGCAAATCGTGGCCGGAACAATCGATTCAAAGATTTCTCTACTCTTATCAATGCGATACACCTGATATCATCCCAATCATTAGGGGCACCAGTCTGGTTTGTCTGTCTTGGAGATGATGGCGAAGACGAAGTTCTGGCGAATGGGCGAATCAGGTATGCCGGATTTCATACGGATGCCGAGACAATTGTCGCCCATTATCGGTCCGCAGACGTGGTGCTTCATGCCGCCAATGCAGATACGTTCCCCTATGTGATTTTGGAAGCACTGGCATGCGGAACTCCAGTCGTAGCGACTTCTGTCGGGGGCATTCCCGAGCAGGTCGAACATGGCAGGACAGGCTGTCTGGTAAAGCAAGGCCACTCAGAGGAATTGGCATGTCATGTGGTGATGTTGTTGGAAAACGACGATTTACGACAGTCGATGGGAAACAACGCAGTTTCGATGGCGCGTTCTCGATACGACCTTCGACGCATGGTCTCTGAATATCTGGACTGGTACCAAGAATTGCTATCTTCTTGAGTTGGAGATCCATGACCGTCAAAACGGTGTTTCGTTTTTTTACCTCTGTTCTTCTTGCAGGATGCGCGCTGCTACCTTTTGTTGCCGTCCACTCGCCAGCGGCAAGTGCGCAGGATTCCGGTTGGAGTTCACCTGCTATGATTTCTGATCCCGGTAACCTCGCGTGGCAGCCCGAAATCCTAGCCGGGAGCGATGGGATAGTGAGAGCCTTGTGGTTGGAGGGGATTGACAACAACAATCGTCCGGAGAGTGCTGCGATCTATTTTAGCGAATTGGTAGGCGAAAACTGGACACGGCCCATAGATGTGATTGCAACAAAAAGTGGCCGGAATATCGCGTATTTTAGTAGTGCTCTTGATTCCCAAGGAAATGTCTTCATACTTTGGTGTGGCGACGGCGAATTCCACATAAGTCGGAATCACGTCTTGACTGCGGGGAATGCGCAATACTGGCAGGAACTGATGACGCTCGGATATCGATGTATAAGTCGTCCGAAGGTGCTCGTCGACGGAAATGACAGGGTCCATGTTGCCTATGTCCTTGAAGTCAACGATGTGTCCGAGGTTCTATACATGCACTCCACAGACGGAGGGCAAACCTGGTCAGAGCCTGTGGCTTTGCCCGAGTACGAGAAGGATGGGCTTGATCCGGCAGAACTCGACATGGTCGTCGACGATAAGGGAACGTTGCACATAGTCGTTGAATTGGCCGATCTTTCAGAAGGTGGGTGGCCGGGGCAGGGAATCTATTACGCAAAGTCCAGTGACGAAGGACGTTCGTGGTCACCACCACTTCTCATCGACGACATAGATTCGGGTGAGTATCGTGACGGCTATGGCCCTTTCGTACCGACTTTGGCAACTGCATTCTCGGACGAAGTTCACATTGTATGGTATGGATCGCCACGAGGCGAGAGACATCATGTTTATTCTCTAGATGCTGGCGATACCTGGTCAGCAAATCAGCAAATCAGCACTTTTCGGGGAATGACATGGCACAATTTGATGGTAACAGATTCAATCGGGAATGTACATCTTGCGTCTGGTACCATTGATGATGTAATCATGTATATGGTCTGGCAACGTGACCAATGGTCCGAGCCGACACTAATTTCGCCTCAACAACTTGGACCGCATTATCCTTCATTAGGAATCTCTAGCGGTAACGTGCTGCACTTATTGTTTTCCGGAGCAAAGGGAACTGCGAACGGGCGGATCTTTCACGTGTCCAGGGGGATAGGTGCGGCTGCGATACTGCCCACTGATTACAAGACATACCAACGAGCGCAATTTCCGGAAGTACGGCAATACGAGTCAATCGCTAGGCCTACTCATGGGTCTGTGAATTTGAAGAGTCGCTTGCCGAAAGTGGACATTGAAAAGCGCGATAGTATACCTCCATTGCCAGCCTTGCTCATCTCGGTATTCATGGCGACAGTAGTTGTTTTGGCTATTGTGCTTACTGTCGTCAGAAGACGCACACCTTGGCAGTTGTGATGCAATTTGACTCACCTCAACATGAGCGGAAGCCCACTCGGTTCCCTACGAGGCTCGCTTCGCAGTGGGGCGACTTATTCGGCGCGAGAAGTCAGAGTCGACTTGTCTTTCTGCTATTCCTGCTTCATAGCGTCCTCATCGCGGACATGTTTGTACCGCGCCTCGCTGGAGTCGGATCTTGGGACGAATCTGCATATATTCACCGCGGCGAACAATGGGTCACACAGAACACAGTCCCGTCGCTTGCAAGTGGACCATTGGTTAGTGCTCTATATGGAATCCTCTACATACCATTCCGATCGTCACCATTTTGGTTAGTTCATTTAGCGGCCATAGGTCGGTATTTGATGTTTTGCCTACTTTGGCTTGTAACCATAATGATTGTTCGACAACAGGTGAAAAGACCATATGTACCAGCCTTTCTGGCAGTAGCTCTGCTTGTCCCCGCTTTCCCAGTTCTCATAACGAATCCGAGTGATGCTCTCTTCGCTGTATTGTCTGGCTTGGCCTTCTGGCAGATCATGGAATTCGCCATGTCGCAACGTCTGCAGGCAATCTCCTTGGCGTCTATGTTTGTTGGCTTGGGCGCACTTGTTCGAAGCGATGGGTTTGTGGTCATGGCACTAATATCAATGTTGGCAGTTGTGTTTTCTTTCCATTCGCACAAAGGCGCGCTGTATCTTTCCAGACTACTCGTAGCGGCGTTGATCCCATTTTCGGTAGTGGTCGCCGGATATGTCCTGTTTTACTACCTAACTGTAGGCACTCTTGACCTTGGACTTGCTGAAAGAAGCTACAATGCGTTTGAGCAGGGCCAAGGAGTTGTCTTCATGGATGGCAGTTCTGAGGTGAATATTTATATGGAGGGCGAAGTCCAATCAAGGGCTCTATATGGCACGCCGCAACAGAATGACTACTCGATCCTGAAAGCAGTTCAGCGAAACCCCAGTGCATTCCTTGAGAGAGTGTTCCGAAGTGCAAGTGTCCTTCCAAGACTACTACTCGACGTGTTCGGCAAGTCCATATTTTACGGTCGTGTCTTCGGGTTGCTAATCATTGGATTCTCATTTCTCGGATTCGTGGTTCTGGCGCGACAAAAGAAGTATGTTCTTCTGGTAGTGATGGCTCTTTGGGCGGCGAGTCTCCTGCCCTACTTTGTGACGTTCTTCCGGCCTGGATATTTCTACTTAGTGTATTTTGTAATTTTCATTTTGGTTGGAAATGGAGTGGTAGGCTATGCCGAAGGTTATGTCGGAAACGCAAAAGTACGTCAAGCGACCATTTACCTACTAGCACTCTCAGCACTCGTCGGTTTTGGTCTGCGTATCGATACACTTGCCTGGTCAAGCATCGTACTGCTTCTGATTGCATCCATTACGTATACGCTCTCCTCGAAGCGCTACGAGCCAGAAAGATTGACGATTACGGCGGCTGCCCTGATTCTGATTGCGGTGTTTCTCAAGGCGCCATTTCCGTCGGTCCCTAGTCTTGCATTATGGGGTGAAAGGCCTGATGAGCAAGCTCTCCTGTATATGCGAGAATATTTGCCATCCACTGCAAAAGTTGCCGCCTACGCGCCAAAGGTGATTTGGTCTGCGTCGCTGCAATATGTCCCTCTTGACAACTCTTACCTAGACGCAGTGAATATGGATGGCCTCAAGCGCAGACTTTCTGCGGCAGGCGTAGATTTCATTTATGTTGATGCCGATTTCGTCAAGTACGAGCCCGAAATATGGGAGAGCCTGTTAACGGAAAACATGAACGAACGCCCAGTATTTGAAAGCGGGGATAGATCGATCCAGATCTTCGCACTTGACGATTCATCGGAGGAGCGGAAGTGAGTGGGGGCGTTGCGCCGCTCGTGTCAATAATTACACCGGCTCTGAATAGTGCAAACTACATTGAGAAGACGATTCAGAGTGTGATGCGTCAAAACTACATCTCGATTGAGCATATTGTTGTCGATGGGGGATCAATCGACGGTACGCTGGATATATTGTCCAGATATCCTCATCTAACATGGATATCAGAGCCAGACCATGGACAATCAGACGCCTTGAACAAGGGCTTTAGAATGGCGAGGGGCGATTTCATAGGTTGGCTTAATGCTGACGATACCTATGAGCCTGGTGCAATTGCAGCAGTTGTCTCCTTTCTCGCAGGCAATCCCGATGTGTCACTCGTCTACGGAAACTGCAATATCATCGATGAGAACGACGCTGTAAAGTACATACAGAGACCACCCAAATTCAATATTCGAAGGGAACTGATTGCTCACAATCTTCCGCAGCCTGCGAGTTTTTTCCGCTCAAGCGCGTTGAGGGCGGTTGATTATCTTGACGATAGCCTACACTTCGTAATGGATTGGGATCTTTATTTGAGATTGGGCATTTCGCATCGAATTCACAACGTAGACGCCACTTGGGCGAATTTCCGGGAGTATCGTGGCACCAAGACAGTCGAACATCCTGAGTGCTTCTGGATTGAAGCACTCAGGATGTTCGACTGTTTCTTTGCCAGGAGGGACTTGCCATCGAGTGTATATGCGGTTAAGACTCAGGCATATGCTCGGGCCCTTTGGATGGCTGGCACGCTCTGCCTAGCCGTATCATCAGGTACTGCCCAAGACGCTGGACGGAGATATTGCAACGAGGCGATCCAAACATACCCTTTAGTAAAGCGAGAGACTGGTTTTATGCTGGCCCAGCTCACTCATTGTGGCGTCTCGATGGTTGGCCCGCGACTGGCTGAATCTTATGTGCAAGACGTGGTGACCAACCTCGTTCCATTGTCAGAGGTTGCGAAGAAGCATCTGTTGAATCGTGCCCTTGGCCATCTGTTTGCGAGCATGGCATTGGTGCGACAGGATTTTCGTAGAACTGATTTGGACCTTTGGCGCCGCTGGCTTTGGAAGAGTATTCGTAATGACGCCCGATGGCTACGAAATGGCGGGATAGTCTCTCTAGTCATGCGGGAAGTTCTCGATCGCAGAGCTGGTTTGTGAGGTTCCAGTTCGACTATCTAAATGATGTGTTAGTTGTCGCTCGCAAAACTGCGGAATTCCATGCCTTATAGTCTGCCCCTAAGTATCATAATTCCGGCATACAACGCAGCGAAGTACATTCGGTCAACCATTGACTGCGCTTTGGCACAGAGTCTGTCCGAGAATGAAGTCATTGTTGTTGACGACGGATCAACCGATGATACTATTGATATACTCGAGTCGTATGGTGATGAAATTCGAGTAATCCGACAAGAGAATCGAGGGGTATCAGCAGCGCGAAATCGCGGAATCGGCGAAGCTCGTGGTCAATGGCTGGCCTTCCTTGATGCTGATGATCTATGGCTACAGGGTTTTGAGGACAAGATGCTGGCCTATGGTGGAAATGCCTCTCAGAATGTGAGTGCGATAGTCTGTGGTTGGCAATATGCCACCGAGAACGGAGTAGCAGTAGGACCACCGCATTTTGTCGATAGCGAATCGCTCACTGTTGAACGGCTGCTACTTGGTAATCAGTGGGTTACGCATGCTGCAATTGTACGGAGGGAATGCGTCGAGGAGATCGGCGGTTTCGACGTTTCTCTCCGAGGTATGGAAGATTGGGATTTTTGGATTCGTTTAGCTGAGCTTCGACGTGAAATTGTTGGGATTCCCCACGTGTTGGCGTTGTATCGGCAAGTTGGCGGTAGCAGTTCTCGAAATGTCTTGTTGATGCGCGACTCCGGCTTGAATGTACTACACAGGTTCTTTTGTACTCACTCGGAGTCTGACGAATTGTCGAACTTGGCCGAAAGTGCCTTCGGAAGGGTGAAACTGTGGGCTGGTGCTAACTGTTTCGGCAATGGAGCTTCGAGAGAGGGTATGGTGCTGTTCACAGATGCACTCGTGAATCATCCGTGTCTTCTTGACTCGTTAGAAGCATATTACACGATCATTTGTGCTGCTCAACCATTGCCATATAAAGGAACGGGGGAATACATTGATCTGGATGCTTCGGAAACCCGTGTACGCAAATTGCTTGAACTGGTATTTGATTCGCACCCCGAGCTTGCTGAGCCGTGGCGGAAAAGGAGTGCTCAGTTGATGTTATTGGCGCTCAGCAGGTTGTCGACGGCTCGAGGCGACCTTCGGAGGACACTCTCGTACTTGGTTCGATATTTCATGGCCGAACCGTCATACGCGGCATTTTTCTTCTTGTTGCGAGCGTCCATAAAGCATGCAATATCGGTGTCTGCAAAATGAAGCGGTTTGTAACTTCTGTGCGCCGTCGCTTTCGATTGCGGTCCAGACTTCAGAGACTGAACAGCGAGTTGTCGGCCTCTTTCCCCCATAGTCGAGAACGGGAGAAGATGCGTCATGAACTGGGCTTTTGGGTACATCAATGGGACGCCAAGCTGAAAAGCGGTCAATTTTGGAATGGCGATATCGAGACGCTATTGCGGCCATTAGGAGAGTGGCCTACGAATGAAGGCGAAAACAGCCATGACTATGCTTCAGTTAGATGGCTTGAAGCGCGCGCTCACGGTCTTCGCATACTGAAGGAGGTGGGAGTCACTGAGCCAACCTTTTTCGCACAAAAGATCGTTGCGGATATCGGTCCAGGAGCTATCTGCTTCCTTGAGGCAAGTGGAGCACGGATTGGGATCGGGATCGAACCGCTAGCGCAACAGTTCGCCGCCCACAACTTGTTGCTGCCAAGCAAACACGTTACTTATCTGCCGGTGGCAGCTGAGGACATCCCTCTAGTCGATTGTTCAATCGACATTGCTGTTTCGCGGAATAATCTTGACCATGTTGCCGATCCGTTGATCACAGTGAGTGAGGTCTATCGTATTCTGAAGCCGGGAGGTTTCTTCATATTGATCGTTCACCTTGAGCCCGAACCGAGCATAACGGAGCCGCATGCGTTTGATGTTGAAGACGTTCATAGATTGATTCGGGGGTTTGTTACGATTCGCGAAGTGATTGAGCATGGTGGAAGGACGGCGTCTGCAGATACTTTGGCGGGCATATATCACAAGCCCACTGTAGGGTAGAGATTGTGGCAAGGGTTAGTGTCTGTGTGCCCACCTTTAATCCTGGCGTACATTTGAAGCCTGCATTGGACACTGTTCTATCTCAGACTTTTACAGACTTTGAGCTGATCATTGTGGATGATTGCTCTTCAGAGGAAGTTGAGACGATTGTGTTCCAAATAGATGATCCTCGCATCAGATTCTTCCGCAATGAAGCAAACCTTGGGCTGGTGGGTAACTGGAATCGCTGCATTGACTTGGCTTCCGGAGAGTATGTTTCGATCTTTCATCAAGACGATTTGATGGACCGCGAAAACATCGGCAGCAAGACTGCAATCCTCGATCTGTATCCGCAGGTGGGAATTGTGTACTCGAACATTTTGAGGATTGATGAGAATAGCCAGATCATCGGAGGACACTACATCTCTCAGCCATCTCAAGATGTGGTGCTCACCGGGGTACAGCTATTCCAAATGGTTGCCGACACGGGAAACCCAGTGGCCTGTCCGTCTGTGATGGCGAGGAGGGAGTGTTATGAGAAACTTGGCAGGTTTGATGATCGGCTTCCATTTGCCACGGATATGGAGATGTGGCTGAGAATCGCCCGAGTCTACTCTGTTGGGTATTTGGCTCGACCTCTTTTGTCGCACCGTGTTCATGGTAGACAGGAGACGGCCCGCTTTGCAGGTTCGGGGCTCGATTATTGTGACATCTTGAACGCTCTTGATATAGCATTCTCCAACGATTTGCCTTCGGAATATGCTCGATATAGACTTCAAGCCTACTCAACCCTAGAGGGTCAAGCGTGGGCAATGGCCAACTACAAACTGCGTTTGGGGAAGCTGAAGTCTGCTTGGCGCTATGGGGTCGTTGCAGTCCTGGCGCGCAGACGGTCAAGGCTCTCTTCTGCTTCATGTTCCACATGATTGACTGTGCACGCTGGATAAAGTCGATAGCCGTAAGAATACAGGCAGACATTTCCTGGGATCGATATCGACGCGGATGGGCGGCGAAAGGCGTCTCGATCTCGCGATATGCTGTCTTTACAGTTGGATACCTTGCCGATATTGAGATCGGCAAGGGCGCCGTCATCGGGGCCTATACGCTAATTGATCTACTGCCAGACTCAACCTCTGACTCTCCAAGACCTTCTGCTATTCGAATTGGCGCTGGAACTGCGATTAACGAGTTTAACAATATTCGCGCTGCTGGAAGCGAGATATTGATAGGTGACAACTGCCTTGTCTCTCAATACGTATCAATTATCGGTAGCAACCACTCAATTGCCCGCGGCCAACGAATTTGTGAGCAGCCCTGGGAGATGGCCAAAGCTGGTGTACGCATTGGCAATGATGTCTGGATTGGTACTCATGCAGTGATTTTGCCGGGCGTGGAAATCGGCGACGGCGCTGTGGTGGGCGCAGGTTCGGTGGTGACTCATAACGTCCCGCCATACGCTGTAGTCGCTGGCGCACCCGCGCAAGTTAAGCGGTACCGGACATGATATCGGGCTGCTGAGTCGGATAAGGCTTCCAAGACGGAAAGGTGAAAATCCTGTTTGTCAGCAATTATTATCCACCCTATGAGGTGGGTGGGTATGAGCAGCTCTGTCGAGATGTCGTAGAGCGGATGCGCCAACGCGGCCACGAGACGTGTGTGCTCACCTCAAACAGAGGCGAGCGAAGTACTGCTGCTAGTGTGAGCACTCAACCCGTCCATCGAGTTCTTACGATACAGCCCGATTACGACCGCCATTTGAACCCTGTCTGGCAGTTCTTCCTAATGCGCCCCCGACTTGATTGCAGCAATCAGCGTCGCTTTCGTCAGATTGTTGAATGTATGCAGCCTGAAATCATCTTTTTCTGGAATCTTCAGGGATTGACGCGAATACTGACGGTTGATGCAGAGTCAATCCCTAACGTTGCAGTTGCTTACTGGTTGGCAGGGTATTCACCAACTGAGCCTGATGAGTACTGGAGATACTGGTCCATTGAACCCAAGAAGCGCTCCTATCTTGGCCCCTTCAAGGCTGTAATTCGGAATATTGCGATTCGCATGTTGCGAAAGGAGAGCGAGGGCGTACGTCCAAAGATGCAGCATGTGGCGGTAGTAAGTGAATTCATGCGCCGGAAAGGCATAGACGAGGGTACTTTGCCGGAACATGCTCAGGTGATATACAACGGTGTTGAGGTCGAGCAGTTTTTGCTGCCAGTTCGACCTCGACATCAAGAACCACTACGGCTGTTGCTGGCTGGACGCATTAGTGAAGACAAGGGGGTGCACACGGCCATTGAAGCAATCGGACACCTCGTAAGTGATTTCGACATCCAGGACGTGCAGTTGACGATTGTCGGTGCCGGGCGCGCCGACTATGTCGCACGTCTGGAGGAAATCTTGAATCACTATAGTATAGGGCGATATGTCACCATAGCGGGATGGTTGCCGCGAGAACGTATGCCGGAACTTATGAGCCGAAATCACGTGTTGCTGTTGCCAACTATCCATCCGGAACCTTTTGCTCGAATTGTGTTGGAGGCAATGACCAGCGGTCTGGCCGTGATAGCTGCCGACACTGGTGGAACCAACGAAGTTGTACTTCATGGCAAGACTGGCCTTCTATTCCCCGCTGGTGACTGCCAAGCATTAGCAGGTGAGATTCTCAATCTTGTGCAGAATGATACTTTGCGCGAGCAGTTGGCATCTGCTGGTCAAGCCGTAGCTCGCAACCGGTATGATCTGAACATCATGGTTGATAGGGTTGAACACTTCTTAATGCAGGCAATCGAAGAATAAAGTCGGGTATAAAGCCATTAGTTCTAATGTGAAGGGAGCTTGATGCTTTGGGCAAGAAATCCTTTGTGCGTACGCTGACTTTGCTGACACTCGGGGCAAAATTGCCATGAGTCGACATTTCCTGGTGTGCGTTCTTGTCGCATTCTTTAGGCTCGTTTTCATCCTCCCGATTGCATTCTTGGCTTGATTGCTCTCTATTTCGTGTTGATAAATTGATCACTACTCCACCACGCCTGTCTCTACGACTATGAACATCCTCTTTTTGTCAACTTGGTATCCTCACCCAGTTGACAATGGCTCGAAGCTACGGGTCAATTATTTGTTGCGCTCACTGGGGCGATCTCATCAAGTGACCCTGATATCGTTTGTGTTCGGTTCCGCCCAAACCGAGGCGTCCATTGCGCTGACGGAATACTGTAGAGAAATTCAGGTAGTGACGATGGATCCATTTGCCGCAAATCGGGCGAGTTCTTTGCGTACCTTTATATCACTTCGCCCCATGGCGAATCGACCTCACCCCGTTATGAGCAAACTTGTAGCGAGGTCACTGCAAGAACACTCATTTGATGTGGTAATTGTGTCTACTGGCATGATGATGGACTACGCTCGATTTATTCCAAAGGGCACAGTCATAGTCTTGGAAGAGCATAATTCCCTGACACGCTGGAGTTGGGAAAAGTATAGAGCAGCAGGCAATGCATTTCAACGGGCGCGGCGCTGGTTAAGTTGGTACAAGATCCGTAGATATGAGGCCCATACCTTCTCGCGATTTGATCTGATTACGATGGTTTCTGATGCTGATCGCTTGGCTACCATGGACGGAATTGGTGCTCTTGATAAGCGGGTCGAGGTAGTCCCAAACGGCGCTGACTGTGGCTGGAATATTCCTGGACTGGCCACCCCCCGGCCCAACAGCTTGGTCTTCAGTGGTAGCTTGACCTATAGCGCAAATTACGATGCCATGCGCTGGTTTCTGGTTCATGTCTATCCGTTGCTCAAGTCCCAGCAGCCCCAGGTGAGCTTGACCATTACCGGATCGACATATGGCGTCAATTTGGATCAGTTGGCATTGGATGAAAGCATCGTTGTCACAGGCTTTGTGGAGGATGTACGCGTTCCTATTGCCGAAGCAGTCGTGTCGGTGGTTCCTATTTGGCAGGGAGGCGGCACACGGCTCAAAATCTTGGAAGCTATGGCACTGGGGACACCGGTGGTGGCCACGACCAAGGGCGCCGAAGGGCTGGAAGTGGTCGATGGCGAACACCTGCTGCTTGCCGACACGCCGCATGCCTTTGCTAGTGCTGTGCTCGGCCTGCTTGCAGATGCCGATGCACGCGCCCGACTTGCACGGAACGCCCGGTACCTGGTCGAGACGCAATATGACTGGGCGGCGATCGGAGACCGCTTTGTTAGGCTGGTGGAGAATGTAGTAGAGAAGAGGAACGCGCCGCCCGTTCGCGGCGGTAGGTCCGATGGCTGATACGACAAAGCAGACTGCCGCCTACTGGAGTCAGCAGTCCACCACGGAGCGTATGGCAGGCGCCTATTGGCTCGATCTGCCGGCGACACAGAAGCGGTTCTCCGCCAAGATTTCTGGCGACCCGGCAGTGGATGGCGTACTGTACACGGTGCAACGGCATCTGGCAGGCCGGCTGCCTCTGTCGCGCTGTCTGAGCCTGGGGTGTGGCGAAGGGCGGTTGGAACGGCGCATGGCTCAGCTTGGTGTCTTTGAGCAGTGCGATGCCATAGACATAGCCGACGGTTCGATCGCTGTGGCGCACATGGCAGCGCAGGCAGCTGGCTACGCTCATATTCGCTACAAGGTTGCTGACGCCAATACACTGAAGCTGCCCGCCGATGCGTATGATGCGGTCTGGGGTACAGGGGCCATCCATCACATAGAGCAACTGGAGTATCTGTTTGGACAGGTAGCCAACAGCTTGAAGCCTGGCGGCATCTTTGTGCTTGACGAGTATGTAGGCGCCAGCCGCTTCCAGTTTCCACCCCGCCAACGCGAGATCATCCAAGCCTGTCATGCGTTATTGCCTGAACGTTACCGCATATTGAGCACTGCCGTGTCGCACAATCGCGCTACGTTTGGCCGCGACGGCTGGCGCTGGTGGCTGCGGCGCCTGGGCGATAAGGTGCGAGACGGCGACCTTTACGGCGCGGTGCAGCGGCACACTCGCCGGCTGTGGAATGGGCGGCGCGGGCGCACGACGATCCGGCGCGGCGTGGATCTGCCAACAGCCCAATCGGTAGCCGCCATCGATCCCTCGGAGGCCATTCGGTCGGCCGAAATCGTGCCAGTACTGGGGTGCTACTTCGACATCATCGAGTACCGGCCAATGGGGGGCTCAATCTTGCAGTTCCTTCTGGCGGACATTGCCGGTAATTTCCGAGACGAGGAGGGACAACGATTGTTGGAGATGCTCTTTGTCATTGAGGACACGCTCATGGCGACCGGCGAGCTGGAGAGCGACTTCGCCTACATTGTGGCCAGGCCAAAGGCCCAGGGCGAGTACAAAGTGTTGGCATGAGGATCGACCTCGCTGAGTGTCGCAACGCGTGTCGCAAGGATATGGGCCGGCGCTGATGCTGGCGCGTTCGTGGGTGCCTGGCACCCGTGCTAGACCACTGACGATCCTGCCACTGACCGCAGGAATTCTCCTGCTGGCCTGGTATGTTGGGCGAAATCCGTCGATTATCTATGTTGTAGCGCCGCTTGCCGTCGCAGTCAGCCTGGCTTTGTTGCGCCGGCCGTGGCTAGGTCTGCCTGCACTCATTGTCCTGGCGCTGGCTGTGCACGTTTCGATTGGTACGGGTACTGAAGTCCAACTCAACCTCGCCGCACTCGCCGTGCCGGCGCTCTTTGGTCTGTGGTTGCTCGGTGCGGCATTGCGGGGTCACATCGCCATGCCCCCTTCACCGGTCAATCCGCCTCTGTTTCTCTTTCTGCTCGCCGGCCTGTTGTCATTGGGAATCGGGATCGGCACCTGGGATCCGCTGATCCCACGGCGACCCTCTTTCATCGTCGTACAACTTGCGCAGTGGGCCATCTTTGCGTTTTCGGCCATCGCCTTCTGGCTCACGGCGATCCTGGTGCGCGATGCGCGCTGGCTGCAGCGCATGGTGGTGACCTTCGTGCTGATAGGTGGACTATTGGCGCTCCTACGCGTCTTTCCGCCATTGCAGCCTGTCTTCAGCCAGGTCACGACGGGCGCCGTGGATCGCGCTCCGTTCTGGCTGTTGCTCAGCGCGCTGTCCGGCGGGCAGTTGCTGTTCAACCGTAGGCTGCGGCTGTGGCAAAGCGGCTTCCTCACCGCGACCCTTGTGCTGTCGCTCTACTATGCGTTTTTCCTGGAGCGCGAGGGCGCTTCTACATGGGGCGGCGTGGCGGTCGCCCTCATCGTGCTGGTCTGGCTGCGTTTCCGAAGACTGCGAACGCCGATGGTGGCGACAATCCTCGCCCTTGGCGTGCTTGGCCTGCTCTTTCCGGTCCTGTGGGACTTTGCCGGCGGGGATGAGGAATGGGTCATTAGTGGGGGCTCGCGCTACACCCTGATTGAACGTGTTGTCACTGTGACCATGCGCAATCCCATTACCGGCCTGGGGCCGGCCGCGTACCGTCTCTATGCCAATGCCGAGCCGCTGCTTTACGGCCGCGCCTTTTGGGTGGCGCCGGAGGTCAATTCGCACAACAACTATGTGGATCTCTTTGCGCATGGCGGCCTCGTGGGGCTCGCGCTCTTTGGCTGGTTTGCCGTGGAGTACGCGCTGTTGGGGGTGCGCCTGCTGCGACGCTATCGCGATGGATTTGCCGGCGCCTATGTGGCGAGTATGCTGGCGGCAGGTGCGGCCTCCCTGGTCATCATGTTGCTGGCCGACTGGATGTTGCCTTTTGTCTACAACATCGGCTTCAATGGCTTCCAAGCCAGCGTCCTGGTTTGGCTCTTCCTGGGGGGGCTAGTTGCATTGGACAACGCGGCGCCGGCGGCGGAGTGCCGATGACTGCGCTGACGGTCATTGTCGTCAACTGGAATACGCAGGCGCTGTTGCGTCGTTGTCTGTGGTCGGCACAGGCTGCCATTGCCGAAGTGCTGCCGGATGACGCGCAGATCCTCGTCGTCGACAACGCGTCGACCGATGGCAGTGCCGCGATGGTGGCAGCCGAGTTCCCCGATGTGGACCTGCTGGCGTGCGCAACGAATCTGGGCTTTGCCGCGGCGAATAACCGCGCAATCCAGGCGAGCAAGAGCCAGTGGCTACTGTTGCTGAACAGCGACGCCGAGATCGGCGGAGATGCCTTGCGACGTTTGGTCGAGTGTGGCGCTCAGCAGCAGCGTGCGGCGATCGTCGGGTGCCGGCTGGGCAACCCCGACGGCAGCTTTCAAGCCGCGGGCAATGCCTTCCCATCGCCGGCAAGCACAATCGGCGAGGCATGGGGGATCATGCCGTGGCTGACGCAGAACC
>Ga0116151_10002007_pt1 | contig 18906 bp, 14 predicted proteins | sample AD_UKC117_MetaG_FD_89893 | JGI IMG/M metagenome (GOLD analysis project Ga0116151, IMG submission 89893) | Active sludge microbial communities of municipal wastewater-treating anaerobic digesters from Hong Kong - AD_UKC117_MetaG | ecosystem: Engineered > Bioreactor > Anaerobic > Digestate...
GCGTGATCTCTCTCGCCATGTCGAGGCCATCCTTGCTGAAATCGTCGAGGCGGCGGCAAAGCAGCGGACGGCATGCAGCGCCCGCGACCTCCAGGCCGTTCGGCAGCCGCCGGTCGGTCATTCCGCGACCACTGGCATCTATAGCAAATCATCGCACCGGATTGCAAGACAAACTTAGTTGTCCGCCATTAATGATCAATAGTCTGTTAACCAATTTCCTTAACTTCAAAGTAACCATTTGGTCGACCCGTCAGATCCCGGCATCACCGCGCGGGTCGAGGGCATCCTGCAGGCCGTCGCCGAGCAGGTTGAAGGCGATGACGGTGAGAAAGATCAGCGCACCCGGCCAGACCGCCAGATGCGGCGCCTGCCAGATCAGCTCCTGGGCATTGGTCAGCATGTTGCCCCAGCTCGGCAGAGGCGGCTGGATGCCGAGGCCGAGAAAGCTCAGGACGGATTCGGTCAGCATGATGTTGCCGATCGAGAGCGTCGTGGCGACGATGATCGGCGAGGCGACGTTCGGCAGGACGTGGCGGACGGCGATCCGCCAGGGCCCGGCACCGAGGGCGCGCGCGGCGCGCACGTAGTCGCGCTCCTTCTGGCTCAGCACGGCGGCGCGCACCAGCCGGGCCACGGTGGTCCAGCCGAAGAGCGCCACGAGCAGCACGATGCGCCAGATGCTGGCGAGCCCGCCATCGGCGAGCGCCGCCGGCAGGCCGAGCTTGATCGGGTCGACGGCGGCGAGCACGATCAGGAGCGGCAGCAGCGGCAGGGCGATGATCGCATCGGTCAGCCGCATGAGAGCCGCATCCACCCGCCCGCCCGCATAGCCGGCGGCGAGGCCGATGGCCGTGCCGATCACCGCGGTGAGCAGGGCACCGGCGAGGCCCACGGCGAGCGAGATCCGGCCGCCCTCGAGCAGGCGAAGCAGCAGGTCGCGGCCGAGCTCGTCGGTGCCGAGCGGGTGCTCGAGGCTGGCCGGGGCCAGCCTGCCGAAGAGGTCGACCGCCTCGCCGTCCAGCCCGAAGGCCCGGCAAAGCGGCGGGCCGACGAGCCCGACGAGCACCAGCGCGGCGAGCAGCCAGCCCGCCGTCATGGCCAGGCGATGGCCGGCAAAGCGCCGCCAGAGGCGCCGTCTTCGCCCGACCGCAAGGCGCTCAGCCGCCATAGTCGATCCGCGGGTCGAGCCAGCCATAGGCGAGATCCGCGACGAGATTGGCTACGAGCGTGACGAGCGTGGCGAGCAGCAGCGCCACCAGCGCCAGGTTGTAGTCGTTGCCGAGGATGGCGTCGTAGATGAGCTTGCCCATGCCGAGATAGGCGAAGATCGTCTCGACCACGAGGGCACCCGAGAAGAGCGAGCCGACATGCAGGGCGGTGATGGTGATCATCGCCAGCGCCGTGTGCGGCAAGGCGTGGCGGATGACCACCGCCGTGGTCGAGAGGCCCTTGACCCGGGCGGTGCGGATGAAGTCCTCGCGCAGCGCCTCCAGCATGGCCGCCCGGACGAAGCGGATGAACGTGCCGGCGGTGAGCAGCGTCAGCGTCAGCACCGGCAGGATCAGGTAGCGCAGCCGATCGAGCAGCCCGCTCTCGCCGATCGAGGCGCTGCCGCCGGCCGGCAGCCAGCCGAGCTGCACCGAGAAAAGGATGATGAGCAGAAGGCCCAGCCAGAAGGACGGCATGGAGAAGCCGGCGAAGGCCAGGAGATTGATCGTGTTGTCGACCGGCCCGCGCGGGTCGAGGGCGGCCACGATGCCGGCCGGCACGGCGATCACGAGGGCGAGGATCAGGCTGGTGCCCATGAGGAGCAGGGTGTTGAGCAGGCGCGGCCCGAGCACCTCGAGCACCGGCCTTGCATAGAGGCGGGAATAGCCGAGATCGCCCGAGAGCGTGGCCGAAAGCCAGCGCCAGTAGCGCTCGGGCAGCGGCACATCCAGCCCCTGCAGCGCCTTGAGCCTGAGGGCGTCAGCAGCGGTCAGGTTCGGGTCGGCGCTGACCATGAGATCGATCGGATCGCCCGGCATCAGCCCGATCAGGCCATAGATCAGAAACGACATGACGAGCAGGAGGAGGAGGGTCTCGACCAGGCGCCGGACGAAATAGCCCGCCATTCAGCGCCCCTTCAGCAGTGGCGGTCGAGCGGGGCCCGCGGCGCCGCCTCAGCCATCGTCGCGGACCCGCCAGCTCTCGACCCCGAGGCTGGCCGGCGCCAGATGCCCGGTCGGCTCGACGCCCTCGAGCCACAAGGGCCAGATATGCGGGTCGGCGCGGTAGTAGAGCGGCAGGACCGGCAGCTCGGTCGCGTAGATGCGCTGCAGCTCGTGCCAGAGCGGGGCCCGCTCGTCCCGGTCGAGCGTGATCTCGATCTCGTCGATCAGCTCGTCCATCCGCGCGTTCCTGAAGCCCGGCGTGTTCTGCCCGGTCCAGCTGTTGTCGGCGGAGGGAATCTCCTGCGAATGCAGCGTGGTCCGCGGCACGTTCTCGGGGCTGGAGATCCAGGCATACATGGCGAGCGCCGGGAACCGCCGCTGGCGCATCGTCTCGCCGAAGAAGACCCGGGCCGGCTCGTTCTGGATGCGCACGTCGACCCCGATACGCTGCCACATCGACTGCAGCACCTGCTGGACGAGCTCGCGCGAGCGGTTGCCGGCGGTGGTCATCAGCGTCAGCCGCAGGGCCTCGCCGGCCGCGTTGTGGCGGATTCCGTCACGCCACTCGGTCCAGCCGGCGGCATCCAGCAGTGCCCCTGCCTCGTCCAGGTCCTCGTGATAGGTCAAAACGTCAGGGGTGTAGACCCAGTCGAGCGGGTTGACGAAAGTCTGCGCCACTGCCTGCCGACCGCCGAAGAGCTGCTGGCTCAGGGCCTCGCGGTCGATGCCCTGGATGAGCGCCTGGCGCACCCGCAGGTCGGCGAGGATCGGGTTATCGAGGTTGAAGTCGATATGCTCGTAGATCAACCCGGGCTTGTAGAACACCTGGAAACGGTCGCCGTGGCGGGCATCGAAGGCGATCGCCTGGTCGAGAGAGAGGCCGAGGCTGCCCTCCACCATGTCGATCTCGCCGGAGAGCAGGTTCGCCTCGAGGGCGGCCGTGTTCTCGATGGTGCGGATGACGATCTCGTCGAAGGCAGGCGGCTCGCCCCACCATTCGGGGTTGCGCTCCAGCGCGATGAAGCCGCCCGAATCGAGGCTGGCGATGCGGTAGGGACCGAGCGCCAGGCCGGGATTCGTCGGATCGGTGTCGAAGAGCGTCCGGTTGCGGTAGGTCTTGGGATCGGCCTCGAAGACCGGCCGCTCGAGGTGCGCCGGCAGGAGCCGGAAATCGTTGATCGCGTCGTACTGGAAGCCGAGCTTCTCGTCCTCGAAAATGAACGTCTTGTCGTCGACGATCTCGAGATCGACGATGCGCCGGTACATCTCGGCATTGCTGACGCCGGTATCCGGATGCTTGCCGACCTCGAGGGTGAAGGCGACGTCGTCCGTCGTCACCGGTGTGCCGTCGCCCCAGCGCGCTTGCGGATCGATGGTGTAGGTGGTGCGCACCCCCTGCGTACCGTCGTCGCGCTCGACGATCTCCGCCGTCCCGGCCTCGAGGCTGGGCAGCTCGGTGCAGAGATAGCAGCGCAGGCTCCAGTCGGCGTCGAACTGGGTGAACGGCCGATGCGTGAACCCCAGGACGTAGCTCTTGGCCGCCATGCTGTCGATATTGGGGTTGAGGGTCGAGGGATACTGCGTCATGCCGATGGTCAGGCGGTCGGGCCCGGCATTTCCGCCGCCGGCGAGCAGCAGGGCAACGGCGAAGGCCAGGATCGTCGGATACCAGGATCGGCCCATGGACAGTCGCTCCGCCTCGCTGGAGATGGTCATGACCGCACCGACATGCGGCATGGCGCGGCGGTTGCCAAGCTTTTCGGGCGGGTTCAACCCGGGAGCGAGCCGGTGACGGCAGTGAACGGTGGCCCGCAGCATCATGCGCAGTCGACCCGGAACGGGCTCCAGCTCGTCGATTTCGTCGCCGAGGACCCGGCTGCCGATTTCCACAGCGTCCTGCTGGCGCGGCGGCCGCAGGCGCCTCGCCTTCTCAGCCGGCGGGCGGCAGCTCGAAGGCGCGGGCGAGGCCCCGCAACCCGTGCTCGATCTCGCTGCCATGGAGCCCGGCATAGCCCAGCAGGAGACCGCTGCGGTCGGGCCGCTCCTGGTAGAGGGCGGCGAGCGGCGTCACCTCCACGCCGAGCCGCCCGGCCCGTTCCGCCAAGGCGCGGTCGTCCGTGCCGTCCTCGAGATAGCCCACCAGATGCATGCCGGCCTCGGCCGGCCGCAGCGCCAGCCGCTCGCCCAGATGACGCCGTGCCGCAGCCAGCAGCAGCGCCTGCCGGTCGGCATAGAGGGCGCGCATCCGGCGGATGTGGGCGGCGAGCGAGCCGTCCTCGATGAACTCCGCGAGGGCAGGCTGGACCAGCATCGAGGGGTGGGTGTCGGTCAGCCGCCGGATCGCCGCGAAGGCATCCACGAGATGCAGCGGCACCACCATGTAGCCGAGGCGCAGGGCCGGGAACATGACCTTGCTCATGGTGCCGACATAGATGACCCGGCCGTCCTCATCGAGGCCCTGCAGGGCGGCGAGCGGCCGGCCGGCATAGCGGTACTCGCTGTCGTAGTCGTCCTCGAGGATGAAGGCATCCGCCCCCCTCGCCCAGTCCAGGAGCTCGAGCCGCCGCGCCAGGCTCATGGTGAGCCCGAGCGGAAACTGGTGCGAGGGCGAGACGCAGGCCATCCGCGCCGTGGCGGCGCGCCGGCGACCGCCGGCGACGTCGAGGCCCTGCTCGTCCACCGGCACCGGCACGACCGTCGCCCCGCCCGCCAGGAGGGCCCCGATCAGGCCGGCATAGCCCGGCTCCTCGACCCAGACCCGGTCACCCGGATCGAGCAGCACCCGGGCCGCCAGGTCGAGCGCCTGCTGGGCGCCGGAGACGATGAAGACCTGCTCGGCCGTGCAGCGGACCGCCCGCGCCGCCCCCAGATGCGCCGCCAGCGCCTCGCGCAGGGGCCGGTAGCCGGCGGGCTCGCTGCCGATCAGGAGGCTCCTCGGCGGGTTGCGCCAGCTCCGGGCGAGCAGCCGCGACCAGTCCTCGAAGGGAAAGCTCGCGAGCTCCGGCAGCCCCGGCGCGAAGGCGCGCGGACGGGTGCCGTGCTGCCTCAGCGCGGTGAGCCGGGCACCGCGGCGCGACGGCCCGGGCGGTGCTGCGGCCCGGCTCGCCGCGGCGTCGGCGCCCGGCCGCCTGGCCTGGAGCGCATCCTCCGGAAGCTGGCGGCTGACGAACGAGCCCGCCCCCACCCTTCCCTGGACATAGCCCTCGGCGTGCAGCTGGTCGAAGGCCGCGAGCACGGTGTTGCGCGACACGGCGAGGTCGGCGGCGAGCGAGCGGGTCGAGGGCAGCCGGGCGCCGGGCGGCAGACGGCCTTCGAGGATGGCGGCCCGGAGCGCGAAGTAGAGCTGGCGATGCAGCGGTGCCCGCCCTTGCGGGTCGAGCGCTATGGAGGCCAGATAGAGCGGAGCGTGGCGGGATCGGGCCATCTGCCGGGTCTTTCAATGGACGGGCGCGGGCGCACGAAATGGCCCTGCCGTTCTTGTCCATCTCGCCGCCATGGACAAGCCATTTGGCACCCGAGCGCGCGACCGTGACACCCGGCACCGCTTCGTCTATTGACGGCGGAAGCACATCAGGGAGGACGGCATGCGACGTGGGCGCAGCACCAAGATCGTCGCCACCCTCGGTCCGGCCAGCTCGACCAGCGAAGTGATCGTGGCATTGGCCAAGGCGGGAGCCGACGTCTTTCGCTTCAACTTCAGCCATGGCAGCCACGACGATCATGCCGAGCGCCTGGACATGGTGCGCGCGGCGGAGCGTGAGATCGGCCGGCCCATCGGCGTCCTCCTCGACCTGCAGGGGCCGAAGCTGCGCGTCGGCCGACTGACCCAGGGCCGGATCGGGCTGACCCGGGGCGAGCGCTTTCGCCTCGACCTCGACGACGCCGTGGGCGACCAGCGCCGGGTGCAACTGCCGCATCCCGAGATCTTCGCCGCCATCCATCCCGGCACGGAGCTCCTGCTCGACGACGGCAAGATCCGCCTGAAGGTGGAGAGCTGCGGCCCGGATCATGCCGAGACCACGGTGCTCGCCGGCGGCGGGCTCTCCGACCGCAAGGGCGTGAACGTGCCCAACGTGGTGCTGCCGATCGCGGCGATGACCGAGAAGGACCGCAAGGACCTGCAGGTCGGGCTCGACCTCGGCGTCGACTGGGTGGCCTTGAGCTTCGTCCAGCGGCCCGAGGACATGGCCGAGGCGCGCCGCCTGGTCGCCGGCCGGGCGGCGCTCATGGCGAAGATCGAGAAGCCGGCGGCCATCGACCGGCTCGACGAGATCATCGAGCTCTCGGATTCCATCATGGTGGCGCGCGGCGACCTCGGCGTCGAGATGCCGCCCGAGGTGGTGCCGCGCCTGCAGAAGAGAATCATTCGCGCCGCGCGCGAGGCCGGCAAGCCGGTGATCGTCGCCACCCAGATGCTGGAGAGCATGATCCAGAACCCGGCCCCCACCCGGGCCGAGGCCTCGGACGTGGCGACCGCCGTCTATGACGGCGCCGACGCGGTGATGCTCTCGGCCGAGAGCGCGGCCGGCGAGTATCCGGTCGAGGCGGTCGCCATCATGGACCGGATCATCAAGGAGGTGGAGCAGGACGACCTCTACCGCTCCTATATCGAGGCGTTCCACGCCGAGGCCGAGCGCACCTCCGCCGACGCCATCACGCTCGCCGCCAACCAGGTCGCCCATACCCTGCAATCGGCGGCGATCGTCACCTACACCACCTCGGGCGCCACCGCCCTTCGCGCTTCCAGGGAACGGCCGGACCGGCCCATCCTCGGCCTCATCACCCGCATGGTGACGGCGCGGAAGCTGGCGCTCGCCTGGGGCGTCCACGCCGTCTTCTGCGAGGACGCCCACGACCTCGACGAGATGGTGCAGAAGGCCCGCCAGCACGCCAGGGCCGAAGGCTTCGCCGGCCCCGGCGCCAGCATCGTGGTGACCGCCGGGCTGCCCTTCGGCACGCCCGGCGCCACCAACCTCCTCAGAATCGCCTGGGTCACCTGACGAGCGCCCAGAGCGAGCGCAGCACCAGCTCCAGCGCCAGCACCGTCAGCAGCACCTGGATGATGCGGGCGAAATGGCGGGGATCGATCCGGCCGAGCAGCCAGCGGCCCATGAGCGTGCCGGCGAAGCCGAAGGCGATCATCAGGGCGACCAGCGGCAGCCAGGGCAGGAAGGCGAAGCCGAAGAGCCCGAAGGCGAGCATCTTCAGCCCGTGCTGGCCGGCCATCGCCGCCGCGTGGGTGGCGATCAGCCCTTCCCGGCCGAGGCCGAGCGGGCGCAGCAGGGCCAGGACGTAAGGCCCGGTGGCGCCGACCAGCATGGTGAGGAAGGAGGCGATCGCACCGCCCAGCGCCAGGCCCCGCCCCTTGATCGCCGCCATGCCGGCGACCGGCAGCCAGATCGTCTGCAGGATGAAGAGCCCGAGCACGAGGCGCAGCGTCTCGACCGGCAGGCTGACGACGAGACTGGCCCCGAGCGCGATGCCGACGAGGCTGCCGAGCAGGAAAGGGGCGAGCCGGCTCGTGTCGATCCAGCGCCGCAGCACCGCCGCCCGGCCGATGTTCGAGCCGAGCTGCACCACGGCATGGACCGGAATGATCGCCGCCGCCGGCAGCAGGCTCGCCATGGCGCCGAGCATGATGACGCCGCCGCCGATGCCGGCCATGGTGGTCAGCGCCGAGGTGAAGGCGGAGAGCAGGACGAGCGAGGCGGCCGGCACGAGACCCAGCCCGTCCGGCAGGAACCCGTCGACGAGGTATACGGTCAGAGCGCCTCGCCGCGCATCAGCCGGGGCAGGTCGCCGACCAGCCCCATGGCGTGGCGCATGAAGAACCGCTTGGCGACCGGCAGGCGCTCGACCAGGCCGAGGCCGGCGCCGCGGGCGAGCTTCAGGGGCAGGATATCGTTGGCGAAGAGGCGGTTGATGCCGTCGGTGACCGCCACCAGCGCCAGGCTGTCGAAGGAGCGCCAGGCGGCATAGCGCTCGAGCGCGTCGGCGCTGCCCGGATCGAGCCCGAGCCGGAGACGATCGACGACGATCTCGGCGATTGCCGTCACATCGCGGAGCGCCAGGTTCCACCCCTGCCCGGCGATCGGATGGATGCCCCGGGCCGCATCGCCGACGAGCACCGCGCGCTCGGCGACATAGGCGTGCGACCAGACGAGGATCAAGGGATAGGACCAGCGATGGCCCTCGAGCGCGAGCCGCCCGAGGCTGTCGCCGAAGCGCTCCTGCACCTCGGCCGTGAAGGCCGCGTCGTCGAGCGCTGCCACCGCTTTGGCCAGCCCGCTCTCCAGCGCCCAGACGATGGACGAGCGATTGCCCGGCAGGGGCAGCATGGCGAAGGGGCCGTCCGGGAAGAAGCGCTCCACGGCCCGGCCCCTGTGCGGCAGCTCGTGGGCGAAGGTGCAGACCAGCCCGGTCTGGCCGTAGTCCCACCGCCGGGCACCGATGCCGAGCGTCTCACGGGTGCCCGAGAAGCGACCCTCGCAGACGGCGAGCAGCGCTCCTCGAACCATTCGGCCATCTTCGAGGCGTGCCTCGACGCCGCCGGCATCGCGCGCGAGTGTCTCGATGCTCGCCGGTGCGGCGATGGTCACAGCCGAGCCGGCGGCGGCGATCGCCTCGAGCAGGCCCTGGCGGATCGCCTGGTTCGGCACGATCCAGCCCAGGGGCTCGCCGCCCACCTCGGCCGCGTCGTAGTGCACCGAGCCCAGCGAATCCGCCTCGCCCACCTCGATCTCGAGGATCGCCTCGGCCGCCTCGGCCATGCCGGCCCAGGCGCCGATCGAACCGAGCGCCTGCTTCGAGCCACGGGCGATTGCGGTCACCCGGCCGTCGAACCGGGCGGCCGTCGTCACCGACAGCGGCCGCTCCTCGACCAGCAGCACCCGGCCGCCCACGCCGCCCACGGCGGCCGCCAGGGCGAGGCCGGTGAGCCCACCGCCCTGGATGATCAGATCGAACCGCCCCTTCACGCTCATGCTCCGACCCTGTTGCTCAGGAAATACGCACCGGGTGAAATTCTAGGCACTCTCCGGATCCGCTCGACCTGCCTTCGCTTCGATCCCGGGCCGTACAAGGCCGCCGCCACCGCTGGCACGGAGCTTGCTCCTGTCGATCCGAGAAGTCGTCGCCATGACCACACCGGCGCGGCGCCGCACCAGACACTCAATCGCATCGGTATGGCGGGAGAGACACATGCATCGATACCTATCACGGCGTGGGCGACCTGTCCCGGCCGCAGTCTGCCTCGGATTCGGGATCGCCATGACGGGCACGCTCGCCAGCGGCCCGGCCCTGGCGCAGGACGCGACGCAGGCAGTCGCCGAGGCCGTCGCGGCCACCGGCGTCAGCCCGGAAAGCGCCTTCATCTTCAACACCCTCCTCTTCCTCATGACCGGCTTTCTCGTCATGTTCATGGCCGCCGGCTTCGCCATGCTCGAGGCCGGCATGGTGCGCAAGAAGAGCGTCGCCACCCAGTGCCTGAAGAACGTCGCCCTCTTCGCGATCGCCGGCATCCTCTACTACCTCATCGGCTACAGCCTCATGTATGACGGGGTCGATGGCGGCTGGATGGGCACGCTCGCCATCTGGAGCCCCGACGACAGCGCCGCCGCCGCCGGCGATTTCGCCGCTGGCTATGCCGCCTCGTCCGACTGGTTCTTCCAGATGGTCTTCGTCGCGACCGCGGCGTCCATTGTCTCGGGCACCGTCGCCGAGCGGATCAGGCTCTGGCCGTTCCTCGCCTTCGTCGTGATCCTGACGGGAATCCTCTATCCGATCACCGGGTCCTGGCAATGGGGCGGCGGCTGGCTCAGCGAGTTGGGCTTCTCCGACTTCGCCGGCTCCACGTTGGTCCACTCGGTCGGCGGCTGGGCCGCTCTCGCCGGTGCCCTCCTGCTCGGCGCGAGGCGCGGCCGGTATGGCCGTGACGGCTCGGTCACGCCGATGCCGGCGAGCTCGCTGCCGCTCGCCACGCTCGGCACCTTCATCCTCTGGCTCGGCTGGTTCGGCTTCAACGGCGGCTCCCAGCTCGCCATGGGCAGCGGCGCCGACGCGGTGAAGGTTGCCACGATCTTCATCAACACCAACATGGCGGCCGCCGGCGGCGTGATCGCGGCGATGATCGTCTGCCAGCTCGTCTACAAGAAGATCGACCTGACGCTGGTCCTCAATGGCGCCATCGGCGGCCTCGTCTCGATCACCGCCGAGCCCCTCGCCCCGTCGCTGGGTGCCTCGATGCTCATCGGCGGCATCGGCGGCGTGCTGGTCGTCGTCGCCGTGCCGCTGCTCGACAAGCTGAAGATCGACGACGTCGTCGGCGCCATCCCGGCGCATCTCGTCTGCGGCATCTGGGGCACGCTGATCGTCCCCTTCAGCAACGCCGACACGAGCTACGGCACGCAGCTCACCGGCATCCTCGCCATCGGCCTCTTCACCTTCATCGCCAGCTTCATCGTCTGGGGCACCCTCAAGGCGACGATCGGCATCCGGGTTCACGAGGAGGACGAGGAGCGCGGCGTCGACCAGGCGGAGCTCGGCATGGAAGCCTATCCGGAGTTTGGCCCGAGCGCTGTCTGACCTGCGGGTCCGACAGCGCACCTCATGGCCCGGGAGGTCGCCTCCCGGGCCATTTTTTCGTCATCGACCGCTCAGCAGCCGTAGCGGTAGCAGTCGTCGCCGGTCGGCGTGCCACTCTGGATGCGGTTGTAGGCGTCCATGTCGCCGGCACCCCAGGAGTTCTGCGACGCCGTGTCGTAGCCCGACGAGCTGCTGCTGCCGCTGTCCGAGCTGCTGCTGCTCGAGCTGGAGCTGCTGCCGCTGTCCCAGCCGCTCGAGCCGCTGCTCCATCCGGATGCCTGGCGGGCCGGGGCGAAGAGCCGGCGCAAGCCCTCCGCCGCCGCCTGCCACTGCGCGTTGTAGGCGGCGACATAGCCCGAGAGATCGCCCTCGAGCAGCGTGCCGCCGACGCCATCCAGCGAAACGCCCCGCTTCTCGCCGCGGTCGGAGGAGAGCCGCCAGGCGAGGATCGGCGCGTCGCCCGGTTGCCAGACCTGGAGGTCGGCGCGCGCCAGCGGCGGCACCAGGCCGTGCTGGCGGGCGATCGCCCAGACCGCGGGAAGGTCGAGGAACCCGTCGGGAATGGCGCCGCTACCCCAGTTGACGACGTCGTGGGCGAAGAACCAAGTGCCGTCGGTGGCGATGGTCATCACCAGCCCGCCGCCCGAGGCGGGTGAGACGTAGCGCAGCTCGGCCTCGTCCTTCGTGTTCCACTGGTTGCTGTCCCGCTGCTCGAACTCGATCCCGACCAGCTCGGCATCGGGTCGCCAGGTCCGCGCCACCATTCGTGCCCGGCTCGCCAGCTCGGGCAGGCCGGAAGGCAGGATCTGGCCGCTCACCTCGATCACCGGGAGGACCAGATCCGGCTGGATCCGGTTCCAGCCGCCCATGCCGCTCCGCGCCCGGGTCTGCAGCCGCGCCCAGTTGGGCAGGGCGTAGGTGCCGCCGTCGGTGAAGTCGCTGGTCGTCGCCGCCTGCTCCCAGTTGCCGCCCTGGGCCGTCATCGTCCCCGCATGGCTCGAGGGCCCGGCATCGATCACATAGGTGCCGTCCGCGGCGATCGTCCAGACCACCGCCACGGGCCCCTCCGCCGTCGGCAGCATGACCTCGAGCAGCCAGGTGCCGACCAGCGCCGGCGGCACCGGCCCGGCCGGCACCACCGCCTCGACCTCGCGCCAGCGCCGCGCCGCCAGCGTCACGCCCCGGTCGTTGGCGCCATCCAGCCGCTCGCCATCGCCCGAAAGACGCAGCCGGTCGGTGATGCCCTGCGGCCAGGCGATGACGATCTGGCCGTCATTCGTGTCGCACGCCCAGGTTGCCGTGAAGACAGCGGGACCGCCGGCGACCGGCGCCCAGGAGAGCTGCCCGCCCGGGACAATGGTGACGACACCGCCGGTCGGCCAGTCCCACTTGCCGATCGGCGAGCCGCAATCGGCGCTCGGACCCTGCGCCCGGACACCTGTGCAGGGCAGCAGCAGCACCGCAAGACCAAGGAAAATGCTGGACCAGCGCCACATGGCCGCCTCCCCGACATACCTCGACTAAAGAGCTTATCACGACCGCCCGGAGCGGCCAAACCGGCCGACCACGAGGTCGCGTATCAGGGGGATGCGGCTGTGTTCGTCCCGGTCGTGCCCGTCTCCGGGGCGAGCGCCTTGACCAGATCCTTCATGTCGAGCTCGCCGACCGGGTCGCCGTCGCGGGTGACGATATAATTCTGCGAGGTGTCGCCGCCGGTGAGCGCGATCATCTGCTCGAGCGTCGCGTCGCAGTCGATCTCGCCGGCGGCACCATCGGCCGGCGCATCGGTCGGCGTCATCACCGAGCGGACGCGCAGCACCCGGGCCCGGTTGATGTCGCCGACGAAATCGGTGACGTAACCGTCGGCCGGCTGCATGACGATGCCCTGCGGCTCGCCCTGCTGGACGATCTCGCCGTCCTTCAGGATCACCAGATGGTCGGCGAGCTTGAGCGCCTCGTCGAGGTCGTGGGTGATGAAGACGATGGTCTTGTGCAGCTCGTTCTGCAGCTCGACCAGCAGGTTCTGCATCTCGGTGCGGATCAGCGGGTCGAGGGCGCTGAACGCCTCGTCCATCAGCATGATCTCGGCATTCGAGGCCAGGGCGCGAGCCAGGCCCACGCGCTGCTGCATGCCGCCCGAGAGCTGCGCCGGCAGATAGTCGCCATAGCCCTCGAGCCCCACCCGGGCGAGCCACCGCCCCCCCTCCTCCGCCGCCTCGGCCCGACTGGCGCCACGGATGGCGAGCGCCATGCCGGCGTTCTCGGCGACCGTGCGGTGCGGCAGGAGAGCGAATTTCTGGAACACCATCGACATGCGCGTCTGGCGCAGCTCGCGCAGCTCCAGGGGGCCGTAGGTCATCACGTCGTCGCCATCCACCAGGATCTGCCCTGCGGTCGGCTCGATCAGGCGATTGAGATGGCGGATCAGCGTCGACTTGCCGGAGCCCGAGAGCCCCATGATGACGGTGATCTCGCCGGCCTGCATGTCGACATTGATATCGCGCAGCCCGAGGACATGGCTGTGCTCGGCGAGCAGCTCCGCCTTGCTCATCCCGGCCTGCGCATAGGCGAGCACGGACGCCGGATCGTCGCCGAAGATCTTGTAGAGATTGCGGATCGAGACCTTGGGGTCGCTCTCCTCGGCGGGGTCGTTCCCTTCGGTCATATCCATCGAATGCTCCTGCATCGCGCTCAACCGGGCGTCAACGCGCTGATCCGCCCGACCGCCGCCTTGCTCACCCGGTCCAGGATCACCGCCAGGATGACGATGCTGAACCCGGCGATCAGCCCGACGCCGAGCTCGAGATTGCGGATGCCGCGCAGCACCAGGACACCCAGCCCCGGGGCCGAGACCAAGGACGCGATCACCACCATCGCCAGCGCCATCATGATCGTCTGGTTGATACCGGCCATGATGTTGGGCAGGGCCAGGGGTATCTCGACGCCGAGGAGGCGCTGGCGCGGTGTCATGCCGAAGGCATCGGCCGCCTCGAGCACGTCCTTGTCCACCAGCCTGATGCCGAGATCGGTCAGCCGGATCACCGGCACGATGGCGTAGAGAATGATGGCGATGCCGTAGAGCTTCGACTCGGTGACACTGAAGAGAAAGATCAGCGGGATCAGGTAGACGAAGGTCGGCAGGGTCTGGAGCATGTCCAGAAGCGGCACCATGCTGCGCTGAAAGCCGTCGCGCTTGGACATGGCGATGCCGATCGGCACCCCTAGCACGACGCAGATCGTCGTGCAGACGAAGATGATGGAGAGTGTCTGCATCGCGTAGTCGAAATGGTCGATGAAGGCGAGGAACAGCAGCGACAGGCACACGGACGCCGTCAGCGTCGCCGAGCGCGTCAACAGGCCGACCGCCACCAGGAGGATCGCCACCAGCACCCACCAGGGCACCGCCAGCATCGCCCAGATGGCACCGTCGAGCAGCCAGGAGAGGGGCTGGGTCAGGGGATCGAGGACGACCTTGAGCGTGTTCTTGATCGCGAGGAAGCCATCGGCGACCCAGGCGGTGAGATCGCGCGTGCGCCAGATCGCGGGGCACGAGGCATTGAGCGTGTCGAGCGACGGGAAAGGCACCTGCCACCAGGGGGTGGTCGCCACCGCCTCACCCTCGCCACCGCCGCGACTCCTGGCCAGAAGCTGGGCCATGGTCATCGGCCCGTCCTGCGCCGCACCACCACCGCACCAGTCGCGCAGCCCGAGCGCATCGAACAGCCCGTCGTAATACCCCATCCGCACGCGACCTCGAGTTGTTTCGGTCCGCTTAATCGAGCTCGGGAACGGGGTGGCGCTCCGTTAGCGGAGCGCCACCCCATCCGGCGCACCTACTGGCTGAGCAGCGGGGCGAGGTTGACCCTGGCGTCATCGTTCAGCCAGGCCGACCAGACGTCCGGGTTCTCGCTCAGGAACTTGACCGCCACCTCCTCGGCCGAAGCCTTGTTCTGCTCCTGCCAGGCCAGCAGCTCGCTCATCTGCGCGTTGGTGAAGCTCACCTTGCTCATGAGCTCGGCGATCGCCGGCTCACGCTCGGCGAAATCCGTCGTGACACCGGTCACGACGTCAGCGGTCTGGAAATCGGTCCGCTGCGGGTCGGCACAATCCTCACGGGCGATGCAGGCATGCCGCTCGGCGTCGTAGGGGCCCATGTCGACCTTCACCATCTCGTAGCGGCCGAGTAGCGAGGTCGGCTGCCAGTAATAGCCGAACCAGGGAGCCCTGTCCTCGTAGGCCGAGGCCAGCGAGGTGGCGAGCGTCTCGCCCGATCCGTGGTCGAAGACCTCGAAGCCGGCCTCCTCGAGACCATAGGCGACCTTGAAATTGTCGTTCTTGGTGCGACAGCCCCAGCCCTCGGGGCAGTTGTGGAACCGGCCGCCGACCAGGTCGGGGTTGGCCAGGACACCGTCGATGGTGGCCAGCTCGGGATGCTCGTCGATCAGATAGGACGGCACGAACCAACCCTCGATCCCACCATCCGCCAGGACGGCCGCCAGGGTCTCGACCTTGCCCGCCTTCTCCATCTCGACATATGCCGGAGTCGAGTTGATCCAGAGCTCGGTGACGATGTCGGGCTTGCCGGTCTCGGCGACCGAGGTCACGGCCGGCACGGTGTCCGATGGCACGACCGTCACGGCGCAGCCGTAGCCTTCCTCCATCAGGAACTTGGAAACCGCCGTGACCACCGAAGCCGATGCCCAGTTCATCTCGGTGATCGTGACCTCGCCGCAATCGGCCTTGGCACCGGTCGAAAAGGCAAGCAGGGCCGTTGCGCCGAGCAGCGCAGACCTGAGATAGATCGTCATGGATGAGTTCCTTGTGATTCCGGGCCGAAAGCAGATCTTCTGCCACGGGCAAGAACAGCGCCGACCGCAGACGTGCAAGGTCGACGCTCAGGCCCAATATGAACCAGGACGACTCGACATCTAGAACGGGTGATACTGAACCCCGAATGCACCGCGCACGCACGACAACGCCGCGATAAATCACGGCAACTGCGCAAATTCCAGCGACAGAAGATAACGCAGCTTGGCGCGAAGCAGCCCGGCTGTCAACCCGAGGCCGGTTGCCGGCTCAACTGTAGGGGTCGGCCGCGTCGCGCAATCCGTCGCCGAGGAAGTTGAAGGCGAGGACGACGATGATGACCGGGACGACCGGCAGCATCAGCCAGGGATAGATGGCGACCACATTGACGTTCTGGGCGTCGTTGAGCAGCACGCCCCAGCTCGTCATCGGCGCCCTGACACCGAGGCCGAGGAAGGAGAGCGCCGTCTCGCCGAGGATCATGCCCGGGATGGAAAGCGTCGCCGAGGCGATCAGGTGGCTCATGAAGGACGGCACCAGGTGGCGGAGGATGATCCGCCGCGGCTTGGCACCCAGGAGGCGGGCGGCCTGGGCGAACTCCTCCTCGCGCAGCGACAGCACCTTGGAGCGGACGGCCCGCGCCAGGCCCGTCCAGTCGACGAGGCCGAGAATGAGCGTGATGCCGAAATAGACCCAGATGGGCGGCCAGGTCGGTGGCAGGGCCGCCGAGAGGGCGAGCCAGAGCGGGATCATCGGAAAGCTGCGGATCACCTCGATGAGCCGCTGCACGATATTGTCGATCCAGCCGCCGTAATAGCCGGAAACACCGCCGAGGATGATGCCGAGCGCGAAGCTGATGGCGATGCCGACGAGGCCGACCGTCAGCGAGACCCGGGCCCCGTAGAGAATCCGCGAGAACATGTCACGGCCGAGCCGGTCGGTGCCGAGGAGGAAGAAGGTGCCGCCCTCGGCCGGACAGACGAGGTGGAAGTCGCCGGGCCACTGGCCCCAGAAGCGGTAGGCATCGCCCCGGCAGAAGAAGCGCAGCGGCTGGACCATCGTCCGGTCCGCCTCGTAGATCCGCTTCAGCGTCGTCATGTCGAGCGTCATCTGATACCCGTAGGTGAACGGGCCGACGAACCGCCCTTCATGAAAGAGATGGATCGGCTGGGGCGGTGCATGGATGTGCAGCGGGTCCCGGGTCTGCGCGTCGTAGGGTGCGACCACCTCGGCGATCACCACGACCACATAGAAGAGAACGAGCACCCACAAGGACGCCACCGCCACCTTGTGCCGCTTGAAGCGCCACCACATCAGCCGCCATTGCGAGGCGGTGTAGTAGCGCTCCTGCTCCGGGGTCAGCGGCTGCTCGCGATGCACCTGCCAGGGCTCGGGGTCGACCCAGTGCTCGCTGTTGCCGGCGGGTCGGAGGCCGGCGGATTCCGGCGGCTGGCGGGGCTCGACGGTCATCAGCGGGCCTGCCCGCCGCTGAAGCGGATGCGCGGGTCGAGCCAGGCGAGCAGGAGATCGGAGATCAGGACACCGATCACCACGAGGAAGGCCTCGAGCATCAGGAAGCTGCCGGCGAGGTACATGTCCTGGCTCTGCAGGGCACGGACCAGGACCGGCCCGGTGGTCGGCAGGCTGAGCACGACGGCGACCAGCGCCGAGCCCGAGATCAGGTCCGGCAGGAGGTTGCCGATGTCGGCGATGAAGGGGTTGAGCGACATTCGCAGGGGATACTTGACCAGCGCGCGCCCCGGCGGCAGGCCCTTGGCCTTGGCGGTGACCACATAGGGCTTCTGCAGCTCGTCCATGAGATTGGCGCGCAGGCGGCGGATCATGCCGGCGGTGCCGCTGGTGCCGATGATGATCACCGGGATCCACAGATGCTGCAGGACGGAGACGAACTTGCCCCAGCTCATCGGCTGATCGAGATAGACCGGATCCATGAGCCCGCCGATCGACGTGCCGAACCAGACATTGGCGAAATAGAGCATGACCAGTGCGAGGAGGAAGTTCGGCGTGGCGAGGCCGAGAAAGCCCAGGAAGGTCAGCCCGTGGTCGCCCCAACTGTACTTGTGGGTGGCCGAGTAGAGGGCGATCGGGAAGGCGACGATCCAGGTGAAGATCACTGTCGCGAGCGAAATGACCACGGTGAGGAAGATCTTGTCGCCGATGACCTCCGTCACCGGCCGGTCATACTCGAAGGACCAGCCGAGATCGCCGTGCAGGAGCCCCCAGGCCCACTGGAGATATTGCTGCCAGAGCGGCCGCTCGAGCCCGTAGAGCTCGCGCAGATACGCGATGCGCTCGGTCTGGACCCCCTCGCCCTGCGCCTGCAGCTCGCTGATCTGCGCCGAGAGGAAATCGCCCGGCGGCAACTGGATGATGACGAAGGTGACCACGCTGATGGCGATCACCGTCGGGATCATCACGATCAACCGATGCAGCACGTAACGAAGCACGCCCTCTCCCCCCCGATGGCCGGAGTTTAGCGCCTGCTGCCGCGTCGGCCAGCCGTAAACCGACCGGCATCAACGCGGCAGCAGCGCAATCTCGTGGACCAGGCGACGCAGCAGCAGCCGTTCGGGCGCGCGCGCCCGCTTGCAGCGCCGCTCGGCCTCGAGGGCAAGCGCCAGCGCCGCCTCGAGGCCCGCCGCCCGCCAGCTTTCCAGCGCCCGTTGCATCGACGCCCTCTGGCTGAAATGCACCGGCGGCCGCGCGCCCTGGACCACGGCCGCCGGCGCCTCGCCCCTGGCCGCCCGCGCCGCCAGCGGCAGGAGACGCAGCAGGGCCGACGAGATCGCGCGAATCAGCCGCACCGCCGCCTGGCCCTCGCCGAGCAGGCGATCGAGAATTGGCTCGGCCGTGCCCGGCCGACCGACGAGACAGGCCCAGACCAGCGCATCGACATAGAGGGCAGAGCTGTTGCCGACCACCGCCGCCACATCGTCGAGGGTGATCCGCGCCGCTCGGTCCTCGCCCTTGTAGAGCGCCAGCTTCTCGAGCTCGGCCCGGGTCAGCTCCCGATTGCCGCCCAGATGCTCGACCAGGTAGGCCATGGCCTCCGGCTCGGCGCTCAGGCCGAGCCCGCGCAGATGGTCGCGGATCTGGCTCGCCAGCCCGGCGCCATCGATCCGGTAGCAGGCGATCGCGGCGGCCGCCCGATCCTTCTCGGCGAGCCGGCGCAGGGCGGAGCCGGCGCCCAGCTCGCCGGCCTCGACGATGACCAGCGCCGCGTGGCCGCCCTGCCCGAGCAGGCCGGCGAGCGGCTTGGCCATGGTGTCGGTCGCCTGGCGGAGCAGCACGATGCGCCGGCCGCCGACCAGCGAGAGCGCCTGCGCCTCCTCGAGCAGGAGCC
>Ga0116151_10002008_pt1 | contig 18899 bp, 20 predicted proteins | sample AD_UKC117_MetaG_FD_89893 | JGI IMG/M metagenome (GOLD analysis project Ga0116151, IMG submission 89893) | Active sludge microbial communities of municipal wastewater-treating anaerobic digesters from Hong Kong - AD_UKC117_MetaG | ecosystem: Engineered > Bioreactor > Anaerobic > Digestate...
GCGGATCTTTGCGCTCTCAAATGGGGCCAGTATCACGCCTTCAATCTGGGCGATCAGCCTGCGCTTTTGCGATTCGCCGAACGCGCGCGCGTGGTGCATGAAGGTCGCCCTTATGTTCACGGCATGATTTCCTTCGCGCTCGAGCAGAATCATCGTCTCGGCGAAGCCGAAGAAGAAGGGCTCAAAGCGGTCGAGATCGCGATCGACGATGCGTGGGCGCATCACGCTGTTGCACATGTCATGCTGACGGAGCATCGCGCGGCGGATGGCGTGCGCTGGCTGGACCATTGCGCCCACACGTGGGAGCGCAAGGGCGTTTTTATTCGCGACCACAATTGGTGGCATGCGGCCGTCTTCAAGCTGGAGCTAGGCCAGCTTGATGAGGCGCTTGCGATCTACGATGCACGGCTGTGGGGGAGCTGGCCCGAATTTCCGCAAGAGCAGATTGGCGCCGTATCGATGCTCTGGCGATTGGAGCTGCGCGGCGTCGATGTCGGCGACAGATGGGCGCCGGTCGTCTCCGAAGCGCGCAAGCGCGCCGGCGAGCATCTGCTGCCTTTCCACGATATTCACTACCTCTATGCTCTCGCGCGCGCTGGAGAACCTGCCGAAGCGGAGGCGTTTCTGGCGTCGATTGAAGGCCATGCCCGCTCGCAATTCGGCCCGGCGAGAGCGGCTTGGGGTGAGGCTTGCCTTCCGGCGGCGCGAGGTGTTCTGGCGTTGGCCCGGGGTGACGATGAAACAGCGGCCGCGCACCTCGCGTCGGCCCTGCCTGAGCTCGGTCGCATTGGCGGCAGCCACGCTCAACGTCACCTTTTCGCCGAGGCGTTCGAGGCGGCGACGGCGCAAGGCGCTTCCTGGCCCGCCAGAACGGGCTGACCGGGTTGGGAAAGGCCTCAAGGCGTTGTTTCCCCTCAGTCGGAAACGCGCTATGGCGAGCCTTTCCGAAGAAGGCGTTGATAAAGGCCGCCAATGACCAACTATCTCCATAAGGGCGATCTGCCCGAAGGGCTCAATCTGGGGCCCGTCGTTGCTGTCGATAGCGAAACGATGGGACTCAATACGCATCGGGATCGGCTGTGCGTCGTCCAGCTTTCATCGGGGAATGGCGACGCGCATGTCGTTCAGCTCTCTGACCGGGACTATTCCGCACCCCGCCTGAAGGCCCTTCTCGCTGACCCTGCCGTCCTGAAGATCATGCACTTTGCTCGTTTCGATGTCGCCGCCTTCAGCAAATGGCTCGGGGTGACGACGGCGCCGATCTATTGCACGAAGATCGCCTCGCGGCTTTCCCGGACCTATACGGATCGGCATGGACTCAAAGATCTCGCCCGGGACATGCTCGGGGTGGAGATCTCAAAGCAGCAGCAATCCTCCGATTGGGGGGCGCAGGCCCTGACGCAGGCTCAGGTCGATTACGCCGCGTCAGACGTGCTTTACCTGCACGCTTTGCGAGAAAAGCTCGACGAAATGCTCGCCCGCGAGGGGCGGGCGGGCCTCGCCCAGGCCTGTTTTGACTTCCTTCCGGCCCGTGCGGAGCTCGACCTTGCGGGTTGGCCGGAGATCGACATTTTCGCTCATGCCTAACGGCGGAAGCGTGATCGCGTCCTCAAGATGACTATATAAGGAAAAAGTGCTTCTCTCAGGGCTTGGGGAAAAGCGGCTTAACGCTTTGGCGGCTAACGGGTTCATGACGGCGATCAATGGCGGCAGTGTTGACCGAGGCTGAGCGCGAAACGGGGGGCGCGCCCCCGCAGCGCTCGCGGATTCTGGACACCCTGCCAAACCGGCAGCGGTTGACGGGCGAGCAAGCCGCCGCCCGATCGCTCCTGATCAAGCGCCTGCGGATCGCGTTGCCGGTCCTGGCGCTCGTTCTCGTCGGCGCACTGCTGCTCAACACCCGATCGGGCGGCGATGAAGACGCCTACCTTGATGATTTCGCAAATCTGGATGCGACGCCCGAAGAGCTTCGCATGGCCAACCCTCGTTTCGCCGGGGTCGATGATAAGGGTCACCCTTACGACATCACGGCGGATGCGGCGCTGCAGACTCCGGGCGTCAAGGAGGTCGTCGAACTCGTTCAACCGCGCGCTGTCACGACGGGCGCCGATACGAAAACGGTGGTGACGGCGAATAAGGGCGTCTTCCAGACCAAGGACAACGTTCTCGATCTCAGCGATGGGGTGACGCTTAATCACTCCGTCGGCGAGGAAACATATGTCTTCACGACTTCGGCTGCGACAGTGTCGATAGGCGATGAAACCGTGCAATCGACAACTGGGGTCGAAGGGGAAAGCGGATCAGGAACGCTGCGCGCGGACCGGATGCGCGCCTACAACAGCGAAGGCCGGATTGTGTTCGAAGGAAATGTCAGTATGCGCATTTACCCGGACAAGGCCAAGCTGCCAGAAATGCTCACCAACGACACGCCGGATAGCGAGGAGGGGCCGCAGTGACTTCAAGAATCGGATTCATGTTCGCTTTCGCGACGGCCGCTCTTTTCGGTTCGGCTCATGCGCAGTTGACCATGAAAAGCGATGAGCCGATCGACATCACGGGCGATAGCCTTGAAATCGTCGATGATGTTGCGACCTGGACTGGGAATGTGCGCGCCCTGCAAGGCGAAGCGATCCTGACCTCTTCCAAGCTTGTCGCGACTCTTGAGGATGGCGGCGGCTTCAAAACCATTCGGGCGATCGGCGGCGTGCGCTATTCGAACGGCAAGGAAGCGATCGCGGGCGAGACCGCCCTTTACGACTCGGTGGCGCGCACGATCACGATTTCCGACAATGTCGTGGTCACCCAAGGCGAAACCGTTATGACGGGCGGCACGCTGGTCTACTGGCTGGATACGGGCCGTATTGCGTTCAACTCGCCGGGCGGGGAGCGTATTCGGGGCATCTTCTACGCAAAGTCTGACGAGCCGCAGCATTGATTTATAAAACTTTAATGAGAGGCGCCTCTAAATGAGCGACGACATGACGCCAACGAGCCAATCCCAAGCGGCGCCTGCCTCTGCGCCCCACGCTTCCGCAAGCCAAGCCTCAGCAAAGAAACCGAAAGTGGTTGAAGGCGGGGGCGGATTGTTTGCGGAAAATCTGCGCAAGACATTCAAGCGGCGTCCCGTCGTTCGCGGCGTGTCGATGAGCGTCAGGCGGGGCGAAGTCGTCGGCCTCCTCGGGCCGAACGGCGCCGGCAAGACCACCTGCTTCTACATGATCACCGGCCTCATTCCTGTCGATTCCGGGTCCATCACGATCGACGGTCATGATGTGACCCGGCTGCCGATGTATCAGCGCGCCCGCCTCGGCGTAGGCTACCTGCCGCAGGAGGCGTCCATTTTCCGGGGGCTGACGGTCGAGCAGAACCTTCGAGCGGTCGTCGAGCTTGTCGAGAACAACAAGGACCGCCAGCAGGCGCTGATCGACGATTTGTTAACAGAGTTCAACATTACGCATATACGAAATGCTTCGGCGCTGGCGCTCTCGGGCGGCGAGCGGCGGCGCGTGGAAATCGCGCGGGCGCTGGCGACGGGGCCGGCTTTTATGCTTCTCGACGAGCCTTTCGCCGGCATCGACCCGCTTGCGATCGCGGATATCCGGGAACTTGTGGCCCATCTGAAGGAGCGCGGCCTCGGCGTTCTCATCACAGATCATAACGTTCGCGAAACGCTCGACATCATCGACCGCGCGTACATCATTCATGAAGGAGAAGTCCTTATTGAAGGGAAGCCCGGCGACATTGTCGGGGATAAAGACGTCAGAAGGGTCTATCTGGGCGATCGGTTCCAGATGTAGGGAGAAGCGAAAGAGGGCGGTGTGGCGTTAGCTCCGAAGCTTGAATTCAGGCAGTCTCAACAGCTCGTCATGACGCCGCAGCTGCAGCAAGCAATCAAGCTGCTGCAGATGTCGAATCTTGAACTATCCGAATACGTCGAAGGGCAACTCGAAGAAAATCCGTTTCTCGAACGCGGCGCAGAAGCGCCGGAGGCGGACGAATCTGCCTCGCCTGCTGGCGAGGGAACAGGGGCGGCGAACGGCGCCGAAAGCGAAGCGCCCCTCGATCTCTCTCGCGACGACACTGTCGGAACGGCGAATGAAGCGCTCGATACGGGCGATGACGAAGCCTTCTCCGGCCGGACGAGCGATGAGGCGGCCGCTGGTGAATTTCGAGTTAATGAGTGGTCGTCCGTCGGTTCCGGTAAAGCTGTCGACCTCGACGACCGCGAATTCGGCGCGACCTATGTGAAAGAGATTTCGCTGCGCGAGCACCTGACCAATCAGCTTCACGTCGCAACGCGAGACTCGCAGCAACTTTTTATCGGCGCCTATGTCATCGATCTCATTGATGATGCGGGCTATCTGCTCGAGTCGACGGAAGCGGTGGCCGAGCGTTTAGGCGCCGACATTTCCGATGTCGATGAAGCGCTGAGCCTCATCCAGACTTTCGATCCGTGCGGCGTCGGCGCGCGCAATCTCAAGGAATGTCTCAAGCTGCAGTTGATCGAAGGCGATCGTTTCGATCCTGCGATGGAAGCATTCATTGAGAACATTGAACTTCTCGCAAAGTCCGATCTCAAAGGGCTGATGAGAGCCACATCCGCGAGCGAAGAAGACGTGCGCGACATGATCGCTGAAGTGCGCGCGCTTACGCCCAAGCCCGGTTATGCTTATGGCGGCGAAACGATTCAAGTCGTCGCGCCCGACGTGTTCGTGCGCCCGGCGCCGGATGGCGGATGGATTGTCGAACTCAATAACGAGACCATGCCGCGCGTTCTGGTGAACCAACACTATTACGCAGAGATTTCGCGCGCGGGCGGAAAAGAGTCAGACAAGGTGTTCGTCAACGATCAGTTTGCGAACGCCAACTGGCTTGCAAAGAGCCTCGACCAGCGTGCGCGGACGATCCTCAAAGTCGCTCAGGAAATCGTTCGCCAGCAAGACTCATTTCTTGTCTATGGCGTCAAACATCTGCGTCCGCTCAATCTGCGCACTGTCGCCGACGCAATCTCGATGCACGAGTCGACGGTCTCGCGCGTGACTTCGAACAAATATATGGCGACGCCGCGCGGCCTCTTCGAGCTCAAATATTTCTTCACCGCTGCGATCGCATCGAGCGAAGGCGGCGAGGCGCACTCTGCTGAGGCCGTGCGCCATCGCATTCGCGAACTTATCGCAGAAGAGACCCCGGACGCTGTCCTGTCGGACGACAAGATTGTGGAAATCTTGCGCAATGAAGGCGTCGAAATCGCCCGCCGAACGGTTGCGAAGTACCGCGAGACTCTCGATATCCCGTCATCTGTGCAGCGCCGCCGCCAAGCGGCTCGCGGGGCGATCTAGACCTTTTGTCGGATCGCCGGCTGACGGTAATATGTGGAACGGGGCGTGCAGCTCGCCCGCCCATAAAAGTGGAGGTCCAATGGATATTCAGGTTTCGGGAAAGAACATGGACCTCGGCGAAGCCTTACAAGGCCATGTCAGTGGCCGGCTTGAAGAGGGCGTGAAGAAATATTTCGATCGCGGCGCCGAAGCCGTTGTGACCTTCACCAAGGCTCGCCACCTCGTCGAGTGCGAGATCACGGTGCACCTCGCCTCCGGCGTCTTCCTGTCCGCTCATGGCGAAGGCGGAGACGCCTATGGCGCTTTCGATGATGGCGTTGAAAAAGTTGAAAAACGTGCCCGCCGTTACAAGCGCAGGTTGAAAAAGCACCATGTGAACGGCAAAGAGCCTCTGCCGGCAGAGGCGGCCTCTTACTATTTGCTCGCGCCTCTTGAGCCCGAAGCCGAGGAAATGGACGCCGAAGAGGAGACTCTCGCGGGCGATCCAACCCCAGTGGTTGTGGCGGAAAGCCAGACTACCGTCCGGGAAATGACGGTGGGGGCGGCCGTCATGCAGTTAGACCTTGCGGAAGCGCCGGTGATCGTGTTCAAGAACGCCGCCCATGGACGGTTAAATGTTGTTTACCGTCGGCGAGATGGCCATATCGGGTGGATCGATCCGACCCCCTGAGCGGCAAGATTCTCGCAAGCTATGGCCAGTGCGGTCCAAGGTGAGGCCGAAAGGGCGGATTCGCGTTTGGTGTAAGTGCGATGGGATTGGAAGAGTTACTGAGCGCCGACGGCGTCATCCCGAGTTTGAGAGCTCGCTGCAAGCGAGAGGTGCTGTCAGCCCTCGCGGAGCGAGCCTCTGAACTTATTGGGGTTCCTGCCGAAACGATTCGCGAGACCCTTCAGGAGCGCGAGCAGCTGGGCTCGACCGGTGTTGGCCGTGGGGTCGCGATTCCGCACGGGAAAATTGAAGGGCTAAGCCAGGTCGTTGGCGTGCTTGCACGCCTTGAGACCCCTGTTGATTTCGATGCTGTCGACGATCAGCCGGTGGATCTGGTGTTTCTTCTTCTGGCGCCCGTCAACGCGACAGCCGCGCATCTCAAGGCGCTGGCAAAGGTGTCACGTCTCCTGCGGGATGATGAGGCGCGCCAAGCGCTGCGCGGCGCCAAGACGGCTGAGGCGCTCTTCGCCATCGCCGTCGATCCCGGCCGCCCCTTCGCTGCCTAGCGTCTAACTCGGATAAATGGAGGGTCGCGCCACCGGCTTGCGTTAGTGAACGCTGACCGGGTTCATCTCGTGCTGGCGTGCGGCCGCAAAAGCGAGATCGCGATCTCCAACGAGGGCGATGCGTTCCCCGTCAGCGGCGTGCACCGAGTAGAGCGTGGCGTCTTCCGGTACATCGGCGATAGGCTCGCCCTCATCGTTCACGAGGTCATCGAGAACATCGCGAGCAAGCACGGCCCGGACATAGACGAGCTTGCGCCCGCCGAGTTCGGCGAACTCCTGCGCAGTCATCGGGTTAGCGCCCGAGCCGGAAAGAACGTGAATGTGCTTTGTTTCGGCCATTTCGCGTGGTGACCTCTTGCCTGGTCAGCGGCGTAAACCATGCCGCAGATTGTCTAGCAAACGATGAATAACGCCCGTTACGACTAGCCTCCCATATTTAGAGATATTTTATAACATTTCAACGTCTGACCGCCGCCCATTCGCGCGTCAGGCGAAGTCGGAGAGAATTTGAGCGTAAAGGGAAGGATCAATATTTCCGCCTGAGAGAGTAAGGCCAATGGTGCGGCCCGCTGCGGGGATCTTCCCGGTAAGGACGGCGGCGAGGGCAACCGCGCCGCCGGGCTCGACGACGAGCTTGAGATATTTGAAGGCATAGGCGACCGCCGCCTGCACCTCATCATCGGTGATGGAGGCGCCGGCGGACACGCGCCGCGCCATGATTGGAAGGGTGAGTTCTCCCGGCGCGGGGGAGGCGAGAGCATCGCAGAGCGTTCGCCGGCTGATGTCGGCCTTGCGCAGCACGCCGTCCCTGATGGACGCCCACGTTTCGTCAAAGCCCTCAGGCTCGGCGATGGCGATCTGCGTGGCCGGGGAGACCTCCTCAAGGATGGTCGCGCAACCTGCCGTCATGCCGCCGCCGCCGCAACAGGTGATGAAGACGTCGAAGGCTGCTCCGAGCTCCGCTGCCTGACAAGCCGCTTCCAGCGCGAGCGTGCCTTGCCCCTCGATAATGTCGAAGTCGTCATAGGAAGGGGCAAGGGTCATCCCTCTCTCGGCGGCGAGGGTTCGCCCGATCGTCTCGCGATCTTCCGAGTAACGATCATATGTGATGATAGTCGCGCCATATCCGCGAACACGTTCCGCTTTCAGAGCGGGCGCATCCGCCGGCATGAGTATCGTCGCCGGGATATCAAGAAGTTTTGCGGCCAGCGCCACGCCTTGCGCATGATTGCCTGATGACCATGCAAGGACGCCGCGCTTCCGCTGATTGGGGTTCATCTGCGAAAGGAGGTTGTAGGCGCCGCGAAATTTAAATGACCCGCAATGCTGCAATACCTCTGCCTTCATGAGGATGCGGCCGCCAACTTTCTCATTAAGGGTTTCATTTTCGATCAGCGGCGTAAGCAGCGCTTTGCCTTTTAGCCGTTCAGCCGCCCGACGCACGCCATCTGGTGTCGCCATTCTTTCTGTCATGTGTTCGTTTCCGGATAATGTTCGTCAGATTGTGTTCTGTGAAAACGGCTTGATTTGGACCGCTACATGGCGAACTCCGGAAACGTTTTCAAGCGAGTTCCGTCTGCTGATCGCCGGCGAGGTACCGGTAGGCGACGCCGCCAGCGATGTTCCAAAGGGCTGAATAGACGATCGTGTACAGATAGGTCGCGATCGCAAACGGCCAGAAGCCGGGCTTGGCCGGATTCCACATATCGCGCTGGATTTCGAGCATTCTGGCTTGGACTTCCTGCATCGCATCTGCGCCTTGTTCGGCCGAAGAGATGACCTCCATGAAGGCCGCAAAGTAACCGGCCGCGCCTATGGAGAAATAAATCAGCATGATGACGATGAAGACAACCATCCAAAGCAACCAATAGAAAAATAGACGCCAGGCGTTGCCCTGTGTCAGACGCCAGGACTCCGCAAGGCCGATTTTCCGAACGCCGATCGTCGCCGGCAGCGTGAGTGACATTCTGAGCAGAAACCAGGCGATGGCGCCGCCGAAAGCGAGGAAGCCCATCGGGGCAATGATCGCAGCGATCGTTGGCGCTAGCGCCGCCGCGACGGCCGTCACAACGAGCAGGGCGAGAGCGCCAGCAACATAGGAAATGCCCAACATTATAAAGAGCAGGATGATCGACAGGAGGATATTGAACTCATCGCCGCCAAATTGGAGATAGAATGGCGAACGAAGCCTGTTTCCACGAATGATATATTTTAGAACTCCCGCTGCCATCATCGGGTAGACGACCGCCATCGCGAGATAGAGCAGGCCCATATATTTGGCCATCGGACCCATCGCCGCCAGGACTTCCTGAGGATCGCTCTCCGGATCGAGGGCCGCAAGACTCGTCGAGATTTCGAGATAACGCGGCATGATGAAGATCATCACCGCCACCATGATCAGCGCGGGTAACCAGAGCGCTTTGATGAATTCGATCGGCTTGCTGAAAAAGAGTGCAAGCCCGGCGGAGAACGCCCTGATCACTGGCAGCTTCATTCTTCCCCTCTCGCGTTTCGCGCATGCGGCGTTGCAGGGAAGATAACGGGAAAATGCGTTTCTGTCGCCCGCTGGGGCGGCGCAATCTTAATGCTCTATCCGGCAAGTTTCCCAGCAAAGGCGAGGAGAGCAACCCCTAAGAGAACGCGGTAAATGACAAAGGGTGTAAAGCTGACGCGCTGCGTGAGCCGCATGAACGCTGCGATGGTGAGGTAGGCTGTGATGAAGGAGAGCGCCGCGACGATTGCGGCGGCGGAGATAGTGGCCTGCGCCCCCTCTTTGACAAGATCAATGCTCGCGAAGACACCAAAGGCGGCGATCGTCGGGATGGCGAGAAGCATTGAGAAGCGAGCCGCTTCAGGCCGGGCCCACCCGAGATAGCGCGCCGCCGTCATCGTAATGCCGGAGCGGCTCGTGCCTGGAATGATCGACAGCATTTGAGCGGCGCCAATCGAGAGTGCTTCCCGCCACGTGACACGTTCCAGCCCATGCTTGTCGACCGGACTGCGGTCGGACAGCCACAGAATGATTCCGAAAATGATGCTGGTCCAGCCGATGACGATCGGCGAGCGTAGGGCATCGACCAGATCTAGCGCCACAAGGACGGCTGCGAACGCCAGCACGGGGATCGTCGCCGCCGCAATCATAAGGAAGAGCCGGCGGTCAGCCGTCGCCTTCAATTGCAGCGTGTCAAGGCCACCTCGAAATAGCGTCGCGGTCTCGCTTCTGAAAAAGAGGAGGACCGCCGCCAACGAACCAATGTGCCCGGCGACATCGATCAGCGGGCCTTGATCGGCCCAACCATTAACGATGATTGGCGCGAGAATAAGATGGGCGGAGGAAGACACCGGGAGGAATTCGGTGATCCCCTGAATGATGGCGAGCACGATGAGCTGAACGAGCGGCATGGCGCCCCTCTTACGCCGGTTTGCGAGCGCCGCGCTATCGGAAAACGCTTATAGCCGGCGTGGGCGGTCGCCCTCTGCTTTCGCGAGGTCTTGACTTCCGGACCGCAGCCGGCGAGCGGTGCCTGATGAGCGAATTGCTGACCATCCTTGTCGATGCGGACGCCTGTCCCGTGAAAGAGGAAATCTATAAGGTCGCATTCCGCCATTCGGTTCGGGTCATTGTCGTCGCAAACAGCTACCTGCGGACGCCCGACCATCCGCTCATTGAACGAATTACCGTAGAACCGGGCCCGGACGTGGCGGACGATCGGATCGCGTCGCTTGCGGATGCTGCGTCCATCGTCGTTACGGCCGACATCTTGCTTGCAGATCGGTGCATCAAGGCAGGGGCCAGCGTGTTGGCCCCGAATGGACGGCCATTTACGCCGGACTCGATTGGCGGCGCGATTGCGCTGCGGGCGGTCATGTCGGATTTGAGGGCGGGCGGCGATATACTCGGCGGGCCTGCCCCTTTCGTTCGCGCCGATCGTTCGCGGTTTCTGTCCGCTCTCGACGAGACATTGGTGCGGCTGAAGCGCATTCAGTGATCATGCCGAGGGATGAGCGCTCGGCTGGTGCTATACTGAAAAGAACAAGGTAGGGTTCATGGAGCTGCGCGCCGCTGCGGAGAGAGCCATGACCGAAAATTTGCTTCCGGGCCCGCTTGTTTCGACGAAATGGCTCGCTGAAAATCTCGGCGAGCGAGACCTCCGCATTCTCGACTGTACTACGGTGCAAGCAACGTCCCCTGAGGGTGGGTACGTATTTGAGCCCGGCCTGAAGGAATGGCGCGCGGGGCATATTCCGGGCGCGGTCTTCTGCGACGTGCTGAATGAGCTTCGCGATCCGGACAACCCGCTTCCGCTGATGATGCCAAAACCAGATGCCTTCGCGAGGGCTATGGAGGCGCTTGGCGTTGGTGAGGGGACGCGCGTTATCCTCTACGATCGCGGCGCGAATGTCTGGGCTGCGCGAGTGTGGTGGAGTCTTCGCGTCTTCGGATTTGACAACGCGGCGATACTTGATGGCGGCTGGCGAAAATGGACGGGTGAAAACCGGACTGTCTCAACTGAAGCGTCGCCACGCCGAGAAGCGCGCTTTCAGCCGCGATTCCGCCGCCGCTTGCTTGCCTCGAAAGATGAGGTTCTCGAGTCGGTCAAGAATGGCGGGGCCGCGCTTGTTCACTCGCTTTCCCGAGAGGAATTCAAAGGCGAAGTGACGCGAATGCCGCGTCCAGGGCGGATAAGCTCGAGCGTCAACATCCCGGCGGCAGCGCTGCTTGATCCGGTTACAAATACCTATCTTCCGTTGTCGGACATTAAGGCGCGTTTCGAGCGAGCCGGCGTTTTCAGCGCGCCGCGCATCATCACTTATTGTGGCGGGGGTGTTGCGGCCTGCGGCAATGCACTCGCGCTGACCCTGATTGGGCGAGAGGATGTCGCAGTCTATGATGGTTCGCTTGCGGAATGGACGGCCGATCCAGATGCTCCAATGGAGACCGGTTAGGCGAGCCGCGATGAATATCCTAAATTGCCGTCAAATCTGGACTTCATGACGTCTCTCAGGAACAGCCTCTCTTATTATAGACCAGTAGCCGCCCTGTTGCTCGGCGCAACGCTGCTCTTCGTGGGGCAGGGCGTATTCCTCATTCTGACGCCATTGAAATTGGCTGAGCATGGCTACTCAACGGTCATTATCAGCGCTGTCGGCTCCGCATATTTTGCAGGTATCATGACGGGCGCCTGGTTCGGGGACCGTGTCGTGCGCGCGTTCGGCAATGTCCGCGCATATGGCGGGTTCATTGCTCTGATCATGTGTGCGGCGCTGCCGCTAGCGTTCTTCGAAAACGCGATCACGTGGGCGGCGTTTCGGTTCCTGCACGGATGGGCGGCAGCGGGCGCGTTTCTCGCGATTGAGTCCTGGCTTCACGCGGCGACCCCGAATTCCTGGCGCGGAAGAGTCATCGGCGCCTACACAGCTCTTACTTTGGTGGGCCTTGGCGCCGGACAGCTTCTGATCAACGTCTTTGGGCCGGCACGCGTGCAGGCCATCAACATGGGGGCGATGCTCTTCGCTCTCAGCATTATCCCGGTAATGCTCAGTAAGGCGAACGCGCCGCCGTTGAAGGGAATGGCGCATCGATCGCCAGTCGGAATCTATCGTCACTCACCAGTTGCAGCCTCAGGATGCGTTGCAGCCGGTTTGTTGATGGGGGCGTTCTGGTCGCTCGGGCCCGTGTTTGCGTCGGCGGCGGGAATGTCTGCTGGCGGCGTCAGCGTCTTTATGGCGACCGTCATCTCCGGTGGGCTCAGTCTCGTGTGGTTGATTGGCCGGATTTCGGACCGGATTGATCGCAGGCTCGTTATTGCTTTGTCGGGCGCAGCGGGGTGTGCAATCTGTATCTTCATCGTGCAGTTCGAACTGGTCACGCTCGCAAGGTTATGGCCGTTCGCATTCGCTTATGGCGGCGTCATCTTCTCGCTCTATCCTCTATCAGTTTCGCACGCTGCAGATTTCGTTCTGCCCGAGGAGGATATGCTGGAAGTGACAAGAAGTCTTCTTCTCGCCAATGGTTTTGGAACCGCTATGGGCCCCATGTTCGCAGGAGAGGCGTTCACTCTGCTTGGGCAAGAAGGGTTCTTCATGTCAGCGGCGGTGGTTTGCGCTGGCATTGCTTTCCTGGCGATTGCTCGAACGACTGTGCGTCCGCCCGCTGCTGCAGAATTGCGTAAGCCATTTGTGCACGTGCCAGAGACAACGCCTGCAGGTCTTTCAATGGACCCGCGCATCGAAGATGTTCAGCAGGAGCTGGCGTTTTCCCAAGATGCGGAAACGAAGACGGAGGTCGCAAGTGCGGAAGGGTGATATCGTGCTGCATCAGACTCGCCAAGGCGTCGCCGCCTGATGGGCGTATTGTCGCTTCTGTTCGAAACCATGCGATTCCATGAGCGTGGTTACGACCTGCTGGCTGACAGCAGGGCGCTCATTGCACTTTCCTTCTTCATTCCGTTTTTTGCGGGCGCATCGGAGATGGCCGGGCAGTCTGTCACGCTTGTGCTCAATCGCGTGTCACGATTCCGATTTGCGGCCAGCCTGGCTTTCACGGGCATCGTTTACATATTAACAGCGTTCATATGGGCTTTGCTGACATTGCTCATCGCATCGCTATTTGTATCGCAGGCGCCGCCCCCGCTGCTGGTCTGTTCTGTGATCGCGTTGAGTTTCGGACCAAGACTCTTCGGAATGCTTACGATTGCGCCTTACTACGGCGAGTTTCTTGGGCGCCTGCTCGATGGTTGGATGATCGCTTGCGCAGCGCATGGAATACATGCGCTTGGTTTACCCGGCCACGTTGCTGCAATCTGCAGTGTCGCCGGGTGGGCGATATGGAGCCTGTCGAGAAATGCGGGCGATAAGCTACTGCTTCCTGTGATAGGTCGCATCGAGGTATTCGTTGCAGGTTCGCCTCTTGTGCTCTCGTCACGCAATGTGAGCGAGTTGATCAAGGAAAGAATGGCGGCGTTGCAGAAGGCGGCCCGCGATGATGATTGAGCATTGGGCGCTCCTTTCGATGCTTCTTGGCGCCGCAATATTTCTGCTCGCCGGGGCGCTTTCTCCTATTGAGTCCTTTGCATGGTGGGCGGGGTGGCTCGATGAGGATCCAGCGTCATTCCCGGAAAGAGACGCCGAGGCGTTCGACGGCGGGAAAGAAGAGCGATTCTTCGCTGTTTACCTCGCGGGCATCGACTCGATCGCTGGCGACAAGACAACGCGAAGAACCGAGCGGTTTCTTACATTGATCGAAGCTGCGGCGCCGGAAGTCACAATCGTAAGCGATGTGTTTCCCTACGCGCCAAGCGGTCGGCCGTTGCTTGCAGGTCCGCGCCTCTTCCTGAAGACGTGGCGCGCATTGTATAGGCTCAAGCTCCGTAGAAGGAGCAGTATCCTTTCGAATATCATCAATCTCCGAAACCTCTATCAGGTCCTTGTCTCGGCGGACCACAGATACGGCCCGATATTCAATGCGGGCGCCGCTCATGTCATTCTCGATGCGTTGTTACGGGCCGGTTACGATTTGGAGAAGGCCCCCCCCATTTGCATCATCGGCTATAGCGGGGGGGGACAGATTGCCGCCGCAAGCGCAGAATTTCTCAAGGCAGCGACGGGCGCGCGCATCACAGTCATTTCAGTGGGCGGCATTATCGCCTCGACGCCGGGCGTTGCGGCTTTGGATATGCTTCACCACCTTTATGGTGAAAAGGATTCCGTGCAGCGCCTTGGCGCAATAATGTTTCCAGAGCGATGGGGTGTCTTTCCTTACTCTCACTGGAACCTTGCTAAGGCTCAAGGTCGTATTCAGGCTCGCTGCATCGGTGCGATGGGGCACGACCGGGTGGGAGGATATTTGGGGGAAGGGGTCGATGAGGATGGCGAACCTTTCATTCGGAAAACCGCGACCGCTGTCGCTGAGGTTCTTAAAGCCGAAACGGCCGCTATTAGCGCATGCGCCCAGCCATGATGCAGATCAAGGCCGCGATGGCGAAGGATCGTCCAGGTTCCTATATTAGCCGAAAGGTCGGTTTTTGGAGCTGTGCCGAAAGGCTGGGACAAAGGAGTATTCCATGACAGGAGTCGATAAAGACAAGCTTGGCGCCCCAGAGGAAAAGAGGGGGGATGCGCCTCAATTCGAAGCGGCGGAATTGCTTGCGCTACTGCGTCGCGATCTGCAGCATATCGAGAAAGAGCTTTCTGCTTTCAATGCAGAGTCCACATCGCCTGTAACGAAGGACGTCGCGGCGGCCGCGTCGGACTTGCGTGAGGCGGTCGGGGGATTTCTTGAGAAGGCGCATGTAGCGACAGAAACAGCAAGCCATGGTATCGGGGAGCAGGCGGAGAAATTCCGTGAACGGATAGAGCGCCATCCCATGGCGGCTGTCAGCAGCGCTTTTGCGCTCGGCTATTTCCTCGGCCGGACTGTTTTCCGAAAGGGACACGATGCGCCGAATTCTTGATTCCCTGAAATTTGAGGGTGAGCACGCGTTGCGCGCAAGCGTCTGGGCGTTTTCGGGCGCCGCGCTTGGGGCTTCAGCCGCGGTATTTGCGGCCGCGGCGCTTGTATCAGGTCTCATGACTTTCATGCCGCTCTACGGGGCGCTTGCTTGCGGCGCTGCATTGCTCATTGCGCTAGCGGCGATCTGCTTTGTTTTTGCATCCCGCTCGCCGCATCCGCGCAAAGTTCACAGGGCGCCGCCTGCCCCGATTCAAAGTAGCCTTCCGGAAATGGCCTATCGCCTGCTGGAATCAGAAATAAGCGCCCAGCCCGGCAAGACGGCGGCGGCGGCTGTCGTCGCAGGTCTCATGCTCGGCGCTCTCGACGCTCTTGAACGGAACGAGAAATCGCACCCGCCGAAATGAGAGGGCGTTAGAAAATGAGGTCCAAAATGCATCCGAACTTCCGCGAGCCCATTTGAATTACCCGGGCATCCGCCATCTCGCGTAATCACGTGTGCGCTATCGGCTGAAATAACTTTCGGCGACGCTGCACGCCATGCCAACGAGCATAGGCGTTAGTTCTTCTGCTGTCTTTGTTTTCGCACGCGTATGCACCCAGCCGAGATAAGTCGTGCTCCGCGCAAGCATGAAGAGTGGCAGATAATCCAGTTCGCGATCAGATAAAGGGCGTACGCTGCGGTAGCCATCAATAACCGCCGATTGTAGATCGTCGAAATAAGATTCGTTGATGTTGAAATATAGTGACGTCGCGAGCTCGAACAAAAACCATCCGTATCCGCAATCATCGAAATCGATGATGCGTAACTTGCCGTCATCCACCAGCACGTTTTCTGCAACGAGATCTGCATGGATGAGGCCATATCGATCGGCGGATTCTCCGTAGGCGGTGAGTTCTTCAAATACTGTCCGGCGGACCTGGTTCATGAGGCTGCGCTGGCCGGGAGAAAGGGCTTCTAGTTCCCAGAATCGACCCCATAGCGGCGTCTCGCCGGCAAGGCCTTCAGCGTTCCACGCATGTCGTTGGAAAAATGCGGGCGGGCGCCACTGCGAAGACTGGTTATGTACGCGGCCCGCCAGCATGCCGAGCGTATAGAAATTTCGGGCGAGCGTCGCCGGGTCGCTAGTCTGCTCTTCCTGAAGGCCGCCGAGCCGGTCCCCCTCGACCCACTCGAAGAGATCGATCTGGCGTGCGCGGTCCATATAATCACAGGCGAGGACAACGAACGGTTCGCCCTTTGTGGTTAAGCGGCACTGCGGCGTCTCAACGCCAGCGCCATGCAGGGCCTCCATCCAGGCCAGTTCGGATTTAAGGCTCTCATCTGAGTGATAGCCGCCCCGATGAATCCGCAGGGCGAGCTTTTCTCCGTATGGCGTGTCGACCCGGTAGACAGCATTTTCGCGAATTTTGATCTCAGAGATTTCAGCTTCGCCAAGGCCCCAAGCGTCCAGCGCCTCACGCGCCAAACGCTTCAGGAGAGCATTTTGTTCCGCCGTGCTCTTCTCGTTAAAGCTGCTCATTTATCCGCGTCCACGTTCTGTAATTCATATTCGCTGCAAGAAATTATGGCTTCAGTGCAGCCGTCAGTTCTGAGAGAGTTTCATCCAGCAGGGCGATCAAAAGATCGGCGTTGTCCGGTGAAAATGGCAAGGGTGGACGAATTTTGAGTACGTTGTCGAATTCGCCGATCTTACCCATGAGGACGCCCTTTTCACGCATCGTATTAACGAGGTGTCGCGCTAAGTCGGGGGCGGGAGTCTTCCTTTCGCGATCGCTAACGAGGTCCACGCCAAAAAACAGGCCAGCGCCGCGAACATCGCCGATGCACTCGTGCCTGGATTTGAGATGTTGTAGGCCTTCATAGACGTAGCGTCCCGTCGCCGCCGCGTTGGCGACAAGATTTTCTCGTTCAATGACATCCAGAACGGCGAGGCCCGCTGCGCACGACACCGGATTGCCGCCGAAGGTATTAAAGTACATCGTATTGTTTCTAAAATGATCGAAGACGTCAGCGCGCGCCACAACACCTGATATTGGGTGCCCGGCGCCCATAGGCTTGCCAAGTGTCACGACATCCGGCGTCGCGCCTTGGCCCGTATGTCCCCACATCTTCCCTGTGCGCCCGAAACCGGCCTGCACTTCATCGGCAATGTATAAGCCGCCCGCTTCGCGCACCAAGCGGATCGCCTTTTCCAAGTAGCCAGACGGGATAACCGGCAGACCTTCGTTGGCGAAAATCGGGCATATCAACATGCCCGCCAGTTTAATTCCGGCTCTCTTGAATGAATCGACCGCTTCGGCGACTTTCGACACATAGGCGTCCGCCAGCGCTTCGCCTTCCAGATTATCAAGCGCGCGATAAGAGTCCGGCCATGGGACCATTCGGATATTCGGCCCAAATCCATCGAATGGCGGGAAGATCGAACTCAGTTTCGAGACTGCGGTTGTGTTGCCGTGATAGGTGGCGTTTGTGCAGATGAATCCTTCGCCTCCGCTCCACATGCGAGCCATGCGAAGCGCGACATCATTCGCCTCACTGCCCGTGCAAGCGAACAACACACGCTCGAAACTCCTGTCGAACGTTGCGAGGAGACGTTCCGCGTAATCAAGAATTGTCTCGTGCAAATATCGCGTATGCGTGTTCAGCGTACGCGCTTGTCTGGTCAGGGCGTCTACGACATAGGGGTGACAGTGCCCGACACAAGGCACATTGTTATAGCAGTCAAGATAACGACGACCGCCCGTATCGTAGAGCCACACGCCTTCTCCGCGAACAATGTGTACGGGATGGTCGTAAAATAATGGATTGCCTGGGCCGAGGAGTTTTTCTCGGCGAGCGAGCAGTTGTTCCGTGGTGCTTGCGTTCATGCCCGACTTCCTTGCATCGCGGAGGCGGCGAGCTTTGCCTGTGTGAGAACCGGAGGCAATATCAGCGCAAGGCTCAGCACAAACAGAGCCGCGCCGAGAATATTGACCTTGACGAATTGGCCGTCGCCTATCGCTGCGGCGGCGAGCGCTGGCCCAATTGCAAGGCCGACCATTTGCATAGCGACGGCGTAGACTACGACGCGTCCGCGCAGATCGAAGCTCGCCATCGCCGCCATGAGGAACGGATGCGTCATGTTCCATGCGAAATTATAGACGAATGTGGTTGCGGCGAAGACGAGGAAGCTGAACTCGCCTACGATGAAGTAGAGACAGACTGCGCCGGCGGCGATTCCAAGCATGAGCGGCAGCGCTCTGCCGAAGCGCGCGCCGACTACCGCCGCTAGGAGCGCCCCGGCGATGCCGGCGAATTGAGACAGCGTCAGCGCATTCGCAACCTCTTGCTCTCCAATGCCAGCCTTGACTCCGATGAGAAAGAGATACGCCCAGACGACGCCCTGGGCCAGAAAATAGCTGAGCATGGCGAAGAGCGCGAAGATCTTCATCCGTAGGCCGATATTGACGGAATCCGCTTCGTGCTGTGCAGCCGCTTCACCGCTGACAGGCAAGAAACGCACAAAAGCAAGCGCGGCGAGTGGGAAGGCGCCGAAGAAGATGAGCACTCCGTCCATGCCAACGAGCGCATATGCAGTCGGCATCAGATAGAGCGCGATAGCGCCGTAAGTAAGCACCCACATAATCAGATAACCGAAATTTCGGTCTGGCTTTGCGGTCAGGCCTACAATTGTGAAACTCAACGAAACAAGACCGCCCGCGCCAAGCCCTGCAAGCACGCGCAGAGCCGTGAAGAGTGCGAGGTTATCGGTGAACACACAAAGAAGGTTCGCCACTGCCATAACAAGCAGCGACCCCGCGCACACGACTCGCCAGTTGAAGCGGCTGGCGGCGAAAGTCAGCAGAATTGTGGTCGCGGCGATGCCGAACATCTCCGCCGAGGCGACAAAGCC
>Ga0116151_10002010_pt1 | contig 18893 bp, 18 predicted proteins | sample AD_UKC117_MetaG_FD_89893 | JGI IMG/M metagenome (GOLD analysis project Ga0116151, IMG submission 89893) | Active sludge microbial communities of municipal wastewater-treating anaerobic digesters from Hong Kong - AD_UKC117_MetaG | ecosystem: Engineered > Bioreactor > Anaerobic > Digestate...
AGGTCACGCGCGGCGCAGCCGATCGCGATTTCGCTTTTCCCGAGAACGTCACGCCGACCTTTGTCGCCTTTGCGCAGGCAAGACGCATCATCGGCGCGCCACAGGCCGAGACGGGCGTGGCAGTCATTTCCGTGCCGGACCTGCGTTGGGCGCGCCGCGACATCAAGTCGATCGCGCTGCTCGCGCAAGTGCTCGCCAAGCAGCAGGCGCGCGAGGCGGGCGCTGCGGAGGCCTTCATGGTCGAGGATGGATTGGTTACGGAAGGCGCGTCGTCCTCGGCCTTCATCGTCACGAAATCGGCTGAGATCGTCACGCGGCCCCTGTCCAGCGCGCTGCTGCCGGGCTGCACGCGGCAGGCCATTCTGGCGCTCGCGCAGGAGCGCAGGATGACGATCGTCGAACGCGCCTTCACGATCGAGGAGGCTTGCGCCGCCGCCGAATGCTTCTTCACCAGCGCGACCGCCTTCGTCATGCCGGTCGTCTCGCTCGATGGCCGAAAAATAGGGCAGGGCGCGCCGGGCGAGGCGACGCGGCGTCTGCGCGAACTCTACATCGAAGCGGCCCGCGCGAGCGCGCAATAGCCGGGCGTGACGCGCCTGGCCGTGGGTGCTATTGGCGGGGCGAACCGGAACCCAGCCATGCATCCTTTCCAGCTCGCCGTCGTGCCCGTAACGCCCTTCGAGCAGAATTGCTCGATCGTCATCTGCACGAAAACCAACAAGGCGGCCGTCGTCGATCCCGGCGGCGACCTGCCGCGCATCGAAGCCGCGCTCGCCGAGACCGGCGCCACGTTGGAGAAAATCCTCATCACCCATGGCCATATCGATCACATCGGCGCGGCGGCGGAGCTTGCGCGCAAGACGGGCGTGAGGATCGAGGGGCCGCATGTCGGCGACCGGAACCTGCTCGAGCAATTGCCGCAGATCGCCAAGGGCTATGGCTTTCCGCCGGCCGAGGCCGTTCATCCCGACCGCTGGCTCGTGGAGGGCGACGCCGTCACGGTCGGCGAGGTCGAGTTCGACGTGCTGCATTGCCCTGGCCATTCGCCGGGCAGCGTCGTCTTCGCGTGGAAGCGCGATCCGGCGAACAAGGACAAACAAGGCTTCGCCATCGTCGGCGACGTATTGTTTCGCGGTTCTGTTGGCCGCACCGACCTTCCGGGCGGCGATCATGCGACACTGATCCGCATGATCGAGGAAAAGCTTTATCCGCTTGGCGACGACACGGCCTTCCTGCCGGGCCACGGTCCTATGGGCGTGATCGGTCAGGAACGGCAGACCAATCCGTTTCTGTAAAAGTCTAAACTTGTTTTAACGATTCCCTAACGCGCGCAGTGCTAGGGTCACAGATCGGCTGGCCGGGCTTCGTTTTGTCCGGCTGGCGGCTTTCGTCGGTCCCGCAAGCCGCGGGCAAGGATGAAGCGATGTTTTGCGTACCAAATTTCGGCGCGCGAGGCGTTTGCCGAACAACAGCCGTCATTTTGCCGATTCAATTTGTGGGCAGGGATGAGCCGCGCAATTCGCGTGATGTGTCTTCCGCCTCGGAGTTCTGGACGTGATCGATTCCTCGTTCTGGCGGGAGCGCCGTGTTTTCGTCACCGGTCACACCGGCTTCAAGGGCGCCTGGCTGTCGCTCATGCTCGAGCGTCTGTGCGCGCGCGTCACCGGCTATGGCCTCGCGCCCGCGACCGAGCCGTCGCTGTACGACCTCGCGCGCGCGGGCGAAAATCTCTGCGACGTGCGCGGCGATGTCTGCGACGCCGCCATGCTCGACGGCGCGCTGCGCGCCGCCGATCCGGATATCGTCATTCATCTGGCGAGCCGCCCGCCGCGCGACGGCGCCGCGCCCTCTGTCCAGGCGGCCGAAATGCTGAAGCTGACCGGCGGTCCGGATGTGCTCGAGGCGGCTTTGCGGGCGCCCTCGGTCCAGGCGGCGGTCTTCGTCTCGCCGGAAGCCGCCTATGTCTCGCTGGACTGGCGGGAACTCGCGGCGGACGCGCAGGCGCAGGTCGTCTCGCTGCATTGTCCCGACCCGATCGGAGGCGGCGACTTTGCCGCCGAGCGTGGCGCGGCCCTCGCGAGTTTCGGGAATTTGGCGCCCATGCATGTCCTGGACACGCTCTATGGCGTGCTGCTGCTGGCCGAACATGCCGCGCGAGACGGCGACGGCATGGCGCGCGCCTGGTCCTTTTCCGCCGCCACGCATGTGTCGCCGCTCGCGGCGCTGGGCTTCGCGCCGCTGCTCGATGCCGTCGATGCGCAGCTGTGGACGCAGGACTGGCGCGCGGCGCAGGCCTCCGGCGGCGAAATGCGCGCCGTCACGCTGGGGCAGATCGACGCCTATCTTGGCCAGCGCGTCCGGCTGACCTCGCCTTTCGCCGCGCCGCCGCGCGAAGAAGCGCAGCCGCTGCGCCGCGCCGTCGGCGCCTGACCGGCGGGGCTAGCCCGCCGCCTTGAATTCCGAAATGCCGCCGTGCGCCGCCGACCATTCGGCCGGCTTGTGCAGGAATTTCTCGACTTCCGCGAGCTTGGCCGGCTCGAGGTAATTCGCCGCGCGCGCGGCCTCCAGCACGTCCCACCAGGTGCACAGCGCGTGCAGCTTGATGCCGAGCTTGGAAAGATCTTCGCGCGCGCTCGGGAAGATGTCGTAGAAGAAGAAGACGAAGGCGTGATCGCACCGCTGCCCCGCCTCGCGCAGCGCATTGCAAAAATTCACCTTCGAGCGGCCGTCGGTCGCCAGATCCTCGACCAGCAGCGCGCGACCGTTGTCGTGCAGATCGCCCTCGATCTGCGCGTTGCGGCCAAAACCCTTCGGCTTCTTGCGAATGTACTGCATCGGCAGCGCGAGCCGGTCCGCGATCCAGGCCGCATAGGGAATGCCGGCCGTCTCGCCGCCCGCGATCACGTCGAGCGCCTCGTAGCCGATGTCGCGTTCGATTGTCGTCACGGCGAAATCGAGCAGGCGCTTGCGCAGGCGCGGGTAGGAAATGATCTTGCGCATGTCCGTATAGACAGGGCTCGCCCAGCCGGACGTGAAGATGAAGGGCTTGTCCGGATTGAACAGCACCGCCTGCACTTCCAGCAGCATTTTCGCTGTCTCTTGCGCGAAGAGCTGCTTTTCGATGGCGGCGGGAGAGAGCGGCTGGGTCATGGGCGGCGTCCGGTCGGTTGGCTCGCCGTCTCTGTAGAACATGCCCCGAAAGCGCGAAACCGGAAATTGCGCCCCTGTGGATGGCGGGCGGCTCAGGCGGTGCGGTGGCCGTCGTCCACGGTCTCGAATTCCTCCGCCGCCACGCCCCACATCACGGTATTGCCGGTGAATTTCACATCGAGCTTCTCCGGCGCTCCAGCCCGTGCGCGCACCCGATAGGAGCACAGCACCGTGCCGACAGCCTCGGTCGGCAATTCATCTCGTTTGGCGATTGGCGACGCTGCCCTGAGGCGAACCCGTTGACCCGCTTTCATTTCTGCCCCTCCGCAAGGACGTCTATGTTGCGATGCAGCAGTGTCGCGCCGGAAGCGGCAGGTCGGCAAGGAAAAAAAGGCAAAATTGCGCCCGACCTTCAGGCGATTTGCCTAATTGTTGATCATGCGCTTCACATGCGTCGATGCGAGGCGGCCGTGCGGCCATGCTGCAAGCCTCCTCATTCCTGACGCGCCGGCGAGGCCGCATTGCGCCACACGACCCCGCCGGGCGCTCAGGTTCGCTGGCGTCAGCCCTTGTTTGTGGGGGAGCTGTCGGCCGGCGGCCTGAACTTGATCTCGCTGAGTTTGATTTCCGCTTCCATGCGGACGAGGTTGAGCAGGCGGGCAACGATCACCAGGCCGGCCTGCTGCGCGAGTTCGGCGAGCGAGGCGGCGGTGACTGCGATCTGCCGGGCGGTTTGGGCGGGGTCGAGCTCCGGGGGCGGCGTGTAGGACGAATCGGGCTCGGTCATTTCTTGGCTCCAAATTGAGCCGGGCGGCGCCCGGCGCGACGAAACGGCGGGACCATGCCGCTTTCCGCCGCGTGGCGCAGGTACGTACCGCGTGTTAACAGGGGCGGGGCGCGGCAGGCGCGGTCGCCGCAAGGGGCGGGCGATCATGGCGGATTGCGAGATGACGGGAGCCGTCGGGACCACTGCCGACTCGGAGATGCGGGCGCGCCTCTTCGCCGAGCTGGAGCGCGTCGTCGCGTTGGGCCTCTCCGATTCCAGCGAGCGGCAAAAGCAACTGCTGCGTTTTCTCGTCACCGAAGAAATTGAAGGTAGAGGCGATCGACTGAAGGCCTATGCCATCGCGACCCGGGTCTTCGATCGTCCCGCCGATTTCGACGCCCAGCAGGACGCCATCGTGCGTGTCGAGGTCGGACGCCTGCGGAAGTCGCTTGATCTCTATTTCGCGACCTCGGGCGCCGCTGACGACATTCGTGTCGTCATCGACAAGGGCGGTTATCGCCCGCGATTCGAGTTTCGCGCGGAGGTCGCGACGCAGACGCCGCCATCGGAGGAGACGCACCGGCCCCGCAGGTCGCCGAAAACGCGCTGGCCGACATTGGCTGCGGTCGCTGTCGCCTGCGTCATCCTTGGCCTCTGGGGCTGGCGTTATTTCGTCCAGCCGATGCGTGCGGGCCCGCGTATAGCCGTCGCGCCCTTTACCTTATCCGCCGACCGGGACGGCCAGAATTATATCGGCGTCGGACTTCGCGCTGAATTCGTCTCGGTGCTGTCGGAATTCGATTGGTTGACGGTGTTTCCGTTGACCCGGCGAGTCGATCCCGCTGCCTTGAGCAAGAAGAAAAAGTCGAAAATCGATTATCTTCTCAAGGCCAGCGTGCAGGTCGCCGGCGATTCCGTGGTCGTTACGCCGCTGCTGCTCGACGCCGAAACCGGCGCGCTGCGTTGGAGCAAGCGCTACGAGACATCCCTTAAAGCCAGCGAAATGCTTGCGATGGAGCGCGACATAGCCGCGCGCGTCGCCGCCGACGTCGGCCAGCCCTTCGGCGTCGTCGCCAATATCGAGCTGACGCGGATCGACGCCGACGCCTTCAACGGCGACGAGGCCTATCGCTGCCATCTGCGCGCCATTCAATTCTGGTCGAGCTATCGGCGCGACGATTTCGCTCCGGCGCGCCAATGCGCGGATCGCCTCGCCGCGGGCGGCGACGCGAACGTGCAGGCGATGCGCGCGATCCTGCTGCTCGACGCGGCCAGGCTGGACTACGATTCTCGCCCCCGCGCGCAGATCCTGGCGGAGGCTTCCGCGCTGGCCGCCGAAGCCTACCGCCGAAGCGACAAGGCCGCCTTGCCGCGCGCCGCCCGCTACTCGACGGCGCTGTGCCAGGGCGAGATCGAAATCTTCAAGCGCGTCGGCCTGGCGGCCGTGCGGGACTATCCCAACAATCCCGCAACGCTGCTGGACGTCGGCGCCAAGCTGGCGCTCGGCGCCGGCGACTGGGACCATGGCGTCGAACTCGTCGCCCGCGCGCGCGCATTGTCGGACCAGATCTCGAACTGGTTCGAATTTGCGGATGTCGTCGACGCCATCCGCCGAAATGCCGAGGCGGACACGGACGGCTTGCATGCCGCCGCGCTCGACAGCGCTCATCCGCTGCTGCTGGTGGTCGACGCCGCGCTCCAGTCGCGTTTGCACAACGAGGACGCCCGCCGCGCCGCCATGTCGGCGCTGGCGGCCGCAGGCTACGACGGGCCGCTGGCCATCGCGGCGCTCATCGAACGCCAGTGCTGGACATCCGCGGCCAAGAGCGCGCTCGCCGGGCGATTGACGGCGGACGCTGGCGGGCAGTCTTCGGCGCCACATTGACGCGCCGCCTCCGAAGGCATATCTACCGCCTTGCTGCATCGCAGCACGGCGCTCCGGTCGCGTAGGCCGCCTCGCAAGGGCGGCGCACCGTCGAGCGCATCGGATGATCTTCTCAGCGGCCCATTTACGCGGGGCCGTCTCTCCTCGGCGCCCGCTGCGTTCATCCGCGCTGGGCGGCGTCGAAATCGAAAGTACACATGACCGACTTTGCAGGCCTCGGCGTCGCCGAGACCATCCTTCGCGCTCTTCGCGACGAGGGCTATACCAATCCGACTCCCATCCAGGCGCGCGCGATTCCCACGCTCCTCGAAGGCCGCGATCTCCTCGGCATCGCCCAGACCGGCACCGGCAAGACCTGCGCCTTCGCCGTGCCGATCATCCAGCGGCTGGTCGCCAATCATCGCCGCGCTGCGCCGGGCACGACGCGCGCCCTCATCCTCGCGCCGACGCGCGAACTCGCCGTGCAGATCGGCGATTCGTTCCGCGCCTACGGACGCCATGCGCGCATCAATGTCGCCGTCGTCGTCGGCGGCGTTGGCATGGGCCCGCAGATCCAGGCGATTTCACGCGGCCTGGATGTACTGGTCGCAACGCCCGGTCGCTTGCTCGACCATATGGAAAGCCGCCGCCTGCGTCTCGATGCGACGGAAGTCGTCGTGCTCGACGAGGCCGATCACATGCTCGACCTCGGCTTCATCGTGCCGATCCGTCGCATTGTCTCGAAACTGCCCAAGGCGCGCCAGACGCTGTTTTTCTCGGCGACCATGCCGCAGGAGATCGCCAAGCTCGCAGGCGAAATGCTGCAAAATCCCGCCCGCGTGGAAGTGACGCCGGTCGCGACCACCGCCGAACGCATCGCGCAGCGCGCCTATCTCGTCGACGCCAAGAGCAAGCGCGACCTTCTGGTTGGCCTGTTGACCGACAGCGCAGTAAAGCGCGCGCTCGTCTTCACGCGCACCAAGCGCGGCGCCGATCGCGTCGCGAAAATTCTCGATGAAACCGGCGTGCCGTCCGGCGCCATCCACGGCAACAAGAGCCAGGGCCATCGCCAGCGCACGCTCGGCGATTTCAAGGCCGGCAAGACGCGCGTGCTGGTGGCGACCGACATTGCCGCGCGCGGCATCGACGTCGACGGCGTGACCCACGTCATCAACTTCGAACTGCCGGAAGTGCCTGAAACCTACGTCCATCGCATCGGCCGCACCGCGCGCGCCGGCGCCGATGGCATAGCGATCTCGCTGTGCGACAACGCGGAACGCCATCTGCTGCGCGCGATCGAGAAGACCACGCGCCAGCAGATCCCGACCGAGGACCGGCGCGATCCCAACGCGCGCAACGAGACGGAGCAGGCCGCCGACCCCGCGGCCAGAAACCGTCGCGGGCCCGCGCAGCCGCGCCGCCAGCACGCCAGGCCGCAAGCGAAGACGCAGCGCCCGAACGCTGAGGGCAGGGCGGCGCATCGCCCCGCCGCCGCGCGCACGGAGACGCCGGCCAACAAGCCTCAGGGCGCCAAGAACCGCCGTCGCCGCTCGCGCAAGCCCTCCGGCGCGCAGGCCTGACGACGCAAAGTGTCCGGCCATCCACTTTCGCGTCTCGTGCGCTAGATGAGATGTGAAGCGGATCGGCCGGCCGGATAGCGGCTGCTGTCCGGCTGCCGTGTTCGCGCTTGAGGGAGCTGCGAACATGTCGACTTTTCATGTCTACGCGCGCGGCGAAGACGCGCGCGCCATCCCTTATCTGCGAAGCATCGACGTATCGGACGTGCGCCGCGCGATCGCCGAAGGGTGGCGGGATTTTCTGAGCATGCGCTCGGATCTCGCGGTCGTCGGGATCATCTACCCCTTGCTCGGGCTGGCGCTCGCGCTCTGGTCGTCGGGCTTCAACGTGCTCTACCTCGCCTATCCCATGATGGCGGGTTTCGCGCTCATCGGCCCCATCGTCGCAATCGGCCTCTATGAGATAAGCCGACGTCGTGAGGCTGGCGAGAAGGTCCGCGCGCGCGACGCTCTGCGCGTGCTGCATTCGCCGGCGCTCGCCTCGATCGTGGCGCTTGGCGTGGCGCTCGCGCTGGTCTTCGTCGCCTGGCTGGCGAGCGCGCAGGCGCTCTACGTCTGGTTGATCGGCTCGCGTGCGCCGGCCTCGCTGACGCAGATGATCGCGGACATCGCGAATTCCGGTCGCGGATGGGAGCTGGCGCTGCTTGGAAACGGCCTGGGCTTCGTCTTCGCCGCGATCGTCTATTGCACGACCGCTATCGCCTTCCCCCTGCTGCTCGATCGCGATGTCGGCATTGTCGAGGCGGCACAAGCCTCGTGGCAGGCGGTACTGCAAAATCCCGTGGCGATGACGTTCTGGGCGCTTGCGATCGCGGTCGCTCTCGCGTTCGGTTTCCTGACGATGTTCATCGGGCTCGCCATCGTGATGCCGGTGCTTGGCCATGCGACATGGCGCATCTATCGCGCATTGGTCCCGAGAAACGCGCGAACTGGCAACGGCGTCAGCGCTTGATCACCGAGGAATCCTGTCCGAACAGCAGGCTTTTCTCGGCGTCGCTCAACTCCTCCGGCCGGCGCATCTGGATGCTCTTACCGGCCTCGTAGGCGCGCTGCGTGCCGGGCCGCGCCTTGATGGTTTCGAACCAGCGTTTGAGGTTAGGGAAATCGTCGAGGGTCTGGCTCTGGCGCTTGTGCGGCACGATCCAGGGATAGGACGCCATGTCGGCGATCGAATAATCGCCGACGAGAAATTCATGATCGGCGAGGCGCTTGTCGAGCACGCCGTAGAGCCGGTTTGTTTCCTTGACGTAGCGATTGATCGCATAGGGAATCTGCTCGGGCGCATAAAGCGCGAAATGGTGGTTCTGGCCGGCCATCGGACCGAGTCCGCCGACCTGCCAGAACAGCCATTCGAGCGTCTGCACGCGCTTGCGCGCATCAGCGGAAAGGAACCGTCCCGTCTTCTCGGCGAGATAGACGAGGATTGCGCCGGATTCGAACACCGACACGCGCGCGCCGCCGTCGGCCGGCATATGGTCGACGATCGCCGGCATGCGGTTGTTGGGCGAAAGCTTCAGGAAGTCGGGCTTGAACTGATCGCCTTCGACGATGTTGACGGGCCGGATCGTGTAGGCGAGGCCCGCCTCTTCCAGAAACATCGTGATCTTGTGGCCGTTCGGGGTCGGCCAGTAGTGCAGGTCGATCATGAAACATATCCGCCGGGCGAGATGGCTCGTCCGGCAGTTTCCTAACTTGACGCGACGCGCGCAAGGTGAGCGCGGGAAATCACCAGCCCGAGGTGAACAGGCCCGGACGGTTGTACCGGACGCCGTGGCTGTATCCGGCTCCGATGCTGAGGCCAACGTTGACGCCGAGGCCGCCGCCCGAGGCGTAGCCGTCGGCGCAAGGCACTTCCTGCGTCACGCCGTTGATCGTGCACGAGCAGGTCTTGGTCACGCGGTTGTAGACGGTCGTCGGCACGTAGGACGTGCTCTGGACCGTGCGATACGTCGTCACCGGTACGACATGCGTGCGCGTGACGGGCTGCATGACCGTGCGCGGCACCAGATAGGTGCGCGACCAGGTCTGCGCCGGCTGCGCATAGCCGTAGCTCGGCGCGGCATAGCCGTAATCGGCGGCAGGCGCCGCATAGCCGTAGCCGTAAGTGGCGCCCGCAATCGCCGCGCCGGCAGCATAGCCGAGGCCGCGACGGTGGTGGCGCCAGCCGTGACGGGCATGACGATAGCCGCCGCCCCAGGCGCGCTGCCCGAAGGCCGGGCGGGCGAAGCCGCGATGGGCGAAGCCCTGGTGATGGAAGGCCGGACCGCCGCGCATGGCGGGGCCGCGGTACCCGCCGCGATTGCCTGCTTCGGCCGCCGAAGACGCGATGAGCGCGGCGCACGCGGTGGCCGCCGCGAGACTGAGGATCGAAATGGAACGCATACAAAACTCCTGTCTCGTTTCGCGCCGGTCACGAACCGAAACGGCGCATTCTGAACGACGGCTGGCGTCGTTGCGTTCAGGCGAGCAAGGAGCAATCCATTGCGGGATGGGCGGATGGACGCCCGGCGCCAATGGCGAAGCTAAAGAAAATCGTGGTTAACCGTCGACCCAGTCGAGCGAGCGCGAAACAGCCTTGTTCCAGGAAGAAAACAGCTTCTCGCGTCGCTCTTGATCCATCGCGGGCCGCCAGGTCCTGTCGGCGCGCCAGTTGGCGACGATATCGTCGGTCGAGGTCCAGTAGCCCGTCGCAAGTCCCGCCGCATAGGCGGCGCCCAGCGCCGTCGTCTCGATCACCTTGGGGCGCACGACCGGCGCGTTCAGCATGTCGGCCTGGAACTGCATCAGCAATTCGTTGACGACCATGCCGCCATCGACGCGCAATTCAGAGATCGCGACGCCGGAATCCGCGACCATCGCATCCAGAACCTCGCGGGTCTGATAGGCTGTCGCCTCGAGCGCGGCGCGGGCGATATGGCTCTTGTTGGCGTAGCGCGTGAGGCCGGCGATCACGCCGCGCGCGGATTCCTTCCAGTGTGGCGCGTAGAGACCCGAGAAGGCCGGCACGAAATAGACGTCGCCATTGTCCTCGACGCTTCGCGCAAGCGCCTCGATCTCAGAGGCGTGCTGCACGATCCCGAGATTGTCGCGCAGCCATTGCACCAGCGCGCCGGCGATTGCGATCGATCCTTCGAGCGCATAGACGCCGGGCTTGTCGCCCAACTTGTAGCCGAGCGTCGTCAACAGCCCGCAAGTCGACGGGAAGGGCTTTTCGCCCGTGTTCATCAACATGAAACAGCCGGTGCCGTAGGTATTCTTCGCCTGTCCAGGAGCGAGACAGGCCTGCCCGAACAGCGCGGCCTGCTGGTCGCCGAGTATGCCGGCAAGCGGGACGCTGTCCAGCGCGCCCCCGCAGACGCCATAGACCTCGCTCGAGGATCGTATCCGCGGCAGGCAGGCGCGCGGAATGTCGAACAGCGCGAGAATGTCGGCGTCCCAGTCGAGCGTCGCCAGATTCATCAATTGCGTGCGCGAGGCGTTGGTGACGTCGGTTATGTGCAATCCGCCGTCCGGCCCTCCCGTGAGATTCCAGGCGAGCCACGTATCGATATTGCCGAACAGCAGATCGCCGCGCGCCGCCTTTTCTCGCGCTCCCGCGACAGTGTCGAGCAGCCACCGCAGCTTCAGGCCGGAAAAATAGGTGGTCAGCGGCAGGCCGGTCTTTTCGCGCAGGCGATCCTTGCCGCCGTCGCGCTCGAAGGCCGCAACCAGCCCATTCGTGCGCGTATCCATCCACACCAGCGCATTGTGAACCGGCGCGCCCGTCAGCCGGTCCCACAGCAGCGTCGTCTCGCGCTGATTGGTGATCCCGACGGCAATGAGATCGCTTCTCGAAAGCCCGGCCTTCGCCAGCGCGCCGGCAATCACCTCCTGCGTGTTGCGCCAGATTTCGGCGGCGTCGTGTTCGACCCAGCCCGGCCGCGGATAGATCTGCGCATGTTCCTTCTGATCGACCGCGACGATGTCGCCGCGCCGATCGAACACGATGAAGCGCGAACTCGTCGTGCCCTGGTCGATCGCGCCGACATATTTCGTCATGATGTCCTCGTCTCCGCTCGTACGGCGCTCAGGTAGGACTCGATCTGCGCTGTGAAATCGGCCGCGCCATGCAGGCCGAGCTTGGTGCGCCGCCACAGAATGTCTTCGGCCGTCATGGCCCATTCGCGGGCGACGAGATAGTCGATTTCTGCGGCGGTCAGGCCTGCGCCGAAATCGCGGCCGAGATCGTCGAGCGCGCGCGCCTCGCCCAGCAGATCGAGCGCGCGCGTGCCGTAGGCGCGCGCGAGCCTGCGCGCCAGCGGTTCGGGCAGGAAGGGCTTGCGCTGCATCAGGTCGCGCGTGAAGGCGACGAGATCGCCGCCCTCGAATTCGCCGCCGGGCAGGGGCGCGAATTCCGTCCATGGCTTGCCGCGCACGCCGATCCTGCCGGCGATCTTGTCGAGGATCGCCTCGGCCAGGCGTCGATAGGTCGTGATCTTGCCGCCGAAGATGCTGAGCAGCGGCGCGCCCTCGAATGTCTCGTCGTGCAGCACGTAGTCGCGGGTCGCTTCCTGCGCGGCGCTCGCATGATCGTCGTAGAGCGGTCGCACGCCGGAATAGGCCCAAACGACATCGTCAGGCGTGATCTGGTGGCGGAAATAATCGTTGGCCGCCGCGCAGAGATACGCGGTTTCTTCCGCCGTGATCGCGACCTTGGAGGGATCGCCGGAATAGTCGCGGTCCGTCGTACCGATCAGCGTGAAATCGTCTTCATAGGGGATGGCGAAGACGATGCGCCCGTCTGGGTTCTGGAAGATGTAGCAGCGGTCGTGCTCGTAGAGGCGCGGCACGACGATGTGGCTGCCCTGCACGAGCCGCACGTGATGCGGCGCCTTGTGCGCGAGCGGACCTTGCAGCACCCGATCCACCCAAGGACCCGCGGCATTGACGACAAGGCGTGCAAGGACCTCGCTCTCCGCGCCCGACGGCGCGTCGCGCATGCGCACGCGCCACAGGCCGCTCTCGCTCACTACGGCGACGACCTCGCAGCGCGTCCGCACGATGGCGCCGCGATCGGCGGCGTCGCGCGCGTTGAGGACGACGAGACGCGCGTCGTCCACCCAGCAATCGCTATATTCGAATCCCTTGGAGAAAAGCGGCTTCAGGGGAGCGCCCGCCGCCCCGGTCTGCAGGTCGACGGTCGCGGTCGGCGGCAGTTTCTCGCGCCCGCCGAGATGGTCGTAGATGAACAGACCCGTTCGCAGCATCCAGGCCGGACGTAGCCCCTTGGCGTAAGGCAGGACGAAGCGCAGGGGATGAACGATATGCGGCGCATTGCGCCAGACGATCTCCCGCTCGGTGAGCGCTTCGCGAACCAGCCGGAACTCATAATATTCGAGATAGCGCAGGCCGCCATGAATGAGCTTCGTCGCCTTGGACGACGTGCCGGACGCCAGATCGTCCATCTCGGCCAGCATGACGGAATAGCCGCGCCCGACTGCATCGCGCGCGATGCCGCAGCCGTTGACCCCGCCGCCGATGACGAAAACATCGAACGGCTCGCTCATTCGGGCTTCCAGAATTGATGTCTCAAGACGCGTCCTCGCCGTTCGGCGCTAAACTATCGTCTTGGGCAGCAAGCGCAAATGCGGTCGCTTTCAGGCCGCGCAGGCATGCCGCGTTTCCACCAGCGTGGCCGAAGCCTCGATCAGTACGCGTCCGCAGTGGCGTGTATCGTTCGGCGAGGCGCGAAACCGCGCCGCCATTACATCCACAAGTTCGTCGAGCACGAGCCGGTCGATCGCGTCGACTGCCTCCGAACCCATCCGGCAGGTGCGCGCCATGCGCAGCAGGTCGCGCCGCGCCTCGGCGGCCCGTCTCTTGTCGCCGCTGATGATGAGCCGCCACACGCGCGCATGCTGCCGCGTCATAGGTCGGCTCAAATCCATATTTCCGCCGAAGCAGGAATCGTAAGCCTCGAAAAGGCAATCGCCGACAACCGGGTCGCTCCAGTCGAGAATATCCAGTCTCATATCGTTCGTGTCGTCCAGACGCATGCCGATCTCCGCGCCAAGTCGAATCGTCGTAACGAACGCCAACTCCGGGGATGATCTCATTTTCGACACGTTTCGCAATGGCGTTCCGGCGTTCACGTTTTCGATCACTTAATCGATCACATGGGCGTGAGCGCGGCTGAAGGCTCTGGCCCGTCCCGCCGCATCGCGGCAAAACAGGCGCATGAATTCTCGTCCCGCCTTCCCCCTCGTTCTCACCGGTCCTGTCATCGTCTTCGGCGGTCCCTATTCGAACCTCCATGCGCTGGATGCTCTGCTCGATGAAGCGCGACGCCTGGGCGTTTCGCCCGCGAACATGATCTCGACCGGCGATCTCGTCGCCTATTGCGCCGACCCGCGCGGCGTCGTCGACCGCTTTCGCGATACCGGCATAAGGTTCATTCGCGGCAATTGCGAAGACCAGATCGCAGGCGGCGCCGCCGATTGCGGCTGCGGTTTCGCGCCCGGCGGCGAATGCGACCGGCTGTCGGCGGACTGGTTCGCGCATGCGATGCGCGAGCTCGACGACGAGCGTCGCGCGTTTCTCGGCAGCGCGCCGGAACGGCTCGACCTCGTCGTCAACGGCTTGCGCATCGCCGTCGTTCATGGCGCGGCGAAGCAGCAGAACCGCTTCGTCTTCGCCTCCACGCCCGCGCGCGTGAAGGCGCGCGATCTCGAATTGCTCGACGTCGACGCGATCTTCGCCGGTCACAGTGGACTGCCGTTCAGCGAAACGATCGACGGTCGCCTCTGGCACAATCCCGGCGCGCTCGGCATGCCCGCCAATGAAGGCGATCCACGGGTGTGGTACAGCCTCGTCGCGGCCGGCGCGGAACCGGGGACGCTGTCGATCGAGCATCGTGCGCTCCCCTACGATCACGCCGCCGCTGCAGCGGCCATGGCGCGCGCCGGCCTTCCCGCCGAATACGCGCGCACGCTGGTCGACGGCCTCTGGTCCAATTGCGATTCGCTCGCCGCGCCGGAGGCGGCGATGCAGGGCTCGAAGATGGCGCCGGCCCGGCTCGCATTTTCTCGCCATGCCGATCTGCGCTGGCCGATCGTCGACCGATCTGACGAGGTCCAGGATGATGGCGCGCCGGCGAGCGTCGACTTCGTCGGGCTCGAAACGCTGTGGATCAACACCGGCTCGCTCTGCAATCTCGCCTGCGCCGCCTGCTTCATGGAATCGACGCCGCGCAACGACGCGCTCGCCTATATCTCGGCTGCCGAGGTCGCCGGCCTGCTCGACGAGATCGCGCGCGAAAACCTGGGGACGCGGACGATCGGCTTCACCGGCGGGGAGCCCTTCCTCAACGGCGAGCTGCCCGCCATGTTGCAAGACGCGCTCGCGCGCGGGCACGAGGCGCTGGTCCTGACCAATGCGATGAAGCCAATGCGCCGTCATCGGGAGGCGCTTCTGAAGCTGCGTGACGGCTACGGCGAGCGACTCGCGCTGCGTGTGTCGCTCGATCACTACACGTGCGATCTGCATGAGCTCGAGCGCGGTGCGAACAGTTTCGCCCCGACGCTTGAGGGGCTTGCATGGCTGGCGCGCGAAAAATTCGCGGTAACGATCGCCGGCCGTCTCTATTCCGGCGAACCCGAGGCGATCGTCCGCGCCGGCTATGCGCGGCTTTTCGCCGAGATCGGTCTTGCGCTCGACGCATTCGACCCTGACCAACTGACGCTTTTTCCCGAAATGGACGCGAGCGCCGGTCGTAGCCGCGTGACGCCGGCTATGCTGGCGAATGCCAACAAATCCGGGCGAGACCTGATGTGCGCCGGCGCGCGTATGGCGATCAAGCGTAAGGGCGCGTCTGGCCCGGCCATCGTCGCCTGCACGCTGCTGCCCTACGAAAAGGACTTCGAACTCGGCCCGACGCTGGCTGATGCGCGCGGCGCCGTGTCCCTGACCCATGCCCATTGCGCGACCTTCTGCGTCCTGGGCGGCGCCGATTGCGCGGCCTGAGCCGGGCTTGCGCCCTCCGCGCCGGCGTCCGAAACTACGGCGGTCGCCGGGACCGAGGCCGGCGGGGTGGGGAGCTGGCGTGTGCGTGCGTTTGTGTTGATTGCCGCGGCTTTGGCCTTGGGGCTGATGTCCGGCGGCTGCGATCGGTGTGGCGACCCCGTGAAGATCAACTTTCCGGGCGTAAACGCCTGCAGCGACGCGAAGTGAGCAGGATTTCGCAAGTGTCGGCCTTCGGGGCAGGTCTGCATGCCGATGGGGCCTTGGATCAGGCGCGCCATCGGAAGCATTCGCACCACGGTCGCGCAAGCCGCCCGAGGGCGACAGGACCAGACACAGGGCTATACGAAGTCGCCTGAGGGCGGCAGGACCAAACAAGTCGCCTGACCGGCGCTTCAGGGAGTTGAACAGAATGCTCGCAATGGAACCGTCGGCGTCGAAGGAAATCGCGACGCCGCGCCTCGCGTCGACCGTGCTGCTCGTGCGCGACAGCGCCGAGGGCATGGAAGTCTTCATGGTGGTGCGCCACCACCAGATCGATTTCGCCTCCGGCGCGCTCGTCTTTCCCGGCGGCAGCATCGACAAGGACGATTTCGCCATCGCCGCCGATCATGCGTGCTGCGGCGGCGATCACGGCCTGGATGACAAGGCGCGCGCCTTCCGCGTCGCGGCGGTCCGCGAGACCTTTGAGGAATGCGGCGTGCTGCTGGCTCGCCCGCGCGGCTCGCAGGCGCTCGTCTCCGGCGCGCGCGTCGAGGAGATCACGAAGAAGGCCGCCGGCAAGACTTTTGGCGAGATGATCGCCGCGGAGAACCTGGAGCTGGCGCTCGACCAGCTCACCCCCTTCGCGCACTGGATCACGCCGACGCCGCTGCCCAAGCGCTTCGATACGCATTTCTTCATCGCGGCCGCGCCGCAGGATCAACTGGCCGTGCACGACGGGTCGGAATCGGTCGATTCCATCTGGATCAATCCGGCGCGCGCGCTGGCCGACGCCAAGACGGGCAAATACACGATCATCTTCGCCACGCGCCTGAATGTGGAAATGCTCGGGCGCCAGAATGACGCCGCCTCGGCGATCGAGGCGGCGCGGGTGCGAAAAATCGTCACCGTGCAGCCCGAAGTGCTGCGTCGTGACGATAAGGGCGTGAAACTGAAGATACCGCTGGAAGCGGATTACGGCGGGGACGTATTCGAGTCGTAAGCCGGCTTCCATGCGCAGCGACGCCGCGCATGGAATTGCCCCGGGACCTCCGGCCGGCTGTCGGCCAGGGGCCGGCGGTCCCGGCTTTTCTCAGTGCGCCATCAGCACCGGCAGCGTCATCGAGCTGAGGATGGTGCGGGTAGCGCCGCCGAGCACGAATTCGCGCAGGCGCGAGTGGCCGTAGCCGCCCATGACCAGCAGGTCGGCGTTCTCGTCCGCCGCATAGGACAGGATCAGCGCGCCGACGTCGTCGCCCTTGGGCAGCGTCTTCAATTCGGCGTTGATGCCGTGGCGGGCGAGATTGCGGGTAATGTCGAAGCCCGGCAGATCGCTTGTCGCGCGTTTGCCGTTGACCATGGTCACGATCTCGACGCGGCCCGCGCGCTTCAGCAGCGGCATGGCGCAGGAGACGGCGCGTGCGGCGGCCGCTCCGCCGTCCCAGGCGACAATCGCGCGGCCGAGCTTCGCCGGCCCGCGATGGATGTAAGGCAGAATCAGTAGCGGCCGGCCCGAGTGGAACAGGACGCCTTCCAGCAGCGCATTGCTCGCGTTCTGGTCGGACCCGGCCGGCTGCACGCCGATCGTCAGGTCGAAATTGCGGGCGAGGCGCGCGACCGCATTCGGGGCATTGCCCGGCGCGGGCTCGATCTTGGCGAGTTCGCAGGCGCCTGGACGCGAGGCCGCCTTCTCGAACCGCGCGTAGCCTTCGGAAATCTCGCGATTGCCCGCTTCCAGCGCGTTTTGGACGAGTTCGTAAGGAAATTCGCCCATGAACGCCGGCGCTGGCGGCAATTGCTGAATGACGCCGACGACCGTCGCATGGGCGTCGAACCCCTCGGCCAGGCTGTGCGTATATTCAGCGAGCGCGTCTGCGTCTGCGGCGCGCTCCATGACGACCATGATGTCTTTCACGACAATTCTCCTCGATCGAACCGTGCCTGCTTGATAGGCGCAGCGGGACGCCGCCGCGTTGCGCAGGATCAACGCGCGCGGTCGCCGATGCAAGGCGATCATTCGAATTGCAGCTATTTGCGCAGCACGACATTCACCGCGCGGCCCGAAAGACCGGCGCAGGGCGGCGATCTTAACCTGCCGGAGCCGGCGCGGGCGCTTCTATGGGGCGACCCTTGGAGGAAGCTGCATGGTCCGGCCCGAACTGCATCCGCAACGCCGCGCGCCCGACGCCTTGTCGCGACCGTCCGCGCGCCCGCGCCTCGACGCCGTCGCCTGGAACGCGGCGCATGCGCTCGACCGCAACATTGCCCTGTTGCGCGAAAAGCTCGCGGAGGCGAACCGCGAGCCCATGGAACTCAGAAAAGACGGAAAAGCGGCTTAGCGCCGCTTACCACATGCGCTCGAGCATGGTCCGGCGCTCGGCCTTGCGGGCCTTGCGGGCGGCATAGCGGGCGTCGCGCTCGGCCTTCTTTTCGGCTTCGAGCATCGCCTTGAGCTGAGCGTCTTCCTCGCGCTTCTTGGCCTCTTCGGCCTCCATGCGCAGGCGCTCTTCCTCGCGCTGGCGGGCTTCTTCGGCCTCGCGGACCAGACGCTCGGCCTCCTCGCGGGCGCGCTGGGCAGCGCGCTCGGCTTCTTCCTTGGCCCTGCGCTCGGCCTTTTCGGCCTCGCGGATCTTGCGGGCTTCGATAATGGCCTGCCGTTCGGCGGCGCGCGCCTGAACAGCCGGGTCGTCCGAGCCGGGGCGGTTCTGGAACTTTTCGATGAGCGCCTTGCGGGCGTCGGCGGCGGCGGTCTGGCGATCCTGAAAACGAGATCCGTTGAAAGAGCGCATTGTGCCTTTGATAGATGTGTCGGATGGAGGTGGCGGCGCGTTAGGCGCGCGGGTTCAATGCCAGAGCGCTCGCCCGGCCGCAACCCTTTGCGCTGCAAAAATGGTTTGCAATTCCGGTATGTGTGCGTCGCTGTTTTGTCTGGAGCGCTGGCATGCTACGCCGTCCGGCGCAGCAGCCTCCCAGGAGAAAACATGCCGCTCGACGCCCAGGCCATAGCTACGTTGAAGACCGTTTCGACGGCCACGATCACCACGGTCCTGCTGAAAAAGGGGCTGCGAAACGTCTGGATTCGCGGCGCGAAGCCGATCCGGACCGGCCAGCCGCGTCTGGTCGGCCCGGCCTTCACGCTGCGCTTCGTGCCGGCACGCGAAGATCTGGCGACGCCGGAATCCTGGGGCAATCCGATCTCCACCCGCGCCGCCATCGAGGCCATGCCCGAGGGCGTGATCGCCGTCATCGACGCTATGGGCGTGCAGGACGCCGGCGTCTTCGGCGACATTCTGTGCGCCCGCATGGCCAAGAAGAACGTGGCCGCCATGGTGACGGA
>Ga0116151_10002011_pt1 | contig 18882 bp, 15 predicted proteins | sample AD_UKC117_MetaG_FD_89893 | JGI IMG/M metagenome (GOLD analysis project Ga0116151, IMG submission 89893) | Active sludge microbial communities of municipal wastewater-treating anaerobic digesters from Hong Kong - AD_UKC117_MetaG | ecosystem: Engineered > Bioreactor > Anaerobic > Digestate...
CCTTACCTTTGGGGGCAAGTTCCTACTGCCAAGCCTGTAGCGGACTTTCACCGCCAAGTGACAGCCCTTGCTGGGCGCACCCAAAGAGCCGCACTGGGGTGCGCCGGTCCCAAGGGGGAGGGTTTTTAGGGGAGTTCTTTGAGCCAGGCGATTTGTTCGGTCAGGGGTGGGCCCATCATGGAAGCGTACAGCCGGTTGGCTCCTTCCGAGGATCCCCCGACGGTGGCCAGGGTGCCGCCGATTGCCTTGAGGCGCTCCATACCTTCGTACAGCAAGGCTTTTCCCAGGCCTTTTCGCTGGAACTCCGGCATCAGACCCACGGGTTCGAAGTAGCCGGTGCGGGTCACGTCGTCGAACCACACGGTGCAAAAGCCCACGATGGGCCCCCCAAGGGGTTCGACCACCACATCCAGATCGCGGCGGTACATGGGCTGGATGGTGATCTTATGGTACCAGGCGCCTTGGTCGTTGTCGTAGTTCTCGTCCGGCTCGTCGGAATGGAACGCTCTCCAGGAAGCCCAGCTGCGTTGCTCCAGGTCTCCTTCTGTTCGCATGGAGCGAAGCCGAAACCCCTCGGGAAGCGGAGGTTTTGGGGGAAGGGTTTGCAGCTCACGGTAGTACTGGTTTTCTTTCCACTTGCAACGGGAATACCCACGCGCTTGCAGCAACGCGTTGCGCCCCTCGTTTGTGGCATGGGAGAAAATCCAGAGCTTGTGGGAACCCTCCTTTGTTTGCAGTGTCATGTTTTGTTCCGCGGTTTGGATCATCCGCGTTTCCAGCTCGGGGCAGGGCAACGAGGGGGGAAGCTGCAGGAAGTTTTGCCCAGGTTCTTCCGCGCACAAAACACCCAACAACTCGTGGTTCTCGTCTTCGAACAGGAACAGCAGGTCGGTCCAGGCCAATTCCGGGTGGCAGTTGCCCATGCCGTGCCAGCGCCAGTAATCCAAACGTGCGGTTTGCCAGCTGTATTCTTTGCGATCGTTGCGCAAGAACACTTCCCGCAAGAAACCCCGAACCTTCCAGTAGTCCACCTCACCTTGTACCTTGCGTACGCGAATGTCCAACGTGTTCACTCCCTCCCTTAGTAGTCGAACCGGAAAATCCCGATCTTGCACTTATCACAGCGCACCGCCTCGATCGTGGGAGAGGACCATGCACTGTCGAGTTTCTTTCGCAGGCTACTACCCGCGAAAACGGTTTTCGTGTGGTTGGTTTGCACCCAGCGCAGCTTGAACCAGTGGCCGGCGATGTAGCCGTGGTCCATGAGCCCACCACAACGGGGGCATTTCATTTGTTGCAGCTCTTCGGAATCCACGAGCATTTCGTTTTTTTCCATGCTTATTCCCCTTTCCCAAGGTTTTGCGAAAGTTGCAAAAGGCTGACTGCAGCATCGTCGAAAAAAAGGGTCGCTTCCCCGGGAGTTTTCCCACCCGCAATGTGATCGGTGTAGTTTCCAATTCCCCAGGCGGTTTGCTCGGAAAATGCAGTGACCACCCCCGGGATGTTGAAAAGTTCCTGGCCGTCCTGCCACAGGATGATGTGGCCATCGGATTGGTTCGGGGTAGATTTGCGGTAAAAGGCCTCCACGTGTACCCATTTCCCAACGGGAATCGGAAGGAAGGAAAAAGCCTCGAAAGAAAACGGGGGGTTGTACTTGGAATACAGGTAGAAGAACATGGCGTTGGTTTTTTCCTCGGTGGCGACGTTCAACACCCAGACGGGTTGGCTCACCCCCTGGAAATCATCGGACTTGAATTGGAAAACGTTCCACCACCCGCCATCACCGGGGTCCCAGGCAGGTTGCTTGTTGGGGTTGTACGCGGCGGGGAAGTACATCCACGTGCTGTAGTATGCTTCCTCCGGGAAATAGTCCCCCCCCTCGTCCCAAGGCTTGTCGGTCCAGCGCATCAGGCGCACGGCCTTGTTCCCGTTTTGGCACTGCCAGGCAGCTTGAATCGTTGCTTGCGCAGCGTAACGGCCCGAGTGGACCGGGTGGGGGCAAATCGAGGCGGAAGCGTTGGCGGTATCGGTGAGGAAGATTCCCCCGCCGGCGAAGAAGTCATCGGTGCCTTCGTCTTCCCAGTCTTGGAAGGTCCCTTCCTCGTGGTCAGCAAACCAAAGGATGGAACTGGAAAGCCATTTTGGCAACTGGTCTTTCCAGGAGATGGGAGCAAGCACCTCCTCCCCTGCGACACAACCGGTGATGCAGGAAAGAAGAAGCAGCAAGAGAACGATCCTGGAAGCGCGAATTACGCGATCACCCCGCCCAGCGCATCCACCTGTAGCCCTTCCTTTCGCAGTGCCTGGAGGTAAGGGTTGATGCCCACGGAGTCCGATGCGATGTGCCCCGTCACGATCAGCGTTCCACGGTCCATTTCGGCGATCTTCACCAGGTCGGGGTAGGCCAGGTGGATGTAACACACGGTGTCCACGCCACTCTCGAAGAAAGCCTGGGCAACCTGGGCTCCGCCGTTGGTTCCGAAACCGTGGGAGAACACGACTTTTCCGGCCTTTCGCGTGCCCTCCCCGTGGCGGATTTCCACGTTGGTTTTGGCGCGCCGCAACTCGGGGACTTGCGACAGCACCTCCACCACTTCGTCCACGGTGGCATCCGGCTTAGATTCCAGCAAGTTGTCGATCGCCCCCTGCAACATGCGTCTGCCCAGTTCGTCCAACGGCTGGTGCACGTTGATGTAGGGCATCCCGATGTGTTGGGCGAACTGGGCCACCTGGGCGTAATTGGAAGCGTGTTCGGACAACTCGATGGATTTTGCCTTGGGAAACACGGCGTCTTGTGCCTTTTGCAGGGGTACACCGTGGGATACCATGAAGTCCACGTGCTGCAAGAACACCTTGTGAAGGCGGACGCTACTGGCGTTTGGATGGTGGCCAACCACGAGGTCGTAGCCGTTTTGCTTGGCGTAGAGAAGAACAGCGTTGTCCACGTCCAACCCGAAAAGAACTTTCCGGATGTTTTTTCCGGGCACATGGATGCCCGAATCGTCCGGGATGGACCCCATTTCCACGAGGTCCAGCGCGATTTGCATGCAATCTTGCGTGTTCATTTTTTCCCTCCCCGGTAAAAAAAATCCACCCCGTGGATTGCCCGACAAGGGTGGATGGTAGCTTGGAAGAAAACCATTACTTCACGAAATCAACCAGCGAGGTCATCATCACGCTACTCCCGGTCTTGAGAGCGGCTTCCAGAATGCTTTGCTGGTTGGCCAGCGATGTGTACACTTCCATCATGTCTGCGTCCTGTTCTTTGGAAAGGTACTCGGTAAGGAACAGCGAAAAGTCTTCAAAGCGCGTGGTGGCCATATCCAGGAAGCGCTGCGAGGAACCGTTGCGCGAGATGAGCTGCTGGATGCGGTACTCGAAGCGGTCCAGCTTTTCCAGCGCCTGCTCGTTGAGGTAGAAATCTGGGTTATCGGCCTTGAGGTTCTGGGAGATGTTGTTCACCAGGTTGAAAATGGTTTCGTTTCCGTCCACCGTGAAGGCTTCGTACACCGTGGTGTTGTACTCGAAGCGGTACCCTCCCAGGTCCACGCTGATTTTTTGGTCGGCGTTTGCAGCCATGCCGAACATGAAAACGGTGCGGGAACCTTCTCCGGGTTGCAACCCGGGAAGGATTTGGCCATTTTGATCCACGGGGGGAACGTCCGACTGGCTTCCGCCGTAGATGTATTCGCCGGAAACATTGGTGTTGGCCAGCTGCACCATGTGCTCGCGGATGCTGTCGATCTCGTTGGCGATGGTCTTTCGGTCGTGCTCGGTGAGCGTCCCGTTGGCGCCCTGCACCGTGAGTTCCCGCAGCCGGTACACCAGGGAGCTCATTTCCCCGGTCACGGTGTCGTAGGCTTTGAGATAGGTTTCCACGGTGTTTGCGTTGCGTTGGTACTGGTCCATCTCACGGATCCTGCTCGCGATGTTGGAGGCACGCGTGGCAACGATGGCATCATCCGAAGGGTAAATCACCTTCTTGCCGGAGGATCCTTGCATGTGCAGCTTGGCAATATTGCGGAAATTGGAGTTGATATCATCCAAGATGCGGCTGTGAAGCATGTTGTGGGTTACGCGCATACCATCACCTTCCTACCCGTTTCCGTCGAATTGCGTTTTTCCCGTTCGCGGCTTGTTTTTCCCTTCCATGTTGTACACGTTGGTTCGCGAATCCCCGCGAAGGGTTTGTTCCATCACGCGGATCTGGCGAAGCTGGAAGGATACCATCTGTTGCACGTTGAGATGGTGGAAGCTGATATCCTGCAGGCATTCCATCAACCGGGCGACTTTCACCATGAGCTGCGTGCCTTCCTTTTCTGGAAGGGTCTGCACGATCTGCTGCAGTGGGGAACCCTCGGGAATCTTTTTCTCACGGCAAAGAAAACGCGCCAATTCGTCCCGGCGCTGTTCTGCATGGTCCATTTCGATGAGCAGTGTTTCTTCCTCGGGCAACAACTGCTCCAATTCCGCAAAAGCGCTACGTTGCAGTAATTTTTCCTTTTGCTCCAAGAAACCTCCGTAACGCGAAAAAAGATCCGTCATGGCATCGAGGTGTTCGGAAAATTCTTGCAAAGCCCCCAAGGTTACCCTCCGAGCAGCTTCTTGGCGATGCGATCGATATTCACCTGGTAGGTTCCGTTTTCGATGGCGTCGCGGAATTTCTCCACCAGTTCTTGCCGCACCTCAGGGAGTGCCGCAGCCCTTTTGAGAACCTCTGCCAGACGCAAACCTTCCCCGGCTTTGAGCACTTCCGTTTCGAAAAGGCTCTCCGATGATTCGCCAGCAGCCTCTTCTTTTCGCGGGCTGGGTTTCTTGGTGGTTGGGCTATATAGTTTGTGGTCACCGGAAATCCGGTGCAATTCGTTGGGATCAATCATTTTCATCACCTCGAGACAGGATCAACCTGTTATCGGAGCCGGGGTTGGAAACTTTAGGTAACTCAACCGATTTCCAACAGTTTCATGCGTTCGGTGTAGTGCTCTTCCAGGAAGCGCTTAACCGCGGGACAGGAATCCAGGGTGGGATCCTTGGAAAGCAAAGAGAGTGCATCTTGCCGGGCCGTAACCAGCCAGGAGGCATGTTCCACGATATCTGCCACCTTGAAATCGGGCATGCCGTGTTGGCGGATGCCGAGAAATTCCCCAGGACCACGCGTGCGCAGGTCGTACTCCGCCAGTTCGAAGCCGTTGAAGGTACGCGCGAAAAAGTCCAGGCGTTCGAACGATTGGCTGGAGGGGTTTTCCAGGAGCAAGAAGCAGAAACTGGCACGGTCGCTTCTCCCTACCCTTCCGCGCAGCTGATGCAGTTGCGCCAGCCCGAAGCGCTCCGGGTGCTCGATGACCATCACCGTGGCATTTGGCACGTCGATGCCCACTTCCACCACCGTGGTGCAAACGAGTACTTGGAACTCCCCACCTGCAAAGCGCTGCATCACCTCGTCTTTCTCCTCGGTTCCCAGCCTTCCGTGGAGCAAGCCAACCTGCAGCGAGGGAAATACTTCCTTTTTGAGTTGCTCGTACATGGTGGTGGCAGCTTTCAACTCGTTGTTTTCGGATTCGTCGATTACGGGATACACCAGGAACGCCTGGTTTTGGGCGTTGCATTCCTTGCGAATGAAATCGTACAGTTCTTTGCGTTTCTTCTCCCCCAACATCACGGTGCGCACCGCCTGGCGCCCAGGCGGCATTTCGTCCAAGACCGCTACGTCCAGGTCGCCGTACACCGAAAGTGCCAGTGTTCGGGGGATGGGAGTGGCTGTCATTACCAGCATGTCCACGTCTTGCCCTTTTTGTACGAGGGTTTCCCTCTGGCGAACACCGAAACGGTGCTGTTCGTCGATGATGGCCAACCCCAGTCGGGAAAAATCCACTCCTTGCTGGATCAGCGCATGCGTTCCCACCACGACCGGGCATTCGCCGGAGGAGATTTTTTGCTTGCGGCTTTCCCGGTCTTTCGTAGGCAACCCGCTTACCAGCAAGCCCACTTCCACGCCCAGGGGATCGAAATGGCTTCGAATGGCATCGAAATGCTGCTTGGCCAGAATGGAGGTGGGAGCCATCAGTGCCACCTGGTACCCGGCTTCCACCGCGCTGAGCATAGCCATTTCCGCCACGATGGTTTTTCCCGACCCCACGTCCCCTTGCAGAAGCAGGTTCATGCGATAGGGCGAAGCCAATTGCTGGTTCAGCTGTGAAACCACGCGTTTTTGGGCACCGGTGAGGGAGAAAGGAAGGCTATTTTCCAAGCGGGTGGCCAGTTCCCCGGAGAAGGCCTTTCCAGACTTGGGAGTGGCGGCGTCCCTTTTTTTGCGCGAGAACAGCGCGGAGAGCTCGAAGAAGAAAAACTCGTCGTACACCAACCTTTGGCGGCAGCGCTCCAGGTGGAAAAAGCTTACCGGGAAGTGAATGCCCGCAATGGCCAAGGGGAGGGACACGAAAGCGTACTTTTCCAGCAGATCGGGGGGAAGTGGGTCGGCCAAGCAGTGTGCCAAGGGGAGGACGTTGCGGGTGATTGCACGCACGCGGGTGCGTTTCAAGCCCGTGGTCTCCCGGTACACGGGAACGATTTCCCCTTCGGGGGGGATGTCCGCATCGATTCTCTCGAATTCTTCGGGTACGATTTCCGTGCCGGTAAACCGGTTCGCCTTCACTGTGCCCGTGACCAGAAGGTGCATCCCCACCTTGATGACGTCTTTCAAGTACGCCTGGTTGAACCAGTTGATAAAGATGTCCCCGCTGGTATCCTGCAGATGCACTTGGAGCAAGAAACCTCCCCCGGAAGTGTGTCGGCTGTCGCACGTCGTGACTTCCCCAAACACCGTTGCCCTTTCCCCTGGAAGCAGGTCGGAAATGTAGGTGATCTTGCGCCGGTCCTCGTACGTCCGGGGAAAGTTCCAGAGAAGGTCTTCCGGGGTTTTGATCCCCAGGCGTTCCAAGAGTTCTTCACGCTTGGGCCCCACTCCTTTGAGGAATTTCAACTCGGATTTCAATTTCGTGCAGTCTGGCGTAGCGGGGGTGCCTTGTTCCAGCGGGGGGAGAAGGAAAGACTCCCGGAGCGTATGGAGCATCAACGGACCATTTTCCAAGCGCTTTTGCCGGCGGGAGGCTTCCAGTGCCTGGAAATCCGCGTAATGGCCCACGAGCAATCGCAGCTTTTGATGTAGCGCGCTGTTTTCGCGGGTTTTGGGGTCCAACTTTTTCCATTCGTTTACGAGAGCAGGGTACAATCCGGAAGGTGCCAGTTCTCCGGAAGCCGTCTGCTCGAACAGGTTTTCACAACGGTGCAAGAATTCTTCCAGTAGCAGCAAGTGTCATTTCCTCTTTCAACGATTTTTCATCCAGTGAAGAACCAGCGTTACCGTCCCTACGAGATCGTAGCGGGCTTCCCACTCCTCGCGGGGAATGAAAAGGGGGGGGCGCAGCGGGTTTTCGCACTGGAGCAACACACCCAGCTCGTCGAAGAAAACCCGACGTACCATCACCTCGCCTTCGCGCACTCGTACCACGCCGATCTGGCGGGGTTGGAAGTTGGCAACTTTCAGTACCAGTACCAGGCAACCACCCGGTACGATGGGTTCCATGCAATCCCCGTGTACACGGAAGTAAAAATCGCCTTCCACTCCGGGTAACACGGGAAAGGAACCCCGCACGTTCTGTTCCGAGAACAGGGGAAGACCGGGCTCGAAATGGTCCATCACGGGCAATTCCCGGCGTGGGTTTCCCGCTTTTTCCGGTTGCAGCAGCTCGTCAATACCCAGCCCAAAATGATGGGAAAGCGCTTTCAATGCCTTCACAGTGGGTTGTGCGCGGCCGTTTTCCAACTTGGATACCATCTGGGGGGTAACATGGAGCAACCGGGAAATATCGAGTTGACTCTCGTTTCGCCTTTCGCGAAGCGAGCGCAGCATCTTTCCGAAATTCTTATCGGCCATGGATCATCGGAAAAGAAGGCTACGAACCGTCCGAAGAACCAAGATCGCGTTGCAAGATCTCCGGTCCAAACAGCTTTTCCAGCACCTGGTGCAGCTTCTTCTGTGAAACGGGCTTGACAAGGTAGGCATCGCAGCGGTGGCGGTACGCCTTGGAAATATTGCGCATGTCCCCCATTGCGGTGATCATGGCAACGTACGTCTTTCGCTTCCCGCGTTCCGTGGCCTTTCGTTCGATTCGTCGCAGGCTCGCAAGCACTTCTTGCCCGTCTGCCTCGGGTAGGAGGATATCCAGGCAAACCAGCGAAAAGGGGTTGTCCTCCGCCCAAGCGGTTTCGTACGCGGCGATTGCACTTCGCCCGTCCGAAACAACCTTGCATTTCCCGAAAGGCGCAAGGTAGCGTAGTAGAAGTTTCTGCGTGACAAGGTCATCGTCCACAATCAAAATGTGCAGGTCTTCCAAGGTGTTCACCCACTTGTGTGAAAGGTTAAAAAATATTATAGCATGAAATGCGCGGCGAAAAAAGGGTGCGGGGCGATGCCTCGCCATGCAAATGGGGTATAATAGGCCGGTTACATCTAAGGGGGAGGGAAAATATGTTTCTGAGCGCGGATACGGGAGGGACCTTTACCGATTTTGTTGCCTTTCACGAGAACACCGTTCGGGTTCTCAAAGTTCTTTCCACGCCCCAGAATCCGGCACAAGCCGTTTTGGATGGCTTATCGCATTTCGACTTTCCCCGGATTACGCTGGTGCATGGTTCAACGGTGGCCACGAATGCCATCTTGGAACGAAAAGGTGCCCGTACCGCCCTGGTGACAAACCGGGGTTTCGAAGACGTGATCGAAATTGCCCGGCAAACCCGGGACGAATTGTACGCGCTGGCTCCGCGGCGCTCCCCGCAGCTGGTTCCGCGCGAACGGCGCTTCGGAATCGCCGGGCGCATCGGCTGCGATGGCACGCAAGTGGAGCCACTCTGCGCGGAAGAAGTGCTTCGCCTTGCGCAACAGATCCGGCAAATCGGGGCGGAATCGGTGGCGGTGTGCCTTCTTTTTTCCTTCGCCAATCCATCCCACGAGCTTCGCGTGGAGAAACTCCTTCGCGAGGTGTTGGGCGCGACGTGGAGCATTTCCCTCTCGCACCAGGTCATGGCGGAGTTCCGGGAATTCGAACGCACGAGCACCACCTTGGTCAACGCTTTCGTGCAGCCGGTTATGCAACGTTACCTCCAACAGATCGACCATGCACCCGCCAAGCAGCGGCTGGTGATCATGCAGTCCAACGGGGGACGCATCAGTGCTGCAACGGCGATGCGCGAACCCGTGCGCACAATTCTCTCCGGCCCTGCCGGAGGCGTGGTGGGTGCGTTTGACGTGGCAAGGAGAGCGGGATTTGACAAGATCATCACCTTCGACATGGGGGGGACATCCACGGATGTTTCCCTGATCAACGGGAGCTTGCCGTTGAGCGTGGAGTCCCGCGTGGCTGGGCACCCTCTGAAAGTGCCGATGATTGAAATCCACACCGTGGGTGCAGGAGGAGGGTCCATCGCGCGTTTCGACGAGGGTGGAGCGCTTGTCGTGGGCCCGGAAAGTGCTGGGGCTGATCCCGGTCCCATTTGTTACGGGAAAGGGGAACAGATCACCGTGACCGATGCGAACCTTTTCCTGGGGAGATTGGTGCCCGATTTTTTCCTGGGGGGAGAAATGCAGTTGCACCGGGAGCGGATTACCCCCTTTTTCCACGGGTTGGCACGAAAAGCCGGGCTGGCTCCCCTGCCATTGGCCCAGGGAATTTGCCAGGTCGCCAACGCCACCATGGAGCGTGCGTTGCGCGTGATATCGGTGGAGAGGGGATTTGATCCAGGGGAGTTTTCGCTGGTTTCTTTTGGCGGCGCGGGGGGCATGCACGCCCTGTTCCTTGCCAGCTTGCTGGGCATCCCCCGTGTCATCGTTCCCCGAAACCCGGGGTTGCTGTCCGCGCTGGGAATGTTGGTGGCGGACGTGATCCGCGATTATTCCCAGACGGTGATGGCCACGGCCCCCGTTTTCCCGGAATGGCTGGAGGGTCTTTTCCAACCCCTGGAGGAGCGCGCCAGGCAGGATGTGCAAGACGAAGGCATTCCCCACGACCAAGTTCGCTTGGAACGCTTCCTCGACATGCGGTACAAGGGGCAATCTTTCGAACTCATCGTGCCACTGCAGAAAGATGTCGAACACGCTTTCCACGAAATGCACCACCAGAGGTACGGATACCAGAATCCGGGCAGGTCCGTGGAAATCGTGAACGTGCGCCTGCGGGCCACCGGTACGCCGGAAAAGCCCGTCCTTTGCCCGGCTCCTTCCCTTGCCCGCACTTCGTGGCAAGATGCACGCATGGGTTCGCGGCCGGTGTGCTTTTCGGAGAGCTTCCAGCCAACCCCCTTGCTTCGAAGGGATTTGTTGCACCCTGGGCATGCATTCGAGGGACCCGCCATCGTTGTGGAATACTCCTCCACCCTTGTGATCCCCCCTGGCTGGAAAGTCCTCGTGGACCCTTGGGAAAACTTGCTGCTCTCACGGGAAGAGGAAAGGGAAGGAGCGTGGGGAGCTTGAGCATCAACCCCATCCAGCTGGAACTGTTCAAGAACCGTTTCATTTCGGTGGCGGAGGAAATGGGCGTGACGTTGCAGCGCACCGCTTTCTCGCCGAACATCAAGGAGAGGCGGGACTATTCCTGCGCCCTTTTCAGCGAAAGCGGCGAGCTCATCGCCCAGGCGGCGCATATTCCGGTGCACTTGGGATCGATGCCCATGTCGGTGCGCTCGGCCATTGCGTTCGTGGGCGAGAAAGGTTGGCATCCGGGGGACATGGTGATGCTCAACGACCCCTTTCGCGGGGGGACCCATCTTCCGGATATCACCCTGGTCGCTCCCGTTTTCGTGGGTGGGCAGGGGCCGTTGTTCTTCCTGGCAAACCGGGCACACCACGCCGACGTGGGGGGCATGACACCTGGATCCATGCCCCTTTCCCGCAGCCTATACCAGGAAGGAATCATCATCCCCCCGGTTTTTTTCGTGAAGCGTGGTGAACTGGACGAAGAAATCCAAAAGCTGCTGCTGGCAAACGTGCGTACCCCGGAGGAACGCACCGGAGATTTCGCGGCGCAACTCATGGCGAATCGCACCGGTGTGTCGCGCATGCAAGGGTTGATTGGGAGTTTCGGCTTGCAAAAGGTCCAGCAGGCTGCCCTGGCTCTGGTGGACTACGCGGAAACACTCACGCGGCAGGCGATCGGTCGAATTCCAGATGGAACCTACTCCTTTTGTGACGAGATGGAAGACGATGGATTTGGCAACAAGGGGTTGTGTATCCGGGTGCGCGTGGACATCCATGGCGATGGGGCCACGGTGGATTTCTCCGGCACGGCGGGGCAGACCACCGGGAGTATCAACGCGGTGGAAGCGATCACCCACTCCGCCGTGCTGTACGTTTTCCGCTGCCTGGTGGAGCGGCAAATCCCCGCGAACGCCGGTTGCATGCGGCCCGTGCGCGTGATTTGCCCCCTTGGCACGTTGGTGAACGCTCGTTTTCCCGCCGCGGTTGCCGGAGGGAACGTGGAAACTTCCCAGCGCATCGTGGACGTTTTGTTCGGCGCCCTCTCCCAGGCACTGCCGGAAAAGATTCCCGCCGCCTCGCAGGGTACGATGAACAACCTCACCATTGGGGGAATCGATCCCCGTAATGGCCAACCCTACGCGTACTACGAAACCCTGGGTGGAGGGTGCGGTGGAGGCCCGGGTTTCGCCGGAGAGAGTGCCATCCACTCGCACATGACCAACACCATGAACACCCCGGTGGAAGCTTTGGAATACGCCTACCCCTTTCGCGCGATCCGCTACGCGATTCGCGCGCAAAGCGGGGGAGCGGGCGAATTCCCGGGCGGGGATGGGTTGGTACGGGAGTTGGAAGTGCTCGGCGATGCCCAGGTTACCATGCTCTCCGAACGGCGGGTGAAGGGTGCTTACGGCCTGTTCGGAGGGGATGCGGGGAAACCGGGGGAGAACCTGGTTTTGCAGCAAGGCAGCTGGACACTCATGCCATCCAAGTTCCATGCATCCGTTTCCTCCGGAAGCCGTGTACGGGTGGAAACCCCCGGGGGCGGTGGATTTGGAACGAAACAAACCCAAGAAGGAAAGGGGTAGACCATGCGAATTGCTTTTTTGAACCCACAGGGGAATTTTGATCCCAAGGATAGTTACTGGACGGAACACCCGGATTTCGGGGGGCAGCTTGTGTACGTGAAGGAACTCGCACGTGCCCTTGCCGCGAAGGGGCACCAGGTGGACATTTTTACCCGGCTGATCGATGACCCCCAGTGGCCCGAGTTTTCCGGAAAAAGGGATGGGTACCCCGATATTCCACGGGTGCGCATCTTGCGCATGCGCTGTGGCGGCAGGGGTTTTCTTCCCAAGGAAGAACTCTGGCCCTACCTGAACCATTGGGTGAACGGCATTCACCAACACTTCAAGAGCGAAGGCGTGGTTCCGGATTTCCTCACGGGCCACTACGGGGACGGGGGAATCAGCGCGGCAATGTTGGCTCGGAGGCTACGTGTGCCTTTCTCATTCACCGGGCATAGCCTGGGGGCACAGAAGCTGGACAAGTTCCTGGCCACTTCTTCCTCTTTCGAAGAGCTCAACGCGCGCTTTCACTTCAACCGGAGAATCCTCGCGGAGGGTGTTTCCATGAAGTTTTCTGCGGTGAATTTCGTGAGTTCCACGCAGGAACGGTTCGAGCAATACAGCCACCAGCTGTACCAGGATTTCATCGACGTGAACGACGCATCGCGCTTCTCGGTGGTACCTCCTGGCGTGAACCTGCAGGTTTTTTCACCATCCCCGGTTGCCGGAGAGGATGGGAAATTGCACGCCAAGATGCAAGCCATCCTGCAACACCCCCGGTACCACGAACGGGAACAGTTGCCATTCGTGGTTCTTTCCGCGCGTATCGATCCCAAGAAGAACCACATGGCAGTGCTGCAGGCCTTCGCGCAAAGCGAGCTACTTCGCAACAAGGCAAACCTGCTCATCGTGGTGCGCAATGTTCCCGATCCGTACGCGGATCTCTCGGGGCTCAAACCCGACGAACGCAAGATCGTACACGGTTGGATCGAGCACATCGAACGGCACCGGCTGCAACCTTACGTGGTATTTGCCAGCGTGGAAAGCCAGGCAGAGCTGGGTGCGCTCTACCGCTTCGCGGCGCAGCGGAGTTCTTTCTTCTGCCTGCCCGCGTTGTACGAACCGTTTGGGCTTGCTGTGATCGAATCCATGTCTTGCGGGTTGCCGGTTGTGGCCACGCGACACGGTGGACCCGCGGAGATCGTGGACTCCCCGGAGGGCGAAGCGGGAATACTGGTTTCGCCGGAGAACCTCGAAGACCTCCGTGCAGGTCTGGAACAAGCCCTGCAAATGCCCACGCGGGACTACCAATTGCTGGCTGCTCGGGGAATTCGGCGCGTGCAGCAGCGCTACACCTGGGAGGCCACCGCAGAGGGGTACCTGGAGACCATCGGGCAACGGATCCCCAATGCCCGTCCCTGGGAAATCGTGATTCCACAGTTCTTCCTTTCCGGTGAACCCGAACCGGTTCTGGAATGGGAAAAAACTCGAAAGGAGCGTTGAAACGTGCAAAACGCAAGCGCGAAGCACCAAAGATGGGAGGCATTCCAAGATTTTTCGCGGCGCTACTTGGACTTGCAAAGGGCAACCGGGCTCTTGGAGTGGGACCAGCAAGTGTTCATGCCCAACGAGGGAATCGAAGGGCGTTCCCGCCAGGTGACCATCCTGGCCGTGATGGCCCACGAGATGCTGACTTCCCCCCAGACGGGGGAAATGCTGGAAGGACTCAAGGAACGGGAATTCTTCGATAACCTCGACGAGGTACAAAAGGACATCGTTGCGGTTTTCGAAAGGAAATACCGCATGGAAAAGGCATTTCCCACGGAGTTGTACCAGAAATTCGTGCAAGCAACCACGCTGGGGCAACATCGCTGGGAACAGGCGAAGAAGGAATCGGATTTCGCGATTTTCCTTCCCTCGCTGGAGAAGATCGTGGACATTGTGAAACAAATGGGGCAATGCCTGCAGGAGTCGGTTTTTACCGATGCGGCAACTCCGTACGACGCGGGAATCCAAGTTTTTGAACCGGGGATGACCGCGGAAAAATTCGCGCACATCGTGGAAAACCTCAAGAACCCCCTTGTGGCTTTCGCGGAAGAAATTTGGCAACATCCCCAAGTGGAGGAAACCCCCATCGCGTTTGACTTCCCCCTGTCCAAGCAGCTACAGATGAACCGTCTGGTTTTGGAAAAGATGGGGTTCTCCTTTGAGCGGGGCAGGATGGACCAATCTACCCATCCCTTCACCCTGGGCATGGGAATCCACGACGTTCGTCTCACGGTACGCCTGGATGCGGGGCATTTCCTGACGGGTTTGCTGGCGGCCATGCACGAGGGCGGACATGCTCTCTACGAGCAGGGAATCCACCCTTCGCTGGACCAGACCCTTGCCTGTGACGGTGCTTCCTTTGGCATCCACGAGTCGCAATCGCTGTTCTGGGAAAACCAACTGGGGCGAAGCGTGGAATTTTGGCATTTCCTGGCCCCTCGGCTGAAGGAGTGGACCGGCAGAACGATAGACCCCCTCGTTGCTTTCCGGGCGGCAAACGTTGTGCGGCCCTCCTTGATTCGCATCGACGCCGACGAGGTGACCTACCCGCTGCACATCATCCTGCGATTCGAGCTGGAAAAGGCACTCTTCTCCGGGGACCTGCGGGTCAAAGAGCTCCCCGCTGCCTGGAACGAGAAGATGCACTCCTTGCTGGGTATCACACCCCCGGATGATGCCAGCGGGGTATTGCAAGACGTACACTGGTCCACCGGAAGTTTCGGCTACTTCCCCTCGTACTTGCTGGGGAGCCTGTACGCCGCGCAAATCACGCACACACTCAAGAAGAGTTCTCCCGGGTTGTGGGAAGGTGTTGGGCGTGGAGACTGGCTTCCGGTTCGCGAGTGGCTGCGGCAGAACATCCACCAGTACGGAATGCGAAAACTTCCCGATGCGCTCATCCGCCAGGTTACGGGGGAATCCTTGAACCCGCAGTACCTCTTGGAATACTTCCGCGAGAAGTTTGCCGACGTGTATCCCCTGTAGAAGAACCATTTACGAGCACGGCCCCTGGCCGTAGAAAAAGGAGGTTCCTCAGGCGTGAAAAAGAATGAGACACTGCCCAAGCGATTGGTCGCATTGCTTCTGTTTTCCCTGCTTTCGCTGTCGATGCTGGGTATGTTTTCCCTGGATGCAACCCAAACGCTGCATGCCATGGTGTACACCTGCGAAAGCAAGTTTGCTTCTACCTTGGACACGTTGCGCATCCTTGCCCAAACCGATCAGGCTCGGCGCATGAACGTGGATGCATTTACCCCCTTGCTCGACCGCCTTCAGCTTACCGATGCCGGTACGCTGTACTGGATGGCTTACCCGGATGGAACGTATTTCACCTCACCCCAGGGCAAAAGCCCCTACAACCTTTCGGAGCGAAGCTACTTCCCCGACCTCACAAGAGGTTACGAGGTGGTGGGTTCATTGGTTGTGGGGTACGTAAGCGGACGCAAAAGCGCCGTGGTTGCCGTCCCCGTATGGAGGAACGGGCAAGTGGTGGGTGCGCTGGGAGCCTCGCTGTTCCTTGAAGAGCTCAGTCGAGAAGTATCGGGGGTCTTCGGATTTGGGGAAAATACCCTCTTCTTCGCCCTTGCCCCGGACGGTCAAACAACGTTGAACTGGAAAGCAGAGCGCATTTTCCGCGATCCCCGCGAACAAAACGACCCTTCCATGGCACAAGCGATGGACGTGCTGCTTTCCTTGCCCCGGGGGCAAGTGGAGTACACGTTTGGCGGGAAAACGCGAACCGTTTTTTTCCAAAAGGGAGAGTACACTGGCTGGAGTTACGGGTTGGGGCAATGGAATCCGGAGAATGAAAATCAAAGGTATGGCGAAAAAGCATTTCCAAGTCACCCGGTTGCGCGGAAAAGCAACCGGAAACGGTGCCAGAACGTAGTACCACGATTTGCCGCGCGAAAAAGTGCAGGGAGTACCAGTGTGGGGAGATCCACAGCACGCTTCCCCCTTCACCAAGGAATTCTTCCAAGGAAGGGGCCAAGATTTGCCAGGTTTGCTGCTGGAACCAGGGTTCGAACACCACAAGAAGGCGGGTTCTTTGGGCGAACCACTTGCCCGCCGAAAAACCCGCTCCCTGGAACTGGGAGAGTTCTTGCAACATCGTAGGGAGGTCCTGGATGCGGGTCACGAGGAATTTGCCGCTCAGCACCTCCTTTTTTTGCGGGGTGATTTCCAGCAACGCCAGGCTTGGCGGTGGAACCGAAGGATCGGGCAGATGGCGAAACCATTGCCCCCTTTCTCGTTTGAGGTGAATCGGCTGTTCCGCACGAAAGAGGATGTGGTTTCCCTTTTTCCGGGGATGCACCAGCATGTTCCACAGTGCAAGAGGGCCTTCCCCGAGAAAACCCGTCACTCCCAGAACGTTTCCCGGGGGCACCTCCCAGGGGGGAGAAGTGCTCTGGTGGGGTACGGGTTGGAGCTGCCAGCAAGGACCGGTATTCTCCGGGGGAAGTTCGGGATAGGTGAAAGCGGGAGGTTCGACGGCACGTGCCACTATCTCCGTGGCAGCGCGCGCGCAGAATGGCTGTGCAGCAAGTTCTTCTGGGGGGTAAGGACCCTGCAGTTGCTTTTCCAACAGCCACCACCAGCTTCCCGCTTTCCCGGGGTCACTTTCCAAGCAACGCCGCACCAAGCCCAGTTGCGATGCGGAAAGGAAAAGCCCTACACCCCGTTGCCGAATGCGCGCGACAAGCTGCAAAAAGAAAGGGTGCAGTTGCGCGTTTTGCAACACCTCAAGGTTATCTACCAGCAGCAGCCGGGGCGCTGAGAGCAACGCGCGGCTGGTGGCCACAAGGAGTTTCTGCCGCAGGTTTAGTTCTTTCAAGGGTGCTTTCCAAGGCAAAGACAGAGTGGGGTCCAACCCCTGCAATAGCTCTTCGCCAACGCGTTGCATCTTCTTTCGGTTGACGAAGCCCAGCGTGGAGGGCTCTTCCCCCAGGAAAAGGTTTTCCACCACGGAAAGGCCCTCCACCAGGTTGAGTTGTGGGCCCAGAAGAGATATCCCCGCTTGCGCGGCGCTCTTTCGGTTCCAGTGGGTTACGTCTTTTCCGTTCACCCGTATGTGCCCGGTGGTCGGCCCGGCCAAACCCGCGAGAAGTTGGAGCAAAGAGGGATTACCTTGCCCCGGCAGGGCGACCAGGGCGTTGCAACCGTTGCCCTCCACGTGCAGGTTAACGTCGGAAAAAATGCACCTTCCGTCCCTTTCCAGCGTGATTCCCTGGCATTCCAACCACGTGTTTTCCATTGTGCTATGCCTCGCTCTCTGCTTGCGGGATCCTGGGATCCAACGGGATACGCATCACGAAAGTTGTCCCTTGGTTTGGGGTAGAGTGGATGTCCATATCCCCGCCCAAGCGCGTCACTTCGGAGAACACCGCGTTGAGCCCCACCCCGCGGCCCGAGTACTCCGTGGCTTTCTCTCGGGTTGAAAAGCCGCGTTGCAGAAGGATCCGAGCAAGTAGAAGCTCGGAGGAAGAAGAATCCACTGCCGTTTGCCCGGCATCCGAGAAAAAGCCCTTCTTGCGTGCTTCTTGGTGAATCTGGGCCCAGTCGATTCCCTTGCCATCGTCTTGCACGACCACCTGTAACGAGGAATCGTTTTGGAACACCTCCACACGGATCCTTCCCTTTTCGGGTTTTCCCTTTTCCACGCGCTCTTGCGGATCCTCGATGCCATGGTCCAGGCAATTCCGAAACAGGTGCACAAGCGAACGGGCGAAAGGTTGGAAGATGCTCGGGTCGACGAGCACGGGTTGCGCCGCGATTTCCAAGGGAAGCACCGCCTTTTCCAAGCGCTGCGCGATGCTTTCCACGAGTTGTGGGGAAGTTTTCAGCAGTTCGTGGAAAGGAACGTAGCGGATGGCACGGAGTTTCTGGAAAAGCGCAACCGCCTTCTCCCGGGGCAGCAATTGAAGCACCTTGTCTTCCACCAAGCGAATCTGCTCGGAAACTGCGGTGCGCCAGTTCAGGGTATTCAAGCGCTGCACGGCATCCGGGCCAATTTCCTGCTGCAGGATCTTGGTGTCCTGTTCCAAGCAATCCAGCAAGGGCTCCGGGTCAACCCATTTGGCCCAAAAGGTGGGAGCCGTTTGCAACATCTTTTCCCGCTCGGAGGAGAGGAGGCTTTCGCGTTCGTGTAGCTGGTCCACGAGGTGGCGGAGTCCAAAGATGGAAAAGTTGCCCTTGAAATTGTGGATCTTGCGGAACAATTCGAAGTAGGTGGATTCGCGATTGGAGTCCTGCTCGAGAAGCGCGGGGAACTCCTTGCTCCAAAAAAGGCGGAAGGAGGAGACCAGGTCTTCGAAATCGGGGAAATGGCTCAGGATTTGCACGATCATTTTCAGGTGGTTCCGTTCGCGCTCCACTTGGCTTTCCAGCTGCTTGCGCTGCGTGATGTCCTTGAGGATCACCATGATACGGGGATGGAGGGGGTCGAGGGGATCCTGGATCCAACTGTAGGTGGCCTGTACACTCCAAGGACCCGCGGAAAATTCCTCGGGCAACAGCGAAAGGAAGATGTCACGCCGTGCGGCATCTTTTTCGCGGAAGATGGATTGCAAGATTCTCTCCATTTGGGAAGCCATTTCCGGGTCACGCGGGAAAAAGAGACTGTGGGGTTGGCATCCCGCAATGTCTTTCCCGAAGAAACGGACACACTCCGAGCTGAACTCGGGGTCAACGGCCAGCGTGGCATCGAATTTCAAGAAACCTTCCTCGGCGTTATCCAGCAGC
>Ga0116151_10002015_pt1 | contig 18872 bp, 14 predicted proteins | sample AD_UKC117_MetaG_FD_89893 | JGI IMG/M metagenome (GOLD analysis project Ga0116151, IMG submission 89893) | Active sludge microbial communities of municipal wastewater-treating anaerobic digesters from Hong Kong - AD_UKC117_MetaG | ecosystem: Engineered > Bioreactor > Anaerobic > Digestate...
GGTCGAGGACCTCTTCGGTCTCGGGGTAGAGCTCGACCTCGCTTCTGTACATCTCCAGAAGGTCGCTGTGGGCGATATCGAGGTCGAAGCGGTCGAGCCAGTGGGAGAGGTCGTACCACCGCAGGTCCCGGGTCCCCACGGACATGTACTCGTCGTAGACGAGCTTTCTCGCCTCCTCAAGGTCGATTTTGTGCCGCTCTGCGTAGAGGGCGGGAACCCCCTCCAGCCAGACCTTCTCCACGTACCGCGAGGTGACGAGGGTCCCGTCCATGTCGAAGGATACGATCCTGATCATCTTCAGCCACCAGTCTCTCCGAGCATTGACCGGAGGGCTTGTTAAGCTTTTGCCGCTTGGATGCTTCGTCGCTTTGGTCGCTTTGACTCTTCGCCGCTTTATCGCTCTGCAGCTTTGGCGCTTTGATTGCCTCGCCCGCCTTTCCCTCGTTGGCCCGGCCCCCCGCCAAGCTATTTAACTGATGCAACCCTTTTTGATCCCGGTCATCGATGATCGAAAACCTCGTCCCTGCGCTTGCGCTGACCTTCCTTGCGGGCCTCGCCACCGGCCTTGGGAGCCTCGTCTCCTACTTCGTCCCCCGGCCCGACATGAGATACCTCTCCGTCAGCCTCGGCTTTGCCACGGGAGTCATGATCTTCGTCGCCTTCGTCGACCTCTTCTGCGGCGCGAAGGAGACGATCGGCCTGGCCCGCGCCGACGTCTTCTTCCTCATCGGGATGCTCACCGTCTACTTCCTCGACAAGGTCGTCCCCCACTGCCATATGGACGGCCAGGCCGACACCCACTGCGACCGGCTCTACCGGGGCGGGATCATGATGACCCTGGGGATCGCAATCCACAACCTCCCGGAGGGGCTCGCCGTCGCCCTCACATCCCTCGCCGACCTGAGGCTTGGGATCCCCATCGCCATCGCCATAGCGATCCACAACATCCCCGAGGGGGTCGCCTGCTCCGTCCCCCTCTACTGCGCCACCGGCGACCGGCGCAAGTCGTGCCTCTACTCCTTTCTCGCCGGGATGGCCGAGCCATTGGGGGCGATTATCGCGATCCTCGTCCTCCTGCCGTTCCTCAACGACTTCGTCCTCGCCGCCTCCATCGCCTTCGTCTCGGGGATCATGGTCTTCATCTGCTTCGACGAGCTGATACCCATCGCCAACTCCTACGGCGACGAGCACCTGACGAACATTGGCCTCATCGCCGGGATCTTCGTCATGATGATCGCCCTCGCAGCATTCCATTGACCGCCTCTACGACCTCTCCGACCCCACGCCCCTTCCTCCACCCCCTTCCTCATCTACGACCTATCTTACGTCCTTGCGTCCTCTTCAGCGACGGATCTGTTTGGTCTTTTCAGAGCTTCTCGTCATGCTGCTGCCTCCGATGATGCCAGGCAGAGTCGGATGGAACCTTTCTCGCCCCGGCTCTGCTGGAAGGTGTTTGGCATAATCAGCTATTTGTAAATAACAATCAATAACACGTGACAACCTTTATTAACCAGAAATCCCACTGACGACGATTAGACGACGATGACATATGGAGAGATGATGGCTTTTCGGCTGCAGACGATCTTTGACTTTGAGCTTGAGAACGCCCTGGTGAGCGGGGTGGCCCCATGATCCCGGACTGGATGAAGGAGACTGGCGGCGCAAACGGCGACCCCTTTGAGGCCCCGCCCGTCGCAGCGGGCGCGAGAAAGAGTGGGAAGAAGGCGAGATCGAGCTTCGTCAAAAAGACGATCGACGGCGTCTTCAACTTCTTCCAGGAGGCTCTGGTCGCCGAGACCTTCAGCAAAAGGGACGGCCTCCTCCAGAGCCTCGACCCTCGGGTGAAGCTCTTATCGATCCTCGCCGTCGTCTTCGCCGTCTCCGTGACGAAGGACCTCAGGCTCCTCGCCCTCGTCTACCTCCTCTCCCTCTTCTTCGCCCACAAAAGCAAGATCGGGGTCGGCTTCTTCATAAAGCGGGTCTGGCTCTTCGTCCCCTTCTTCGCGGGGGTGATCGTAATCCCCGTCATCTTCAACGTCTTCCTCCCCGGCGACCCGCTATATCACATCGCCGATCTGCCCCCCGGAGCCCACCTGGGTCCCTGGGCCCTGCCAGACTCGATCTACATCACAAAGCAGGGCGCGTCGGCAGCCGTCACCTTCACCCTGAGGGTGGCAACAGCCGTCTCGGCCGTCGTCCTCCTCTTCCTATCGACCCCTCAGCAGCTACTCTTCAAGTCCCTGCGGTCCCTCCGGGTCCCAAAAGTGTACGTCCTCACCATGGCCATGGCCTACCGTTACATATTCCTCTTCATGGAGATGATAAGAGACCTCCACATCGCAAAGAAGAGCAGGACGATAAAGAGCCTCAGCCTCCGGGCCGAGCAGAGATGGGTCGGAGGGAGGATAGGCTACATGCTGATAAAGTCCCTGGACATGAGCGAGAAGGTCCACATGGCCATGGTCTCCCGGGGCTATTCCGGCGACGTCCGGATAATGCACGACTACCACCTTCGAGGGCGCGACTACGCCGCGGCCGGATCCGCCCTGGCTCTGAGCCTGACCCTCATTCTCGTCTCCCTCAACGTCCTTCAATTATGATCTCTTCCTGAGGTTTGCGATATTCACGAGTTGACGAGGTTTCAAAGATGCCGATCATATTCGATCTCAAAGACGTTTCATACTCCTATCTCGGAAAGTTCGAGGCTCTGAAGGGGATCAACCTCTCGATATCCCAGGGGGAGCAGGTCTCCCTCATAGGAACCAACGGCTCGGGAAAGTCCACCCTCCTTTCGATTATGGACGCTCTGATCTTCCCCACCTCCGGCGAGTTTCTCGCCTTCGGCCGGCCGGTCGAGGAGGAGGTCTTCGACTCCCTCGCCGAGAGCGAGTTTCGGACGTTCTTTCGAAAACGGGTCGCCTTCGTCTTCCAGAACTCCGACGTCCAGCTCTTCAGCTCGACGGTCACTGACGAGATCGCCTTCGGACCCCTCCAGCTCGGTATGACCCAGGATGAGGTGGGCGAGAGGGTCGAGTCCGTCATGGGCCTCGTCGAGATCTCAAAGCTCCGGGACCGGGCCCCCCACACCCTCAGTGGCGGGGAGAAGAAGAAGGTCTGCATAGCCTCGGCCCTGGCAACAAACCCCGACGTCCTCCTCCTCGACGAGCCGACGGCGGGGCTAGACCCCCGTACCCAGCTCTGGCTGATCGAGCTATTTTCGGATCTGGGCCGGGCGGGAAAGACGATCGTCGTGGCGACCCACGACCTGGACACCGTCGAGCACATCAGCAAGAGGGCGGTGGTGATGGGCGAAGACCACACCATCAAGGCTGACAGGAACTCCTGCGAGGTCATCGGCGACCCGGACCTTCTCCTTTCCGCAAACCTCATCCACAAGCACATGCACCGCCACGGCACCGTTTACCAGGAGCACTATCATCCCCAGCATCACGTTCATCGAGAAGATCATAAGTAGAATCGATCCGAAATGTTAGAACTCTTTCGGGATGATCATTTCGTCGGCTTCATTGCCGGTCAAGATGGAGCCTTTGGGTTTTCGGCAGATCCACCGATCTGAGCTTCTTTGATCTTCTTTTTAACTTATTGTACCGAAAAACCACGACGGCCCGGTTTAGTAATATTATAAAATAAAACTATCTCAGTTTGTGTTGAATTCGATAGATATTTATATCCAAAATCATCAGCTTATCGACGGTGATGTTATGCACATACCAGATGGCTATCTCGGGCCATACACCTATATCGCCATGTGGATCATCATGATCCCGATATGGCTTTACGCTGGGCAGAGGCTCAGCCGGGAGCTGAGGACCCGTCAGGTGCCTCTCCTGGCTCTGGCGGCTGCCTTCTCCTTCGTGATAATGATGTTCAACATGCCGATCCCCGGCGGGTCCACCGGCCACGCCGTCGGCGGGGCGATAATCGGGATCGTCCTCGGCCCATGGGCGGGGGTAATCTCCATATCCGTCGCCCTGATCCTCCAGGCTCTGATATTCGGGGACGGCGGGATCACCGCCATCGCAGCAAACTGCTTCAACATGGCGGTGGTGATGCCCTTTGTTGCCTACTACGTCTACAAGATCATAAGCGGTAACTCCGATATCCGATCCTCAAAGAGGGTTGCAGCCTCGGCGATCGCAGGTTATCTCTCTCTATCCGTTGCAGCAGGCCTCACGGGCTTCATGTTCGGGATTCAGCCGCTCCTTCACACCGACGCCAGCGGCGTTCCCCTCTACATGCCCTACGGCCTGGGAGTCACAGTTCCGGCGATGTTGATCGAGCACGTATTCGGCTTCAGCATCATCGAGGCGATAGTGACGGCTCTGATCTTCGCCTACATCCAGAAGACCGACCCGACCCTCCTGATGTACGACCAGCCGACCTCGAAGAGACGTGCCAAAGGAGCTGCCGCCTGAGGTGAGGACTCATGGAGAAGTCGATAAGAAACCTGGTCATTGGCCTATTGATCCTCATGGTCCTCGTCCCTCTGGGGCTTCTTGCCACCGGAGAGACCTTCGGCGAATGGGGAAATGAGGAGATCGAAGAGAAGCTGGGGTACGTCCCTTCGGGGCTTGAGGGTCTCTCGAGCTTCTGGCAGAAGGCGCCCCTCCCCGACTACGCCTTCGAGGGTGACGAGTCCGGCCAGGGTGCGGTCATCGCCTACATCCTCTCAGCCGTTATAGGCGTCGTCGTCGGCGGGGGAGTCCTCTACTTCGTGGGAAAGAAGATCGCAAAGAACTGATGAGGTCGGATCGAGAGATCATACTCGATTCGAGTTGAAATTCGAGTCGGAGTGGCAGAGCCCCCTTCAGGCGATGGGGGCTCGCCTCTCGAACATTTTACTTCCCTTCTTCCATATTCTCTACGGCCTTCTCTACGGCCCGAGACCCTCTCTTCCTCAGCTCTCCCGAGAGCTTTGAGTAGTACTTCATGGTGTCGGGGGTGACGGAGGGGCCGACCTCCTCGAGAGCCGCAATAAAGTGCCTCTGCAAAACCTCCTCCGCGTTCATGTTCTCTCGAAGGGCGAGCCGTCCCGCCTTTCTGCATATCGAGGCGATGTCGGCTCCTGTGTACTGGTCGGTCTTGCCGACCAGGTCGGCCAGGTCGACGTCTTCGGCCAGCGGCATCTTGCCGGTGTGGACCTCGAAGATCTTACTCCTGGACTCGGGATCTGGGACAGGGACCATGATCAGCTCGTCGAACCTTCCGGGCCTGATCAGAGCCGGGTCGATGATGTCGGGGCGGTTTGTGGCGGCGATCACCACCACCCCCCGGAGTTCCTCCATCCCGTCGATCTCGGAGAGGAGCTGGTTTACGATCCGTTCGGTGACGTGAGGCTCGCCGGTTCCCCCGCCCCTGACCGGTGCAAGAGAGTCCAGCTCGTCGAGGAAGACGATCGCCGGGGCCACCTGTCTAGCCTTCCTGAAGATCTCGGCGATGTGCCGCTCGCTCTCGCCGTACCACTTTGAGAGTATCTCGCTCCCCTTCGTCGTGAGGAAGTTGGCGTTCGACTCGTTGGCGACGGCCTTTGCCAGAAGCGTCTTTCCAGTCCCCGGCGGGCCGTAGAGGAGGACGCCCTTCGGCGCCTCGATCCCGAGCCTTCTGAAGTTCTCGCCATAGACGAGCGGCCACTCGACGGCCTCGACGAGGAGCTGCTTTACGTCCTCAAGGCCGCCGACGTCGGCCCAGGTGACGTTCGGAACCTCGATGAGGATCTCGCGCAGCGCGCTCGGGGAGACCTCGTGCATCGCCGACTCCAGGTCCTCTCTTGTCACCACCAGCTCCTCGAGGATCTCCCGGGGTATCGTCGGCTCGTCTAAGTCGATCTTGGGGAGGACTCGCCGCAGGGCGTTCATCGCCGCCTCCCGGGTGAAGGCGGCGATGTCCGCTCCGACGAAGCCGTAGGTGAGGGTCGAGAACTCCTCCAGGTCGACGTCCTGGGCCAGCGGCATCCCTCTCGTGTGGATCTGGAGGATCTCGCGCCTCCCATCGAAGTCGGGGACCCCGAGCTCGATCTCCCGGTCGAACCTTCCGGGCCTTCTCAGGGCCGGGTCGACGGCGTCGGGCCTGTTCGTCGCCCCGATGACGATGACGTTCGCCCTCTCTTTGAGGCCGTCCATCAGCGAAAGAAGCTGGGCCACCATCCTCCGCTCCATCTCTCCAGCCACCTCTTCTCTTTTGGGGGCGATGGAGTCGAGCTCGTCGAGGAATATGATTGAAGGGGCGTTTCTCTCCGACTCCTCGAAGATCTCCCGGATCCTCTTCTCGGACTCGCCGTAGAACTTCGATACGATCTCGGGGCCGTTTATCGAGGCGAAGTGGGCGCTCGATTCGTTGGCGACGGCCTTTGCCAGCATAGTCTTTCCGGTCCCCGGCGGGCCGTGGAGGAGGACGCCCCTCGGCGGGTCGATCCCCAACCGCTCGAAGAGTTCGGGGTGTTTGAGGGGGAGCTCGATCATCTCCCGGACCCTCTGGATGGCGTGCTTCATCCCGCCCAGGTCCTCGTAGACGACGTCGGCGGCGGCCTTGGAGTCGACGGCCTTGGACAATAGCTCCACCTCCGTCTTCTCTGTTATCTTGACCGTCCCCGCTGGCGTTGTCGAGATGACCCTCATCTTCACCTCGCCGAGGCCGAAGGCCGATGCCTTATCGGGCCTCCGGAAGATCTCTTCGAACATGGTGTCCTTCCCTGTGGCGAGATCGCCTGGAGGACGCCGGAGGGTGGTGGTGGAGATGACGTCCCCTTTGGAGAGGGGCCTTCCCAAAAAGACCTTCCGGAGGGCGTCGCTGGGGATGGATATCTGGATTCCCCGGCCGACAGGAGCAAGAGAGACCCTCTCAGCGGGTCGCCATTCGGCCTTGGAGATCTCGACGAACTGGCCGATCCCCGCCCCCGCGTTCGACCTGATGAGTCCGTCCATCCTGACGACGTCCATCTCCTCGTCGGTGGGGTAGGCCTTCACCGCGAGAGCGCTGGCGGACTTGTTTCCCTTGATCTCCACCAGGTCGAAATCGCTCAAGCCCAGCTCGGCCATCTGCCGCTCGCTTATTCGAACGATCCCCTTTCCCACGTCCCTCTGGTCAGCCTCTATTATCTTGAGCCGGATGGATTCGGAGTCGGTCATCTCTTTAACACCCTCTGAGCCCCTATTTATGAATGAGTTTCTAGTTAAGTATTCTCCTCATGTTCCTCCGCCTCCGCAATATTGAAGGCTGATCAGGAACCGCCGAATGTCACATCTTGGATATGCTCATTGTTTCCTCAAATTTCTGAGAGGAGGAAGAAACCGGATCTTTGCACGATACCCCCTACCAACCTTCGGCTTTACTGCCAAGGATTCCCAAGGCTCAGTGGTTTGAATAGACATGCTCAAATCACAGCTCTTTGAGACGATCTGCTCAAACTTCCAACGAAGTCGGGAATATTTTAAACTCTTTTATATATATCCCCGCGGCGCTGCCGTGATCGGCCCCGGCGCTCCCCCCATCGTCGGTCCCCGCCGGCGGCGCGGCCCCCCTTTCCGGCAACGACGGCGCAGGGCCATTCGCCGAGATCCGGGCGGCGGCGAAGGTGGGCGGGGCTCTCGGAAGTTGAGGAACTTACATAAGCTTTTTGTAGATTGAGGATTGAACGGCATGATTGGAGGAGTCCACGACGAGATCGAAGCCGCTCATCGTCCTGGCGCTGCTGATGCTGTCGCTCGCAGCGACCGCGCTGGCGCAAGCACAGGGAGGCGAGAACGGCACAGGTCAAGAAGCACCTCCGATGGCTGAGGCCGATATTTCAAGCAACGAAGAGAGAGATCTGCCTGAAGATATCGAATTTGCCATTAAGATTGTTGGTGGTTTCCTGGCTATTTTAGTGAGTCTAACAGTACTTTACACATTTTTCTGGAAAAAGGAAAAGAAAGCCCTGTCGGATGGTGGCGGTCACCGCGTCGAGACCGCAAAAGACAGCCCCATCTCTTTTGGCGATCAGAGCCCGGCGATAAACGCCGATCGTATCGAAGGCGGCGTGCACATCACGTATCCCAGCCCAAAAGAACCAGCTGTAGCAGAAAAACCTCTCGGCAAGATCTCTAACATTCCTCACCCCCACAACCCCAACTTCACCGGCCGCGTGGACCTGCTGGACCGCCTCCACGAAGCCCTCGCCTCCGGAGAGCGCGCCGCCTTCACCCAGACTTCGGCCATCACCGGCCTTGGCGGCGTCGGCAAGACCCAGCTCGCCCTGCAGTATGCTTACACTCACTTGAACGACTACCAGGTCATCTGGTGGGTCCGGTCCGAGGAGCCCGCCACCCTCGCCGCCGACTACGCCAGCCTGGCCGCGAGGCTCGACCTTCACGAGAAGAGCTCTCAGGATCAGAGAGTTATTGTCGAGGCCGTGAGGCGCTGGCTGGAGCAGAACGGCGGCTGGCTTCTCGTCTTCGACAACGCCCAGAGCTTCAAAGATCTCGAAGATTACCTGCTCCGTGCTGGCTCCGGTCATGTGATCATAACCTCTCGAAATCAGTCCTGGGGAGGAATTGCCAGAATGCTGACCGTCGATATTTTCACCCCAGCTGAATCGGTCGAGTTTCTCCGGAGGCGCACAGGTCAAGACGACGAGGACGCGGCCAACGCACTCGCAGAAGCCCTCTGGAACCTGCCCTTCGCCCTGGAGCAGGCGGGGGCGTACATCGAGGAGACGGGAATAACGCTCTCAGATTACCTGAAACGGTTCCAGGAAGAGCAGAAAGAGGTTCTGAAACGAGGCAAGCCAGCATCTTACCCCGCCACCGTTGCCACCACATGGGAGATATCTTTTAGTCGGGTCCAGGAAGAGTCCGAGGCTGGCGCCGATCTCCTCCGCCTCTGTGCTTTTCTGGCCCCGGATAACATACCCAAATCGCTTCTCGTGGCTGGAGCAGAACACCTGCCCGAGCCTTTGTCCACCGTCGTGACAACCGAGCTGAAATTCGACGATGCCGTCGCCGCCCTGAAGCGCTACTCCCTGATGACCGTCGCCGACGACTTTCTCTCGGTCCACAGGCTCGTCCAGGCCGTGGCGCGGGACAGATTATCCAATGAGGAGCGGAAACGGTGGGCCGAGGCTGCAGTCCGGCTCGTGAACGGCGCTTTCCCCCAAGGGAGCAACGATATCCGGACCTGGGATGTGTGCTCAGTTCTCTTGCCCCACGCCCTCGCCGCAGCAGAGCAGGCTGAGGAGCTTGAGGTGGCCCTTGAGTCGACAGGCCGCCTTTTGAATCAAGCAGGTCTGTACTAAAAATGACGTCGCGAGTTCGCAGAGGAAAAGTCGGCATACGGGCGCGCCCTTGAAATCGGCGAGAGGGTGTACGGTCCCGTCCTTTCCATCGTGGCCACGATGGTCAACAACCTTGCAGGGGTCCTACTAGCTTTGGGCGACCTGGCCGGTGCCAAGAAGAGTTACGAGCGGGCTCTGGAGATCGACGAGAAGCTCTACGGTCCCGACCATCCCAACATGGCCATCAGGGTCAACAACCTCGGCTTCGTCCTACAAGACCTGGGAGACCTCGATGGCGCCAAGAAGAGTTACGAGCGGGCTCTCGAAATCGACGAGAAGGTCTACGGCCCAAACCATCCCAACGTGGCCATCATATTGAACAATCTCGGCCGAGTCATGCATGAGATGAGCGAATTGAAGGGCGCCAAAGTGTGTTTCGAGCGGGGTCTTGAAATCGATGAGAAGGTCCTCGGCCCCGACCATCCCAACGTGGCCATCCGAGTCAACAACCTCGGCTTGGTCCTCAAAGACATGGGCGACCTCAAGGGTGCCAAAGAGCATATCGAGAGGGCTCTGGAAATCAATGAGAAGGCCTACGGTCCCGACCATCCAAATGTGGCAAGGGACGTCAACAACCTCGGCGGGGTCCTAGAAAATCTGGGTGAGCTGGCCGGTGCCAAGAAGAGTTACGAGCGGGCTCTGGAGATCGACGAGAAGGTCTACGGTCCCGATCATCCAGAAGTGGCCACGGATGTCAACAACCTCGGCATGCTCCTCCGAGACTTGGGCGACTTAGAAGGCGCCCGAAAGAACCTGGAAAAGGCCCTGGATATATGCCAGAGCCGTTTGGGCGAAGACCACCCCCTCACTTTGAAGGTGCAGAACAACCTCAACTCGCTCCGCCGATAGCTCCTACACCACCACGATCTCCCCGCAGACCCTGCACGCCTCGGCGATCCGGTCGAACTTCATCCCCGGAAAGGGGTCGATTAAGCATAAATCCGTCGGCTCGGCCCGCGAGAATAGCCTCTCGGCATCCCCGAAGTATACCTCGATTTTGCAGCCGTCGCCCTCGGCCTCCGCCGCCAGGACCGGCTCCGCGCCGACCTCGCCCGCCGGGGTCTCGGGCCGCTCGATCCTCTCGATCCCCAGGATCGAGCGGTTCGCCTCCAGGTTCAGGATCGCGTCCTCCACCGCCGGGAGCCAGGCGTCGTTGAGGACGACACGCTCCGCCCCGCCGAGGGCGGCCACGAGGCCCAGGGTCCCGGGGCCAGAGAGGACGTCGGCGATTGTGGTCAACTTACCCCGGAAGTAAAGCTCCTCCAGGATCTTCATCTTGGGTGCGCTCTGTCTGGGAAACTCGACGTGTATTTTTGACTGATGCTTGTAGATCACAAGCTCGCCGATTAGGGAGCTGATGACGTCGCAGCGGAGGTCCGAGCCCGCCAGGAGATCCCAGCGGGTGGGCGCGGCCCGGAGATCTGCGACGCCGGGGACGCCGCCGCCCCGGATGACGCCCTTGACTTCCGGGACTCGTTCGACGATCTCGGCGGCGGCCTCTTTTGTCAGGTTTTCTCCGACCAGGATGAGCTCATCTGGCCCCAGCCTCGGCGGGTAGGCCAGGGGGTAGCCCACCTCCACCAGGGGCCAGCCGATCGACCGGAGGGGGTCGGTCCGGCTTCGCAGGTTGTGGTCGACGAGAACCTCCATCGCCTCGACCATCACGAGATCCAGGGGCGCTTTGCCGCAGCCGGAACACCGTTGCCGGCGCCCGATCTTCGCGGCTTGTTCTGAGAAGCTCGCGGACTTATCGAGACCGGGCTCTGCCGGGCAGACTGGACAGGCCATGTAAAGCGCATCCAGGCGAGCCAAAACCTCCTCTGCCGGCCTTGGCTTCTCGACCGTACGGGGCTTCGGGACCATGAAATCCCTTAGAAAGGGGTCTCTATTTCAGCCTTTCCGGGCGGGTTTGGAGACCGTTTCGGGACCATTTCCGGACCGTTTCGTAGAAAGATTTGTAAACAAAAAAGACGCTGCCCCTGGGGAGGAGGTTTTGAAGATGGCACAGAGAGGGATTAGGGAATACGACGCCAAGAAGATGCTGGCAGAACGCCTTCCCAATTACGTACCTGATTTCGATTACGACGGTCAGATCGTCCTTGTCACCCCAGAAACCGACCTGGAGGTGGTGGCGGTCGAATGCCCCTGGGTTAAGAAGAAAAGGCTGGTGGTCAAACCCGACCAGCTCTTCGGCAAGAGGGGCGCTCACGGCCTGATCCTCCTCGACGCCACCTGGGACGAGGCCCGCGAGTACATCGAGGAGAGGATGAACAAAGAGACCCTCGTGGGAACCGTCGTCGGGACCCTCAACACATTCCTCATCGAGCCCTTCGTCCCCCACGACCAGAAGTACGAGCTCTACGTGGCGATTAAGTCCGACTACGGTCGGGACGTAATCTACTTCTCCCCCCGGGGCGGGGTCGACATCGAGGCGAACTGGGAGACGGTTACAGAGATCCCCGTGGACGTCCTGGCAAAGCCCGAGAAGCTCGACTTCAAATCCAAGCTTCCGGCCGATCTCGGCGGCAGACGAACGCCCGTCGCTGACTTCATCAAAGGTCTCTACCAGCTCTTCAAAGACCTCGGCTTCGCATACCTCGAGATCAACCCCTTCGTCTTCCACGAAGGCAAGATAATCCCCCTGGACCTGGTGGCAAGGCTCGACGACGCAGAGAGCTTCTGGCAGAGGGGTAGCTGGAAGGGGATCGAGTTTCCCGAGCCCTTCGGCAGAGCTCTCACAAAAGAGGAGGCGCACATCAAGGAGATCGACTCCCGGACCGGAGCCTCCCTCAAGCTCACGATCTTGAATCCGAAGGGGAGGATCTGGACGATGGTGGCGGGAGGCGGGGCGTCCGTCATCTACGCCGACACCATCTGCGACCTGGGATTCGGCGGCGAGCTCGCAAACTACGGCGAGTACAGCGGCGACCCCTCCACCGAGGACACCTACGAGTACACCAGGACGATCCTGGACCTGATGACCAGAGAGAAGGACCCCGAAGGGAGGGTGAAGTACCTCCTCATCGGAGGCGGGATCGCAAACTTCACCGACGTCGCCAAGACCTTCAAGGGGGTCGTCATGGGCCTTGAGGACTACCGGGAACGTCTTAAGGAGACGGGGGTCGAGATATACGTCCGGAGGGGCGGGCCCAACTACGAGGAGGGGCTTCGGATCATGAGAAAGCTCGGCAAGAGACTGGGCGTCCCGATCCACGTCTACGGCCCCGAGACCCACATGACCAGGATCGTCTCCATGGCCCTGGGAGGAGGAGAGTGATGACGATGAAGGAATACACGCTTTTTGACAAGAACACCCGAGCCTTCGTCTACGGATTCCAGGTCAACGCGATCCAGAGGATGCTCGACTTCGACTACCTCTGCGGAAGAAAAGTTCCCAGCGTCGCCGCCATCATCAACCCCGGCCGCTCCGGCATCCACAAGGTCTTCTGGGGGACCCAGGAGATCCTCCTTCCCATGTACAATACGATCCCCGACGCCGTGGCCGACCACCCCTCGGTGGACGTGGTCGTCAACTTCGCCTCCTATCGGTCCGCCTTCGACACCACCATGGAGGCCCTCGCTCAGCCGAGCATAAAGACGGTGGCGATCATCGCCGAGGGCGTCCCCGAGAGGATGTCGAGGGTGATGGCCGCCACCGCGAAGATGATGAATAAGACGATCATCGGCCCCTCCACCGTCGGCGGGCTTGCCGCCGGAGCCTTCAGGATCGGAAACACCGCCGGCACCATCGAGAACATCATCGAGTCGAAGCTCTACCGGCCCGGATGCGTCGGCTTCGTCTCCAAGTCCGGCGGGATGCTCAACGAGGCCTTCAACATCATCGCTAGGAACTCCAGCGGCGTCGTCGAGGGGATCGCCATCGGCGGCGACCGCTACCCCGGCAGCAACCTCATGGACCACATCCTCCGGTTCGAAGCGAACCCCGAGGTCGCCATCATCGCCGTCCTCGGCGAGGTGGGAGGGACCGACGAGTATCGGATCGTCGAGGCTCTCAAGGAGGGGAAGATCACAAAGCCCCTGGTGATCTGGGTTACGGGAACCTGCTCCAAGATCCTCCCATCAAGCGTCCAGTTCGGCCACGCCGGAGCCAAGGCCCAGACCGACCTTGAGACCGCCGACGCCAAGAACCGCGCCCTCAAAGAGGCGGGAGCCATCGTCCCCGAATCTTTCGACAGCTACGGCGACGAGATAAAGCGGGTCTACGAGAAGCTGTTGGCCGAAGGGAAGGTGAGAGATCCTGAAGAGCCCGAGATCCCAAAGATCCCCGCGGACTTTGCAAAGGCCGTCTCCGAGGGGGCCGTCCGGAAGGCGACTAACCTCATCTGCACCATATCCGACGACCGGGGCGAGGAGGTCCTCTACGCAGGAAAGCCCCTCAGCCGCGTGATGGACGACAGGATGGGGATCGGCGGGGTAATCGGCCTTCTCTGGTTCAAAAAGGAGATACCTCCCTGCGCCGCAAAGTTCATCGAGCTCGTCCTCCAGATCGTGGCGGACCACGGCCCCGCGGTCTCGGCGGCCCACAACGCCATCGTCGCCTCCTGCGCCGGAAAAGATCTCATATCGTCCCTGGCGAGCGGCCTATTGACCATCGGGCCGAGGTTCGGCGGGGCGATAGACGACGCCGCTCGGGAGTTCAAGCGGGCTCGCGACTCGGGGCTCACCCCCGAACAGTTCGTAAGCCAGATGAAGGCCGCGGGGATCAACATCCCCGGGATCGGCCACAGGATCAAGAGCGTCAAAAACCCCGACAAGAGGGTCGAGCTTCTCATAAGCTACGCAAAAGAGAACTTCGAGCGGACCGACCTCCTCGACTACGCCCTGCAGGTCCAGGAGATCACCACCTCCAAGAAGGGAAACCTTATCCTGAACGTCGACGGCTGCATAGGGATCCTCTTCTTGGACCTGATGGGCTCCTGCGGGGTCTTCGACGAGAAGGACGTCCAGGACGTCATAACGTACGGCTATCTCAACGGCCTATTCGCCCTCGGAAGGAGCATAGGGATCATCGGCCACATCCTGGACCAAAAGAGGCTCGAATCGAGGCTCTACCGCCACCCCCAGGACGATATCGCCTACATGCTCCCAGAGTTCGAGTGAGGCGGGCTGAGAGACGAATACCGGGCCGGTCCCTCCAGACGGCCCCTATTTTATGGAGCGGTTGACCTTGGCTACCATCAGCGAGAAGATATTCAGTCGCGCCTCCGGCAAACGGGCCGAGGCGGGAGAGATCGTCGAGGCGAAGGTGGACTATGCCATGTCCCATGACGGGACGAGCGTCCTCGCCATCAAAGCCTTTCGGGAGATGGGGTCCGTGCGGGTCTTTGACCCAGAAAGGATAGTCGTCCCCTTCGACCACATCGTTCCTGCAAACAACACCACCGCCGCCGACCTCCAGAGGGAGGTCCGGTCCTGGGCGAAAGATCAGGGGATCGTCCACTTCTACGAGGGTGGGCGCGGGATCTGCCACCAGGTCTTCCCCGAAGAGGGGTTCGCCCTGCCGGGGACGCTGCTGGTGGGAGCCGACTCCCACTCCTGCACCTACGGCGCCTTCGGCGCCTTCGGGACCGGGGTCGGGGCGACGGACATGGCGGAGATCTACTCTCGGGGCCGGCTCTGGTTCAAGGTCCCCGAGACGATCGGGATAAGGGTATCAGGAAAGCTGGGACGACGGGTCCTCGCAAAAGACCTGACCCTCATGCTCGTCGGGGCGATCGGGGCCGACGGCGCCACCTACAAGGCCCTCGAATACGTCGGCGAGACGATCGAGTCTCTCTCCATAGCGGGGAGGATGACCCTCTGCAACATGGGGGTCGAGATGGGGGCGAAGGCCGCCATCGTCCCCCCCGACGCCGTCACAGAAGAGTTCCTGAACGGGAGGGCGAAAGAGCCCTGCCATCCGGTCTTCTCCGACCCCGAATCCCGCGACTCGGAGATGGAGTTTGATGTATCGGATCTGGAGCCAGTGGTGGCAGCGCCCTTCAGGGTCGACAACGTCCGGCCCGTCTCCGATCTCTCGGGAACCGAGGTGGACCAGGTATTCATCGGTACCTGCACCAACGGCAGGTACGAGGACCTGGAGGTCGCAGCCCGGATCCTCAAAGGGAGGACGGTCAGGGCGAGGACTCTGGTCATCCCCGCTTCAAAGGAGGTCCTCCTCCAGGCCCTCTCCTCGGGGATCATCGAGACCCTGGTGAAGGCGGGGGCGATGATCGGAACGCCTGGATGCGGCCCGTGCCTGGGCGCTCATATGGGGGTAATCGCTGAGGGGGAGGTCTGCCTCTCCACCGCCAACAGGAACTTCCCCGGAAGGATGGGGAAGGGCGGCCTCGTCTACCTCGCATCTCCAGCGACAGCGGCGGCGACGGCCGTCGAGGGGACGATCACAGACCCCAGGGAGGTCTGAAGCTGGGAACGAAGGGCGAGGGCGAGATCCGATCGCGAAACGAAAAAAAGACCCGCCTCCTCCGGTTCGACCTCCACGTCCATTCGAGTTTTTCTGACGGGAGAGACGGGGTCGAAGCTATCCTGGAGGCCGCGGTCGAGAAAGGGCTCGACGGCATCGCCATCACCGACCACGACACCCTCGAAGGCGCCTTTCTGGCCGAGAAGATGGTTCAGAAGAGAAAGCTCGACCTTCTGGTGATCCCGGGGGTCGAGGTCTCCACCTCCGACGGCCACCTCCTGGCCCTGGGAACGAGAGAGCTTCCGCCGAGGGGGCGAAGCCCCGAGGAGACGATCGAGTTCGTCCACCGCCGGGGCGGGATCGCCATCGTCTCCCACCCCTACCACCTCTTCAGGCACGCCATGTACAGGATACCGGATTGCGACGCCGTCGAGGTCTACAACTCCAAGTACATCCTGGGGATCGCGAACTTCTGGGCCAGGAGGAAGGCCGAGCGGCTGGGGCTTCCCATGGTGGCGGGAAGCGACGCCCACGTGGCCGACGCGGTCGGCCTCGGGGTCACCATCGTCCATCTCGAAGATGGCGGCGACGTCATCGGAGCTATCCGGGCGGGCAAAGTCGAGATCGACGGCAGGAGGACGTCGCCCGTGGTCTTCGTCGGCCAGATGATCCGCTGGATGAAGAGGCGACTTGGAAGAAGGCAGATGAAGCGGAGCTGAGAGGGGGGCACCTCGAGATCGAGGAGGAGGAGGACGTCGCCCGTGGTCTTCGTCGGTCAGATAGGCGAAGACTGAAAGGGATAAACCGGAACGGGAGAATATATTGGTTTCGAAAACGTAAACTGAGAAGGATGAAAAGATGGATGTCGAAAGTAAAAATTGGCCGGATCGTGTCCGGTCGCCTGTATGTTGAAAATTTGCAGTTTGAGAATAAGGATCTACTTCGTCTTCTCCACCTTTTCTGCTTTGGGGCCTCTGTCGCCGGCCACCACTTCAAAGCTGACCTTATCTCCCTCGTCTATGGATACGCCCGGCTTCAGACCGCTTGAGTGTACAAAATAGTCAGTACCGTCGTCTCCAGCTATAAAGCCGAAATGCTTCGTTCTGTTGAAGAACTTCACTGTGCCAGTAACCATTTCAATTCCTCGTTATTCTGACTAGAAGCTTACGACTATTTAAATGTGCTCCCTTAAGGCTGAGGCAGCGCATTCATTTATCCCGATTATCCGCCTTGACGGACCGTCAGCGCCCCCGCGGTCCGGGCCAGGGAGCTTTGCCTGGGAGCTCGGTCTGCTCTGCCTTCGGATGATGCGATCCCTTCTGTCATCGAGGGCCTAAAAAGAGAATTGAGGTCGGCTTCAACCGACCAGGGGATGAGCGTCGACGCTTGAGCCTCCCGAGATGTTGCAAGCGAGATCGCAGATGGTATCGTTGTTCTCGTCGGTACAGTTGAAGGAGCCGTAGTAGTTGCCCCGGGATCCGTCGTCCCAGCGGTTCTGGCCGTCGTCGAAAGCGTCAAGCTCCGTATTGTTGTAGAGCCTGTTATTGAAGAGGAGGTTGTCGCTCGAGTTTGAAAGGCAGATCCCAACGGAGTTGTTCGCAGCCTTGTTGCCGCTCAGGGTGCAGTTTCTCGCCCCCTCAAGGATTATCCCCGGGCCGCCGTTCTCCCTGGCCGTGTTGCTTCTGACGGTGGTGTTATTTGAGACGACCCTGATCCCAGCGTCGCCGGACGCGTTTCCGGAGTTTGTGACCTTGATCGACTGCACCGTAGCCCCATCCGCGGTCACGGTTATACAGCTGCCATTCCCATCAGCGCTTATAAGGGGAAAGTCGCCGCCATGCCACTGCTCTCCTTTGAGAACGATCGGCTTTGATACGTTGATGTTCCCATGGAAGGTTCCGCTCCTCACCAGGACGGTGTCTCCGGGATTGGATACGTTGATCGCCTCCTGGATGCTGAGGTACTGGCAGCCGCAGGCCTGGCACTCGCACACTTTCAGGTCTGCCCCCTGGGACATCCCAACGGCGATGAGGATTACCAGGAGGGCGATCCCTGACGCGGTCGTATGGTTTTTTCGGATCATATATCTCCCTCTAAATTGCTACGACGGTCTTTAGGAATATAAAAGGCTTTTTCGAGATTCCTCCTCCCCAACTACCCTCGATTAACTATATAACCGCCGGCCCACCTTCGACTACCCGTTATGACGGAGCCCTTCCACCCCACGACGAAAGAGAAGCTCAAAAGGCAGGGATACCACCTGGTGGCCCACGGCGCGGTCAAGCCCTGCCTGTGGCTTCGGCGGAGCATCCGCGGCGGCGACCAGTGCTACAAGAACCACTTTTACGGCATCAATAGCCACAGGTGCGTCCAGATGACCCCCACCCTCCTCTGCAACCACCGCTGCCTCCACTGTTGGAGGCCCATCGACGAGATGCCCCGCGCTTCAGGGGAGTGGATCGAGCCCGAGAAGCTTCTTGACGGCGTCCTCTTCGAGCAGCAGAGGCTAATCTCCGGCTACGGCGGCGCACCCGAGACGACCGATCCGGCGAGGCTAAAAGAGGCGAAGAGCCCCGCTCACGTCGCCATCTCCCTGATGGGAGAGCCGACCCTCTACCCGATGATCGGAGATCTCGTCGAGGAGGTGAAGCGCCGCGGCATGACCGCGTTTCTGGTGACCAACGGAACGAACCCCGAGGTGGTGGGAGAGGTCAGGCCAACCCAGCTCTACATCAGCCTCAACGCTCCCGACGAGGAGACGTACCTGAAGGTCTCAAACCCCGTTTCAAACCTGTGGGGCAGATTTCTGGAGAGCCTGGAGAGGATGAAAGAGTCTCCATCCAGGACGGTGGCTAGGCTCACCCTGGCCCGGAACCTGAACATGAAAGACCCCCAGGGTTACGCGAAGCTCATCGAGATGGCGGAGCCGGACTTCGTCGAGGTGAAGGCCTACATGCATCTGGGCAGCTCCAGGAAGAGGCTCGAACGGGACTCGATGCCCAGCCACGACGAGGTGATGGAATTCGCGAGGGAGCTATCAGAGATCCTGGGCTACCCCCTCAAAGACCACGTCCCCCTCAGCAGGGTGGCTCTCCTCTCTCGGGGAAGCGCCCCGGA
>Ga0116151_10002030_pt1 | contig 18815 bp, 19 predicted proteins | sample AD_UKC117_MetaG_FD_89893 | JGI IMG/M metagenome (GOLD analysis project Ga0116151, IMG submission 89893) | Active sludge microbial communities of municipal wastewater-treating anaerobic digesters from Hong Kong - AD_UKC117_MetaG | ecosystem: Engineered > Bioreactor > Anaerobic > Digestate...
AAGGACTTCGGGCTCAACGACATCATGGGGCGCTTCGTCGAGATCATCCGTGAGTCGCGCGGATTGGCGTCGCGGGAGCGCGTGGACGCCTGAGTCGCTGCGGGTTTCGGGGTCTGGACAGGTCAGCCGGTCGCCGACAGGTCGACCTCGACCCTCAGCTCGGGCGGAAGCGTCCAGACGTGCCACCCCGGCAGTGCCGGCGGTGGATGGCTGGTGTAGCTGGCGCCGGTCGGCGTGGTCGTCGTGATGCTCGGTGGGCTGGTTTCGTCTGGGCCCGGGACAGTGGTGGCCCGCCACCCGGGTGCCGCCTTGGCCTGGTGGCAGCGCTCGCAGAGCCCTTGGTCGTTGCCGGGAGCGCTGGGCCCCCGTCGGCGAAGGCGGTGACATGGTCGGTGTGTCGGATCGGCGCACCGCACCACGGCGTGCGGCACAGCTGGTCGCGTGCGACGACGAGCTCGCGGCTCGCGGTCGGGAATCGGCGTCGTCGCCGGTCGAGCTGGATCACCGATCCGGTGACCGGGTCGGTGTAGAGCCGTCGGATCCAGAGCTGAGCAGTTGCGGCGGCCGGGTCGGCGCTGACCGGGGCCGAGCGCAGCAGGGTGCGGGCCGGGACCGCCGAGATCGGTCCATAGTGACGCAGGTATGCCGCCTCGTGCGGCCCGCGCTCGGCCGGGGTGTCGCCGGCCTTGCGCAGCGCGGCATAGCAGGCGACCGCCTGGGCCACCGGAAGCAGGGCGGTGAGGTAGGCCATGGCGTCCGGTGCTGGGCGGATCGTGACGCAGCGGTCTGCGGCGGCGCGAGCTTGCCGCTGGACGACCGATGCCCGGTCGAGCTCGGCGGTGATCGCCCGGGCGGCCTGTTCGACGGCTCGGTCGCTCATCGTCGCCCAGCGCGGCGCCAGCCGGGCCTCGACGGCGCCGCGGTCTGCGGGGGAGAGGCAGGCCGTGACCTTGGCGATGAGGGTGGAAGGCCACTCGGTGAGCACCCCCGCGCTCAGCGCGGCCGCGGTGAGCGGCAGCTCGGTGGCAAGGGCCTGAGCCAAGCCGAGGTGCCGGGAGCTCCGGCTGGGTGACTCGCGCCGGGCCAGTGCCACCTGCTCGGCGATGCCCTTGCCGACCTGCTCACGTGGCGTGCCGGTCGCGACCTGGGCGGCCCGCTGGGATGCGGCAAAGGCCACCGACACCCGAGCCTGCGCGGCCGCTGCCGCCGCCTTGACCGACTCGAGCAGACCGAGCTGCGCACTCGCTCGGCATCGTCGACGGCGACGTCGAGGGTGGCCAGTCGCGCCACCCAGCCTGCACGCTCAGCGGTCGTCAAGACCTGAGCCGTCGGCAAGGCACCGGACGGTGACGCAGCAACGGCTGCGTCACGGGTCACGGTGCTCCTCGTCATGAGGGCATTCTCGTCGAACACACATTCGATTGCAAGTCCAATCGCAGTGCACTGCAATCTTTTTGGCGAGTTCAGGCCCCGACGCGCGGGCGTCGGCTCAGCCCGCTCCTGGGCGCAGCTCCCTGGAACCTGACTGTGCTCGATCGGTCAACCGAGCCCGCCGTCCGGCGCGATCGCCGGCGTGCCGGGCGGCCTCGGAGTAGCCGCCTCGTTGGCGCTGCTCGCCGCGCCAGGTCGTGCGCACCCGCTGGCGGATCTTCTCCGACTCGAAGAAGTCGGCGACTTCCTGGCTCTTCTCGGCCAGGACGAGGGCGACCGAGACCGGCAGGAGGCGCCGCTGGCCGCTGTCCGACCGGGATCCACCGTTGATCTCAGCATGGGCCACCGCGGCGTCGGCCTCGGCCTGGGCGGCCGCCGCCGCCTCCTCCCGCGCCGCCCGCAACCGCTCGTGCACCCGGGCGGTGAACCCGATGTGGAACTCGCGCCGGGCGGTCTTGCCGTGCATCGGCTTGGCCACCCACCGACCGAGCCGCGAGTCGTAGCTCACCGCCACCTCCTCTCGGTGCCGACCCGAGCGCAGGTAGGCGTCGGAGGCCGAGACCATCTGCACGACGAGCGAGGCGTACAGCGCGCGGCATACCTCGATGTCGCTGGGGAAGCCATAGGCGAAGACGCGTGCGGAGTCGGTGGTGATGAGACAGTGCACGTCGTTGACCTCGGCGACCGCGAGGAAGAGCCGGGTCAGCTGGGCCAGGCCGGGCGTGCCGGGCTCGCCGATGGTCACCCCCTGCTCCTCGGGGCGCTCGCGCTGCTCGGCCCGCGCGGAGGCCGCGCGCGCGACGGCCAGGTCGATGCTCCACCGGGTGGCCAGCGTCTGGGCACGGGCCATGAAGGCCTGCGCCTCGCTCTCGTAGGTCGTCGACTCGGCCTGGCGCAGGAGCTTGGCCAGCAGGTCGAGCCGCTGCTCGTCATGTGGTGGCGCCGTGCTCATGCCGACACCCGGGTCGGCGCCGGCGGCAAGCCCGCGTCGGTGAAGGCGATGACCGCCAGATGGGCGAGCACGGGGTGGTTCGTCGTCTCGAGGAGGTCGACGAGGGTGCGCCGGAACGCCGGTCCATGCGGATCGTCGGCCGGCGGCGCGAGGTGATGGGCCAGCTCGTGCAGCACGACGAGCTCCTGCAGCGCCCAGCTGCCGCCGATCTCGGCCGGCGGAACCGCGATGGCCGGCTCAGGTGTCGCCTCGTAGTGCGCCCGGGTCGCCCCGCGTCGGGCCCGGACCCGCACCGGGCTCGGGTGGCCCAGGTGGTCGAGCACGCGCTGCACGTATGCCGCTGCGTCGTCCACCGATCCGAAGCGCGCCAAGGGCTCGGGGTGCCAGATCGAGCCGAACACGCTCACCCCGCCGTGTCGCCCGGCCAGGTCCGCCCAGCGTTGGATCCGGTCCTCCGCGGCATACACCGCCCGGTCCTGCGCCATGCCCGCTCCTCGTCCTGCCTGCGCCCGCCGGCGCTCGCAGCCACCCCGCTGGAGTGGCCTCCGCTGCTGCCGGACACGCTAACCCGGCGGGCTGACAGGGGGCGCTGGTGGCTCGTCCCGGCGGGCGCGCCGGCTATGCCACCGCGGCACCAGCCGGGCGGACAGGGCGCCGACGCCGGCCAGGATGACCCACGGGTAGGAGCGGGTGACCGTCCAGACCGCCATGCCGATGACGAAGAGTGCCGAGCCGCCCAGCTGCCAGGCGGTCTCGGCTGTCTCGAGCGCCTGCCGCCGCTGGATCACCCTCGGGTCGGTGGTCAGCTCCCGGTGCTGCTCGATGAAGGCGTCCTCGTCATCGACGATCGGCACGCCTGCCAGGGCCAGCGCCCAGACGGCCCCTGATGGGTCGACCGCTCGCAGGCGCAGCCCGTCGACCAGCACCCCGGCGAGCGACCTTGAGTCCCGGACGGAGACGTCAGTGACCTTGCCGTGGGCCAACCACCGCAGCTGGGGCATCCGACGGGGGGTGCGGAGCACCAGGGTGAGGTTGGGTGGCAGGATCGCCGGGCCGGACGCGAGGTAGGGCAGGACAACCGGCCGCGCAGCCACCCAGCCGCGCGCGTCGGCGTCGTCGTCCCAGTCGTCCTTCCAGTCGTCGTCCCAGTCGTCGTCCGCGTCCGCGTCCGACGCCTCGAGCCGAGCCGACAGCGGCGGCAGCGGGCCGACCACGGCAACGGCCGACGCGGGAATGCGCAGCTCTCCGTCGCGCAGCAGCCGGGGCAGCTGCAGCACGAGGTCCGGACCGTCGACGGTGATCGCCGGCTCCCCACCCAGCACCGCGCTCTCCCAGGGCAGCTCGGCCAGCGGTATCTGCACACCACGCCGTGACCGGCCCCGGTGTCGGATCTGCTCGACGGTGGCGCCCACGAGACCGACCAGCGCTGCGAGGACCCAGCAGCCAAGGGAGACGGCCAGGAAGCCCTGCGCGGAGCCGGCCACCCCTCGCCAGGTGTCGATTGAGCGGTCGACGACGCCCTTGGCGACCACCGAGCCCAGGATGCACACCCCGACGAGCACCAGCGAGCCGAGGAACAGCGCCCGCCAGCCACGGCGTCGGGACAGCAGCAGCGACGCGGTCCCCGCAACCGTCAGCACCGAGGCGACAGCGATGACGGTGTAGTCCGGCCAGGTATCCGGGGCGTAGAGACCGACTGGCGTCACGGCATACAGCCCGAAGGCGAGGACGCTCACGCCGTAGCCGATGAGGCGCCGTCCGCGAGCCAGTCCACGCACCACGCGCCAAGGCTAGGGCCCGCCGCGACCTCACCCCACGGCGGTCGCCGACTCGCGTCTGGGATCTGCGGCGGCGCTCAGCCCGCCTCGGGTGTCCCGCTGGGCCGCGCCGACCCCGCCGAAGTACATCGACAGCGGCGGATGCACCACCACCGACAGCCCGCTCTCGGCGGCGGCCCGCGCCATGTCGTCGTCCTGCTCGTGCTCGACCCGGCAGGTCACCTCGCGCGGGCTGCCGTCGTCGTGCGGCGGGCCGACCGGCTCGACCTTGACGTGCAGCCGCGGTCGCTCGATGGCCTGCGCGAGCGGCATGCCCATGAGGCAGTGTCGGGCGAGCACCTGCATGAGGGCAGTGGTGATCCGGTCGGCACCCGGCGACCCGATCGCCAGCGCCCGGCCATCGGTGGCGCGCCCGACGGTGGGCGCCATGTTCGACGCCAGCCGGGTGCCTGACGGCAGCGCATGCACACCACGACGGTTGAGCTCGGGCTCGCCGAGACAGTTGTTGAGCATCAGGCCCGTGCCGGGAACCGTTGCGCCAGAGCCGTATCCGCTGGAGCAGGTGATCGCGCACGCCATGCCGTCGGCGTCGACGACGGACACGTGCGCGGTCGACGGCGACGTCGGCAAGGGCAGCGCGCCGAGCCCCTCGCTGGCCACCGCGTCGAGCAGCGTGTAGCCGTCCTCCTCGAGGTCCTCGCTGTAGTCGTGGACCTGGCGCCGATAGCTCAGCACCCGCCGCTGGATCTCGATGACCTCGGCCCACGAGCGCCCCTCACGTGCCGCCAGCTCGCCGAGCATGACGGTGAGCAGCGGTCCGCCGATCGACGGCGGCGGATTGGTGGCGAAGTCCCACGCGCCGAGCCCGAAGCGCAGCGCCGGCCGCACGATCGCCTGGTATGCCGCGAGGTCGGCCTCCGTGACCAGCCCCTCGCGGGCCTGCATGTCCGCCACGATCACGGCCGCGAGCTCGCCGGTGTAGAGATCGGCCCACCCCCGTGCAGCGACCTGCGCGAGCGCATCACCGAGCGCCGGATCGTGCAGCGTCGCCCCGGCCTTCCACGGCTGCCCGTCGCCGTCGAGCAGCAGCGCCGCGGTCTGCGGGTCCCACGCGAAGAGCGTCGTGCCGGTGATCGCGAGGTAGGACGCGGCCGAGCGACCGAGCGGATAGCCGTCGCGGCATACCGACACTGCCGGGGCGAGCACGTCGGCCCACGGCACCCGGCCGTGCCGCTCGTGCGCGAGCCCGAAGGCCGCGAAGGCGCCCGGCGTGGCCACCGAGCCGTGCCCGGCCTGCATGTGCAGCCCGCCGCCGTACGCCACGTCGATCTCGCGCAGCCCGGTGCCGAGACGCTCGACGGGCAGCCCACGCCCCGGCATCTCGACGTTGCCGTCGATTGTCTCGGGCTCGGCGTCGACCGGCCACACGGTGACGAAGCCGCCGCCGAGGGGGGTGACGATGCCCGGCTCGCTCGACATCGCGACGACCATCGCAGCGATGGCCGCGTCGACCGCGCTGCCACCCGCGGCGGCGACCCGCACGGCCGCCTCGGTGCAGGCGGAGTTGGGTGCGGCGACGGCGACAGCCATGCCCGCAGTATGCCGCGGACGCGGCATACTCGATCGGCATGAGCGACCTGCACTGCCCAGCGCGCGTGTTCGTCGCGCGGCACGGTGAGGCGGACTATGCCGTCACCGGCGTGCTCACCGACGACGACGGCTGGCTGACCGAGCGCGGCGAGCGGCAGGCGGCGCAGCTCGCGGCAGAGCTGCGCGATGAGCGGCTCGCGGCCGTCTACACCAGTCCCTTGCAGCGCGCGGTGAGCACCGGCCAGATCGTCGCCGACGCGCTCGGGCTGCCGACGCGCGGCCTGCCTGGCCTGCGCGAGTTCCGGATCGGTGACCTCGCCGGCCAGCCCCCCGAGGCCGCCGACGCCTTCATGGCCACCTGGCTCAGGGGTGATCCCGACGCGCTGATCCCGGGTGGCGAGAGCGGCACGGTGCTGCTCGACCGGGTCCGAGCCGCGCTCGACGAGATCGCCGATGCCCACCGCGGCGAGGCCGTGCTCGTGGTGACCCACGGCGGTGCGATGTCCTTCTGCCTGCCTCGGCTCGCGGCCAACGGCGGCCCGCTGCGTGCCGCCCCGTCCCCACTGGCCAACTGCGCGGTCGTCGCGATGGAGCAGGACGGCGACGGATGGCGGCTGGTCCGCCCCTGGCCGGGGTCTGCCTGACAACCGCTAGGGGCCGGTCGTCGTCTTCGATGCCGGTGCCACTGCGGGAGTCGGCCCGGGGAAGGTGAGACCGGCGCAGGCCGCCACCGCTTGAACGGCCAGGGGGTCCGTGGGGTAGCCGGCGGCTCGGCCCGCAGACATGCATTGCGCTGCGACGTCGACCCGTGCCGTGTCGGCCGACGCAGCCGCTGCCGTCGTCTCGGACGCTCCACTCGCTGTTGCGGAGAGGGTCGGCACGTAACGGGCGCAGGCCGGGTCGGAGCGGCTGTCCTTGCACTTGGCGACCAGGTCGATGCGCGCTCGCTCGCCGGCGCTGTAGTAGGCGAGGCCGAACAGCAGCACGAGCGAGACCCCGGCGATCATGGGGGCGAGGACGAGTCGCGGCCAGGAGAGGGCCCGCGAGGCACGATCCTCGAGCACCCACAGCGCGGCGGATCCCGCGATCTCGTCATATCGGTCCATGAGGTAGCGGGCCTCGTCGAGCTTCCGTTGCCGCTTCTCGGCATTGCTCTCCGTCGAGGCGGCGTCCTCCATCTGGCCGGCCTTCTTCTCCAGGTTCGCCAGATCAGGCACGTTCGCCGGCTTCGGAGCTTGGGCGAACAGCGCGATGACGCCCTTGCGCTCCCTCTCGTCCAGGGTGTCTCGATCCTCCTCCGGGGACGTGTGCGGCGACAGCAGCGATGCATTGAAGGCGATCCGCCGCGTGGGCCGGTAGAAGTTGGCGACCAGCCACGAGGTGGCGAAGACACAGGACAGCACGAGGCCGACGGCAACCCACAACAAGCGATCGTCAGGCACGGGCATCATCGTGCTGAACGCGGCGTAGCCGAAGCCGGACACGAGCGCAGTGCCGATCGCGCCGAGCGCCGCGGCATACGCCCTGAGACTGTCCCGGATCTTCTGGAAGCCCTCGGCCTGTATGGCCAGGCGTCCCTGGACGGCAGTGACGGCGGGCTTCTCCGCAGGCGTGTCGGCCGGTTTCTCGGCCGGCTCCTGGACCTGCATGACGCGGATCGTCGGGGTCAGGGCGCGTAGCCACTTCGGGATCGTCACGGCGGCCTCCTGGGGAGCAGGATCGGTTGGCCCCACCCTGGCAGCATCCCTGCGGATCCGGGCCAAAACGGCGGAATCTCAGGGGGAAGAGCGCTCAGCCGTCCCGCTCCCACGGCCCAGGAGCGACCCGCACCAGCCCATCCGGTATGCCGCGTGGCGGCGTGCCGTCGACGACGAGTCGCGCTGTGCGCCAAGGCTGCTCATGCTCGAGGAAGGGGTCCTCGGCACGCGCCCACTCGTCCCAGAACGCCTCGGCCGCTGCCGGAGTGCGGCCCAGCTCGACATCACGAGCCACCCCACGCCGCCGCGCCTCACGCGGGTCCGAGCGCACCCACACGACGAGATCGGCGAGCCGTGCCAGCTCGGCTCGGCCCACTCCGACGCCCTCGACGACGAGGGCCGGTCGCCCCTCCAGGACGCGGATCGAGCCGGTGCGCCCGAGCCGGTCCCACGCCGGTGGCCGATAGTGGACGGCCGCGCCGCGCCGCCACGGCGCGAGGACTCCGTCGATGAGCAGGTCGGTCCAGGCCGTCGGGTCGTGGTGCCACGCGAGGTCGTCGGTGTGCACGACTGCGGCATCGAGCGCTGCCGCGGCGCGGCCCGCGAAGGTCGTCTTGCCGCTCCCGGACCGTCCGTCGACGAGCACGAGCGCACTCGCGGCCGGGCCGGTCAAGGAGCGGAGCATCGCGCCGAGGGCGTCGGCATCGACCGCCGACCAGCCCTGCGCCGCACCGCTGCTCGCAGTCGCGTCGCGGTTCGAGCGCGTCTCGGTCACCGGCGGGCGACCGCGGGCGCGACCTCGGCGGCGACGAGCTCGAGGTGCTCCCCGTCGGCCAGGTCGAGGACCTGCAGGTAGACCCGCTCGACCCCGATCGCGGCATAGCGCCGCAACGTCTCGACGCACTCGGCCGGCGTGCCGGCGCAGCCGTTGGCGCGCAGCTCGCCGGGCTCGCGGCCGATCGCTGCAGCCCGGCGCTCCACCTCCGCCTCGTCGCGACCGCAGCAGAGCGCGAGCGCGACCGACCAGACCATCGAGTCGGGCGTGCGGCCGACCGCCGCCATCGCCTCGCGCACCCGAGCGAACTGAGCGGCCACCTCGTCGGCGGGGGTAAAGGGCACGTTGAACTCCGCGGCATACCTCGCGGCCAGGGCGGGGGTGCGCTTGGCGCCCTTGCCGCCCATGACGATCGGTGGTCCGCCCGGCTGGGCCGGCTTGGGCAGCGCGGGGGAGTCGACCACGAGGTAGTGCTCGCCGGCATACGAGAAGCGCTCTCCCGCAGGCGTGTTCCACATGCCGGTGACGATCGCGAGCTGCTCCTCGAGACGGTCGAAGCGCTCGCGCACGCCCGGGAAGGCGATCCCGTATGCCGTGTGCTCGGCCTCGAACCAGCCCGCGCCGAGCCCGAGCTCCACCCGGCCACCGGACATCTCGTCGACCTGCGCGACCGAGACGGCGAGCGGCCCCGGCAGCCGGAAGGTCGCCGACGACACGAGCGTGCCCAGCCGGATCGTGCTCGTCTCGCGGGCCAGCCCGGCAAGCGTCACCCACGAGTCGGTCGGCCCCGGCAACCCGTCGGTGCCCATCGCGAGGAAGTGGTCGGAGCGGAAGAAGGCCGAGTAGCCGCACGCCTCGGCGGTCCGAGCGATCGACAGCTGGTCGGCATACGAGGCCCCCTGCTGGGGCTCGACAAAGATGCGCAGATCCATGGCCCAGACGCTAGCCGCTATCGCGCTCAGAACAGCCGCGACTCCGCGTCGTCGATCCCGCGCAGTGCGTCATAGTCGAGGGTGACGCAGCGAATCCCCCTGTCCTGGGCCAGGGTTCGCGCCTGCGGCTTGATCTCCTGGGCTGCGAAGACCCCGGTGACGGGCCGCAGCAGGGGATCGCGGTTCATCAGCTCGAGATAGCGGGTGAGCTGCTCGACCCCGTCGATCTCGCCGCGCCGCTTGATCTCGATCGCGACGTGTCGGCGGTCGTGGTCGCGGGCGAGGATGTCGACCGGCCCGATCGCCGTCATGTGCTCGCGGCGCACGAGCGTCCAGCCCTCGCCGAGGGTGTGGATGTGCTCGGCGAGCAGCGCCTGCAGGTGCGCCTCGACGCCCTCCTTGACCAGCCCGGGGTCGGTGCCGAGCTCGTGCGAGCTGTCGTGCAGCACCTCGTGGATATGCACCCGCAGCGCGTCTCCGGACTTGGTATGCCGCACCACCCAGACCGCGCGAACGCCGGCCGCCGCCTCGGTCTCGTCCGGCTCCAGCTCGGCGAGCGCGCACGGCGGAGACATCCAGTTGAGCGGCTTGTAGGAGCCGCCGTCGCTGTGCACGAGCACCGAGCCGTCGGCCTTGACGAGCAGCAATCGGGTCGCGAGGGGCAGGTGGGCCTGCAGTCGGCCCTCGTAGTCAACCGAGCACCGGGCGATGACCAGACGCATCCGGGAAGCGTACGACGCGCCCGGCGCAGGCGGCATACCACCAAGAGCGCGGTGGTGACGAAGGTCCCCTCGGGTCGGGACACGCTGCCGCAATACTTCGATCCGACGTTCTGTGAACGGACTGTGAAGAACAGGCAAAGGAGCCGAAGGACATGGTGACTCAGGCATGAACTCCGTGCTCGTCCTCGCGACCGTCGCCATCGTCCTGGTGGTGGTCTTCGACTACACCAACGGCTTCCACGACGCGTCGAACATCATCGCGACGACGATCGCCAGCCGCGCGATGACCCCGGTCCAGGCGGTCATCATCGTCGCGACCTTCGAGTTCCTCGGGCCGATCCTCGGTGGCACCGCCGTGGCGAACACGATCGGCAAGTTCATCGACGTTGGACCCCTGCCGGCCCAGCAGGCCATGCTCATCGTGCTCGCGGGCATCGTCGGGGCGATCACGTGGAACCTCGGCACCTGATGGTTCGGCATCCCCTCGTCGTCCTCGCACGCGCTCGTGGGCGGCCTCGTCGGTGCCGTCCTCGTCGCCGCCGGAGCCGGCTACGTCAAGTGGGGCTTCGTCGAGCTCGCCCACGGCAAGGTCGACGGCGTGGCGAAGATCCTCATCGGGCTGATCGTCTCGCCCCTCGTCGGGTTCGCCGTCGGCTGGCTCATCCAGAAGACGATGATGACGCTGCTGCGACGGGCCAAGCCCAGAGCCAACACCTGGCTGCGCCGCGCTCAGTTCCTCACCTCGGCCGGCCTCGCCTTCTCGCACGGCGCCAACGACGCCCAGAAGTCGATGGGCATCATCACCCTCGTGCTCGTCCTCTCCGGCCAGCTCACGAGCTTCTCGGTGCCGTTCTGGGTCATCCTCACCTGTGCGAGCGCCATCACCCTGGGCATCCTGTCCGGTGGCTGGCGGATCGTGCGCACCGTCGGCTTCGGGATCTACAAGGTCCGCCCGTTGCACGCCCTCGACACCCAGCTCACCTCGGCGGCCGTCATCTTCGGCGCCTCGGTGCTCGGCGCGCCGGTGTCGACGACCCACGTCGTGAGCTCGGCGATCATGGGCATCGGCTCGGCCGAGCACGCCAAGTCGGTGCGCTGGGCCAAGGCTCAGGAGATCGTCTCGACCTGGCTCATCACCATCCCCGGCGCCGGCCTGGTCGGGGTCCTCGCCTACCTCATCGCCTCGATCTTCGTCCGGTGACCCCCTTGTCATCACCCAGGAAGGACCACTCATGAGCGGCAGCAGCAACAACCCCCTGTCCAAGGTCGTCGGCCGCGTCTTCCCCAAGCAGGCCGACTTCTTCGGGCTGATCGCCGAGCAGTCCGCCCTCGCGGTCGCGTCGACGACCGCGCTCGCGGCCTACATGGACTCCGGCAGCGACGAGGACGCCCAGCGGGTGCTCGACCTGGAGAAGGAGGGCGACGCGCTCAAGGACCGCAACCTCGACACCCTCAACCAGGCCTTCTCGACGCCGATGGACCGCGAGGAGCTCTACCGCGCCATCGTCACCATCGACCACGTGCTCAACTACGCCAAGACGACGGTCCGCGAGATGCAGGTCCTTGGGGTCGCGCCGGACAACGTCACCCGCGAGATGGCTGGCCTGCTGCATGACGGCGCCGAGGCGCTGCACGCCGGGTACACCGCGCTGAAGACCGCGCCGTCGGGCGCCGAAGGGCACGCCCAGGCCGCCCGCAAGTCCGAGCGCAACATCGAGAAGGCGTACCGCCGCGCGCTCGCCGACCTCTTCGACGTCGAGCAGCAGGCGGCCGCGCTTGAGGCGACCTCGGGCACGCCGACCGGCGGGCAGGCGCTGCGCCAGGTGATGGAGGTCTTCAAGAAGCGCGAGGTCTACCGGCACATGTCCAACGCCGGCGACCGGGTCGCCCGAGCCGGAGAGGTGCTGCGCGACATCGTCGTCAAGCTCGTGTGACGTCCGTCGCGTCGGTTGGTCCTACCCACCGGTAGGGCCCGACTGAAAGACTCCGAGAATGGCACGCGAGTTCACCACAGTCGGAGTCATCGGCCTGGGCACCATGGGTGCCGGCATCGCGGAGGTCTTCGCTCGCAACGGCATCGACGTCGTCGCGGTCGAGGTCGACGAGGTGGCCCTCGAGCGCGGCAAGGGGGTGTTGGCGAAGTCCACGGCCCGTGCCGTGAGCCGGGGCAAGCTCACGGAGGACGACGCAGCCGCGCTGCACGGTCGGGTCACCTACGCCACCGACCTGCAGGCCCTGGCCGCCTGTCAGCTCGTCGTCGAGGCGGTGCCTGAGAAGCTCGCCCTCAAGAAGCAGATCTTTGCGGCGCTCGACGCCGTCGTCGCCCCGGATGCCATCCTCGCCACGAACACCTCCTCGCTGCCGGTGACCGAGATCGCGGTCGCCACGAAGGCCCCGTCCCGGGTCGTCGGCCTGCACTTCTTCAACCCCGCCCCGGTGCAGCAGCTCGTCGAGGTGATCCGCACCGTGGTCACCGCCCCCGACGTCCTCGAGGACGTCCAGGCGCTGGCCGCCAGGCTCGAGAAGAAGCCGGTCGTCATCGGCGACAAGGCCGGCTTCATCGCCAACGCACTGCTCTTCGGCTATCTCAACCACGCCGTCTCGATGTACGAGAGCCGCTACGCCACCCGCGAGGACATCGACGCCGCCATGCGCTTCGGCTGTGGCCTGCCGATGGGCCCGCTCGCCCTGATGGACCTCATCGGCCTCGACACGGCATACGAGATCCTCGACACGATGTACCACCAGGGCCGCGACCGGCTGCACGCGCCCACCCCGATCATCAAGCAGATGGTCAACGCCGGCCTCAAGGGCCGCAAGTCCGGACGGGGCTTCTACACGTATGCCGCGCCCGGCTCCTCCGAGGTCGTCGCCGACGCCCAGTCGCCGGCCGCCGCGGGAGCGGCGGGAGAGGGGCTGCGCCCGATCGCCTCGGTCGGCGTCGTCGGCTCCGGCACGATGGCAACCGGCATCGTCGAGGTCTTCGCCAAGTCGGGCTACGCGGTCACCTACGTCGCCCGCGGCCAGGACAAGGTCGACGGCGTCGTCGCGATGATCACCAAGGGTCAGGCCCGCCAGATCGAGCGCGGCAAGCTCACCCAGGAGGCCGCCGACGAGGTCCTCGGCCGGATCACCGGCTCGACGTCCCGCGAGGACCTCAAGGACGTCGACATCGTCGTCGAGGCGATCGCCGAGGACCTCGAGATCAAGCAGGAGCTGTTCCGCGACCTGGACCGGATCTGCAAGCCGGGCGCGATCCTCGCGACGACGACCTCCTCGCTGCCGATCATCCAGTGCGCCAACGTGACCAGCCGTCCGCAGGACGTCATCGGCATGCACTTCTTCAACCCGGCCCAGGTGATGCGGCTCGTCGAGGTCGTGCACACCGTGGCCACGGCGCCCGACGTCGTCGCGACGACCGTCGAGCTCACCCGCAAGGTCGGCAAGCACCCGGTGCTGTGCGGCGACCGGTCGGGCTTCATCGTCAACGCCCTGCTGTTCCCCTACCTCAACGACGCGGTCAAGATGCTTGAGGCGCACTACGCGACCGCCGACGACATCGACACGGCGATGAAGGGGGGCTGCGGCTACCCGATGGGCCCCTTCGAGCTGCTCGACGTCGTCGGCCTCGACGTGTCGCTCGCCATCCAGCGCGAGCTCTACCTCGAGTTCCGCGAGCCCGGCTTCGCGCCGGCCCCGATGCTCGAGCACCTCGTCACCGCGGGCTACCTCGGCCGCAAGACCAAGCGAGGCTTCCGCACCTACTGACGCCGGCGACGGTCCGGGTCGCGCGGCCCGGGCCGCACAATGGTGGCATGGGCCGGGCCAATCGACGTCGTGACGATCGCGTGCCGCTCGACCTCACCCGGGTGCGCGGCGGCATCCCGACACGCACCCGGTATGCCGGTGGCGAGTGGTTGGTGCGCGCCGTCACCGGGTCGGGTGCGGACCGCGGCTATCGCTGCCCGGGGTGTCAGCAGGAGATCGCGGCCGGTGTCCCGCACGTCGTCGCCTGGCCGGTCGACGGCCTCGGCGGAGTCGACCAGCGCCGGCACTGGCACACCGGCTGCTGGGCGCACCGCGAGACCCGCCCGCCGCAGGGGTCGTTCCGCTAGGCCTCGCGGGCCGAGACCTGACCCCGCTCAGCTGGCCAGTCGCTTGAGCGTCACGCTGCCGCGACCGCCCTTGGCCCCCATCTCGGCGACCTGGCCGAGATAGAGCTCGGCACAGGCGATGGCGTCGACGAGCGCCTCGTGGGCCCGGTAGACGGGCAGGCCGTAGCGCTCGCGAGCGGTCCACAGCCGCAGCGACAGTCGCATCGGCTCCTGGCCCCACCCGACGATGAGCCGGCGCTGCAGCTCGAGGGTGTCGATCCGGGCCACCGGCATCCGTGATCCGTAGAGCCGCTCGCAGGCGGCCGAGAGGAAGCGCTCCTCGATGTCGGTGTAGTGGGCGAGCAGGACCCGACCACGCAGCGCGGCGAGGACCTCGGGCAGCACCTGCTCGAGCGGCATACCGGCCGCGATGGCGTCGTCGGTGAGGCCGTGGATCGTCGCGCTCTGGCCGACCTCGGCGGTCGAGCGCACGACGAAGCGGCGGGCCCCTGACAGGTCGATGCTCAGCCCGTCGACCGGCACGAAGCCGACCGACAGGACGTGGTCGTTCTTGGGGTGCAGCCCGGTGGTCTCGAGGTCGACGGCCAGCAGCCGCAAGGACTCGACGGGGGTGGCCGGATCGGGCAGCGGCGTGGCGAGATAGTCGGCCAGCGGGCCGGGGGAGACGCCACGAAGTGCCTTGGCGCGCAAGGCATCCGGGCTCGATCGGCGGCCGAAGATCACGAGACGAAGCTCGACGAGTGACGGTGGCCGAGGGCGGACTGAGCCGACCGCACGATCCCGAAGGCCTCGCGCAGGTGGCGCTTCTCGAAGGAGCTGAGATCGTCGGGGGAGACGTGGTTGTCGGTCGGCAGACCGGCGCGGACCTGGGCCGCCTGATGGCGCAGCCGCACGTAGGAGATGAACTCGAAGGCGTCCCGCAGGTCCTGGCCACGCTCGGCCGAGAGCGCGCCGCGGTCGACGGCCGCCGCGATCCGGGCCTGGGTGTTGATCGCCCGGGATCCCGCCGCCAGCGCGTAGACGCGGGCGATCTCGACGACCGAGCCGATGCCGCCGCGCTTGATGTCGAGGGTGTCCTTGTGCTCGCCGGCCTTCTCGAGGACGAAGCCGCGGAAGAAGCCGACCGGCGGCTCGTTCTCGGTCGCGCGCTTGGCGAGGTGGGCGAGGAAGCGCTTGGCGTCGGGGGTGAGCTTGAGGATGTGCTTGCGCAGCTTGTGGAACAGCCGCGGGTCGCCGTAGACCGGCCGCATGTCGAAGAAGATGCTGGCTCGCAGGACGGCATCGGGCACCGGCTCGGTGATCCAGCGGGTGAACTCGATCTTCCACTGCGCCAACGGAGCTCGCCACCGAGGGTTGGTGGCCATGATGTCGCCGGGGCACAGCTTGTAGCCGCAGGTGACCAGGTCGGCGCAGACCTGCTCGGCCAGCGCCGTGAAGTAGGCCGCGTGCTCGGGGTCGGCCGGGTCGACGCTGTTGTCGATGACGATCGCGTTGTCCTGGTCGGCGGCGAGCGCCTGCTCCTGCCGGGCCCGTGAGCCGAGCGCGACCCAGCAGTAGGGCACCGGGGGCGGGCCGAGGCGCTCCTCGGCGAGACCGAGCAGTCGTCGCTCCACCGCATCGCCGACCGCGGTGACGACCCGACCGATGTCGTCGGCGGAGGCGTCCTGGGAGACGAGAGCCTCGACGACCCCGGCGAGCCGGCTGCTGACCTGGGCGATGGTCGCGACGTCGGGTGCCTTGGTGATGTCGCCGACGAGGTAGACCGGGTTGCTCTGCTCCAGTCGCATCAGGTCGGTCGTCGTGACGATGCCGATCGGCTCGCCGTGGTGCAGCACCGGCAGGTGGTGGATGTTCCGGGAGGTCATCTCCATGAGCAGCTCGAAGGCCAGGCACTCGGTCGTCGCGGTGACCGGGTCGGGGGTCATGATCGTCGCGACCGAGTCCTCGTAGCTGCGGCCCTCGGCGATGACCCGGTTGCGCAGGTCGCGGTCGGTGACGATGCCGGCCAGTCCACCGTCGGCGTCGAGCAGCAGCAACGAGGAGACCCCGCCCTGTGACATGGTGAGCGCCGCCTCGCGGATCGAGGCGGTCGTCGGCGCGGTGATCGGCGCGCGGCCGACGAGGTCGGTGACCTTGGTCTTGAGGATGGCCCCGCCGGAGGCCGAGATCTGCAGCGAGGCAACCGCGCCGCGCATCCGGCTGGTGCGCTGCAGGTCGAAGAAGGCCGCGAAGGTGGGGTGGGCCGCGGTGAGCTGGTGGAACACCTCGGCGGGCACGACGAGGCACAGGGAGTCCTCGATGGCGGTCGCCGAGAAGCTCGCCGGGCCACCCTGCACCAGCGCGAGCGAGCCGAACGAGGTGCCCACCTCGCACCGGTCGAGGAAGCCGTCGCGCTCGTCGCGCAGCTCGACGGCGCCCGAGCGGATGACGTAGAGCGAGCGGCTCTCCCGGCCCAGCGTGATGATCGTGCTGCCCCGCCGGAAGTACTCGACCCGCAGCTGACCGGGCAGCCGGTCGAGCAGCGGCTCGGGCAGGTCGTCGAAGGGATGGTGCTGGGCGAGGAAGTCGCGGATCTCGGTCAGCTCGACGTCCTGGGCCATGGCGGCATACTCGCAAATCCGGGTATGCCGCGCCTACGGACGTTCGTCACGCCGCGCCGAGCGCGGGTCCCCCGCCGCCGGACGGTCAGCTGGTGCGCGATGCCGGCATGGTGAGGACGATGCGCATGGAATACCGATGTCGAGGAGAAGGTGGACCACCATGGATGACTACTTCGCCCAGGCCTGCGCGGCCACCATCGCCGGGCTGCGGGCCCGCGACGGGGGCCCCTTCGGCGCCACCTTGGTCCGCCACGGCGAGATCGTCTGCGCCGTGGGGAACACCGTCATCCGGGACACCGACATCTCCGGTCACGCCGAGATGGTCGCGGTCCGCGAGGGCTGCCGGGTGCTCGGCACGCTCGACCTCTCCGACTGTGTCATGTATGCCACCTGCGAGCCCTGCCCGATGTGCGTCGGGGTGATGATGTGGGCCGGCATCAGGACCTGCTATTACGCCTCGACGAGCGACGTCGCCGCGGCTCATGGCTTCTCGGACCTGCACCTGCGCCGCTTCCTCGACGGCTCGGACACCTCACCCCTGGCTCTCGTGCACGTCGCGGAGGGGCGGGCGGACTGCGCCGAGATCTGGACCGAGTTCGAGCGGCTGACCCGGGGCTAGGTGCAGTGCCGGTCGCGGCGAGTGATGGACGAGCTCACCACGAGGTGTGCAGCGGCCGCCCCTCGGCGAAGCCGGCGGTGCTCTGGATGCCGACGACGGCCCGCTCGGCGAACTCGGCGAGCGTGGCCGCGCCGGCATACGTGCACGACGACCGAACGCCGGCGACGATCGTGTCGAGGAGGTCCTCGACGCCTGGTCGGGCCGGGTCAAGGAACATCCGCGAGGTGGAGATGCCCTCCTCGAAGAGCCCCTTGCGGGCCCGCTCGTAGGCCGACTCGCCGTGCGTCCGGTTGCGCACCGCGCGGGCCGAGGCCATGCCGAAGGACTCCTTGTAGGAGCGCCCGTCGGGGGCCACGTGCAGGTCGCCGGGCGACTCGTAGGTGCCGGCGAACCACGAGCCGATCATCACGTTGGACGCGCCGGCGGCCAATGCGAGCGCGACGTCGCGGGGGTGCCGAACCCCGCCGTCAGCCCAGACATGCGCACCGAGCTCCCTTGCGGCAGCGGCACATTCGAGGACGGCGGAGAACTGCGGTCGGCCGACGCCGGTCATCATCCGGGTCGTGCACATTGCGCCCGGGCCTACGCCGACCTTGACGATGTCGGCACCGGCCTCGACGAGGTCGCGCACCCCGGCGGCGGCCACGACATTGCCCGCGACGACCGGGATCTCGATGCCGGCGGCCCGCACGGCACGCAGGGCGTCGAGCATCCGCTCCTGATGGCCGTGCGCGGTGTCCAGGACGAGGACGTCGATGCCGGCCTCGACCAGTCGAGCGGCCCGATCGGCGACATCGCCGTTGACCCCGGAGGCGGCGGCGATCCGCAGCCGGCCGGCGTCGTCGAGGGCGGGGGAGTAGAGCGTGGCGCGCAGGGCTCCGCGCCGGGTGAGCAGGCCGACCAACCGGCCCTCGGCGTCGACGACCGGCGCGAGCCGGTGGTGGACCTCGCCCAGGCGCTCGAAGGCGGCCTCGGGGTCGACGCCGTCGGTGAGGCTGAGCAGCTCGCGGGTCATCACCCGGCCGACCTGGGTGAACCGGTCGACGCCCTCGAGGTCGGCCTGGGTGACGATGCCGATCGGCCGCCGGTCGGCATCGATGACGACGGCTGCCCCGTGGGATCGCTTGGGCAGCAATCCGATCGCGTCGCCGACGGTGGCGGTCTCGGCGAGGGTGACCGGGGTGTCGTGGACGAGGTGGCTCGCCTTCACCGTGGCGACGACGTCGGCGACGACCTCGTGCGGGATGTCCTGGGGGATCACCGCGATCCCGCCGCGCCGGGCGACCGTCTCGGCCATCCGGCGTCCGCTCACGGCGGTCATGTTCGCGACGACGATGGGGATGGTCGTTCCGCTGCCGTCGCTCGTCGACAGGTCGACGTCCTGGCGCGAGCCGATGCCCGAGCGGGCCGGCACCATGAAGACGTCGTCGTAGGACAGGTCGAAGATCGGCTGCAGCCCGTTGAGGAAGCGCATCGCGCCACCCTAGGCGTCCCAGGCCGCGCCGGCGAGTGAGGGACGAGCGAGTCGGCCGAAAGCGGCCGGTTCGGGACGCCGACGTGTGTCACAGCCCTAGGCGTCCCAGGCCGCGCCGGCGAGTGAGGGA
>Ga0116151_10002034_pt1 | contig 18794 bp, 13 predicted proteins | sample AD_UKC117_MetaG_FD_89893 | JGI IMG/M metagenome (GOLD analysis project Ga0116151, IMG submission 89893) | Active sludge microbial communities of municipal wastewater-treating anaerobic digesters from Hong Kong - AD_UKC117_MetaG | ecosystem: Engineered > Bioreactor > Anaerobic > Digestate...
ACGGGCAAACAAGGGCTGGCCGTGGCCCAGGCGGCGCTGGACGCCGGGGCGCGGGTCACGCTCATCGCCGGCCCCATCAGCGAACCGGCCCCGCAGGGCGTGACGCGCCTCGACGTGGAGACGACGCAGCAAATGGGCGAGGCCGTCCTGGCCGCCACCGAAGACGCCGACGCCCTGTTCATGGTCGCCGCCGTGGCCGATTTCCGCCCAGAGCGGCAGTCGGACCGCAAAATCAAAAAGACGGAGCAGGAGGAGGATGGCAACGGCGGCTGGGGGCTGGCGATTGGCCTGGAGGTGACGCTGGATATTCTGAGCGCGGTGAAGGAACGGCGCGAGAAGACGGGCTACCCGCGCGTGTCGCTGGGCTTCGCCGCCGAGACGCATGACGCGTTTGAATACGGCCGTCAGAAACTCCTGCGCAAAGGTCTCAACTTCATCGCCGTCAACGACGTGCTGGCCGAAGGCGCCGGCTTTGCCGTAGACACCAACCGCGTGGTGCTGCTCAGTTCGGCCGGGGTGGTGGAGGAGATGCCGCTGTTGAGCAAAACGGCCGTGGCCGAGCGGCTGGTGCATCATGTGGCGAAGGCGCTGGGTAGAGGGGGGTAGGAGACGGCCGTTACGCCGCAGTCCACGGATTAACCAGTGTCACACCGGTATCGGCAAAATCGGCCACATTGCGCGTGACCAGGGTGAGGTTGTACTGCACGGCCGTGGCCGCGATCATGCCATCCATGACCGGCAGTTTGCGCCCCTGCTGCATCAACTCCCCCGTTAGCGCTCCCCAGAGAAGCATGGTCTGGGCATCCAGCGGCAGAATGAAATTCTCATAAGCCGGTATTAGCATTTGTTCCAGCCACATCGTCAATTGTTCTCGTTTTTTGGAGGCCGGTAACCGGGCAATACCTTGCTGCAATTCACCAATGGTAATCACGCTCAGGTACATGGGCATGTCCCCGTGCGCCTGGAGCCAATTCACAACCCGACTTTCTGGCTCCTCTCTGGCAAATTCGGAAATAACATTCGTGTCCAACAGAAAGGTCACAAAGCCACCTCGCGCCCATAATCCTCATGGTCCCGCGTGATTTCTAGACCGGAACCCACCAACGGCGAGGCCAGAAGAAGGTCCAGCAACGTGGTCTTTGGCTTCACCATCTGGCGATAATCAGCCATCGATAAAACAACCACCACTTCCTCGCCATGCCGCGTGACAATTTGTGGCCCTTGTTCCAGGGCTTGATTGACCACCTGACTAAACTTGCTTTTGGCGTCTTGTAGTTGCCAGATCATGATTCACCTCGCTTCAGACTAGTCTGACCAGATTTTAGCTTATTGTCGTCCTCCAAGTCAATCACGGTATAATCTTCCCTGGCAATAAAACTGGAAGTGTGGACATCTGCTGGCTATAAGCGAGGAAATCTGCACTTCCCCGGTCAAGGAGTCCTTTTGTGAATAGACGCACCCGCCGAATTCTCCTCTTAACGCTCGTTTGCGGCCTGCTTTTGGCCGGCAGCTTTATCTGGAGCCAGGTTCGCCATCAAAACACCGTCGCCGTGGCCGTGGCCAAGGGCAAAGCAATGTACGACATGACCGCCCTGACCCAGGTCCGCCTGGACCAGCAGCAAATGCAAGCCCTGGCCCTGGCCGATGACGGCCTGATGGCCATGCTCGGCGGCGACGACTACGGCTTTTTGGACGCCGTCGTCCTGGGCGAAGGCGAGGCTGCCCGCTGGCGAGACGCCGGCTGCGCCAGCCACAACTGCGTCCACATCTCCCTTTACGATTACACCAACGGCGGCACTGTGAACGCCATCCTTAATACGAGCAACGGCCGTATCGTCGACCGCTGGGCCAATCCCGACGCCCGCCCCGGCGGCAGCGAGTTCATCTTGCCCAAGGCGCTGGACATCGCCGCCGCCGATCCCGGCGTGCAAAACCTGCTGGGCAACCTGGACATGGACCCGGCCATGATCCCGATGTCGGGCTGGCTGGCCGACGATGACTGCCGCGATGACTGGTGTGTGGACCTGACCTACCAGGACCCGACGGGCAGCGGCAAGATCGTCCACGTTTTCGTCAACATGCAGCAAAATCGTGTGGCCCGCACCTTCCTGACGCGCGGCCGGGCGGAACTGCCGGTGGCCGCGCCGCAGCCGCAGCGCTACGCCTACACCGACGGCTGCAAAGAAGACGAATACGGCTGGAATGTCTGCTGGGAAATGACCGCCAGCGATGGCGTGAATTTTTACGATGCGTCCTTTGAAGGCACGCCCATTTTTGCCAGCGCCAAAATCGGGCAGATTGAGGCCTGGTATCCCAGCTGGCCCGGCGGCTACCGCGACGAGATTGGGTTTCGCGCGTCGGTGCCGCCTTTTGGCGACACGCAGGTAACGGATCTGGGCAACGGCTTTGAGGTGCGCCAATTGTTTACGGAGTTCACCCACTGGCCCAACTGCATCTGCTGTTACCGGTATGAAGAGATCATGCGCTTTTATGATGACGGCCGTTTCGACCTCGGCTTTGTCTCCCACGGCCCCGGCTGCGACGACCTGTCCGTATACCGGCCGTTCTGGCGCGTGGATTTGACGTTAAACGGCCGTGGCGGCGACGAAGTCTGGGCCTGGGACACCAACCAATGGGTTCCCGTGGCCACCGAAAGCGAATTTTTCCCCTTCGTCGACGACCTGTCGCCGGAAGGCGAAAAACTAGCCACCTTCGACGGCGCAACCCATTACCGCTGGCAGATGACCCGCACCGATCCGCTGGGCCTGGACGAAGCCCGTGTGTTTTTGCTGCAATATAAAGAGGGCGAAGGCGACGGCCCCATCCAGACCGGCCCCGGCGACACCTTTGTGCCGCCGCGCCAATGGATGGAAGGCGACCCGGTGTCTGGCGGCGACCCGGTTCTGTGGTGGGTGCCGCTGCTTAAGAGCAAAAAGAGCGAGCCGTACTGGTGTTCGCCAGACCCAGAACCGGGCATCAACATGTGCGAGACCTTCTTGATTGCCCGGCCTGCGGGCGAACTGGTGCAGCCATCAGCGGAAGAATTGGCCGCCATGCCCACGGCCACGGCAACGGCCGTGCCCGCCGACACCCCCACGCCCGCCCCCACACCCACGCCGCGTCCCGTGCAGGGCGAAGGCGCTGAGGACATCATCCTCAACTCGGGCTGCGGTTCCTGCCATAAAATTGGCCCATTGGGCGAAGGCCACAAAGTCGGCCCGGATTTGTCGGGCATCGGCCTGGTGGCCGGGTCGCGTGTTCCCGGCCTGAGCGCCGAAGAGTATCTGCGCCAGTCGATTTTGGACCCCAACGCCTACATCGTGCCGGACTGCCCCAACGGCCCGTGCATCCCCAACATTATGCCCCGCGATTACGAAAGCCGCCTCAGCCCGGCCCAACTGCAACTTGTGATTGATTATTTGCTGACGTTGACGGAGGGAACCATTGTGGTAGAGACGGTGGGCGAGGGGGCTGTGCCCGCGCCCAAAGCCATTCCCGCTGCCAAGAACGCGCCGGCGACAGCGCTGCCGCGGTCGTCGGCGCTAATGGTGCAGGTGGTGTTGGTGGTGTTTGTGTTTATCCTGACGCTGTTTTTGTTGTTTAAGCTGCCGGGGGAAGACAAGTAGGGGAAACGGCCGTTTCCCCTAGCGATACTTTTCTCGTAATGCCCGCTCTACGCGCCGTTCGTCATCGCGTTTGGCGATGTCCTGGCGTTTGTCGTGTTTTTGTTTGCCGCGGGCCAGAGCGATTTCTACTTTGGCACGGCCGTCTTTCAGGTACAGCCGCGTCGGCACAACCGTCAGGCTTTTCTGGGCCAGTTGGTCCATGATTTTGTTGATCTCACGCCGGTGCAGCAGCAGTTTACGCGGCCGTACCGGATCGTGGTTTTCGTAGGAGCCGTGCACGTAGGGCGCGATGTGCATATCGACCAGCCACAATTCCCCCTTGCGCGCCTGCACGTAGCTGCGCTGCAAGTTCACCTGGTGGTCGCGGATGGACTTGATTTCGGTGCCTTTAAGAGCGATGCCCGCTTCAAACTTCTCCAGAAGCTGAAAATCGAAGGTCGCCCGCTTATTTTTGGCAATGACTTTGATGCCGCCTTGTGTCTTCGTCATGGTTTTACACGTTTTCTTAAGTGTTCAGGTAAGTGTTCAGGTTTGCAGGTGATCAGGTGTCCACGTATTCAGTCACTTGAATACCTGATCACTTGAACACCTGAACACCACGCCTCACTGGCCGTTTTGCAAAAACTCGATGGCCCGCTGCAGTTGCGTATCGCCTTCGCCGCCCAGGGTGAAATCGTCGGGCGAGACGACTTCGATGTCCGGGGTGATGCCTGCCTCGCTAATGGAGACGTTGGCCGGCGTATACCAGCGGGCGATGGTCACCCGCAGTTCGGAGCCGTCGGACAGGGTGTGGAGCTGCTGCACCGACCCTTTGCCAAAGGTGGTCTCGCCGATGAGGGTGGCACGGCCGTTATCCCGCAAAGCCCCGGCCACAATCTCCGACGCGCTGGCGCTGGCCGCATTAACCAGCACCACCAGCGGGATGTTTTCCGCCACCTCGCCCGGTTTGGCCGTAAAAGTCTCTTCCAACCCCTGGTTGTTGCGCTCGAACAAAACCACGCCATCGGCCAGGAACAAATCGGCCACGCCGATAGATTGGTCCAAATAGCCGCCGGGATTGTCGCGCACGTCAAAAATGAGGCTTTGCGCGCCCTGGGCGAGCAGATCGTTGATGGCCTCCAATGTTTTCTCCTGCGCGTTGGCGTTAAATTCGGTCAGGTGAATGTAGCCGATGCCGTCGGCGACCATCTGGCTCTCGATGATGGGAATCTCGAAGCGGGTGCGGGTGACGGTAAATTCCAGCTCTTCCTCGCCATCGCGCAAAATGGTCAGCACCACCACGCTGCCCTGCGGGCCGCGCACTTTCAGCAGCACCTCGTCGATGCTCTGGCCGATGACTGATTCGCCATCGACGCCGATGATCAGGTCGCCGGCTTGCAGACCCACCAGGTCGGCCGGCTGGCCGTCGATGGGGCGCACAATCTCGATAAAGCCGTCTTCGGTTTCGCGCACGAAGGCGCCGATACCTTCCACTGAGCCGCCCATGTCTTCGCGGAAGCGGGCGGCGATGTCCGGCTCGACAAAGCGAGTGTAGGGATCGCCCAGTGAATTGACCGAACTGCCCACGATGGCGTACAACAAATCCTCTTGAGACGGCAGGTCGCCGTCGTACTGCTGCCCGATGATGTTCCAGGCTTCGTAAAGCAGGCTGAGGTCCAGGTCGCTGACATTTTCGAGGGGCACGGCCGTTTCTGCCGGGACGTCTGTGGCTGTTGGGGTGGGGTCGGCCGGTTGGTCAACGATCACCTCAACGGGCACGGCCGTTGGCGTGGGTTGGGGTACGGCCGTTTGCACAACCGTAACTTCTACCTGTCGGGTCACCTCCACGGTTTCCACCACCGTGGTCGTGGCTACTTCGGCGCTGCTGGCGCTGGCCCGGCCAAAGTAGAAGCTGGCCGCGCCGACCGTGCTGACCAGACAGATCAGGGCCAGCGCGCCTAAAATCAAAATAATCCACCTTACCGGTGAGGAATTTGTTGGTTCACTCATCATTTACTCTCATTCTGTAAAAAATCGACGGCGCGGTTCAGAACTTCGTCACGGCCGTTTTCTAATCCTTCCTGGGTTACTTCCACCAGAATGTCCGGCTGCAAACCCTGCTGGTCGATCTGGTGGTGGTCCGGCGTGAACCAGCGCGCCGACGTAACATGCACCGACGAACCGTCGCTCAAATCATACACCAGCTGCACCGAACCTTTGCCGTAAGATTGGTGGTCGCCAATCAGCGTGGCCCGGTCCCGGTCTTGCAGCGCCCCGGCGACAATTTCGGATGCGCTGGCCGTGCCGCCGTTGATCAAAACCACCAGCGGCATGTCGGGAGCCAGTGTGGCGCTGGTGGCCTTGTACTCTCGTTCGCCTTCGTCACGGCTCACCTGGAACAAAATTGGGCCTTCGGACAAAAAGTGGTCGGCCACTTCGACGGCGGCGTTGAGCAGGCCGCCGCCATTGTTGCGCAAATCCAAAATCAGCCTGGTTGCGCCCTGGCTTTGCAGGTCGGTGATGGCGTCGGCGACTTCTTTGCTGCTCTCGCCGCTGAAGCGGGCCAGGCGGATGTAGCCGATGGTGCTGTCGTCGCCAATCAGCCGGTAACTGACGGAGGGATCGAGAATGTCGTCGCGGACGATTTCCAGGTCGACCGGCTCGGTTTCGCCTTCGTGGATGACGGTCAGCACGACCACCGTGCCTTTTTCGCCGCGCACCATGTCGCGCACGGCCGTTACCGATACGTCTGGCGAAATTTCCACCCCATCTACAGCGAGTAGCACGTCGCCCAGGCGCATCCCGGCCTTCTCCGCCGGATTGCCCGGAATAGGCTCCAGGATAATTGGGCCGCCCTCTTCCGGACGAGACAGCAGCGCGCCAATGCCGCCAAACGTGCCTTGCAGCGACTGGCGTTCTTCGGCCCGGGCCACCGGCTCGATAAACACGGTGTACGGATCATTGAGGTCGGCCATGGAGCCGCGAATTGCGCCATAGGTCCGGGCCTGCGCCGAAGGCAAATCGCCGATAAAACTTTCCTGAATGCGATCCCAGGCTTCCCAAAACACGTCGAATTCCTGGCGCTGGCGTACCAGCGTGCCCCCGGTTTGCAGCTCGATAAAATCATTGGTGAAGTAACCAGCCACAAAAGCGCTGCCGGCCAGCAGCAGCAGCATGACGATGGCTAAAATATTGCGCGATTTCTCTGACATAATAAAAACCCAAAACCCGAAGGATTTGTTGGCCTAAACGACGTCCTTCTCGAGAGAAAAGCCCTTCGGGTCTGGCAAAAACCAACCATCATGGCGAAAAAAACTGCCCGACATATGATTTCCAGTTTCGGGCAGGTTAGCCTGTATTCCTGATTAAGTTTTCATGTTAAAACAATTGGAGGATTGTAACACAGGTGTTCTGTGCCGCAATCTACGCTATAATTGCCTTAACCTATCATGACGGTTGCGCCGGGGTAAAAACGCCGCTTTGCCTCGACCGGTTAACCCGTCAGTTGTGTTTGCGGGGATTTTTCCCCAAAAGATACCCTTCACCATGAGATATTTCTGGCGCATCGTATGGCTTGTCGCCCTATTAGTTTGTCTTGTGTTGCCAGGGGGAAAGCAAACGGCCGTTCAAGCCCAGGACGAGGCTCCAACCATTCCGCAGCAAGCCCAGGCCATTTTGCAGGCCATGAGCGTGCCGGAACGGGTGGGGCAGGTTTTCCTGGTCACGTTTGAAGGCGACAGCGCCCCGCGCAGCAGTGACGTGGCTAACTTGATTTTGAATAATCACGTTGGCGGTGTGCTGCTGCTGGCGACGAATGACAACATCACCGGCTATGACAATGCCGAGAACGCCCCCGCCCAGGTAGCCGACCTGGTGAACGATCTACAGCGTCTGGCCTTGCTTGGTTTTTCCACTGCCGAGGAGGTGGTTGCCCCGGAATTAACGGCGACCCCCACGGCTGAGGGCGAGCCAACGCCTACGGCCGTTCCCACTCCTACCCCCATCCCGCGCAATAACCCGGTCCCGCTTTTTATCGCCCTCAGCCAGGAAGGTGATGGGCCAATTTACGATCAGATTTTCAGCGGGCTGACGGCCGTGCCCAATAACATGGCCGTCGGCGCGACCTGGCAGCCGGATAACGCCAAAATTATCGGCAAGATTGTCGGCCGGGAACTCAGCGCTCTGGGCGTCAATATGCTGTTGGGGCCGTCGTTGGACGTGCTGGAAAATCCGGCTCTGGCCGGCGACAGCGCGACAGGCACACGTTCCTTTGGCGGCGTGCCCTACTGGGTGGGTCTGATGGGCAAGGCGTATGTGACCGGGCTGCACCAGGGCAGCGACGGCCGTCTGGCCGTCATCGCCAAACATTTTCCCGGCAACGGCAGCAGCGACCGCCCCACGGATCAGGAAATCCCCACCATCCGCAAGTCGCTGGACCAACTGTTGCAGACGGAACTGGTGCCGTTTATGGCGGTGACCCGGATCGGTGACGACGCCGCGGGTGTGGTCGATGGCCTGCTCACCACCCACATCCGTTACCAGGGCTTCCAGGGCAACATTCGGGCCACCACCGCGCCGGTTAGCTTCGACCGGCAGGCGCTGACTACCCTCATGGGCTTGCCCCAATTTGCGCCCTGGTATCAGAACGGTGGCCTCATCGTCTCCGATTCGCTGGGCGTTCGCTCCATCGAACGTTACTACGACGACACGGAACAGGAATTTCCCCACCGCCGGGTAGCGAAAGATGCCTTTTTGGCCGGCAACGACCTGCTCATGTTGGATGATTTTGCGCTGGGCAACGCGCCTTATGCCGTCCAACTGGAGAACGTCGAAAATACGCTGCTCTGGTTCCAAGAGCTGTACGTGACCGACCCTACCTTCCGCCAGCGGCTGGACGAGGCGGTGCTGCGCATTTTGGAGGCGAAGCTGCGCCTCTATGGCGGTGACTTTGCGCCGGAAAATGTATTGGTAGCAACGGACAACCAGGAGGAGCAGTTGGGGCAGGGGGATACGGCCGTTTTCGACATGGCCCAAGCCGCCATTACCCTCATCTCGCCCAGCCCCGAAGAACTGGCCGAACGCCTGGCCCGGCCGCCCGGTCCCGGCGACCGCCTGATCATCTTTACCGACCTGCAAGAAGCGCAGCAGTGCAGCGGCTGCCCGGTGCAGCCGTACATCGGCCTGGATGCCCTGGCCGAACATATTCTTACTTTGTATGGGCCGCAGGCCAGCGGGCAGGTGCAACCGGAGCAAATTACCAGCTTTAGCTTTGCCGATCTGCGGGAATTTATCGACGCGGGTCCTGGTCCCATCATCATCCCCACGTCGACGCCCCGCCCCACGCCCGACGGCAATGCCACCGACACGCCGCAGGCGGACGCCCTGGCCCGCGCGCCGTCGCCGACACCTGAACCGACGCCGACCGTGCCGCCAGCGTATCTGGTACAGGAAGCGTTTAACGAGGGGGTAAACTGGATCGTCTTTGCTATGTTGGATGACACCGACATCCAGGCGGTGCACGACTTTCTGGGGCAGCGGCCCAACTTGCTGCGCAACCGGCAGGTCATTGCGTTTGCCTTTAATGCGCCCTACTATCTGGACAGCACCGAAATCAGCAAGCTGACGGCCTATTACGGCGTTTACAGCAAGATCGACGCGTTTATTGACGCGGCGGCGCGGGCTTTATTCCTCGAACTGCCGCTGAGCGGCCGGTCGCCGGTGGACATCGAGGGGATTCGCTACAGCGTGGCCCGCCAGACCGAGCCGGACCCGGATCAGGTTATCGAATTGTACGTCGTCGATGAGGCCGGCGGCGCGCAGTCGCCGTCCAGCGAAGCCCCGCTGGAAACGTCGGTGGGCGATACGTTACGCTTGCAGACCGGCGTGATCCAGGACAGGAACGGTCACCCGGTGCCGGATGGCACGCCGGTGCAGTTTATTCAGCGTGACCGTATCCAGGGTACGTTGAACATTATCGCTGAAGTGCCGACGGTGAATGGGGTGGCGCAGTTGGATTATGTGCTGCAAGCCAGCACCGGGCCGGGTAAGTTTCGCATTACGGCCGTTTCCGGCGAAGCCAAAGCGTCTGAAGAAGTAGACATCCTCATCGAAGGCGCGGCCCAGGTGGCCGTGATCACGCCCACGCCGGCCCCCACCGAAACGCCGACTCTGACCCCAACACCCACCGTCACGCCCCCGCCGACGGCTACACCCGCCCCCACGGTGACGGCTACGGCCGTGGCCCCCATCGAGCCGCCCGACGAACCCACACTCAGCATTGCCCTATCGGAATTTACCATGTTGTTTGCCGTGCTGAGCGGGCTGCTGGTGGTGGGCATTTTGGGTTATATGCTAGGCTTGCGCTACCAGATGAACCTGACGTGGCAGGTTGGCTGGATTTTGTGGGGGCTGGCCGGGGCTTTGCTGATCTACATTTATTACGCGCTGGGGCTGCCGGGCACGGCCGTTCTGGCCGGATTGGGCGTCTGGGCCGGCCTGATCACCACCATTCTCGGCGGCGTCATTGGCCTGTTTACCTATACCTTCGCCCGGCCGCCGCAGGGGGGGTAGATGCTGCAAAGGGAAAGTTATTAGCCAGACGCCGCCGGAATTAACTCGCCGCAAACCCCTATTCCCGATTTAGCTCAATATCTTGCCACGACGAAGGGTCCTCGATAGGTTCCAGGTGGGTGAGGACCGATAACGGCCGTAACGCCTGCCGCAAATCTCGCTCCATGTTTTCCACCAACGTATGGCCATGCTGCACCGTCCACTCGCCGGGAACCTGCACGTGAACCGACAGAAAACGCTGCGAAGCGGATTGGCGCGTGCGCAGGGCGTGGTACTCGATGGGTTCTTGCTGGCAGTATCGGTCTAAGACGGCCGTTATCAGCGCCAATTCCTCGGCGGGCAGAGCCGTGTCCATCAACCCTGCCGCCGATTTGCGCACCAGTTTGACGCCCGAGTACAAGATTTGCGCTGCCACAGCCAAAGCGATCACCGGGTCCAGAATAGACCAGCCGGTTAGGGCTACGGCCGCCACACCGACTACCACCCCCACCGACGTCCACACGTCGGATAGCAGGTGGTGGGCGTCGGCCGTGAGGGTGATGGAGTTGTACTGCTTCCCGGCGCGGATCAAGACCAGGGCTGTCGCCAGGTTTAGCGCGCCGGCGGTGACCGACACCACCAGACCCAGCCCGACTTGTTCCAGGGGCTGGGGATTGAGCAGACGGGGCACGGCCGTCGCGGCAATCATCAGCGCAGCGAACAAAATCATCGTTCCTTCTGCGCCGCTGGAAAAGTATTCCGCTTTGGCGTGGCCATAGGTGTGCTGGTCATCGGGCGGCTGGGCGGCGATGGTCAGGGCGGCCAGGGCCATCAGCGCCGCTACCAGATTCACCCCGGATTCCAACGCGTCGGACAGCAGACCGACCGATCCGGTGAGAAGGTAGGCCACTACTTTTAAAGAGATGGTTAAAACGGCCGTGCCTATCGACAACCAGGCATAGCGTGTCAGATTTTTGCGGTCTTCCATGAACTCCTCTCGATGTCTAAAGAGCTTGCAAAAGATCGGAGATTAGAAATTGGAGACTGGAGACTAGCCCAGTCTCCAGTCTCCAGTCCCCGGTCCTCTTATTGATAACGCCGCGTAATGTTCGGCACCAGATATTCGGCAAAGGCGCGTTCCACGCCGTAAGCCGGCGCCCAGCCCCAATCGCGCCGGGCTGCCTTATCGGCCAACCCGGCCGGCCAACTGTCGATGATGCCCTGGCGCTGCACATCCGGCTCGAAGGTGATTTGCGCTTCGGGGAAGGCTTTGCGTACTTCATCGCGGAACTGCACGGCCGTTAAACTAAAACTCGTCACGTTATACACCGTGCGCCGCAACGCCGCCCGCTCCACCGCAGCCAATTGCAGCAGCGACGTCACCGCATCCGGCATCGCCATGAACGGGATCACACTGTCCTCGCGCACAAAACAGGCATACGGCTTGCCCTGCGCCGCTGCGTGCAGCATCTCCGGCCCATAATCACTCGTGCCGCCCGATGGCGTGGTAAACGCGCTGATCAAACCGGGAAACCGCACCGCCCGAAAATCCAACATCGTTGGCGTCGTGCGCGACAACTGCTGGTAATGGCTGCCAAAATACGTACCTAGCATTTCGCAGTAGAGCTTGTTGCAGCCATACATCGTCGTCGGATAGTTCCAGTCCCATTCACGCACAAAAAAATCGCGCGCTTTGGTCTCTAAATCTGGCAGCCCATACACGGCAATGGAACTGGGAAAAATAAAGCGCACCGGCTCACCGCGCCGCTGCGATTGTTCGGCAGCCATTTGCAGCAGCAGCAGCGTGCCGTTCACGTTGACCTGATGGGCCAGTTCCGGCGCAAACTCTGACCGCGTAGAAAGCAGCGCCGCCAGGTGATAAATGACGTCAAAATCATATTCGGTGACCAGGCGGGCGAACAGGTTGTGGTCCAGCACGTCGCCCTGGATGTGGGTGGACAAGCCGGCCATCTCCGGCGGCAGGTCGTGCAAATCCAGGCTGAGGACGTGGTTGTTACCGGCCGCCGCCAGGTTTTTAATGAGCGCCTGGCCGATTTCGCCAGCCGCCCCGGTGATCAATACGACTTTCTTGCGCATGGTTCTCCTTATAAATAACCTCCCGGAAGTTCTCAACTTCCGGGAGGTTTGTCGCGATTCAACAGTAAAAGTGGGATGCTGCTGGCAGGATTTTAACAGAAATCAATCCGCCGTGTTATACTCCGCGCTCTATGCGACAACGAGACATTTTCTGGTTCTGGCTGCCTTTGTTTGCCAGTTGGCTGCTCATGACGGCCGAAGGTCCCATCATCAGCGCTTCCATCAATCGCCTGCCCAACGAGGTGATTATGCTGGCGGCGTTTGGCATCGTCAACAGCCTATCGGTCACCATCGAAAGCCCGATCATTAACCTGCTGGCGACCTCGACCGCGCTGGTGAAGGACCGCGCCTCTTTTTTGCTGGTGCGCCGGTTTACCATCCAATGGGCGGTGGCCCTGACGGCCGTTGCCGCCATCGTCGCCTTTACCCCGGTTTTTGACTGGATCGTGCTGGGTTTGCTGGATACGCCGGAGGCTGTAGCCACCTGGGTGCGGCCCGGCATGCAAATCATGACGCTGTGGAGCGCGGCCATCGCCTGGCGGCGCTTTTTGCAGGGCGTAATGATTCATTTTGGCGAGACGCGCAAGGTGGCCTGGGGCACGGCCGTGCGTCTGGTCTCTTCCGGCGGCACGGCCGTTTCCCTTACCCTGTTTAGCGGCTGGCCCGGCGTGATCATCGCCGCCACGTCGTTGATGGCCGGGGTGACCGCCGAAGCGCTGTACGCCACCCTGGCGGTACGGCCGTTGCAGAAAAAATATCTCGCGCCCGAGTCGCCCGTCGCTCCCGGCGCGCCGCTGACCGCCCGCGAACTGTTCTGGTTCCACCTGCCGCTGGCCAGCACCTCCCTGCTCATTTTGCTGGCCCAACCGATGGTCACCTTCAGCCTCGCCCGCCTGGATCAACCGGTTGAGTCGTTGGCCGCCTGGCCGGTGGTTTTCCAGATCATGCTCATGGCCCGCGCCGCCGCCCTGGCTCTGCCGGAAGTGGTCATCGCCCTGAGCGAGCGCCAGAATACCTTCCAGCCCCTGCGCCGCTTCAGCCTCAACCTGGCCCTGGTAGTGACCGGGCTGATGGCCTTGTTCATTTTTACGCCGCTGGCCGCCTTCTACATCTACGTGGTGCAGGACATGACGGCCGTCGTCGGCGCGCTCACCGAATCCAGCCTGGTGTTTTTCCTCCTGTTTCCGGCCCTGGCCACCTTCATTTCCTGGCTGCGCGGCCTGCTCATTAACCGCCGGGCAACGAAGGCGGTGAACGTGGGCATGGCGATCAATTTGGGGGTAACGGCCGTTGTCCTGGCGTTGGGGCTGCTGGCCCGCTGGCCCGGTCTGCCCACTGCCGCCGTGGCCCTCAATGCCGCCGCGTTGGGCGAGATTTTGTATTTGGGCTGGTACACGCAGCGCATTCTGCCGGCGGAAACGCCCCTGCTGCGGCCGGTAAAAGTGAGTTAAGCCATGATCGAAATTCTGCAATTACCGCTCGGTCCGCTACAGACCAACTGCTACATTCTGGTGGATGAAGAGACGCTGGACACGGCCGTGATCGACCCCTCCTGGAACGGCCGGGCCATCGCCGCCACGCTCGACGAGCGCGGCGGCAACCTCACTCACATCCTGCTCACCCACAGCCACTTCGACCACGTCGCCGGGCTGGCCGAACTGAAAGCCGAAAAGACCGCCCCCATCTACATCCACCCGGAAGCCGTGGAGATGCTGCGCAGCGCCACCATGAGCGCCGCCCTGTGGAACATTCGCTTCCCCTCCCCGCCCCCGCCTGACGAAATGCTGGCTGAGGGGCAGGTGCTGCGGATTGGGGAAACGGCCGTCCACGTCCTCTTCACCCCTGGTCACGCCCCCGGCCACGTCAGCTTCTACCTGCCCGACCATGGCGTCATCTTCGACGGCGACGTGCTCTTCCAGCACTCCATCGGCCGCACCGATTTGCCCGGCGGCGACTACGACCTGCTCCTCCGCTCCATCCGCCAGCAGCTGCTCACCCTGCCCGACGAAACCCAGGTCCTGCCCGGCCACGGCCCCGCCACCACCATCGGCACAGAAAGGCAGCACAACCCCTTCCTACAATAACCGCTGTGAACGGGTGAAGCCGCAGCCTTGCCTGACAATGGCAGACACCCCCGTTGCACTTTCCGCAAAACCCTTGCTGATCTTTCTCCAAGATCAACCGCAACTCTCTCCAAGATCAGCCGCAACCTTCTCCGAGATCAACCGCAACTCTCTCCGAGATCAACCGCAACTTTCTCAAAGATCAGCCTGATCTTTTTAATAACCCTTACTGATCTCGTCGCCGCTGCCCAGTAAGGGTTTCGGGGGCTTTGGGACTTCAGGGGTTTGGGAATTAGACCCGAAGGGTTTTGCATCAATATAGTCGAGTATTCTAGGTTTCAAACCCTTCGGGTCTTCTGATAACTTTCAACTGATCATCTAAAGCGTGATACTTAACCAGCAAGACCTCACGCCTCACGCCTCACGCATCACTTAAAAAGCCCGGTTTCGTTTTACAACCTCTAATTTACAACTCGCCCCAAGCCCTGTATAGTTGTGTAGGAGCAATTTATTTGGGAAATCGACTCGCCCACCAGGAGAAAAACAGATGCCAGATGCATATATTTTCGACGCGCTAAGAACCCCCAGAGGCAAAGGCAAAAGCAGCGGCAGCTTATACGAAGTCACCCCCATCGATATGGTCGCCGCGCTGATGCGCGAAATGCAGCAGCGCCATGACCTGGACACCTCCCAGGTCGACGACGTCGTCCTCGGCTGCGTCACCCCCATCGGCGACCAGGGGGCCGACATCGCCCGCACGGCCGCCCTCTACGCCGATTGGCACGTCGACGTGCCCGGTATGCAGATCAACCGCTTCTGCGCCTCCGGCCTGGAAACGGTCAACATGGCCGCCATGAAAGTGCGCTCCGGCTGGGAAGAGCTCGTCGTCGCCGGCGGCGTTGAATCCATGTCCCGCGTGCCCATGGGCTCCGACGGCGGCGCCTGGATCACCGACCCCAAAGTCAACAGCAAAACCCACTTCATCCCCCAAGGCGTCAGCGCCGACCTCGTCGCTACCCTGGAAGGCTTCAGCCGCGCCGACGTGGACCAGTTTGCCCTGCAATCGCAGCAGCGCGCCGCCCACGCCACGGCCAACGGCTACTTCCAGCGCTCGCTGGTGCCCGTCAAGGACATCAACGGCCTGCCCATCCTCACCCAGGACGAACTCATCCGCCCCAACACCACGTTGGAAGGTTTAGGCCAGCTCAACCCGGCCTTCCAGATGATGGGCGAGATGGGCTTCGACGCCGTGGCTATGCAGCGCTATCCGGAAGTGGAGCGCATCAACCACGTCCACACCGCCGGCAACTCCTCCGGCATCGTCGATGGGGCCGCGCTGGTGCTGGTCGGCTCCCACGAGAAGGGCGAAGCGCTGGGCCTGCGCCCGCGGGCCAAAGTCCGCGCCGCCGCCCTGGTGGGTACCGAGCCGACCATCATGCTCGTGGGGCCGGGTCCGGCCTCGCAAAAAGCGCTGAAACAGGCTGGCATGACCGTCAAGGACATTGATTTGTTCGAGGTCAACGAGGCGTTTGCGGCCGTGGTGCTGCGCTTTTTGCGCGACATGGGCATTGAAGGCCATGAGAACGTCAACGTCAACGGCGGCGCGATTGCCATGGGGCATCCGCTGGGGGCGACCGGGGCGATGCTGCTGGGCACGGTGTTGGATGAATTGGAGCGGCTGGATCTGAACACGGCGCTGATTACGCTGTGTGTGGGCGGCGGCATGGGCATTGCCACCATTTTGGAACGGGTTTGAGCTGACACAGCGGGGTAAAGATCCCCGCTGGCCAGCCTGCTTTTCCTACGCCAGAATCACCATGCCCGCCGGGGGCAAATCCAGGCGCACCGTCGCCCGCCCTTCGAAGCGGTTGATAGACACAGTTTCATTCTCCGGCGGCTGCCGCAGCTGCTGGTCGTTCCAGTCGGAGCGGTAGAGTATGGTCAGGGGCGCGCCGTCGCTGTGCAGGTTGGCGTCGATGGTTACAAATGCGCCGCGCCCTTCCAGGCCATGCGTGTTCAGGGCCACCACCACTTCCTGATCAAACAAAATGCGCGACCAGGCGACCAGTTCCCCGGCGTTGGGGATGGTAAACGGCCGTTCCCCCCCATCCCCCGTCTCCCGCACATACTGCCGCCCCCGCCGCAGCGCCAGCCCAATCGTGTCCGCCCGGCGGCGCACCCGGGCGATCGCCGCCAGCCGCAGGTAAGTGGGGTGGTCGGGGTCGAAGAAGTGACAGCCGCTCGTCTCAAACGCGCCAAACATCGCGCCAAACATCGCCTCGCGGATGTAGCGGTCCTCGTAGCTCAGCGCCGGCTCGACGCCAAAATCATGCTGATTCTGGCTGCCGTTGAAGGCCTGCTCCGTGCCATAGTAGATGCAGGGCATGCCCAGCGTGGTTAGCTGCACCCCTACGGCGTGGGCGGTTTGCTGCGGCAGAACCGGCAGCGCGCTGTCGGCGGCGAAGCGGGCCTTGCGCCGCCCCACCATGTCGTGGTCATCCAGCACCGAGACGTGGTAGCGGCCGGTCTGCCGGTGGCCGCCCAGGATGTCGTGGCCGCTGTACTGGTCGAAGAAGTTCAGCGGGTGGCTCAGGCCCTTGGCCAGCCCGGCGATTTGCACCGGCGGGCCGCCGATGTCCAGAAAGGCGTCGATGTTGCGCCCAAAAATCTCCAGGTAGTCGCGGGCCATCGTCTCGCCGCCGGTCACTTCGCCCAGCAGCAAGAAATTGTCTTTGCCGATGCTTTCGGCGTACTCCTTGATGGCGCCGCAGAAGATGCGCGAGGCTTCGGCGGGCAAATGTTTGACGGTGTCGATGCGGAAGCCGTCGCAGTCGCTGAGGGCAATCCAGTATTGGTAGACTTTGATCAGGGCGGCCAGCGGCTCGCTGCGGGTGAGGTCCAAATCCTTCAGGTCGAAGAAGTCGCCGCGGCGAAACTCGGTTTCCGGGTGCAGCGGGTCTTCCCAGGCGGCCGGGTCCCAACTGCTGATGGAACCGGCGCGGGTGTACCAGGAAAGATTCTGAAATTCGCGCGGCCAGACGGCGTCGTCGATGTCGGCGGGGCTTTGCACGACGCCGCCGGAGGCGCTGCGCCAGCCGTGCACGGGATAGGGCGGGCTGTAGCGGTAGGGCAGGGTGTCGGCGGCACGGCCGTTTTCGTCATAAAACCAGTTGTTGCCGCTGTGGTTGTAGATGATGTCCAGCAGCACATACAGGCCGCGCGCGTGGGCCGCGTCTACCAGGTCGCGCAAATCCTGGCGCGTGCCAAAGCGCGGATCCACGTCCAAAAAGTTTTGGATGCCATAGCCGTGGTAGGTCGGCAAATCGGCCCGCTGCCGCCAGACGGGGCCAATCCACAGCGCCGTCACGCCCAGCTCTTTCAGGTAATCCAGCTTGCTGGCGACGCCGCGCAGGGTGCCGCCCTGAAAGGTTTTGCCGGCGGCCATCCAGGCGGCTTTGTCTGGGGTGTGGAACTGATCGGGCTGGGTGCGGTCGAACAACGGCCGTTCCCCCTCCCGCCCATCGCTAAAGCGGTCCGGCAGCAGAAAATACAGCGTCTGATCGCGCCAGTCGGCCGGGCTGGGCTGCACCGGGCCGCGCGGGGCAAGATTGGCGTCAGTCAGGCTGGGAACGGCCGTTACTTCTACAGATGTCGGCATAAACACACCTCCATAATCAACAAACCTTGAACCCCGGAAAGAAACATGTCAGGTTTAAAGGTAGTGTACGGTAGATACCGCCCCCCCACTGACAACTGCTTTACACCCACCCGCCGCGCCCCTAAAACCTGACAGGTCTTCTTAGACCTGTCAGGTTTAACCCGTCGCAAACGCGTAGCAACCGTTCTGAAGCGCGTAGCAATCGTTCCGAAGCGCGTAGCAATCATTCCGAAGCATGTAGCAATCGTTCTGAATCACGTAGCAATCATTCCGAAGCGCGTAGCAGTCGTTCCAAAGCGCGTAGCAATTATTCCAAAGTGCGTAGCAATCGTTTCGAAGCGCGTAGCAATCGTTTCGAAGCGCGTAGCAATCATTCTGAAGCGTGTAGCGGTCGTTCTAAAGTGCGTAGCAATCGTTTTAAAGCGCATAGCAATTATTCCGAAGCGCGTAGCAATCATTCCGAAGCGCGTAGCAATCGTTCTGAAGCGCGTAGCAATCGTTTTGAAGCGCGTAGCAATCGTTCCGAAGCGCGTAGCAATCGTTTATCGACGCGCACCGGCAGTTTTGCGATAATCGGGAGGCAGGTGAAGTGCTTTAACAGGGAATTGTTTCAGGCAGTTTGATTCAAGGGAGGGTCTACATCGTGTCTCGGAAGGACAGTATCAGCCGCATTTTTTACAACGCCGAATTGGCCATCAGCAACGGCCGTTTCGACCCCATCATCGCCCCGGCGCTGGCGGCGTTTGGGTTTGACGACGGCCGTTTCCAGGCAGGCGCCGACCTGCTGGCCCAGGCCAGAGCCTTACACGACGCCCAAATCAG